>Ga0209371_1000204_pt1 | contig 84460 bp, 77 predicted proteins | sample AgamicAtAmrz_FD_187165 | JGI IMG/M metagenome (GOLD analysis project Ga0209371, IMG submission 187165) | Agave microbial communities from Guanajuato, Mexico - At.Am.rz (SPAdes) (version 2) | ecosystem: Host-associated > Plants > Roots > Rhizosphere | place: Guanajato, Mexico | collected 2012-06-07
AAAGCGTCGCCTCGCCATGCACAGCTGGTTGAAGCGTTCTGCGCGCGCCTGGATGCCATTCTGGCCTGGGATCGCCATGCAGTGGACGCAACCACAGAAATCAAGCGTGCGCTGACCGCTATTGGCAGGCCCATTGGCCCGAATGATACCGCCATTGCCGGGCACGCTATTGCGGCTGACGCCATTCTTGTTACCAATAACGTCAAGGAATTTGAGCGCGTGCCAGGGCTTGTTTTTGAAGACTGGAGCAAATGATCGCCTGACGGTGATGGAAATAGCGCAGTCCATAATCATCAGCCCGCGCGCGGCGGGCTAACGTCTCTCTTCTATTTCATCCCTTTCCTGCCGCGATCGACCGCCGCCAGCAGCGCATCAACCGCCGGATCGCTGAACATCTCCTCCAGCGTCGCGCTGAGCTTGCGCCGCCAGTTAGGCCAGGCGTCGATGGTGCCGGGCACGTTGACCGGCGTCGTCATATCCAGCCACTCTTCCGGCTGCAGGCCGAGCAGCGCGCTCTGCGTGTCGGCCAGATAGCCCAGAATCGCCTGGCTGAGCGCGCGGGTCATACGCGCGCCGCCCCGTTCAAAGCGTCGGCGCCTCGGCAGCGCGCCGCTGCGCAGCAGGGTCTGCAACAGCGCTTTCCTCGCCGCCTGCCTGTCGCGATACAGCCCTGCCAGAACGTCTTTATCGGGATAGAGCCCCAGCTTGCTGCCGAGCCGCAGATCGTCGCTGCGCCACCAGCCGCGCAGCGTCGGCATATCGTGCGTCGTGGTCACCGCCATCGCCTGGCGCGGCCACTGCGCTGGCGCGCGGAAAGCCCGCTTCGACGTCTGCTCGAAATAGAGCACTTTGTAGGAGTAAACACCTGCGTCACGCAGCTTGTCGACGATCGCCGCCGGCACGGTGCCTAAATCTTCCCCTATCACCATGCAGCGGTGGCGCTGGCTCTCCAGCGCCAGTATCGCCAGCAGTGCGTCCACCGGATAGTGCACATAGGCCCCTTCCGCCGCGCTTTCGCCCTGCGGGATCCACCAGAGACGCAGCAGCGCCATCACATGATCGATACGCAATGCACCGCAGTCATGCATGCTGGCACGCAACAGCGTAATCCACGGCTCAAAGGCGCGCGCTGCCATTGCCTGCGGATCCATCGGCGGCAGCCCCCAGTTTTGCCCCAGCGGGCCGAGAATATCGGGCGGTGCGCCGACGCTCGCCTCAAGGCAGTAAAGCTCGCGTTCGCGCCAGGTTTCCGCGCCGTCGCGCGCCACGCCCACGGCCAGATCGCGATAGAGCCCAATCGTCATCTGTTGCTGCTGACAGAGCTGCCAGCACGCCGCGAACTGCTGCGCCGCTAGCCACTGTAGCCAGAGATAAAAGCGCACGTCATCGCTGTGCTCGATGCGAAAAGCCAGTACGGCGGCGCTGTCAGGATGTTGAAAGGCGTCTGGCCAGCTTTGCCAGCCGTGACAACCGACATTCTGCGCGCGCCGCTCGGCATGGAGCGCGTCGAACACACCCTGATAAAGCAGGCTGTCGCCGCCCGCCTCAATAAACGCGTCAAAGGCAGTCACGTCTGCATCCTCCGCCTCGCGCTGCTGGAACTGCCGCCAGGCCAGCCGCAGCCCCGCCAGCTTCAGCTGCGTCACGGCGCGGTAATCAACCCATTGTGCGTTGCGCGCCGCCAGCAGCACCTGCTGCGTCGCCTCAAGCCGCCACCAGGCCTGGGCTGCGTCGCTCTGCTGGAAATCGGCCACCGCGTTGACGTCGATGTAGAGAACATTGAGCCAGCGGCGTGAAGAGGGGCTGTAGGGGCTGGCGCTCTCCGGCTCGGCGGGGAACAGCGCGTGCAGCGGGTTCAGCCCGACGAATGCGCCGCCACGCTGCGCCGTCTCGATGATCATCTGCCGCAGATCGCCGAAATCGCCGATGCCCCAGTTGTTCGCCGACCGCAGCGTATAAAGCTGGATGCAGCTGCCCCACAGCAATTCGCCCGCCAGCAGCGCGTCGGGTTCATAGCAGCGCGGCGGCGCGACGATAATGCAGCAGCTAATGCGCTGCGCCTGATACTCCAGCGTCAACTGATGGTAGCCGTCCGGCAAGTCGGGCAGCGTCAGCGTCTCGCCCATCGCGCAGCGCCCTGACCAGCGTTCGCCCGCTTCGCTGGTCAGCCGCCAGTCAGCCGCCGTCAGCAAAACCGGCGAGAGCGCGAGCGGCTCGCCCTGACGGAAGATCGCCACAGGCGGCAGCGGCGCGGCGCTGCTCGTACCGGGCGGCATCAATCCCAGCAGGCGGTCGCGGGTGTGCGCGGAGACCCGCTGGGGCCGCCCGTGGGCGTCGATATAATCAGGCGCAATCAACTCTGCGCGCTCAAGATGGTTTTTCGGTTTCATCACGTTCCTCAGCGCACGGCCTGCCAGATACGTTGCTGATAGTCGCGGATAGCGCGGTCAGCGCTGAACATGCCGCAGCGCGCGGTGTTCAGGATCGCGGCGCGCGTCCAGGCGTCCGGGTCGGACCACAGCGCGTCGACCTGCTGCTGGGCGTTGAGATAGTGGCGGAAATCGGCCAGCACCAGATAAGGATCGCCGCCTTCCGGCCCAAGACTTTTCACCAGCGGGGCGAAGGCCATACGGTCGCCGTCGCTGAAGGTGCCGTCTTCAAGCGCGGTCAGTACCCGATCCAGCTGCACATCCTTTTTACGCCACGTTGTCGGCGCGTAGCCCGCCTGCTTCAGCACGCTGACCTGCTCGACGGTATGGCCGAAGATAAAGATGTTCTCCTCGCCAACCTGCTGGGCGATCTCCACATTTGCGCCGTCCAGCGTGCCAATCGTCAGCGCGCCGTTGAGCGCCAGCTTCATATTCCCAGTGCCGGAAGCCTCTTTGCCCGCCGTGGAGATTTGCTCCGACAGGTCAGCGGCGGGGATCAGCCGCTCCGCCACCGACACGTTATAGTCGGGAATAAACACGATTTTAAGACGGTCGCCGACGCGCGGATCGGCGTTAACGACGTCGGCGACCTTATTGATGGCGTAGATAATGTTTTTTGCCAGCGCATAGCCCGGCGCGGCTTTCGCGCCAAACAGCATCACGCGCGGCGTCAGGTTCGCCTGAGGATCGCTGACCAGCGTTTGCCACAGGGCAATGATATGCAGCAGCATCAGGTGCTGGCGCTTGTACTCATGGAGACGCTTGATCTGTACGTCGAACAGGGCATCGGGCTGGACCTGGATGCCGGTCTTTTCGGCAATCCAGCGCGTCAGGGCAAGCTTGTTCTGCTGCTTGATAGTGCGATACTCAGCGCGAAACGCCGCGTCATCCGCCAGCGGGGCCAGATCGCTGAGCGCATCCAGATCGTTTAACCAGGGGCGATGCAACGTGTTGCTGATTAACGCCGCCAGCGCAGGGTTGCACTGCTGGATCCAGCGACGCGGCGTGATGCCGTTAGTGACGTTATGGAATTTTTCCGGCCACAGCGCGTGGTACTCCGGGAAGAGATCCTGCACCACCAGCCTTGAGTGCAGCGCCGCCACGCCATTGACCGCAAAGCCGCTCACCACGCAGAGGTTAGCCATACGCAGCTGCTGGTTATGCACCACCGCCAGCTTCGCCCAGATCGCCTCGTTGCCCGGCCAGCGCGCTTCGACCTCTTTTTTAAGCTGTGCGTTCAGGGTGTTGATAATCATCATATGGCGCGGCAGCAGCGCGCGCACCAGCCGCAGATTCCAGCACTCGAGCGCCTCCGGCATCAGGGTATGGTTGGTGTAGGCGAAGGTGCGCTGCGTAATGCGCCACGCCGCTTCCCACGACAGCTGATGCTCGTCGAGCAGCAGGCGCAGCAGCTCCGGGATCGCCAGCGTCGGATGGGTATCGTTAAGCTGGATCACTTCAAAGTCGGGCAGCGTCTCAATGGCGCGGCCCGCCTGATGGTGGCGACGCAGGATATCGGCCAGCGTGCAGGCGCACTGGAAATATTGCTGCATCAGGCGCAGTTTTTTCCCCGCCTGGTGGTTGTCGTTAGGGTAGAGCACCTTAGTCAGCTTCTCTGCATCGATGCCCTGCTGTTCGGCACGCAGGAAATCACCGTCGTTAAAGCGCTGCAGGTTAAACGGGCGGGCGTGTTTCGCCTGCCAGAGGCGCAGCGGCTGCGTCACGCCGTTTTGAAAGCCCACAATCGGCAGATCCCAGGCTTCACCCTCAAGCTGGAAAGCGGGTTCCCAACGCGTTATGCCGTTTTCGGTTGTGACCTTGCCGCCCAGGCCGACCTGCACGGTCAATGCGGCGTTGTGGCGGAACCAGGGATAACGATCGCGCCCCCAGTCGTCCGGCTGTTCATGCTGCGCGCCCTCGACAAAATGCTGGCGAAACAGGCCATACTGGTAGTTGAGGCCGTAGCCGATAGCGGGCTGGCCAGTGGTCGCCATCGCGTCAAGAAAGCAGGCCGCCAGGCGTCCTAATCCGCCGTTGCCGAGCGCCGGATCGGTCTCCTGCTCAAGCACCTCGCTCAGCGAGAGGTCGGATGCAGCGAGCAGATCGCTGACCGCCTGATACCAGCCCAGATTAAGCAGGTTGTTCCCCGTCAGCCGTCCGGTCAAAAACTCCATCGAGAGATAGTTAACGTGGCGCTGCTGTGCCATGGCAGGCTGCGCGGGCAGTTCCGCCAGCAGCTCAGCCAGCGCGCCGCTCAGCGCATACCACCATTGCTGGCGTGTCATCTCCTGCGCGTTGCGCAGGCCAAAGCGTTGCCACTGGCGCGTAAGCGCCGCGGTAAAATGCGTGTTGTCGAAGGGTTGCGCGTGCATGTTATGGGCTTCCTGTCAGAACGAAAAAGGTATGCACGCCAGTGTGCCTTCCACATTAGGGATGCTCCTCCTCCTGCATGAAATTCAGCAGGGAGGACAAGGAGGGCGGAGAAGCCAGGGTAAATCTGAAAGAGGGGCAGGAGTGTGATTACACTCGCTTTTGTTAAGCCTGCCTTACAGGTTCGCTTGCATTCAGTTAACGAATCCGTAAACGTGTATGAAGAATAATTACGAAGCGTAAAAAAATGATGCGCTGAACGTTAATGGAGAAGCGTGCGCCCATGTTGATACCCTCGAAACTCAGTCGTCCCGTCCGCCTTGAAAATACTGTCACCCGTGCTCGCCTGCTGCAAAAACTCACCGCCGCAGGCAACTACCGGCTGCTGATGATTACCAGCCCGGCTGGCTATGGCAAAACCACGCTGGTCTCCCAGTGGGCGTCAGATAAAAAGGACCTGGGATGGTACTCATTAGACGAGGGTGACAATCAGCCGGAGCGTTTCGCTGACTACCTGATCGCCGCGCTGCAACAGGCGACGCAGGGGGGCTGCTGCCGCAGCGAGACGCTGGCGCAAAAACGGCAATACGTTAACCTCAACGCCCTGTTCGCGCAGCTGTTCATTGAGCTGACCGAGTGGCAACAACCACTCTGGCTGATCGTGGATGACTACCACCACATCACCAATCCCGCTATCCACGAGGCGATGCGTTTTTTCCTGCGCCACCAGCCCGACAACCTTACGCTGGTGGTAGTGTCGCGTAATCTCCCACAGCTGGGTATCGCCAATCTCCGCGTGCGCGAGCAACTGCTCGAGCTGGGCAGCCAGCAGCTGGCCTTCACCCACCAGGAGGCAAAACAGTTTTTCGACGGCAGGCTGAGCGCACCGCTGGCGAGCGAGGAGAGCGACCGCCTGTGCGATGACGTGGCGGGCTGGGCAACCGCGCTCCAGCTTATCGCGCTCTCGGCGCGTCAGGGCGCAGGATCGGCACAGGACTCGGCGCGGCGCCTCTCTGGCATTAACGCCAGCCACCTCGCCGATTATCTGGTTGAAGAGGTGCTGGATAACATCGATGAGGCCACGCGCCAGTTTTTGCTGAAAAGCGCGCTGCTGCGTGCCATGAATGATGAGCTGGTTGCCCGCGTAACGGGCGAGGCCAACGGTCGTAGGCGCCTCGAGGAGATTGAGCGTCAGGGGCTGTTCCTGCAGCGCATGGACGACTCGGGCCAGTGGTTTAGCTACCACCCGCTGTTTGGATCTTTTTTGCGCCAGCGCTGCCAGTGGGAACTCGCCGCCGAGCTGCCCGCGGTTCATCGTGCCGCGGCTGAGAGCTGGGTGGCGCAGGGTTTTCCAGGCGAAGCCATCCACCACGCGCTCGCCTCCGGGGACGCCGACATGCTGCGCGAGGTGCTGCTGGAGCATGCCTGGACGCTGTTCAACCAGAGCGAGCTGGCGTTACTGGAGCAGTCCCTTAAGGCGCTTCCCTGGGCCATGCTGCTGGGGAACCCGAAACTGGTGCTGCTACAGGCCTGGCTGATGCAGAGCCAGCACCGCTTTTCCGAGGTTAACCGCCTGCTGGAAAGGTTCGAGCAGGCGTGCAGCTGCGAGGTGGATACGGCGTTACAGGGTGAATTCCATGCCGTGCGCGCGCAGGTGGCCATCAACGACGGCAACGCCGACGAGGCGGAACGGCTTGCCCGCCTGGCGCTCAGCACGCTGCCCGACACGCGCCGCTACAGCCGTATTGTCGCCACCTCGGTACACGGTGAGGTGATGCACTGCAAAGGCGAGCTGGCCAGTTCGCTGGCGCTGATGCGGCAGACCGAGCAGATGGCGCGCCGGGATGAAGCCTGGCACTACGCGCTCTGGAGCCTGATCCAGCAGAGCGAAATCCTTTTTGCGCAGGGCTTTTTGCAGGCCGCCTGGGAGATTCAGGAGAAAGCGTTCGTGCTGGTCGGCGAGCAGCATCTTGCGCAGTTTCCGCTGCACGAGTTTCTGCTGCGTATTCGCGCCCAGCTGATGTGGGCCTGGGGCCGACTGGATGAGGCGGAGCAGGCAGCCCGGGAAGGGATAAAAGTCTTAAAAGGCTATCCGCCTCAGCAGCAGATCCAGTGCCTTGGCCTGCTGGTGCAGTGCTCGCTGGCGCGCGGCAATCTGGATAACGCGCGCAGCTATCTTAACCGGCTGGAAAACCTGCTGAACAACGGCAGCCTACACAGCGACTGGATCGCCAACGCCGACAAAGTCAGGGTGATCTACTGGCAGATGACGGGCGATGTGCAGAGCGCCAGCCACTGGATGCGGCACACCGCGAAACCCGCCTTCGCCAATAACCACTTTTTGCAGGGCCAGTGGCGCAACGTGGCACGCGCACAGATCCTGCAGGGCGATCTCAGCCAGGCGGAAGTGGTGCTGGAAGAGCTGAACGAGAACGCGCGCGCGCTGCGCCTGATGAGCGACATGAACCGCAACCTGCTGCTTCTCAATCAAATCTACTGGCAGACCGGGCGCAAAGCCGAGGCGCAGCACGCGCTGATCGAGGCGTTGAAGCTGGCGCGCGGCACCGGCTTTATCAGCCACTTCGTGATTGAAGGCGAAATCATGGCGCAACAGCTGCGTCAGCTTATCCAGCTCAACACGCTGGAAGAGCTGGACAACCATCGCGCGCGCCGCATTCTGAGTGAGATCAACAAATATCACCGCCATAAATTCGCCCATTTCGACGAGGGTTTCGTCAGCCGTTTGCTCAATCATCCGGATGTGCCGGAGCTGATCCGTACCAGCCCCCTGACGCAGCGCGAATGGCAGGTGCTGGGCCTGATTTACTCCGGGTACAGCAACGATCAAATTGCAGGCGAGTTCGACGTGGCTACGACCACCATCAAAACCCATATCCGTAACCTCTACCAGAAGCTGGGCGTCACCCATCGCGCAGAGGCGATGCATCAGGCGCAGTCCATGCTGAAACTGATGGGCTATGTATAACGCAGGCTGTTCTCCTTAATTATTTACGTCTGAGATGACGTATTGGCTGTTCCATTCTCGGCTACCCTTTTTCAGGGTCTTCCGGAAAAGGCCGGAACAGGCTTACTATAATTTCAAGGAGAAATTATGTCTCATCTGCGTCAGACAATTCTGCGATCAGTTTTATTTTCCGCATTATTCACCTCTACATACGGAGTTCAGGCAGCAGAAAAATCCGTTGCCACCCGTCTTGAACCTCACCACCACGTTATTCTGGAAAATAAATACGTCACCGTAATGCGCGTGCTTATTCAACCGGGCGAATCCACGCTATTTCACGAGCAGCATCTTGATTATGTTAATACGCATATTGAAGGCAGTCCGGTAAAAATTGAATCACCCGATAAGCCGGTAAATAACACTGAAATGAAAAGCGGCAATGTAAAATTTGGCGCACATCAGGGTAAGTCAGATACGGATAAGGTGACCAATACCGGGGATCGGGTTAATCACCAGGTCGCTTTTGAGATCAATATGACCGGCCCGCAGCATTTTGGCGGTGCGACACGCCCGGCCAGCGAGGCCTTTACCCAGGTTCTGAATGAAAAGACCGTTAAGGGCTGGAAGGTGAGCCTGAAACCCGGCGAAAGCACCGGCACCTATACGCAGCACGGTCCTGGCGTACGGGTATTCTTCACTGAGGGCCGGATTCTTATTGCCGATCGGCTACATGCTAATCATGTCACAGAGATTTGGGTGCATCCGGGCGATGCGTTTTTGACTGAGCCTGGCGAAGTGAATCTTACCGCAGCAAGTGAGCAAAATATCACCTTTAACGACTACGAATTGTTGTAGCAACGTATAGAAAGTTCAATTTATGTATTAATAATGTAATTACCATTATGTTAATGTGTAATCCCGCAAGGCATCGTCCTGCGGGGTTGCGCTAAAAATTACACAACACCAATTATTATTCACCGGAAGCAATTATAATGAAGGCAAGAAAGGTTAGACGGGGTTGTCTGCCTTTCGCGTTAAGCATTTTGCTCTCTGCAACATTTTCAGCGCATGCTGAAAATGCGGCGGAGTCTGCGGCGCTTATAGCGAAAGGTAAATATCTGGCCATTGCTGCGGACTGTGGTGCCTGCCATAACGCACCCGATCATGGCGCTGAAATGAGCGGCGGATATATTATTTCGTCGCCGTTGGGCAATATTATCGCCAGCAATATCACACCATCAAAAACCGCAGGAATTGGTAATTATAGCGAAGAGGATTTTGCTAAAGCGTTGCGGCAGGGAATTAATAAACAGGGCCAGCATCTCTATCCTGCGATGCCTTATACCGCCTATGCCAAAATTACTGATGCAGATATTCATGCGCTTTACGCTTATTTTATGCACGGCGTAAAACCCAGTGACCATGTCCCTGCACAAACTGATTTACCTTTCCCGTTTAATATCCGCGCCAGCATGTTTGCCTGGAACCTGCTTTATGCTGACGATAAGCGCTTTGTCCCCGCCAGCAATGCGAGCGAAGCCGTTAATCGCGGCGATTATCTGGTGAACGCGCTGGCTCACTGCGACACCTGCCATACGCCCCGCAATGCGCTGATGGGGCAGAAAAATGACCAGGCTCTGTCTGGCGGATCGCTGGGCAGCTGGTATGCGCCCAATATCACGCCCGATCGCCAGTCAGGTATCGGCAACTGGTCAGATGCAGAGATCGCACAGTACCTGAAAACTGGCCATGTCGCGGGCAAAGCCCAGGCCGCTGGCCCGATGGCGGAAGCGGTCGAGCACAGCCTGCAATATCTCTCCAGCGACGATATCCAGGCGATGGTCGCGTATCTGCGCCAGATCCCTGCTGTTGCTCAGCCAGATAGCCAGGCGCGTGATCAGCAGGGCAAACCGGCGCAAACCGAAGCCTTACTGCGCGCGACCGCCCAGCCGGATGCAGGCTGGGCAGTCTACAGCAGCACCTGCGCCAACTGTCATCAGGCGGACGGCAGCGGTAACGCCTTTTATCCTTCACTGTTCCATAACACCGCAACCGGCGCGGCAGAGGCGGATAACCTGATCGCCACTATCGTCTACGGCGTGCACCGCACGGTCGACGGCAAGCCTGTCGATATGCCCGGTTTTGGCCCAGAGGCCTTCTTTACCGACCGCCTCAGCGACCAGCAAATTGCTGATGTCAGCAACTACGTACTGAAAAACTTTGGCAACGCGTCGCTCAACGTCACCGCTGACCAGGTAAAAACGGTGCGCAGCGGCGGTGAACGTCCGCTGATCGCGCGTATCGCCCAGCCAATGGCGTGGGGCGCGGCAATCCTGGTGGTAATTATCGTTCTGTCCGTTCTGATTTCGCGCAGGAGAAAAACACATGGCGCATAACATCAAGCTGTCGCGCCGTCGCCTGTTGCAGGGCATGGGCATCATGTCGCTGGGCGCGATGTGCAATACGTTGTTTCCGGCGCGCGCGCTGGCTGCACAGCAGATGGCGGATAACGCTTTTCTCAGCGTGTCCGCGTTTCTGGTCAACCGTCCGGTCGGCCCGATTCTTGGCCAGCGCTATCTTGAGGCGCTGACGCGTCACGACGCACAGTTCGGCCAGAAGCTGGCTGCGCTGAATGCCTTTCTGCAACAGCGCAGCTTTGCGCATGTGGACGATTTCATTGCCGCGACCGGGCCCGACAACGCTGACTGGCAGACCGCCAGAACCATCATTTCCGCCTGGTACTCTGGCGTAGTGGGCGAGGGCAGCCAGCTGGATCTGATTGCCTATGCCGACGCCATGATGTATCTGCCGACCCGCGATGTTCTCGTGGTGCCGACTTACGGCGGCGGACCTTTCTACTGGGCAGTGACTGAACAAGGCAGCGTGGCAAAAGCAGGAGAACCAGCATGAGCGCAGCAAAAAAAGACGCGGACGTTGTCATTATCGGCTCTGGCGTAATGGGCGGCCTGATCGCGACCCAGATGGCCAAAGCGGGCAAATCGGTGATTATCGTTGAGGCGGGCCCGCGTGTGTCGCGCCAGGAGATCGTCGAGCGCTTCCGTAACTCGCCGTTCAAGATGTCGCTGACCAACATTAAGCTTCAGGGCGTTGGTTCGCCCTATCCGAACCCGCCGCATATTCCCTCTACTTACGGCGACTATTTACAACAGGTTGGCCCGGTGAAATACCCAACCAAGTACCTGCGCGTGGTTGGCGGCACTACCTGGCACTTTGGCTCGGCGCTGTGGCGCATGATCCCAAACGATTTTAAGCTGAAGAGCCTGTATGGCCGTGGCCGCGACTGGCCGTTCGACTATAACGAACTGGAGTCCTGGTATGGCAAAGCCGAGCATGAACTGGGCGTTTCCGGCATGGACGGGCAGGATGAGAGCGGGCAGGGCGGCAAAGCCTGGCCGCCGCGCTCTACGCCGTTCCCGATGCCGGGTCTGCCCACCAGCTACCTGTTCGATCGCCTGACCGAGATGCTGGGTAAAGGCGGCTATAACCCGGTGCTGGAGCCGAACGGACGCGCCACCAAACCCTGGGGCAAGCGCCCAATGTGCGCGGGCAACAACAACTGCAACCCGGTGTGCCCGATCGCCGCCAAATATGATGGCTCGATGCATATTGATGAGGCGGAACGTCTGGGCGCGAAGCTACTGGATAACTCGGTGGTTTATCGCATTGAGGCGGACGACAGCGGCAAAATCACCGGCATCTGGTACAAAAAGCCTGACGGATCTGAGCACCACCTGACGGCGGACTATTTTGTGCTGGCCGCGTACGGCATCGAATCACCGAAGCTGCTGCTGATGTCCACCTCAGACAAATACCCTAACGGCATCGCTAACTCGTCCGACCAGGTTGGCCGCAATCTGATGGGGCATACCGGCATTAGCATGAACGTGATGATGTCGGAAGATGTCTGGCCGGGCCAGGGTCCGACCGAGCTGCTGGTCTACCTTAACAACCGCGACGGCAGCTTCCGCAAAGATTTCCCGAGCTACAAGATCAAGGTGCGCAACACCGTACCGACAGCGGATTACACCGCCTCGCTGATCGCCAAAGGGGTGCTGGGCTCGAAGCTGGACGAAGAGATCCGCCGTCTGTCAGCGCGCTCGCTCAACTTCGCTATCGATTTCGAGACGCTGCCGCTGCCGGAAAACCGCGTCACGCCAAGCAAGACCAAAAAGGATGCCATCGGCATTCCGCTGCCGGAGATCTACTACAGCGTCACCGACTACTGGCACGCGGGCAAGGAAGAGGGGCTGAAGGATTTCCATAAGTTCGCCGAACTGCTGAATGCGGAAATCCTGTCGATTGATACCAAATATCAAGACAGGCAGCACATCATGGGCACGACGATTATGGGTGACGATCCGAAAAGCTCAGTGGTGAACAGCGACTGCCGAACCCACGACCATCCGAACCTGTGGATTGCGGGCACCAGCGTCATGCCGTCAGCCTCCTGTATGAACCCCACGTTGACCGGTGCGGCGCTGAGTCTGCGCCTGGCGGACAATATGCTCAAGACGATGAGCGCGAGTTAAGGTTTATTTGACCGCTGCCAGACCCCGACATGGGCGAGGCGGCTTCAGCCCGCGATACTCCTGTCGCGGGCTGTATCCTGCATTGATCTGTCACACATCCCACACATTTTCAGCTGTAATAGCATGCGTTGGTTATTTTTAGCGCGTGGACAGAGGATAAAGAAAAACAGCACGCCGACGCCTCACGACGCCATTTCAGGCCATTCCTGAGACAACCAGAAATTGCCCGTGACTTTATGGCGTTACCTCTCCCCGCATAACTGCGCGCCATTTGCGACCTCAACACGCTGAGGGCGTAGCACCTTATTTTCTCTTAATGCGTCGGATAAATCGTCGCGTGCAGCTTCCCACGGCGGTCGAAACGCCGCATTCCCAGCCACAGCAGCGCCGTGGCAAACCAGCCAATAATCCACGACACATCATTTCCGGCAAAAATCCAGGTCAGCGAACCGTGATGTAGCGGATTGTCGATAAACGGCAGCTGAATCAGTACGCCGATAAAGTAGGTCACAATACCCGGCCCGTTCCAGCGGCCATAGCGCCCGTCTGGCTGCGACAGCGCAGGAATATCAATGTGCCCTTTAGTCACCAGATAAAAATCGGTCAGGCTTATCGCGCTCCAGGGAACAAAAAAGGCCAGCAGGAACAGCAAAAAATGGGTGAATGATTTGAGGAAAGCCGGTTCGCTAATCAGCGCGATAGCGCAGGCGATGGCCACCATCAGCACGACAAAGCTAATGCGTCCGCGCTGGCTCAGGGAAGTTTGCTGGCTGAAACCTGAGACAATAGTGGTCAGCGACATAAAACTGCCGTAGGCGTTTAGCGTGGTAAAGGTGATCTTGCCAAAGCAGATAGCGAAATAGATCACCATCGCCATGGTCGCGCTGCTACCCAAACCGACAATGTAACCTACCTCATTGCCAGAAAAGGCGCTGCCCGCGATAGCGGCAACAATCACGCCCAGCGTCATTGAGGCCTGGGTGCCGAGCACGGTGCCGAAAAAAACGGCGCTGAACAGGCTTTTCGCCGGGACATCTTCCGGCAAGTAACGCGAATAGTCAGAGACATAAGGGCAAAATGCAATCTGCCAGGAAGAAGAGAGCGACACCGCAAGCAGAAACGTAGAGAAGGAAAAATGGCGGTTCTGCCACACCTGCGCCAGATCGTGCGTCGACAGCAGCGTGGCGAACAGGTAGAGAAATGCCAGCACGCCAATGATGCTCGCCACCTTACCCAGTTTATGGATCACCCGATAACCCAGCACCGCGATAACCACAATGATCAGGCTGAACAGGATCATTCCGGCGGCATTATTAATGTGCAACAGCTTCGCCATCGCCTGGCCAGCCAGCACCGTGCCGCTGGCGGAGAAGCCGATATACATAATGCACACCAGCACCAGCGGGATGACCGCGCCAAACACGCCGAACTGAATACGGCTGGTGATCATCTGCGGCAAACCCAGACGCGGCCCCTGCACGGCATGCAGCGCCATCACCGCCGCACCAATAATCTGCCCGACCAACAGACCAACAATGGACCAGACAACATCGCCGCCCAGCACGACGGCAAGCGCACCGGTAACAATCGCCGTAATTTGCAGGTTGCCGCCAAACCATAGCGTAAACTGGCTGAACGGATGTCCGTGCCGTTCGCGATGAGGAATAAAATCAATCGAGCGGGTTTCAGAAAGCCGCTGGCCTTCGCTGTCCGCTCGCTCTGTTGCAGGGAATTCCGCTGACATAGTTGCCTCGCTAAGCTGGGATGTTAATTATTATCTGCCCTTGTTAACTGTCGTGACTCTACATGTATATACATGTACGGATGTTGTCACGTGGCTATAAAACTTACAAGCCGGCGGGTCATTGGAAATTGTGATGGCGCTGGCAAGCCTGGCATCAGGAAAGTGAGAAAAGATGGCGGGAATATGCTACATAAGCGCTGTCTGCCGTCATGATAAAACAGCAGGCTAAGAAGAACGGGCGATCCTGTCTGAATCGCAGGATTTACCCGCCAGATTATTGTATAGTCCGCGCTTTTTGGAGGTCTCTTGCTCAACTCATCCACACGCCTGAATAAATACATCAGCGAGAGTGGCATCTGTTCACGCCGCGACGCGGATCGCTACATCGAACAGGGCAACGTGTTTATCAACGGCAAACGCGCCGCGGTCGGTGCACAGGTTTTCCCCGGTGACAGCGTTAAGGTGAACGGCCAGCTGATTGAACCTCGCAGCGAAGACGATCTGGTGCTGATTGCACTGAACAAGCCGGTCGGCATCGTTACGACGATGGAAGAGGGCGAGCGCGACAATATCCGCGACTTCGTTAACCACAGCGAACGTATTTTTCCCATTGGCCGCCTGGATAAAGATTCGCAGGGGCTTATCTTCCTGACGAACAATGGCGATCTGGTGAACAAGATCCTGCGCGCGGGCAATAACCACGAGAAAGAGTATGTGGTGACCGTGGACAAGCCGATTACCGACGAATTTATCGCTGGCATGGGCGCAGGCGTGCCGATGCTTGGCACCGTGACGAAAAAATGCAAAGTGGTCAAAGAGTCCGCATTTGTATTTCGCATTACGCTGGTGCAAGGGCTTAACCGCCAGATCCGCCGCATGTGTAAGCACTTTGGCTTTGAGGTGACGAAGCTGGAACGCACGCGCATTATGAACGTCAACCTGAAAGGCATTCCACTGGGCGAATGGCGCGATCTCACCGACGACGAACTGGCGCACCTGTTTAAGCTGATTGAAAACTCATCTTCAGAAGATAAGCCCGCCAGGAAAAAAGCCCCTGCGAAAAGCAGCACGGTGAAAAAGCCGGTTATCAGCAGCGCGCCGAAGAAAAGTGAGAAGAGCGACGAGCGCGCGGGCAATCGCAAACGCTTTACCCAGCCGGGGCGCAAGAAAAAAGGGCGTTAGGATTTACTCCATAGCGACATCAGTGCCTCTATAAGCGGCTCAGGCGATACCGGTGCGCCACCCGGTTGCCAGACATGCTGAAACTCCGCTATCTCAATGCCTAAAAACAGACTCTCCGCGAGCGCCTGACAGCACGCGGAGAGATCCGCCAGCGTCAGACCACCTTCAATACGGTAATCCGTCGGTACTATGCCCGGTTCCAGCACATCACAGTCCAGATGCAGATAAACCGGGCGACCCGCCACGGCGGTGTGCAGCCGCTCCGCCAGGTGCGGTCCTGGCGTAATGAGCGGAATGTTATGCTGCTCAATCAGCGCTTTTTCGAAGGGATCAAGATCGCGCTGGCCGACCAGCACCAGTTGCTTGAGATTGAGCCCGCTTCCCAGCCCGGACTGCCATAGCCCAGCAGGCGCAGCCAGCGCCAGCCCACCTAAAAAACCCGACGCGGTTGATTCTGGCGTATTGAGATCGCCATGGGCGTCAAACCATACCACACAGGCATCCGGGTGGAACGCTGCCAGCGCAGGTAGCGTAGCCAGCGAAACGGCACAGCGGCTGGTGGCGGCAAGGGAAATTACATCGGTGCTAAAAAGCGCATCAAAATGCGCGCGCATCGCCTGCAGGTCCGGCAGCGCAGCCGTTAGCGCTTCGCGCCAGCCCGCAGGCGCAGCAGCCCGCGATGAGCCAATCACCACCGACGTTTCGCCGCTGCGCTGTGCGAGCATTTCGCCGATAGCTTTTGCGCCCGGTATGGCCAGATCGTTGTGATCGCCTGCGTTACCCTGAAAAACGGTCAGGGCGACTCTTATGTCCGACATGTGCAGACCCTCTTTCTCACTGATATTTAAGACATTTAAATTTCATGCTAAAAGCATGTTAAGCTCGACGCAAAAAAAAACACGCCAGGCTATAGACGACCGGTCTAATAGCGTGTACTTTCATTTCATGAACACAGTAGCTCACAAACAGAGAGAAGACATTCGCTGACCTGTCCCTATTACAGGCCAGCGCATGATGGCCCCACTCTGTAATGATTGTGACGCAGCAAAATCTTAACGCTGTCTCCTGAGGAGACATCGGGGTAAGCCGGAAACGGCTTTTTTTACCGGCAAACTATAGACGACTGGTCTATTTTTATAAATGTACACTCACCAGAAGGAGATTTGACATGAAAGTTCTGATGGTTTTGACCTCACACGATGAGCTTGGCAATACCGGACGTAAAACCGGCTTCTGGCTGGAAGAGCTGGCCGCGCCGTATTACGCCTTTAAAGACGCGGGCGCAGAGATTACCCTGGCATCGCCGAAAGGCGGCAATCCACCGCTGGACCCAAAAAGCAACGAGCCTGATTTCCAGACCGAGCTGACGCATCGCTTCGAAGCGGATGAAGAGGCGCAGGCGCAGCTTGCCTCGACGGTGCGTCTGGACAGCATTACCGCGTCCGATTTTGACACTATTTTCTATCCTGGCGGACATGGCCCGTTATGGGATCTGGCGGAAGATAAACATTCTGTCTCCCTGATCGAGGCGTTTATTGCGGCAGATAAGCCTGTTGCGTTGGTCTGTCATGCCCCGGGCGTTCTGCGCCATGTGAAAACCTCATCAGGTCGTCCACTGGTTGAAGGTAAAAAAGTCACGGGCTTCGCTAACAGCGAAGAAGAGGGCGTCGGCCTGACTAACGTCGTGCCTTTCCTGGTAGAAGACGAGCTGATTGCCAAAGGCGGCCTTTACTCTAAAGGCGAAGACTGGGGCTCTTATGTCGTCCAGGATGGCCTGCTGATCACCGGCCAGAACCCGGGTTCGTCGGCAGCCACGGCGGCGCAGCTGTTAAAACAGTTCGCAGAGTAATAAATCTGTCTGCTGCGCAGGCAGCAAGATGGCATGTGCTCGGGTAAGGTCTGTCTGATGGATCAACTCGAGCTGAACAGCCATCATGGCACCCTGAACTGAAGCGATGTGTGGCAACGTGCGTAGCGAAGCCACTGTCGTAGTAAGCGTCTGCACCTGGGCTGGCGGGCCTGAAGCTGGCCCGCTTAGGGTCAGTGGTTGATCTGCTTCAGTTCGTCTTCTGACAGGCCGGTCATTTTCATTACCGAGGCAACATCCATACCATTTTCCAGCAGGTTGCGGGCGATCTTAAGGCTGGCTTCCTGCTCGCCAAGCTGCCGTCCCTGTGCCAGACCTTGTTCCAGACCCTGTTCCAGACCCTGTTTGCGGCCGATCTGCTCAAGTTGTTGTGCGAGGGTCATCAGTTCATCCTCATGCTGCGGCACGCGCTGTGCCAGTTCACGGATTAGCGCTTTTACATCCGGGGTTTCCCCGGCCTGAAGCATATAGTTTATCAGCGCCATCACCTGCTGTCCGGTCATAAATTCGGTCAGCATCAGCGTGACCAGCTGATCAAGCAGGGTATTCAGGTCGCGCTGGCGAATATGCTTTTGCAGTAACGTCAGCGCCGCCATGCTGCGGTGCTGCATAATCTCTTCGTCAGGAATAATCGTCACGTCAACCAGCGGAAACTTCCCGCCGTAAAGCACAGCGGCCTGTTCGCTTTCATCAAACAGTGTCAGCCAGTTCATGGAATAGGGATAAGGGCTGCGTTTACCCTGATAAAATAACACCGGGATCACCAGCGGCAACGCTTTATGCCCGGCGTCCAGATGGCGTTGCATGGCAGCAATGGCGTAACGCATCAGGCGAAACGCCATATGCCTGTCTGGTGAGCTCTGATGTTCAATCAAAACATGAACGTAGCCATCGCCCCTGCTGGTTTTCAACGAATACAGCACATCGCTGTAGTAAGGGCGTAAATCATCTTCGACAAAGCTGCCAGACTCAAGCTTTAGCGTGGTCAGGTCGCAAATTTTAAGCAGCGCGGGCGGAAGATGGAGGGCCATAAAGTCGCGCGCGGTATCCGGGTGCGACAGAAAGGTTTTGAACACCGCATCATGCGGCGTAGGCGTCTGGTTTTTGTTCATCCTTCTTTCACCTTCGCTGACGACAATCCTTGCGCAACAGGGTATCACAGGATTGACCACCGCAGATTTTATCCGCGCCGCCATAATTTTTTTTCATCCAGCGAAACCTTTTCGCTATCCCAAGCGAAACTCTTATTGATGTCGTCAGGCAACCCCGCCCGATCATTAATGGAGAGAAAAGATGCGTATGAATAAGAACCTGAAAACCCTGGCGGCTGCCACGCTGCTCGCCCTGAGCCTGCCGGTGACCAGCGCCTTTGCCGCGCTGCAAGTGGGTGACAACGCGCCAGACTTCAAACTCGACGCCGCGCTGGCAGGTAAAGCGACCAGCTTCTCGCTGCAGCAGGCGCTGCAGAAAGGTCCGGTCGTGCTCTATTTCTTCCCGGCGGCATTTAGCGCAGGCTGCACGCTGGAAGCGCACGACTTCGCCGAAGCGACAGATGAATTTAACAAGCAGGGCGCAACGGTGATTGGCGTGACCGCGGGCAACACCGAGCAGATCGCTAAATTCTCGCAGCTGGAGTGTCGCGACAAGTTTACCGTTGCCGCCGACCCGGGAGCCAAAGTGGCCGCAGAGTATAAAAGCACCATGGTGTTTAAAGGCAAAACGCTCTCCGATCGCACCTCCTATGTGATCGCTCCGGATGGCAAAATTCTGCTCAGCTATACCGATAAGAACCCGGATGCGCATATCCAGAAAGCCATGGATGCGGTGAAAAAATACCGTCAGGCCAATCCGTCGTAACCCTGTCTGAGTGAGCTTATTATGCTGACAGCCATTGCCGCCGCCTTTCTGGGCGGCCTTATTCTTAATCTGATGCCGTGCGTGTTCCCGGTGATTTCACTCAAGGCGCTGAGCCTGATCCGCCATCACGACAAACCGGCGCACGCCCGCGCCGAGGGGCTGGCGTTTTTAGCTGGCGTCGTGCTGACCATGCTGGCGCTGGTGGCCGTTCTGCTGCTGGCGCGCGCTGGCGGGTCGTCGGTTGGCTGGGGTTTCCAGCTACAGTCGCCGCTGGTGATTGCGCTGCTGATCCTGGTGATGCTGGCCTCGGCGCTTAACCTGTTTGGTCTGTTTGAAATCGGGCTGACCCTGCAGCGCGTCGGGGAAGTCGGCGGCGATCGCGGCGGCCTGGTGGGATCGGCCCTGACCGGTGCGTTAGCGATTATTGTGGCTACGCCCTGTAGCGCGCCCTTTATGGCCAGTGCGGTCGGCTATGCGCTCACGCAGCCGCCACTCATCAGCGTGGTCATTTTCACTGCGCTGGCGCTCGGTTTCGCCGCGCCGTTTACGCTGATCTCCTTCTTCCCGCTGCTGGCACGCGCGCTGCCCGCACCGGGTCCCTGGATGGTCACCCTGAAGCACGGCCTGGCGTTTCCGATGCTGGGTGCAGTTGGCTGGCTGATTTGGGTGCTGGAGCGTCAGGCCGGTTCAGCTGCGCTGGCGGCGATTCTGGGCTGCTGCCTGCTGCTCAGCTTCGCGGCATGGCTCTACGGCATGGCGCAAAAACGCCGTATGATGGGGCGGCGTCACTGGGTATTGCACCTGGCAACCGCCGTCTTTGTCCTGCTGATCGTACCGCCGTTACTGAATTTGCAGACATCTGCGACTTCCGCCGAAACGGCAGAAAGCAGTGAAGCCGCCGCGACAGTCGCCTGGTCACCGCAGAACGTTGACGCGATCAAAGGGCAGGGCAAACCCGTGCTGGTTAACTTTACCGCCTCCTGGTGTATTACCTGTCAGGTTAACGATCGCACGTCGTTATCTACCCAGGCGGTTAAGTCAGCCATGGCGCGCACCAGCACCATTTACATGGTCGCGGACTCCACAAAGTACAACCCGGATGTGGAACAGGCGCTGAGTGATTTTGGTCGTGGTGGTTTACCACTTTATGTGGTTTATCCTGCGGATGGCGGCAAACCTGTCGTACTGCCTCAGGTACTGACACCGCGCATCGTCATTTCGGCGCTGGAACACGCCGCTGACGGCGGAAAGAAAACATAAACAGGGTAATGAGTGAATAACACAGCAATCAGACGGGCCGCTCAGCCTTGCCGTTCAGGCGATGCCCGTCACTGACGCGCGCGCTCAGCACTGGCCAGCATTGATGGCCCGCGCGCAGGCTGGCGATAAAGAAGCCTATAACCAGTTACTGAAAGCGATGGTGCCGGCCATACGGGCATTCGTGCGCAAAAAAATTGCCGATGAAGTGCTGGTTGAGGACGTGATTCAGGAGACGCTGCTGGCGATCCATCGCGTGCGCCACACTTACGATCCGCGCCGCCCGGTTCTGCCCTGGGTAGCGGCTATCGCCTCAGCCAGGGCCGTTGATGCGCTGCGCCAGCGCGGTCGTCGCCAGGAGGTTCAGGATGAGGATGCCCTGAATGTCCAGCTGGCAGATTCGAAAGACTCCGATGCCAGCCAGCACGACTTAACGGACTGTCTGGACAGCCTGCCGGTACGGCAGCGGCAGATTGTGGAATCGGTCCATCTGCGCGAGCAGAGCCTGGCTCAGGCGGCGGCGGAAAATAATCTGTCGCTTTCTGCCGTCAAGTCGCTTTTGCATCGCGCCATGCTCAACCTTCGTAAATATGGAAGCGGTAAACATGAGAAATCATGACCAACTCATTAATCAACTTAGCGAATCGGCGCAGCCGGTCAGACGGATCTGGCCAACCGCGTGGCGCGTGGTCGGCTGGGCTGCGTTAGTACTGCCGTGCGGCGCGTTAAGCAGCTGGGCGCTGCATAGCCGTTATACCGACTGGTCGCAGCCCGGCGCAATACCAGCGATGATTGCCTTGCTGCTCTCATTTATTGTGGGCCTTAGCGCCATTGCCGGAGCGTTTACGCTCAGTATTGCCGGACGTAAACCGCCAAAAGTTAAATGGCCAGCGCTACTGGCGCTGACGTGGCTGGCGCTGAACCTGGGAAATATGTCGTTGTCGCAACCCGGTTCTGGCGCAGGGCGGTTTGGCGAAGGGATTCACTGTTACTTGTTTATGCTTTCCGCCAGCGTGCCTATGATCGTTATTTCCGTGGTTAGCCTGTATCGTACGCGCTCGCTCCGTCCGGGAAAAAGTCTGGCGCTTGCAGGATGCGGTATTGCCTTTATGTCATCCGTATTGCTGTCGCTGTGTCACAATACGCATCTGCATATGATTGATTTTATGATGCATCTCGCGGCCGGGATCACCATCATCGTGCTGACGGTGCTAACAGGACGTCGCTGGGTCCGGCTGGCGGGACATTAAGCTGATCCATAGATCGCATTGAGGTTTTCTTTGAAGCGCACCGGATCGTGAATGTCCTGAATCCGCCTTAGTGCGCTTTGTGAGCGTGACATGATAGCGTCTCTGTTTGCCACAACCTCCTGAATACGGGATTTCAGCTGCGACACAATGAGCTTTCTCAGGGTGGCTTTGTCATCTGCAGAATTTACCGTAAGTTCAAACATATCGTTTAAAGGGCACTCAATCATCCAGCCCGCGTCTGGTGGATTAATTTCGGGCAGTGCACGAACGTTTGTGGAAATAACCGGGCAGCCACAGGCCTGCATTTCCAGCACGGAGAAACCATAGGTATCTTGCCAGGTTGGCAATAGTCCTACATGCGTGCGTTTGAATAAATCGACAAGATCGTTATTGGGCAGGAATTCAGTATGGGTGAACATCGCCGAAGAACGCAGCAGCTTTTCGACCTGCTGGTAAAAATAGTCCTCATCCTGATAGCGGCCATGTGCGAAATTATATCGATTGTTAAGGTTGCCGATGATATTAACCTGAACAGTTTCAGCACTGACCAGGCCCTCATTAGCCAGTTCGGTGAAGGCAAGTACGATTTCTGCGCCGCCTTTTCGATAAAACTCATTTCCTACAAAGGTGAAAATTAACCTGCTTTCTTGTGCAGGCCGTTGCCCTTCATAAAGCACGGGCTGTGGAGGATGAAGCTTGTGCAGTTTTGGGGTGATGAGCGAGGCTTCTTCTGGAAAGGCGTTAAGCAGCTTTAGCTGAATCTGCCTGGTTGCTTCTGAAATCGCCACAATCGCGACACACTGCGGGGCCGTGACCAGCCCGAGCTGTTTCTTTAGCTCTGGATTGGTGAGTTTAGGCAAACCTGGAACAGGCAGCACCCGAGGAAGTTCAGTCTCAAAGGTAGACACCCAGCGCTTAGCCGTGCACGCAACTTCGTTAAACAGATGAATAACCTGAGCATCTTCAGGTATTAAAAAACTAACCGGATGAAAGATAAAAGCCTTGTTAGATTTAACGGATTTTTGTTTTATTTTATTCAGATAGAGCCAGATATTTTTGTATTTAAAGTCGATGTAGGTATGTTTTTCATTAACGATGATATTCCGCTTTTCGGGATAACCCCGTCCACTTACAATTATCTTCATATAAACCCCTGATGAAAAACAAATGGTAACAGATGATTATCAGAGAAAGGGCTTTGAAGCAGAGGATTGTAGGATCAGAATATCATTGATGTTGTGATTATGTGAAATAAAGTAAGATAATAAGAGTAATCCTGAAACCATTCAGTTTATTTTATATTTAACCATATCTTTATGGTTAACGATACCTGATGGTGGCAACCGTTATTCCAAAATAAGAGCCGATCTTATTAACAGCCAGACATTTTCTGTCTAAACCCTAAAAGCGCATATTGGTAATAAATAATAAGGTCCAGGAATATCCATCGCCTGGCCAGATTGCCCTCCAGAGCCAGACGACAGGGCAGCCCGGCTCTACCTGATGTCAATGGCATAACCGGGCAGCGGAAAATTGCAGGATGCGCAAGAAAAATGGCATAAACCCAAAACTTAAGTAAACTTAAATTTTAAGCCTGCTTTAAGGAGTCTTGCCATGCCAGCATATGACATCTCAATTGAATTGCGTGGGGAAGTAGACGTGGCTGGAGACTACAGGCGGCTTCGTGAGGCGATGAACAACAGTGGATTCAGGCACAGCATCTCAGGCAATGACCAAAAAATTTACTGGTTGCCGCGAGATGTGTTCAGCTATCAGGGAGAGATGACGCGCCAGGAGATCATGGACAAGGTTTATGATCTGTTAACGGATTTTTTGCCAGCACCGGGCGTGATGGTTACGGAATCAGTCGGGCGCTCCTGGCGAGGGCTCAGGCAAATTGACGGCTTTTAAACAGGCTAAGCCTCTGACTAAACTTCTCCACAGTCAGCGGTAAAAGCATGGCTGGCAACGGTGAAACAGCATCGCTGCGTGAAAGGGAGGCAAAAATATGAGCGGCTTTAAGGGAAACAAACAATCGCTGCCGGTGCGCTACTGCAAGCACTGTAAAAAGCCGATGACCTGGCGTAAAAAATGGGAGAGGTGCTGGGATCAGGTGCAGTACTGTTCCGAACGCTGTCGGCGAGAAGCCAGGCGAGGCGAAAGCGTTAAGCAGGAGCGATAAGAGGATGAAAAACAGCCACTTTTAACGTGCAGAAACAACACTTATCAAACTGAAACACAACAGAGCCCGCTTTTCCCTCTGCAGACTACATCTGGCGACTATGCTCATCAGGCTGGTTACCGGCAATGTGCTGTTAATTCTGATGAGGATGGAGTTCAGATGCGTAAACTGTCGTGTTTAGTCATTACCCTGGGTCTGCTGATGTCGGTCGCTACCCAGGCTGAAGCAAAAGGCTGCCTCAAAGGCGCAGCGGTCGGCGGAGTTGCGGGACATCTTAAAGATCATGGCGTTGCCGGTGCGGCGGCGGGCTGTGCCGTAGGGCATCATATGGCCCACAAAAAAGAGAAAAAAGAAGCAGAAAAAAATCAGCAACAGGCCCAGTAACCTGAGTCACAGGGCTGCAAGCGCAGCCTTGTCACCGCCCGCGCGTGGGTATCACACGCTCCAGGCAGCCATGTTTATTCAACACATTAAGCCCACGTTGATTCGCACGCGACATCGCTCTCAACCCTCTCGACAGCCAACATTACGCTGACTCTCGCACCACCAGCTCCCCGCTCAACAAAATACGCTGCACCGGCAGGTCTGGCGTTCTGACTTTGTTGATAATCAGCTCTGCGGCCTGCCGCCCGGTCTCCTCGCTGGCGGAAGAGACATAGGATAAGGACGGCGACGTGAGATTAACGTGCAGCATATCTTCAAAGCCGATCAGCGCAACCTGCTGAGTGAGAAACAGGTCTTTTCCCAGCGTGCGCCCGACCTGGTAGATGCCGTTAATCGCGCCAATCAGCGCCGTCGGCGAATGGCAAAGCAGCGCGGTGAGCGTGTTGTTTTTTTCCAGCAGATGACGTGTCGCCTGGCTTGCGGCAAAGGTCTCTTCGCTGCACGCCGGTGTCGAATCCTCTTTTTGCACAATGCCGTTTTGCAGCAGGCTGGCGCGGAACCCCTGAAGCCGCTGCGTGCGCAGCAGGCAGTCAGCCTGACCGCCGATATAGCCGATGTTGCGGTGTCCGCGCGCCAGCAGATAGCGCGTGGCCAGCGCGGCCGCCTGACGATTGTCGCGCATCACCAGGTTACACGCCTCGTCCATGATGGTCTGGGAGACAACCACTAACGGCAGCGGGCATTGGCGAAGCGGCTCTGGCAGAGAAGCATGGCGGGTCTCAGAGGTCAGGTAGATAATCCCCGCCACGCCTTGCTGGTTAAATGAGAGCAGGCAGCGCTCAAGACTGGCCTGATTGTCCTGAGGCTGTCCAAGAAAAACCATAAACCCCTGTTTTTCGAGCTCCTTGACGACGCTCGCCATCACTTTGATGGCATAGCTGTCGCTAAAATCGCACAGGATCAGGCCGATCAGATTTGAGGTGCTGGCACGCAGGTTCGCCGCCGCCACGTTATGCACATAACCCAACTGCTGAATAGCGGCCTGAACCCTGGCAATGGTCGCGTCGGAGATCTTGCCTTTCTGCCGCAGCACCAGCGAGACGGTGGAGACGGATACGCCAGCCTCTTTGGCCACATCAATGATGCTGACTTTTTTCAAACCTGCTCCTGAAGAAATCATCCTGCCCTTAACTTGCTGTCTCCAGCCGAAGCCGGAGACAGCGATTAGCCGTTATTTTGCCAGCATGGTCTGCATGGTTTGCGCGATGAACTGCGCGCGGGCACCAAAAATGACCTGGATCCCCGTATCGCCGATGAAAACAACGCCGCGTGCGCCCACGCCGTTGAGGCCATCTTTATCCACCAGATCGCTTTTCACCACGTCAAGACGCAGGCGGGTGATACAGGAGCCCACAGTATTGATGTTTTGCGCGCCGCCAAGCAAGCCAATGATTTCAGTGGCAACCTCATTATCCGATTTATCATTCACACTGGCCGTTACCGCTGTCCGGCCTGGCGTTTTGATATCCATGCGGCGGATCACATAGCGGAAGGTGAAATAGTAAATCAGCCCCATCGGCACGCCGATAATCACGGCATTCAGGAAATTCGTCTGGTAACCGTTAAAAGAGGGCAGGATGCCAAACGACAGGTAATCGATAAAGCCAGCGGAGAAGGATTTAGCGATATGCGCATGCATCAGATACATCGCCATGTAGGCCAGGCCCGCCATGATGGCGTTAAAGACATACAGCACCGGTGCCACAAAGATAAAGGTAAATTCGACCGGCTCCGTGATCCCGGTCAGAAAGCAGGTGAGCGCAGCGGAAAAGAGGATCCCGGCAGCAATCTTCTTATTGGCGGTATGCGCTTCGTGGTACATGGCAAGGCAGGCAGCCGGTAGCGCAAACAGCATAAGCGGAAACTCGCCCTGCATAAATTTGCCCGCATTCTGGTAGGAGTCGCTGCTGAAAGATTTAACCCCTTCCTCCAGCATCTTGAACCAGATGGTCTGATCGCCATGAATCACCTGCCCGGCATGGGTGGTGTAGTCGCCAAACGAATACCAGAAAGAGGGATACCAGATATGATGCAGTCCGAGCGGAATGAGCGCGCGCTCAACCAGCCCGAAAATAAACGTTGAGGCCGCCTGGTTATCGCCGTTCACCATCACGGAGAGCGCGTCGATGCCCGACTGGATATGCTGCCAGATATAGGGCAGCAGCAGGCCCATTAAAAAGGATAAACAGGCCGTCGCAATGGCAACGAAACGTTTACCGGAAAAGAAGCCGAGAAACTCAGGCAGCTGCAAGGTGTGGAAGCGGTTATAACACCAGGCGGCAAGAATGCCGCAAAGCAGCCCGCCGAACACGCCCATTTGCAGCGTCGGGATCCCCACCACCATCGCATATTTCCCCCCTTGCGACGCCATCTCCGGGGTAATGCCCATTACCGTGCCGATAGTGATATTGGTGATGAAAACCGACACCGCGGCCGACAGCGCCGCTATGCCCGACTCAGAGGCCAGCCCGACCGCAGAGCCAATCGCGAATAGCATCGGCAGATTGTCGAAGATCACGCCTCCGGCATTCATCATCAGCGGCAGGTGAAACTTGTCGCCGAAGGCCAGCAGCAGACCCGCGGCGGGCAGCAGCGAGATAGGCAGCATTAGGGCGCGTCCTATCATCGACAATTTTGATAACGATTTAATCAATCCTGAGAACAGACTCATGCTGTTTTCCCCGATTCAAGACCCTGGAATACACCTTTCAGGTGCTGTTATAGGTGGTAGAACGTTCTACTAAAACGTTCTACTCACTATTCGATGAAGAGGGTTAACCAGGCAACTGAATTTTTGCAATTACCCAGATGACTTACTGATAGTTTGAAGTGGATCGTAAAAGCGGGGCTGAAGGTGCAGCTGGCGGATCAGGCACAGCTGATTAAGCGCGGCGAGTATCTGGCGATAGCCAGGTAGCGATTACCGCCGAGCGGGTGAAGACGCTGCGCGCCGGAGGTGAAGCTTCACCGCTGATGCTGTTATCCCGTGTTGGGATGGCGGTTGCTGGCGTTGTTGTTGTTAGTCTGGCGCTGCTGTGGCGCAGGAAAAAGCGTAGGGCTTAGCGGTGAACAGGCAGCCTCCGTTTTGTGGCGTAAGCGGGGGCTGTTTTAAGCGGGCTGACAGGTGGTGTAAGGACTGGTTAACAGGTCTTCACCCTGCTACTATAAAGACCTGTTAACCAGTCCTGGAGAGACGATGCCACACATTATTTTAAGCGATACCAGCGCCAGCGTTAGCGAGCTAAAGAAAAATCCGATGGCCACGGTTAATGCTGGGGAGGGTTACCCGGTAGCCATTCTCAACCGCAACCAGCCTGTATTCTATTGTGTCCCGGCTGCGCTTTATGAACAGATCCTTGATGCGCTGGACGACCAGGAACTGGTCAAATTAGTTAATGAGCGTAGCAATCAGCCGCTAGTGGATATCAATCTGGACGCCTTTTTGTGATTTATACGGTTAAATTCAGAGAAGAGGCTGTTAAGGAGTGGCAGAAGCTGGATAAGTCTCTCCAGCAACAATTTGCTAAAAAGCTGAAACAGTGTTGTGAGAATCCTCATATTCCCTCTGCCAGATTACGTGGGATTAAAGACTGCTACAAAATCAAACTCCGGGCGTCGGGTTTTCGTCTGGTTTACCAGGTGATAGACAATCAGCTGATCATTGCCGTCGTGGCTGTAGGTAAACGTGATCGCAGTGATGTTTATCACCTTGCCAGTGAGAGAATGCGCCAGGGATAGCCAGCCGAATCATCGGGTACTTTATTAAGAAAGCTGTATATCGAACGACTGCTCTGCTGGTTCGATTAACGCAGTGCCAGCCACACCTTTTTCAGTAAAAAGGTGAGAGGAATGGCCAGAATTGCCCCAGTCATGCCCAGCAGTGCCTGCCAGAATAAAAACGCCAGCAGCTGCACGGTAAGCGACATATTCAGTCGCCTGCCAAGCATAAGAGGTTCAAGCAGAGTACTCAGAAACAGATTCAGCACAACAAAAAAGCCCGCCACCAGCAGGCTGGCTTGCGCATTGAACAGGATAAAGGTCTGTATCACCATCGGGATCGCCGCCAGAAACGAACCCAGAACGGGAATGTAGTTGAAAACAAACATCAGCACGCCCCAGAGAAAAGCGAACTTCATTCCTGATGCACTGGCAGCCACCCAGACAATCAGGCCGCCGAGCAGGCCGGTCAGGGTTTTTACCCGCACATAGACAGTCACGCTCTGGATGCCTTCTTCCAGCGCCATAAAGAGTGCCGCGTTGCGCATGCTGGCGCGCAGAAGCGTTTTAAACATCGGCAGCTCATACAACATAAACAACACCATCAGAAAAACCATCAGCCACCACGACAGCAAGCCGGGGATCAGCGACAGCTGAGTCGTAATAAGGCGTACGACAGCACTGGCATCAACAAACTTCAACAACTCGTCGGGGGTGAGGGCCATGCCCATCTGGCCAAGCGACTGCACCAGCGTTTGCAGCCTGGCTGCAATAAGCGCGGGTGCCTGGCGGCTGAGTTGCATCAAATCCGGGGCTGAGGCGCTGAGTGACATAATGGTAATGACGATCAGCAGCAGCATGATGACAATGACCAGCAGAGAAGAGAGGATGCGAGGAATGCCCCGCTGCGCCAGGCGGCTAATCAGCGGATCGAGCATAACGGCGAGAAAGAGTGCCAGCAGCACCTGATTAACCAGCGGGGCAGCCAGATACAGGCCGGTCAAAACCAGCGTCAGACACGCCAGCATAAACAGGCCCTGGGCAAAGGGAGCAAGAGACTTTAACCAGCCGGGATACATTGGCACTTATCCTCCGGTCATTAAATAACGGTCAGGTGACTGAAAAGCCTGCCACCGCCAGAATATCCTCAACTTAACAGCGATAAATTAGCCCGCTATCCCTTCACCACGCGCGAAATTCCCGTCACGCCTTAAAGCGTAATCACTTTTTTAAGCAGGCCGTGCAAAAGAATTAATCTGGAAAGGAGTACGGACATCAAAAAAGTCACAATAATCAGCGTCAGCTTGGTGCCCAGTGACGTAACTGGAATCAGTACTGTTAAAAGATGGAAAACAGAGTAATGCAGGATATAAACGCCAGTCATGGTTTTACTCACGGCCGCTAACAGCGTCTCTTTTACCGGTGCATTGTGGCGAAAGCGTACGCGACTGGCCGCCACGACTAATGCCACCACCAGAATGTATATTTGCGAGCCGGTCAGAATGAAGGCGTTACGGTCAGCTTTGAAGACGGCGAAGAAAAAATGTTGCTCATAAAACCAGGTAAACAGGTAGATAAAAGGTAAGGCTATCGCGGCAGCACGCGCCACTTTTTTGCGGCTGAGCCAGTCAGCGATGTGCGGATGCCCTAATAGCTGGCCCGTTAAATAAAACAGCAGCCAGGTCCAGATACGGTATTGCGGCTCCAGGCTGAAGAACGGAACCTGCGGATAGAGCACGGCAAGCAGGTCATATCCATAGGAAACCAGCAGTAACGTCACGATCAGACAGCAAAAGAGCAGCCGAAGCGCCGTCAGTCGAACAAACAGGGGATGTAGGCTGTAAATCAGCAGGAAGGAGAGGACAAACCAGGGCTGAATCAAATAGCCACGCTGATAGGGCTCCCACAGCAAATAAACCGTCATCCAGAACAGAAAAATGATCGCCAGATTTTTGATTCTGGTCCGTTGCCATCCCGGTTCCTGATTAGAACGGGCATCCGTTATGCCAGCCACCACAAAAAACAGTGGCGTGGCGATGGTCGAAACAAAGGTCAGAAATGCCAGGATCCAGTGGTAATCATAATCGTAGCGGTCCCAGGTGTTATAGAGCGTAAAAAAGGTCACCGCTGACATACAGCCCAGCGTTTTAATCAGGTTGAGCCCAGTCACATTCATGGCGCTATCACGGTTTTTCGCGGGGGATGAAAGCAGGCGTAAATTACAGGCAACACCAGTAGCGTCAGTATTGTCGCAAATCCCAGGCCAAACATAATCACTACCGCCATGCTCTGGAAAAAGAGATCGCGCAGCAAGGGTGCCAGACCTAATACCGTGGTAAACGCGGTCAACAGAATAGGGCGTAAGCGTGAAGTTGCGGCATAGAGAATGGCCTCATGCTGCGGCATGGACTGTTTTTGTTGTTCAATCTCTTCCACCAGCACAATGCCGTTACGAATGAGCATCCCACTCAGGCTTAGCAGCCCAATCAGCGCCATAAAGCCAAACGAAATTCCGGTGATTAAAAAGCCGGGCGTTACGCCAATCAATGCCAGGGGAACGGTGAGCCAGATAGCGACAGCGTTTTTCAGTGAGCTGAACATAAGAATCGTGATGGTGAACATCACCAGATAACCCAGCGGCAGCGTGGTAAATACGCCTTGCTGGGCTTCACTGGAACTTTCGGCATCGCCGCCCCACTCAATACTGTAACCATGCGGCAGCGGAATCTGCTCAATCTGTGGTCTGACGCGTGCCAGAATATCATCGGAAGTGGCATTAATCAGCGGATCGGGATCGGTCTGGACAGTCAGCACCCGGCTACGATCCCGTCTCAATATCAGCGGGTCTTCCCATTCCAGGGTAAACCCACTCACGACGTTGCTGAGTGGAATATAGCGTTGCTGGCTCTGGCTCCATACCAGGATATTTTGCAGATGGTTAACATCCTGCCGTTCGCTGGCCGGCGGCCGGGCGATAACCGGGAGCAGATCGGCTCCCTCGCGATACAGCCCCACGCGGCTGCCGGTAAAATTCATCTCCAGTGCGTTATCGACGTCCTGTTTATCCACGCCCAGTTCACGCCCGAGAACCGGGCTATATTGCGGGCGAATAACTTTACTACGGTTTTGCCAGTCCTGCCGCACGCTGTCGGTCGCCGGATCGCGGGTTAAAATGCTCTCTACCTGGCTGGCAATCAGGCGCATCTGGTCAGGCTCAGGGCCTTTAATTCGCACCTCAATCGCGCTGCCCCCTGAGGGGCCAAACATAACGCGTTTAGTACTGGCGTTCACCTGCGGATAGCTACGCGCTATTAACCCATCAAGCTGGCGAGTCAGGGCAGCAATATTGCGCTGATCGTCCATGCGCACCATGATTTGTGCGTAGTTGCTATACTGCCGCTGTCCATTGTAGGTCAGGATAAAACGCATGCTGCCCTGACCAATGGTTGTCACCGTCGCGACAACGCCTTTCTGACCCGTAATATGTTTTTCAATATCGCTGGCCATCTTTTCGGTAGATTTAATGTCTGTTCCGTAAGGCAGCCAGAGGTCGACAAAGAAAATAGGCGTATTTGCCGCGGGAAAGAAATTTTGCCGAACGGAACCGAACCCCCAGATGGCCAGCGCCAGTAATATCGCCATTGTGGCGAGCGTGACGGTTTTCTGCGCCAGTAACGCGTTCAGCGCGCGCTGATAAAGCCGATAAATACGCCCCTGATAGGGTGAGGATGCCGGTGCAGGCTGAACAGCGTGCTCTTTCCTGAATAGCCCCCATTTGATCAGGACAGGGGTGATAGTAAGGGCGGAGAACCAGCTCAGCATCAGCGAGATAAGCAGAACCTGAAACAGGGATTTACAATACTCGCCTGTGGAATCCTGGGATAAACCGATAGGCGCGAAAGCCAGAATAGCAATAACCGTAGCCCCTAACAGCGGTAATGCCGAACGCCGGATGACAAAGGTTAGCGCTGCGCCAGGCGATGAACCCTGCTGGCGCGCAATTAACGCCCCTTCAACAATCACGATGGCGTTGTCGACCAGCATACTGAGCGCAATAATCAATGCCCCTAGCGAGATACGCTGCAGCTCAATTCCCCAGAGATACATAATCAACAATGTGCCCAGCACATTCAGCGCCAGCGACAGTGCGATAATAATCCCGCTGCGAATCCCCATAAATACCAGCAGCACGCCCACAACAATCGCCAGGGCGATCAGGAAATTAATAATAAAACCATTTACAGCATTGCCGACTTCCGCCGCCTGGTCGTAGAACACGTTGATTTCAATGCCTGCGGGTTTTTCAGCAGACATCTGCTGGAGCCTGGCTTCCAGCGCGCGGCCTATATTCATGACGTTGACGCCAGCGATGAATGAAACCCCCATCGTCAGCGCCGGCCGTCCGTTGGCATGGTAGATATTTGAAGGGGATTCACTGAGCCCACGAGAGAGGGTGGCAATATCCCTCAATCGCGTCGTGGCCGGGCTGCCGACAGGGCTCACCAGCAGATCGCTTAACTCATCAAGGTTTTCAAATTCACCGGTGGGATGTAGCCGAATCGACTCCGTGCCCGACTTGATTTCTCCTGCGCTGGAGACCACATTGAGGCGGCTCAGCGTGCTGGTGAGCTGAGTCAGGGTGATGCCGCGCGCCACCATTTTCGCGAGTGAAACGTCCACGTTGATTTGTGGGGCGATCGCGCCGCCTGTGACCACTTTTCCTACCCCAGGCACCAACACCAGTTCCCGGCGCAGCTGTTCAGCGTACTGGACCAGCTCCTGATTACTAAAATCATTTCCTGAAATGGCGAAGAAAAAACCAAAAACGTCGCCAAAATCGTCATTGACGAACGGGACGGCGACGCCGGGAGGAAAGAAGCGTGCGGCATCATCCACTCTGCGCCGCAGTTCATCCCAGATTTGCGGCAGTTGGTCAGAGTGATAGCGCGAGTCAATATTGACGGTAATTTGCGACAGGCCGTTGGAAGAGATTGAGCTGACATTATCAAGGTAGGGCAACTGCTGAATCGCATTTTCGAGCGGCAGCGTCACTTCCTCTTCAACCTGCTGGGCTGAGGCGCCGGGATAGTGTGTAATGATGACCGCAGTCTTAATGGTAAAGGCAGGATCTTCCAGGCGACCAATATTCAGCAAGGCGAAAATGCCGCCCACGCCCAGCAAAAGGATTGTCAGCCAGACACGCGTGGAATTGTCGATAAACTGCCGGGATATATCCATTACAGCCCCCGTTCACGCGTCCAGATACGAACCGGCTGCTGGGCATGCAATTCATTCACCCCTGCTGCAACCACCCGTTCGCCTGCACGCAGCCCGCTGGTAATGACGACGCCTTGATCGGTAACGTCACCCACGCTGACCTGACGATCTTCAAGATACAATCGATCGCCGCTGCCTTGCACCACCCACACGTGGGGTGCGTTACGCGGGCTGTTGTCTGGATTGAACACCGCTTCTGTCGGCACGATCAGCGACTCACGGCTTACGCTGGCCGGCAGGTTCGACACATTAACCGTTACGGTTCCGCTGACACCCCCTACAGCGGGGAAATCGGCAGGTCGCGGCATGGTCAGAATGATCTGCCAGGTTAAAGTCGTGTTGTCGCTGCTGCCGGTATGCTCTTTATAGTCGGCAGTGAACGTCTGGCCGGGTAGGGCATTAATGCGCACCACCGGGCGGTAGTGCTTATTGCGCATATCCAGCGCGGTGAAGAGGTTTTCCGGCACGCTAAACACCACATCAAGCAGATCGGTGCGGGTCAGCGTGGCGATAGTTTGGCCTGCGGCAACAACCTGATGGTTACGGACATTCACCATCGCGGCAATGCCACTGAAAGGGGCGGTCAACGTCATCTGATTAAACTCTTCGCGGGCAATCTGCAAAGCGGCATTGGCCGCGTCCCGATTGGCACGTTGAAGATCCATCTCTGCCTGGGAGATCGCCTGGCGGCCAGATAACGTCTGAAAACGTGAAAATTGCCGCTGAGCCACGGCGGCTGCAGATTGTCGCTCATTTAGCCTCTGCTGCGCTTCGCGGTTGACCAGCCTGGCAATCGCCTGCCCCTGCTCAACGCGTGTTCCCTGCCGGATCTCCAGTGATTCAATCTGGCCACTACGCTTAAAGGAGAGTTCAGTGGCGTCCCCGGACTCAATTCGCGCGGGGAAAATGCGCTGCTGGGCCTGCTCTGAAGCGATGACGTCGACAACTTTGACCATGCGTGGAGGAGGAGCGCGTTCCGGTTCTTTTTGATCGCAACCTGTTGTTATAAAGATAGCAATGGCAAAAAAAGCAAAATAACGCATCACTGTTTTATCCTTATTAATAACGATATAGTTATTACCGTTATTATTAGTGGGCATTTTATTCTCCCAGCATGGAAACCACTGCGTAAGTGAATAATCCAACAGCAGAGCAGGTGATGATCGCTAGCACAACGTAAAGGCTCAGGCGGAGCAGGCTATACTCAGGCATTATTATCCCCGTTAATTATGTCCGCAAATAACAGTGTCGCGGTTTTAAGCAGAGAACCGCTGAGGGGTAGATTTGTTATGAATGAGCATAGCCGCGGAAATGATAAATTGTAAAGTTACCTAAACGTAATATCCCGGAGAAAATTATTAGTTTTCATCGCTGCAACTTAGGTTTTTTGCAGAATTAAAAACCATAAAATGCAGTTGATTACACTGCATTACTGAAAACCCTGTAGCAAGAGAAATCCGCAACAACTATAAAGATAAAATCTTTTAATTATCTTTAAGTTAATTGCACAGGTTGGCCATCCCGCCTCCTATTTTCATCAGTTAATGAATATATTTAGCTACCCTGTGCTACGGTTATAACGTCCATTTTTCAGAGTCCTATACACGTCGTATATATCATTTGCTCGTTCAGTCAGGTTGGACGGGCATAAATTCTATATTCCAGTTATCACCGGCCTTTCTTTCAGAGCATAGATATAAGTCTATGTATCAAAAGCAGGTATTTGATGACGGAATATCACCGCCTTGATTTCCGAAACAGGATTTGAGGAGAAAGCGATGAACACTGATAAACCAGAAAGAGCCTACTATCACCTTTCTGTTGATGAGACCCTGACGCGTACAACAAGCTCAGCCGAAGGCATAAATAGTACGGAAGCGGCAGCACGCTTACATCAGTACGGGGAAAATGCATTACCCCAAAAACCCGGCAAGCCCGGATGGCTCCGCTTTCTGGCCCATTTTAACGATGTTTTAATCTATGTCCTGCTGGCCGCCGCACTCCTGACGGCGGTCATGGGGCACTGGGTCGATACGCTTGTGATCCTGGGTGTGGCGGTGGTCAATGCGCTGATCGGCCATATTCAGGAGAGCAATGCGGAAAAATCCCTGCAGAGCATACGTAACATGCTTTCCAGTGAAACAGTCGTTATCCGCGCCGGCAATTATGAAACGCTCCCCACCACATCGCTGGTGCCGGGAGATGTCGTCGTGATCCGTGCCGGGGACCGCATTCCCGCCGATCTTCGTATCATTGAATCCCACAACCTTCGGGTTGAAGAGGCGATACTGACCGGGGAATCCACGGTGGTGGAAAAAGGTACAGCAGCGCTGGCCGGCGAACTGTCATTGGGCGATCGGACCAATATGCTGTTCTCCGGCACCACCGTCAGCTCAGGCGGGGGCAAGGGCGTCGTGGTGGCGACCGGCGGCGATACGGAGCTGGGACACATCAATCAGATGATGTCTGATATTGAACAGCACCGAACGCCGCTTCTGGTGCAAATGGACAAGCTGGGCAAAGCTATTTTTCTCATTATCCTGGCGATGATGGCTGCGCTATTTGTCTTTAGCCTGCTGTTCCGCGATATGCCCGTCTCTGAACTCATGCTTTCATTGATCAGCCTGGCCGTGGCTTCCGTTCCCGAAGGATTGCCAGCCATTATTTCCATAATTCTTTCACTGGGCGTGCAAACCATGGCACGGCAGCAGGCGATTATTCGCAAGCTGCCCACGGTCGAAACGCTGGGGGCAATGACGATCATTTGCTCGGATAAAACGGGCACCCTGACCATGAATGAAATGACGGTCAAAGTTGTTATTACCGCCGATCATATTTATCGGGTTGAGGGCGACAGCTATGAGCCAGTGGGAGCAATGCATAGAATTGATGATGCCTCGCCAGTGACCATAACCCCCGGATCCATGCTGGAGAGCTATTTACGTACTATCGATTTGTGTAATGACAGCCAGCTTATTAAGGATGAGAACAGTATCTGGAAAATCACCGGCGGCCCGACCGAAGGGGCGCTGAAGGTACTGGCGGCTAAAGGGCATTTACCGGAAGTGGCAACAGAACTGCGAAGCAAAATTCCCTTCGATTCCCAATATAAATATATGTCCACGCTTTACCGTATCGGTGACGAAGAGCGCATTCTCATCACTGGCGCACCTGATGTCTTGTTCAGGCTTTGTCAGCTGCAACAAACGGAAAGCGGCTTGCAGCCACTCGACCTGGCCTGGTGGGAAGCCAGAATCGAAGAGTATGCGGGCGAGGGGTTACGCATGGTCGCGGCCGCCTGGAAACCGGCATCGCCCGGACAAACTGAACTGACACATCAGGATTTGCAACAGGGTGTGATTCTGTCAGGTATTGCCGGCATGATGGATCCCCCTCGGCCCGAAGCCATATCCGCCATTAGTGACTGCCTGCAGGCAGGCATTCGCGTCAAAATGATCACCGGCGACCATCCGCAAACGGCAATGAGCATCGGCCAGATGTTGGGTATCGGTAACGCCAGCACTGCCATCACCGGCCGCGAACTGGAGAACATGGATGAGAAGCAGTTAAGTGAGGCGGCACAATTCTACGACATTTTTGCGCGTACCAGCCCTGAAGATAAATTTCGCCTTGTGCAGGCGTTACAGCGTAACAGGGAGATAGTGGGCATGACCGGAGATGGCGTCAATGACGCGCCCGCTCTCAAGCAAGCCGATGTCGGCATTGCGATGGGCATCAAGGGAACGGAGGTAACCAAAGAAGCGGCGGATATGATCCTGACGGATGATAACTTTGCGACCATTGCCGGTGCGGTCAGAGAAGGGCGCAGAGTTTACGACAATCTGAAGAAAACCATTCTCTTCATTATGCCCACCAACCTTGCGCAGGGCTTACTGATCATTATTGCCTTACTGGCGGGCAATTTGATTCCTCTTACGCCCGTTTTAATTCTCTGGATGAACATGGCGACCTCTGCCACGCTCTCCTTTGGGCTGGCCTTTGAGGCTGGGGAAAAAAATATAATGAAACGCCCGCCACGCGATCCAAAGCTGCATGTGATGGATGGTTTCGCTATCTGGCGAGTGATTTTTGTCGGGTCGATGATTGCCGTCAGTGCCTTTGTGCTTGAGGCCTGGCTGCAACCGCGCGGCTATTCGCCTGAATTTATCCGAACGGTGTTATTGCAGATGCTGGTAACGGCACAGTGGTTTTATTTGCTCAATTGTCGTGTCTCTGACGGCTTTTCTTTAAATAAAGGGTTGCTGATGAATAAAGGCATCTGGATTGTCAGCGCCGTTCTGCTTGGGTTGCAGCTTCTGATTATTTATGCCCCCTTTATGCAGCTTCTCTTTGGCACGGCATCACTGCCTTTCCGCTACTGGGTCATTACGTTCATTATCGGCTTCGTCATGTTTTTGATCGTGGAAATCGAAAAGCCGCTAACCCGCAGGTTCCGGACTCCTTAGTATCAAATATTGTGAACTCGATCATGCTGGACGGGCGCTATTTAAATGATTCCCACTATAGTCGTTAAACATTCCGATTATGGTGGGATACTAAAATGAATAGAAATAAAAAAACCGTGCGCGGTAATTTAGCCACAAACATAACCATGGCATTATCCCTGGCTGTTTTTTCACTGGCGGGGAGCGCTATGGCAAATGCCGTGGTACATCATCAAACAGCACTAGTGGGTACCTGGACGTCGATTCCGGATGCGCCCTCAGAGCAAAAACCCGATCATCCCAGTGAAGGTTTATATCGCCTGACGGTGAACAGCGACGGTACGCTTAAGCCACTCGATATGATCAAAATGAAAAGCCCGTCGTGGATTGTGAAATCCCGAGATGGCCGTTTCGCCTATACCACCAATGAAGAGAGTGGCGGTGCGGTCACCGCGCTGAGCATTGATAAAAGCGGCCAGGTGCGGGTGTTAAATAGCGTGGACAGTCACGGCCAGCAGCCTACTCATGCGACTATTAGCCCGGACGGTAAGTTCCTGTTTGTGTCGAACTACTCTGTGGCGAAAGGTGGCGCGGGGGTGTCGGTCTTTCCGATCCACCACGATGGTAAACTGGGCGAGCAGGTACAACATTTCCCGTTCGAGCACGGCACCGGTGCCGTAAAAGGGCGCCAGGACGGTGGCCATGCGCACTCCACCACTTTTACTCATGATGGTAAGTATCTCTACGCAGCTGACCTCGGCGGTGACAAGTTGCATGCCTACCGCTATCACGGTGATAAAGCACAGCCGCTGGAGGCGGACAGCGCACGTGACGTGAGTTTTACTGCGGGTTCGGGTCCTCGCCATATGGTGTTTGCGCCAGATGGCAAGCATGCCTATGTCATCAATGAAATGGCGGGTGAAATTGTCGTGTTCACGGTAAATCAGGATCGTCTGGAACCGGTTGCGCATATTAAGTTAAATAATGAGAATAGCAGCGCAGACTATCGCAGCGGTGGGGGAATTATTTTAAGTCCGAACGGTAAATATGTGATTGCGTCGAATCGTGGCTCAGATAATAAATTGCTGGTCTTCAAAATTGAAGCAGATGGCATGCCAGGTAAGCCGGTGAGCTATAACGCTAACGGTATTGAACCGCGCGCATTCGCCTTCGATGGTAGCGGTAGATATCTCTACGTAACGAATGTGTTCACTAACAATATTTCCCTGTTCCATTTCGATGCGGATACCGGCGAGTTAAAGGCAGCGGGTGACGCGGCGAAAATATCCACGCCCACGGATATTAAATTCTTTAATTAAGGTGAGATGCGCAGCAAGGTGCCCTCACCTGGCAGGAGCAGTCGCCATGCTGCGCCAGTAGGTATTAATCAGGCGTTCTCCTCTACTCAGCTCAGGAATCACAGAGGATAATACATGCCATTGCGTCCCGACGAGGTTGATAACGATTGCTGGAATGCACTTGAAAACGCCGTGAAAGACCCCGAAAGCGGCTTTCACTTCTTAACGGTGGCGTCCGTTGATCAGCAAGGCAAGCCACAGGCAAGAACAATGGTCCTGCGTGATGTTGACCGCGTGAACCGAACGCTGGAGATTCATACTGATATGCGTAGCCCGAAGTGGCAGGCGCTGGGCGTCAACCAGGACGTAACGGTATTGGGTTACAGCAACAAAACCCAGCTGCGACTGCTGGGCACCGCTGAGCGCCACGCCGCGTTTAGCAAAGTGGCTGTAAATGCCTGGCAGCGGTTGTCGCGCAGAACTCAAACAACTTATGCGGGAGCTGCGCCGGGAAGTGATATTGATATCCCATCCAGCGATGACAGCAATCCTGAGAATAATTTTGGTGTGATGTTAATCCGAATCTCTTTGCTTGACTGGTGCCAACTGGCGCACGGAAACAATCAAAGAGCTTTGCTGCATTACTGTGCTGATGGCGCTTTAATCAGCGGCAAAAGGGTAAATCCGTAGTTCAGGCACGCATGCCGTCTCTTTAGTTCTTCAAGAAGCATAATGGGATTTGAATTACTTCCGCTCTCGATTGAATATCGAACTGCTTTATTTAACATAACTAGCATATGCCAATTTAGGTAATCGATAACTGGCACTGGAAATTTATCATGATGACGCCACTCCTTTGCCTATTTCAGCTCAGGGCCTTGTCTTAGTTATACTGCACGCGTAATAGTACTTACCGACTGACCCATTTTTCGCGCCGGCTGCTCACTTTACCTGAAGGATTCAGTTAACGTCGTGCAGAGGCCCAGGCTTGAAGCTGGTATTCAATACCGACAGGTCAACGGTTTTGGCTGCCCGGTCTAAATCATAGGCTGCCTGAATGCGCAGCCACATCGCGGGCGTACTGCCGATCACGGCCGATAATTTAATCGCCATCTCTGGCGTTACCGCCGTCGCGCCCGACACCATTCTTGAAGCGGTGGAGGGTGCTATAGCCAAAGCACGCGCCAGTTCTCTGATACCGATGTCCAGATCTTCCATGATATCGGCAATGATTTCACCCGCATGCGGGGGGTTATGCATAGTCATTAGTGGTAATCCTCATAATTCAGAATGTAGGCATCACCGTCTCTGAATTCAAAAGTGATACGCCAGTTTCCTGTAACCGTGACAGACCAGATGCCTTGCCTGTCACCCTTAAGAGGATGCAACCTGTAGCCACTAAGGTTCATATCCTCAATTTTTTCAGCAAGGTCAATCACCCTCAGGCGCGTACGTAGCCGCTTTTCGTGAGCTGCGTTAATTTTGCGGGTAGAGCCGGTGGTATAGAACTCCTCAAGCCCCTTATGTAGCCAGGTTTTGATCATCCGTGTTTCTCAGTGTTGCTTGATAAGGAACACTATAACAGGTGTTGCATGGTAAGCAACAGGCCTTAAGGCGCGCGTTTTATAACGTGTATGTGAATAAAGAGAGTGATGGCCGGTACTATCTGCCATAGCCATATCGAAATCACCGAGAAATATAATTTAACATAATTATGATTATGCGATCTCAAATTTACGTATGAAAAGTTAGCTAACGCTGCTGGCCACCAACCAGGGATTACCGGTCTAAGTTGCTGTCACTTATGCCGTCGCAAATATGACCTGGCTGGGATTCACCCACGCGCCACAATAACCAAAGCCCGCGCGTAGCAGGCTTCCGGTACTGCATTCTCACTCGTTTGGGTTCTGCTGTGCCAGCCAGCGATGGCAGTGGAATATAGACGTTTCATGTAGGTTGCGAATCAGCGTCAGTACATGCTTATTGTCCAGCACTTCACAGGGATTCTTCTCGACAGATTAGGTGTAGAAGCTAACCCTCTTTTTCGCTCAGCCCACTATCATAGCCAGTGCTGCGTCCAGACCACTTTGTCATCGGTAACAGGGCTGAAACGAAAAGCGTGCGGGTCCACCGACGGTGTGCTGCTGGCAACAAGGCCGGCCATCAGTTGCCCAGCCCCTGGACCGATGCCGAAAGCATGGCCTGAAAACCGGTGGCGAGAAACAGACCCGGCTGGCTGGCGATAGCCGAAATCACCCGGATAGCATCTGGCATAGTATCGATTCTTTTTCCTCATTTATCAGGCATGAGGCGGCAAGGCCGCGCCCTGTAATTTGCTGCGTAACCAGTCGCGGCTGCGATACCAGCGCAACGTCAGTTGCGGGCCGAACCCCATCCAGAACGGTGCGCGGTGCAGCGGTTCGATTTTCAGCGCCAGTTGATGTTGCGGCACATCAAGCGCCCACTCGCTGAGGATCGAGCCGAGCATGCTGCCGGTCGGTACGCCGCGCCCGGAAAGCCCGGTCAGCGCCACCACGCCCGGTGCCAGCTGGTAGAGGCGCGGAATGGTGCGCTGCTGCATATCCAGCTCACCGAACCACAGATAGTCCCAGCGCAACGCTTCTGTTATCTGCGGATGCAGCCACTTCAGGCGATCGCTCATAATCTGGTGCGTCAGCGTCCTGTCGCGCCCGCGCGGGCCCATCGGAAACATCGAGGCGACGATGCGGCCTTCGGCGTTGTACTTGTAGACGTAGATATCGCCGCGCCCGTCATGCATGGTGGTGTTATTTGGTAATACGCTACGGCGGGTAGCGGCGCTCAGCGGCTGGGTAGCGGCGACAAACACCCTCATAATCTTGAAGCTTTGCTCCAGCTGCGGCCAGCCTGCCACGGTATAAGCGCCAGTGGCGAAAATCACTTTCTCCGCCAGCACGCTTCCCTGCGCGGTCGTCACACGCCAGCGCTGGCCATGCTTCACCACCTCGCTGACCGCCGAACCGGTATAGATGCGCCCGCCCTCCTGCTGCACCGCGCGCGCCAGCCCGCGTGCATAGCCGAGTGGATTAAGGTGCCCGCCTTCCGGGTGATACCAGCCGCCATAAAAGCGCGCACTGCCGCTTATCGCTTCGGTCTCCGCCGCCGTCAGCAGTCGGGCGTTCGCCCCGGCTGCGTTATAGTCATGCACTTTCCCGGCAAGTGTTTTCAGGGCGCCGGGATACGCTGCCGCCTGGATATAGCCGTTCTGCTGCCATTCACAGTCAATCTGATAGCGGTCGATCATCGCCGCCACGCGCTGGCTGGCCTGCGTCTGTCGGGCAATGAGCCGCTCGGCCCACGGTGCGCCGAGCAGCTTATGCAGTTGCGGCAGGCTGAAATGGGTAAAGGTTGGCGTGCAGTGCCCGGCGTTACGCCCGGAACCGCCGAAGCCCGCCTCCTGCGCCTCCAGCAACACCACGGCAACCCCCTGCTGCGCCAGCTCCAGCGCGGTGGTCAGCCCGGTATAGCCACCGCCAACCACGCAGACATCGGCCTGCACCTCGCCTGCAAGCGCATGGCTGGCCGGGGCGGCGGCGGCCGTGGCGAACCATAACGACTGCTCAAACGGGGAAAAACGCGCCATGCTCTCGCTCTCCGGTTAATGCTGGCTGCGCCTGTCCAGCGCATCACGCAGGCCATCACCAATACAGTTAAAACAGGTCACCGCAAGGGTGATCGCCAGGCCCGGTGCCAGCGCCAGCCAGGGCGCACGCACCAGATATTGTTGCGCGCCGTTCAGCATATTGCCCCAGCTTGGCAGCGGCGGCTGAATACCGTAGCCGAGGAAGCTGATATAGGCTTCCAGCAGAATGGCACGCGCCACGGTCAGCGTGGCGGCGACAATAATCGGCCCGATCACGTTGGGCAGCAGCTCGCGGAACATAATCCAGCGCCCGGACAGACCAAGCATTTTCGCCGCCAGAATAAACTCGCGCTCGCGCAGGGATCGCACTTCGGTTTCAACGATGCGCGCCACCTCCATCCAGCTGGTAATGGCGATGATCACGGTGATCATCATCGGGCTGGGTTTGAGAAATGCTGCCAGCGCCAGCAGCAGGAACACGCTGGGAAAGGAGAGAAAGGCATCGACAATGCGCATCAGCACACTGCCCGTGCGCCCGCCGTAATAACCGGCGACGATACCGATGGTGGCACCGAAGGCGATGCTCAGCAGCATGGCAAAAAAACCGACCAGCAGCGAGATACGCCCGGCCATCAGCACCCGCGCAAGGGTGTCGCGCCCGAGCGGATCGGTGCCAAGGAGGTGCCAGCCGGTGAGCGGCGGCGCAAAGCGATTGCGCAGGTCGATATGCAGGTCGTCAAACGGCAGCAGCAGCGGGCCAAATGCGCAGGCCAGCACCATCAGCACGATCAGGATCAGCCCGGCGCAGGCCATCTTATGGCGCATAAAGCGCCGCAAGGTGCGGTTGTGCCACCAGCGCAAGCCGCCCACATCAGGATTGAGCACGGAAGTTGCAGACATGATTCGCTCCTTAAGCTGGACGGATGCGCGGATCGACCATGGCGGTGATCACATCCGCCGCCAGATTGCCGATCAACACCATAATCGCCGAGAAAATCAGCAGCCCCATCACCACCGGATAATCGCTGTAGCCGAGGCTGTCGAGGAACAGGCGCCCCATGCCCGGCCAGGTGAACACCGTTTCCGCCACCAGCGCGCCGCCGAGGATCATTGGCAGCTGCATGCCGGCCAGCGCAATCATCGGCAGCAACGCATTGCCGACCACGTGGCGCAGCAGCACGCGCCGTGGCGACAGCCCTTTGGCGCGAGCAGTTTTTACAAAGTCCTGGTTGATGGTTTCCAGCGTCGCGCTGCGCATATAGCGGCTCCAGACGGCGACGTCGACGAAGGTCAGCACCATCACCGGCAGTACCAGGTGGTGCAGCACATCGGTAAAGGAGCCGTCGCCGACGGTGTACATATTGCCCGCCGGAAACCACTGTAGTTTGAGGGCGAAAATATAGATCGCCACCAGCCCGAACCAGAAGGTCGGGATCGACAGGGCGATCATTGAGGCCATAGTCGCCACGTCGTCAAACAGGCTATAGCGCTTCACCGCGCTTTTCACCCCCACCCAGGCGCCAATGCTGACTGCGAGAAGGGTCGAGGTGACCATCAGCAGCAGCGTGGCGGGCACGTGGGAGAAAATCACCGTCAGCACCGGCTGCCCGTCGCGGTAGGATCGCCCCCAGTCGCCGCGCAGCAGGTGCGTCAGCCAGTCCCAGTACTGCACCGGCAGCGGGCGGTTGAGGCCCATCTGCTCGGCCAGACGATCCAGCGCCTGCTGGCTCATGCCTGGCGTCAGTGCGTACTGGGACAGCGGCCCGCCGGGGGCCAGCGTCAGTGCGGCAAAACCAATCAGCGACACCAGAAACAGAAGTATCACGCTCTGGCTCAGTCGCCTTAGCAGAAAGCCCAGCATACAACCTCTCTTATGGCGTTATGCCCAGTACCAGGTGCCGACGTTCCAGCTGTCGATGCGCACGTTGACGTTAGGGATGACATTGGTCGCGCCCTGCTTATGGCCGCGCACGTTGGCAAACGGGAACAGCGGCAGAAACGGCATATCCCGGCGCACAATCTCCTGGATCTGGTTGTAAACCGCCTTGCGCTCCTCCGGTACAAACAGCGTGCTGCCTTTGGTCAGCAGGTCATCGACCGCTTTGCTCTGATACTGGAAGGTGTTCTGCCCTGCTCCGCCTTTCGCTGGAATCGAGGTCGATCGCAGGTAGTCGGATGTATCTGGATCGGCCCCGGTGAGGAAGCTCATGCCGACGATTACCGTGTCGAATTTCGACATCATCCAGTATTCGCCCCACATCACCGCCGGCGGCAGGTTGGCAATCTTCATCTCAATGCCGATATCCTGGAATGACTGCTGTAAGAACTGCTGCATCTGCTCGCGCAGGTGGTTGCCCGCGGTCGTGGAGTTAGTAAACGCCAGGCGCACCCCGTTTTTCTGGCGGATGCCGTCGGGGCCCGGTTTCCAGCCCGCTTTATCCAGCAGCGCTTTGGCCTTGTCTGGGTTGTACTCGTGCTGAGGCAGGTTCGGATTAAACCAGGCAGAGCCTGGCGGCATATAGGTTTCGGTCGGTTTCGGCAGGCCATAGTAGAGCGAGTCGATAATCGTCTGCTTGTCGATGGCGTAGTAGATCGCCTGGCGCACCTCCAGCTCCTGGAACTGCGGGCGGCCCAGGTTAAAAGCGAAGTTCTCGATAGTCGAACTGGAGGAGACGTCGACCACCTTGCCCGGCAGCTTGTTCGCATCGTCGTAGTGATCAGCCGAGATCCACTGCAGCCCGACCACGTCGATATCGCCAGAGGCAAACTGGGTGTACATCACGTTGAGATCCGGGATGTATTTGTACACTACGCGCGCCAGCCCAGGTCCGCCGGTGAAGTAATCGGTATTCGCCACCAGCTCAATATGGTCACCAGGGACGCGCTGCTGCCACTTAAACGGCCCGGTGCCGATCGGCGCGTTGTTAAACGGCGCACTGTTCCTGTCTTTTACCGGGCCGAGAATGTGCTGCGGCACAATAAAGGTAGAGGCGAGGATCGCCGGATAGGGCGCAAAGGGCTTATCCATGCGCCAGCTGATTTCCGTGGGCGAAATGACGTTAATGTCGCGCACCAGTTCGTGCCCGGTTTTGCGCCAGCTGCGAAAATTCGGGTCGACCAGCAGCTCCAGCGTGAACTTTACGTCCTCGGCGGTAAACGGCTTGCCGTCATGCCACTTCACCCCGTCGCGCAGCCTGATATGGAACTGTAAACCATCGGCTGAGATGCCGCCGTTCGCAACCGTCGGCACTTCCTTAGCCAGTGACGGCGTAAATTCGCCCTTGTCGTTGATGGCAAACAGCGGGTCGAAAATGCTGAAGTGAATACCCTCATCCACTTCGATATGCGGCAGATGCGGGTTGAATACCGTCGGCTCCTGTGAGAAGCCGATCACCATCTGGCCTTTGCGCATGCCCGGCGTAGCGTCCGCCGCGCCAAATGCCTCGCCGAGGCTAAACATCGGTGGCAATGCCGTTGAAGCCGCCCCGACCGCAAGATAAATCAGCGCTTTACGTCGGGAGAGATGCGGCAGCATGTCATCAAACTTTGTAGTCATCTGGATTCCTCTGGTCAGGTCAGGCGGGCATCAGACGCCGCTGAGAATTTCTATTTTTGAGCCATCTGAAAAACGTGAATAACGAAACGCGTGCGGATCGACGACTGGCGTGCGCCCCAGCACCAGGTCGGCCATCAGGCGCCCGGCGGCGGGACCAATGCCAAAGCCGTGACCGGAAAATCCGGTAGCGATAAAGAAGCCCGGTTTACTGTCGACGGCGGAGATCACCGGCACGGCATCCGGCACCACGTCGATGCAGCCGCCCCAGTACTGCGCCACCGTTGCCGGGCGAAACGCTGGCAGATGCTGCTGAAGCTGCTCCAGGGCGCGATCGGCCATCCCATAAGAAGGAATGGGATCCAGCACGCGGCAGTATTCAAACGGTGAGGCGCGATCCATCTTCCAGCGGCGATCCAGCCGCGCCTCATCAAAGAAGCGGCCGCCAAAGCGGAAGCGCAGCGAGCGCCATTCGCTTTTTAGCGCAGGCAGAAAATCGCGTGCGTAGCGGAACGAGTCTGGCACCATATCCGAGAGGTTTTCATGGCCGGATGCCACGGTATAGCCCCCGTCCTGGCGCTTGCGAATGGCGAAGCCGTGGCACCACAGCGCCTCTGTCGGACCTTCCAGCGGCCCAGTGCGGATCACGCTGTTGATCACCTTAAGCTGCGGCAGGCGCAGTTCGTGGCGGGCGGTAAACAGCGAAGACCACGCGCCGCCCGCCAGCACCACGCTCTGGCAGGCGATTTCGCCGCGCTCAGTGATCGCTGAGGAGACACGCCCGGCAGAGGTTTCAATGCCGCGTACCGCGCAGTCGGTGAGAATAAATGCGCCGTTGCGCCGCGCCGCTTCGGCTATCGCCGGAGTCACTTTCTGCGGCTCCGCGCGGCCATCTTCCGGGGTATACAGCGCGCCGACGGCGCCCGTATTGTTGCCGGGAAACTTCTGATTAAACTGCCCGGCATCAAGCATTTTCGAGGTTACCGGATAGCCCTGAACCTGCTGCAACCACTGCTGGTTCTGCTCAACCTGCTGCGGGTTATGACAGGCAAACACGATGCCGGCGCGGGTATAGCCGGTGTCAGCCTCAATGCGCTGGTCGAGGGACTGCCAGAGCTCCAGTGCCTGTGCCATTAGCGGGATTTCTCGCGGATCGCGGCGCGAAATACGTACCCAGCCCCAGTTGCGGCTCGATTGCTCGTGCCCAATCTGCCCCTTTTCGCACAAAGCCACGCGCAGCCCCTGCTCGGCCAGCTCCAGTGCCGTCGACGCGCCAATAATCCCGCCGCCAATCACTACCACATCAACGCTTTTCGGTAACGCTTCATCGCCGTGAACCGGCACCACTCGTGGACCAGGCATTATCTTATTTCCCAGTTTAATAATTCAGTTATAAAAGCCGAAAGCCGTCGCAGGATATTTACTACCCTGAGGAAAAAGAGACGTGGAATAAATCATCTGGCTAATAAAAGCTAATATTGCCGCGCTGCTGGCGATGCCAGCAAATTATTTTATTAAACAGGTTGAGCATCAGCGACTTTTCATCCTCGCTGACCATATGAAAGAAGTCGCGGTCTTGCTGCCGGGTTAACGCCACCACCTGCTGCGCCAGTTTGTGGCCCTGATGGGTAAGATAGAGCGCCTGCGAACGCTGGTCGTCCGGGTCATTCTGGCGCATCAGCAGCCCCTGCTGCACCATTTTATCGACCAGCCGTCCCATCGAGGAACGGTCGCGCATGATCAGGTCGGCAATGGCGGAGGGGCGGATGCCGGGATGACGGGAGACAATCAGCAAGGTACTGATTTTCCCGGTTCCTTTAGCCACATCCAGGCCGGAAAGTTTATTATCGAGATCGCGGGAGACGGCAATATTAATGCTGCGGATATAGAAGCTTAACAGGTTTTCCAGGCCGCCCAGGTCGTGAAAACCGGCGGTTTTAGATTCAGTTTCACTGGCAACTTCCGTCATCATTCCACCTCGTGGGCTTCAGGGCTAACCGGATAATTCGTGACTGCGAAATCAGTATTAATGGATTTAGTGGACAGTCACAATTAGTTTTGCCATAGGATTTTGTGATTACTTCCTGATACGTTCATTTACGCCACGCCATAATAAAACGATCTTTTCGGCTACATTTCCGCGGTGCTAATTTAACTTACCGACCACTTTTCAGTGCGAGAGGATATATGTCTAAGCTTCAGCCAGCGCTGTTATCCGTTCGTCATTTAACGGTTTCATTACCCAACGGGATGGATCGCGCCTGCGCGGTAGAGGATATTTCTTTCGACCTGATGGCCGGGGAGATGCTGTGCATTATCGGCGAGTCCGGTTCCGGGAAATCGGTGACGGCGCATGCGGCGATGGGGCTGCTGCCGCCCGCGCTGACTATCACCCAGGGCGAGATGCGCCTCAACGACGTTGATATGCTTACCGTCTCCCCTGCGCAGCTGCGCAGCCTGCAGGGGAAATCCATCGCCATTATCTTCCAGGATCCGCTGTCGGCGTTGAACCCGATTATGACCATCGGCAGGCAGATTGCCGAGGTGATGGAGGCGCACAATGAGGGCACGCCGCCGTTGCGCCAGCAGAAGGTGCTGTCGCTGCTGGCCGAGGTCGGGCTGCCGGATCCAGAGACAGTGCAACATCAGTATCCGTTTAACCTGTCTGGCGGTCAGCGCCAGCGCGTGATGATCGCCATGGCGCTGGCGCTGGATCCTGACGTGCTGATTGCCGATGAGCCGACCACCGCGCTCGACGTCACCACTCAGGCGCAAATTTTACAGCTGATCCGCACTCTGCAAACGCGCAAGCAGATGAGCGTGATGTTTATCACCCACGATTTTGGCGTGGTGCAGGAGATCGCCGACCGGGTGATTGTGATGCGCAGCGGGCAGATTGTTGAAGAGGGCCAGGCCAAACAGGTGCTCAGCTCCCCCGCCCACCCCTACACTCGCCAGCTGATTGCCGCCGTGCCGCATCTGCGCCACGACGAGCGCGCGCGCAAAGACCACCAGCCGATCGTGCTGGAAGCGGTTGGCCTGTGTAAAACCTATCGTAAATCTTCCGGGTTTTTCAGCCGTGGCCGCGAGGTGCGCGCGTTGAATAATGTCAGCTTTGTACTGCGCAAAGGACAGACGCTGGGCGTGGTCGGCGAGTCCGGTTCCGGCAAGTCATCACTCGGGCGCCTGCTGGTGAAGCTGCTGGCTGCTGATTCCGGCCAGATCCGCTTTGACGGCCGCGATATAGTGCCTGTCACCGAAGCGGAGTTCCGCCCGCTGCGTCCGCTTATTCAGATGATTTTCCAGGATCCGTTCGCCTCGCTCAATCCGCGCCATACCATAGGCACCATTCTCTCTGTCGGCCCGCTTACACATGGCGGCATGACGGCAGCTGAGGTGCGTAAAAAAGCGCTGCGCCTGCTGTCACTGGTCGGGCTGGAACCCAGCGCCTTTGAGCGCTACCCGCACGAGTTTTCCGGCGGCCAGCGCCAGCGCATCGGCATTGCCCGCGCCCTGATGTTTGACCCACTGTTGCTGGTCGCCGACGAATCGGTGTCGGCGCTGGATGTTTCGGTGCAGGCGCAGGTGTTAGCGCTGCTGGAAGAGGTGCAGCAGAAAACCCAGGTGGCGATTCTGTTTATCACCCATGACCTGCGCGTCGCCAGCCAGATCTGCGACGAGATCATTGTGTTGTACAAAGGCGACGTGGTGGAAACCGGCACTCCGCAGCAGGTGTTCAGCGCGCCGCAGCACAGCTATACGAAAACCCTGGTGGCGGCGATCCCGGGCAAGGATGCCGCAGGATTACAGGCCCTGTAAGGGCGAACCCTTTGAAGGGATTGACCTTCTCTCAGGATAAGGCGACAGAATGCGTGTAGCGCCTGATAAATCAGGCGCTGAACTTATTCCTGCTTATCTGCTGCAACGCCGCACCATTTTACCAGCGTCAGCGCGATGGCTTTGGTGCAGGCCACCAGGTCATCAATCGCGACGTGCTCGTTGGGTTGATGCGACATCGCGGGATCGCCCGGGCCGAAATTGACCGTCGGCGTCTGCCCAAGCGTGCTCGGCAGACCAATATCACTGTGCGCGCCAAAGCCCGCCAGCTGCGGGTTGAGCGCAGCATCGCTGACGCTTTGCTGGAAATTTCCTGCTTAACCTTGCCACTTAGCCCCATCTCATCTTTTTCGGCAGGCAAGTATTGCACGTCGATAACGACTTCGCGCGCCCGGCGATGGAGGCTGGATGCTCGCCTTAATGAAGCCGTAACTGAAAAACCGGCGAGCTTATTCTGAAATTCACGGGGTGATTATTGTACAGCTGACTCTGCTATCAATGAGAGCGCGCCCTCAATAGCTTTCGCGTAAAGCTCTTCGTCCTGATAGGCCCGTGCAAGGACTGCCCCTCCCTGCATCAGCGCCAGAAGCGAAACCGCCAGGTTTTCGGGGTCCACCCGCGCTGGCAGTGCCCCCTCGTCCCTGGCCTGTCTAAGTTTTTGGGTAAAATTGGCCCGTATGGCATCAAAAAAAGCGTTAACCGGCCCACGCAGCTCATCGTGCTCAATGGAAGCTTCATTTACCAGCCGCCCAAAACGGCATCCCCGCACGCTGTCCCGCTTGAGCTTAAGATAGCGTTCTACGATTTCAAGCGGTGGGCCGTCCTCATTAAAGAAAGCATTAATGCGGGCGATATCGCTTTCAGCGATTTCATTCATGGCCTCCCCGGCAAGGGCGAGTTTCGAAGCGAAATGGTGATAAAGGCTGCCGGGTCTGGCAGCGCTTCGCTCCTGAATGTCGCGCGGCGACATCGCCTCGAATCCGACTTCCCAGAGAAGCTCTTTAGTCGCTTCCAGCAATTTTTCACGCTTCGGTGATCTTGGCATTTGAAACTTCCTTTCTAAAGGCTCGACGGATCAGTTTTTCTGTAGCCCCTGATACAGCGTCTGCTCAAACTGATTAAACAGGGCAATAACCTGATCATCGTAAAATGGCCAGACCTGTGTGAAAAGCGCGCCGGCCACTTTTGTCACGGGATCGATCCAGTAGTGGGTGTTCAGCGCGCCGGCCCAGGCAGCGCTGCCAGCGCTGCGTCCGTAAGGTCCCGGCTGCATGTTGATGTCGAATGAGAATCCCCATTTATGCGTCATATCCGGGAAAAGATCGAAATTCTTTGAGCGGGAAGGATAAGGGCTAACCATCTCAGTGACATCAATTTCACCCATTTGATTACTCAGCATTGCAGCAACCGTTTCAGGCTCCAGTATTTTAACACCATTAAAGCTGCCTTCATTCAGCAGCATCTGCAGAAACGCCATATAGTTACGTGGCGTACTGAAAAGTCCGGTGCCCGCCAGTGAAAAATCGGCCTGTTGCGGAGACTCATAGGGTGCGGATGTTAAGGACCCATCCTCTTCTCTCTGGACAGCCGTTGCGCTTCGTGCACGCTGCTCATCATTGATAATGAACCCGGTATCATGCATTCCAAGAGGCACAAAGATGTGCTCCCGAAAGTAGTCTTCCAGCGTTTGGCCAGTGATCGCTTCAACCAGCCTGCCCACCCATTCTATTGACATACCGTACTGCCAGCGCTCCCCCGGATCAAATTCCAGCGGCACGCTCAATGCCTCTTTTTTACCGGAGAAGACGATTGGGGTGCCCGTCACTTCTTCATAGCGGGCCAGTGTTTTACTCCAGAGCGAATAAGTATAGCCAGAGGTGTGGGTAAGAAGATGCCGGACGGTAATAGCTCTTTTTGCGGGGCGCAGCTGAGGCACGCCATCCGGAGAAAACCCTTCCAGCACCTGCGGTGCCGAAAGTTCCGGCAGAAAATCTGACGCTGGCTGGTCAACATGAAGTTTGCCCTGCTCGACGAGTTGCATACAGGCCACCGCCGTCACGGCTTTCGTCATGGAAAGGATCCAGAAAAGGGTATCTGCCGTCACAGGAGTATGGCTATCTAGCTCGGTAAAGCCCGCAGCGCCTTCAAAAATCACGCTATCTGGCGTAGCCGCCATGGCTACAATGCCTGGCGCGACGCCGCGCTTAACGGCAGCTAAAAGATGTTGATTTAACGCTTCAGTTTGGCTCAGAAAAAATTCATTACGCTCAGTCATCTGATCTCATCTCTATGAAACGGGGTGTCCCGAAAACGGCAAGCTAGCATTTGAGCTACAGGTAGGTCAAATAAGAAAAAACATATTGACCTACCTGTAGCTCAAATGCAGGATGCTCTTTCTCATCACTAATTTTGAATGCGCAGTCCGGGAGTTTTTAGACATGAGTGCAAATGATGCTAATAACCTGCTGGTGGAAAAAGTGGCTTCGCCCGTAGTCAATTCCCATTCGCTGCGGCGGACGATGCTGCTGGAAGGCCCCATTTTTCCCACGGTATTCCGCCTCTCCTGGCCCAACGTCATCATTCAGGTCGCGCAGGCTTCTACCGGCCTGATTGAAACCTGGTATCTGTCCCGGCTGGGTACTGACGTGCTCGCGGCCATGGCCATTGTTTTCCCGATCCTCATGCTGATGCATACGATTTCCGGCGGCGCTTTCGGTGGCGGCATTTCCTCCGCAATTTCGCGGGCGATTGGCGCAAACCGGACCGAAGAGGCCGATGCCCTTGTGCTTCATGCGGTTGTGCTCTGCGGTACGCTCGGCGTGGCGAGCGCAGCGGTCATTCTCCTGTTTGGCAGTGACATTTACCGTTTACTGGGTGGCGAAGGCGCGTCGCTGAAAGCCGCACTGACTTATTCAAACATTGTGTTTGCGGGCATGCCGCTGCTCTGGCTGATGAACGGTCTCGCCTCGGTGATTCGGGGTACGGGTAATCTGATGATACCGGCCATCGGTATCTGCGGAGGCGTGATTATTCTGGTTCCACTTTCACCCATGCTGATTTTCGGGACAGGCCCCTTTCCGGCTATTGGCGTCGCCGGGGGAGGTGTTGCACTGCTGGTTTACTACTTCTGCAGTACCCTTTTTTTCGGCTGGTACATTCTGAGCGGCCGTAACGCGGCGCGCTTCAAATGGGTACCGCTGCACAGACAGATTTTTACGCAGATCATGCGCGTTGGCGGGCTGGCCGCGCTCTCTTCCGTCGTAACCAATGCCACCATTGCCTCTGCCACCGCGCTCATCGGTCATCGTTTTGGTTCGGCCGAGGTTGCCGGTTTTGGCACCGGCGCGCGTCTGGAATATCTGCTGGTCCCGCTTGTTTTTGGCGTCGGCGGCACGCTGGTCTCGATGGTGGGCATGAATATCGGCGCCGAGCGCGGCCCGCGGGCGCGCGTTATCGCCTTCACCGGCGCCGGTATCTGCTTTCTGATGACTGAAACCATGGGCCTGACGGCAGCACTGGCACCGGGGCTGTGGCTGCATCTTTTCGGCTCAGATCCCGAGATGATCGCCGCTGGCTCAACCTACCTGCGCATCGTGGCACCATTTTACGGGCTGTATGGTTTTGGCTTTGCACTCTATTTTGCCAATCAGGGGGCGGGCACGCTGATGTGGCCCGTCATCGGCGGTATGACCCGTTTTTTACTGGTTGCGGCCGGAGGCTGGTTCATCTTGCCGCTGGCGGGTTCGGTTGTCTGGCTTTATGCCCTCATCGCCGCTGGCCTTCTTGTCTACTGCGTTATTTTGACCGGATGGACCCTTCGGGCTGGATGGGGAAAGGAGGCATCGCTCAAAAAGCAGGTTTAAGTCTATCCCTGACCCGTTCAGGTCTCTCAACCCGGAGGATATGAAATGCCCTTTATCGAAATCACAACGCGGGAAGCGATTCCCGATGAAAAAAAATCGGTTCTGGCTCAGGCGCTGTCCGATACCATGCTGAATATTGAAATTGGGGGCCCCACGGATGCTGCGTGTACACGGGACTGGATCTGGTTTCACGTTATTCCAGCCGGAGACTGGGCCATTGGCGGACGTTTTGATGAGACGTACCGGCGCCGCAGGACGATGTGTCTTGCCCGGATCATCGCACCGGAAGGCTTCATGAACACTGAACTTAAGCTACGGGCAATCGCTGAAGTCACCGCTGATATTCGTGCCGTGCTGGAAATATCATCCGCAGACGATGGCACAGGTATCTGGGTCCATCTGACAGAGATCCCTGAAGGTCAGTGGGGCGCCGCCGGCAAACCCACCCCGCTATTCAGCCTGATTGAGGGGATGGGAGGCACCGTGTCGGACAAGCGGCTCGAGGAGATGAACGCGCACTTTGCCGGTTCCAGCAAGCTCAAAAAAGACTATGGTATTCCCGAGTAGATCTTAGCCATGCTCTGCCAGCGTGTATCTTCGCTGTCACGCTGGCTCAGAGATTTTCAGCAAAATAAGACCTCACTGCGGCCACAGCTGCTCTGACGTGGGGCTGACCGCGCAACTCTCCGTGCCAGACCAGGTAACAGGGCTGGGAGGGGGCTTCAGCAGGCGTTTCAACTTCTATTAGACCGTTGATACGCGGATCGGAGCGGGCAAAGGAACCAAGCCCGGCCCCTGAACGGGCAGCTTCAGCCAGCGCTTCAATGGAGTCTGACCGGAAGACAAATCGGGTTGCGCCTAACCTCCTGAGCCACTGTTCGTGCGGCAAATGTTTCCACTTTTCTTCGAGACCAATAAATGTCTGTCCTGACGCCTCACCTGCACCCAGCCGGCGGGAAGGCAGATAACGGTTAAGATAGTCGGGGCTTCCGAACAGACCAAACCTCAGTTCTCCCAGCGAATGCTCAATCAGCACGTTCGAATCTGAGCGAGTCAGCCGGACGGCCATATCGGCTTCCCGTGCAGCAACGTCAGCGGTTCTGCTTTCTCCGGTGAGTTCAATACAGATGCGGGGATGCGCCCGCTGGAAAGTCAGCAACGCGCGTGCCAGCGTGGGCACCATCCCCTCCGGTGCGCTGAGGCGAATGGTCCCGGCCATTTCCGCCTGGTCGCGCGCCAGTGTGGCCAGGCTGGATTCGAAGCGGTCCGCCAGCTGGACCAGCCGCAGTGCGTCCTGAGTCAGCGTGGTTCCGGACTGATGTCGGTAAACCAGCTGCCTGCCCGCGGCCGCTTCCAGCGAATCAAGCCGCCGGGCAGTTGTGGAGGTGGAAATATGCAGGGCTTTTCCGGCGGCCAGCAGACTGCCCTGCCGGTGTATTGCCAGAAGGATACGCAGGTCGTCCCAAGAGAGTTTTTCCATAAACGGAAACCAGATTACCTTTAATGTGCATATCCGGATATTAGCGTGCCGGGTAAACTCACCGCTATGAAAATTTCACTGACAGGCGCGGGCCGGATTGGCAGCGCAATAGCGTTTTCTCTTAGCAAGGCCGGACATGACGTCACCGTGGTGGCGCGAGGTGCCCGTTATGATTATTTACGCCGTCATGGTGCGATAGTGACCACACAGGGCGACTCTGCACCGGTAACGACGGTATCCTCACTCCTCGCCGACGTAGCTTATGACATAGTGATTGTCACTGTGCCCGAATATAAAGTTGAGACACTCCTGCCACAGCTGTCACTGTGTGCGGCTAAAACCGTTCTGTTTATGTTTAACACCTTCCGGGGATGCGATCCTTACCGTGCTGCGGTGGGTGAAGAACGCTTTGCCTTCGGGTTTCCTAACATGGCCGCTTCGCTGGATAAGCATCGGTTACGTTTTTCTGCCAATGGCTCAGGTATGGTCACCACACTGACGGAGCAGGGACTGGTCAGAATCTTTGAAAACGCGGGTCTGCCAGCAGAATATGAAACAGATATGGATGCCTTTTTGCGCAGTCATGTTGCATTAGCCGTACCGCTTTTTCTTTCTGCACTTAAAACCTGGGATCGTGATTACAACCTGACGTGGCATGAGGCCAGAGAATTTGAAAAAGTCTGGAATATCGGATTCGCTGTAGTGAAAAGTCTCGGACACCCGTTCAGGCCGAAAATGACAGAGATATTATCGCGGATGCCCTCATTGATAAGGGCGGCTTTTTTGTGGGTATTCAGTCGGACAAAAATCGTGCGGCAAACGGGAGCATTCGGGCCTGAAGAATCACGCTGGCTGCTGGATGACATGGTTGCGGCTTCGCCAGTTCTCGCGGCAGAACTAAAACTTCTCCGTCCCTGATTAACACTTAAGTCATTTTCGTTGTGTTCTGACGTCTGCTGCCTGGAAAAGCTCCCAGTGCTACAGCACAGACCACGCGATAGGTTTCACAGGAAACCCATCCAGACTGGCTGAACGTCCGGAAATTCCGCAACAATTTAACTATTTGCATATGGCTGCCTGAGCTCAGCAACCCTATGCAGGAGAGTCTTATCTTTTGTCCTGTACCTTATCAACCATATCCCTGAAGCGATACCAGCTGGTGACGAAAGGCAAGAACCAGGGTTTACCGTTATAAAGCGGAACAGGACGGAAGGTGTTGCGTTCGAAAGACAATGGGCGCGGCTCCGTACCCAACAGCTTCTGTGCGGCGCGATAGCCAAGCCAGCTCATCAGCGCAACACCATTACCGTTACAGCCCACAGCAAATCGCGCATTATCCATCTCGCCCGCGTAGGCTGTTTTATCCCAGGTCATGCCTACATATCCGCTCCACGCATGACTGATGCGATACGGTGCCAGCTCAGGCCAGATAGCCAGCATGCGTTTGCGAATGCGTCGGGCAGCGGTCTTATCGTCGCAGTCCATGATGCCCGGGCGCGATCCAAATAACAGCCGCGTACCATCTGGCGATGGACGGGTATAAATCAGATCCCGGCGGCTGTCGGTGATCATACGACCCGCAGGGATGAGCTGCGCTATCAGCTCGGCGGGAAGAGGTTCGGTGGCAATCTGGTAGCTTTTCACCGGTACAATGCGCTGCGCCAGATGCGGCGTCGCCTGGCTATCGGTGTATCCGTTGGTCAGGAAAACGACCTGCTGCGCGCGTATGCTTCCCCGTTCAGTGAGTACTGTTTTATGGTTGTCTTGCTGGACCACACCGGTCACGCGTGCATGGGAAAACAGTTGCGCGCCTGATTTACGGGCCAGTTCACGCAGCGCGCGGTTATATTTCCCCGGATGCACACCGCCATATTCATCCACCAGTATGCCGCCATGGTAGAACGCCGAACCAATAATGGCGTGCTGGTTAGTACGGTCGATTTTGTGCACCGTGACGCCCGTAACACGGTGCAGAATGTCGCCCATCTTATACAAGCTCTCAAGCTGCTTCTGCGTGTGTGCGCCGAAATAGCGCCCGCCAATAAAGAGATCCGCATCCAGCTGCTCAGTGCTTACTAACTCCTGAATAAAAGCAAAAGAGGCAATGGAGTCAGCGATCATGCGTTGGAACAGTTCAGGGGGGATGCCTTTGATCGCCCCGCCTACCACCAGTTTCTGCCCACTGCTGATCATCCCACCGGTACGTGTACTGCCGCCGCTACCCAGCTCGTTGGCTTCCAGCACCGTCACCTTTTTACCGTGACGGGCCAGTTCAATCGCCGCATTCAATCCTGCAAATCCCGAGCCGACAATCACGATGTCGGTTTCAGCAGGTAAAGGATCACGACAGGTTTCGGGTGGTGCGTCATCCCACCAGTAAGGAGCGGTTTTGAAATCTTCAGTAAAAATTGCCTGATCGGACATGATGTTTTCTGACTCCGTTACAAAACCTGGCCGAGGAACTCACGCGTGCGTGCGTCCTGGGGATGGTCAAAGAGCTGGGCCGGCGGCGCCATCTCCACTATTTTTCCTTTATCGGTAAAGCAGACGCGGTGTGACACTTCGCGGGCAAAACGCATCTCATGTGTCACCAGCAGGCAGGTAAGGCCCTCGTCCACCAGCTCACGAATGGTGTTCAGCACCTCTTTTACTGTTTCCGGATCGAGTGCGGCCGTCACTTCGTCAAACAGAATAATTTCCGGGTGCATGGCCAGTGCGCGGGCGATAGCGACGCGTTGTTGTTGGCCTCCGGATAATTCGCCTGGATAACGCTCTTCTTTACCTTCCAGCCGCACTTTTTTCAGCAGTCGCAGCGCGCGCTCCCGTACCTCCTCACGCTCATGTTTCAGCACCTGCATCGGTGCCATCATGACGTTATCGAGTACGCTCCGGTGCGGAAACAGGTTGTACTGCTGAAACACCATCGCCACCTGGTGACGCAGCGGCCGCATCGCCTTTTCATTTTGCAGCTCGTGTACCCGGTGGTTGCCAACACGGATAAAGCCTTCATTAACAGGCAACAAGCCGTTAATGCAGCGCAAAATAGTCGACTTACCCGAACCTGAAGGGCCGATGATGCACACCGCTTCGCCCTTGTTGACCTGTAACGAAATGCCTTTCAGTACTTCGGTTTTGCCAAACGATTTATGGATATTGTCCAGCTCGATCAGGGACGTAGCGCGATCGATCATATTGCATCCCCTTTGGTATGGTTTTCCAGCCGACGAGCCAGCAGCGCAATCGGATAGCAGTAGCAGAAGAACATCAGCAGTACGGTGATGTAGAAATAGACCAGCGAATTCTCACTCTCGGTTGCCAGCGTAGTACGCAACAATGTGACCACTTCCTGCACGCCCGTCACCGTTGCCAGCGCGGTAGAGATAGCCAGTAACGCGTAGAGATTCATCCAGCCGGGAATAATGCGACGCAGCGCTTGCGGCAGGATTACAATGCGGTAGATTTGCCATTGGCTGTAGCCTAACGAGCGGGCTGATTCCCACTGCCCACTGTGTACCGAATTCACCGCACCGCGAATAACCTCAGCGAAATTGGCGGCGGTTGGCAGACTCAAACCCACAATTGCTTTAAACAGTGGGGATAATGTAAAGTGCCAGCCCATCAGTTCCACGCGATACGGCAGCAAATAGAGCATCGCAAACAGCAGCACCAGCCAGGGTGCGTTGCGCAGAAAATTCATCACTGCACGCCCTGGCAGGCTGAGCCAGCGGCGTTTAGCTAACATCATTAAACCCAGAAACAGTCCCAATACGGTCGCAATGGCCATACTGGCGATCCCGATAAAAATATTGAGGATAAAGCCACCATTAAGGGGCCAGCCTTCCATGGATCCTGTCAGCAGCAGCGGTAGTTTTTGCCAGACCTGATGCCACTGCCCCCCCTGATCGTTAATCATGCTCAAGGCAAGAATCAGCAGCGCCATAAACAGAAACGCGCGGCGGATGTGTTGTTTACGTTTTAAATAGAGAACGTCACTCATCCGCTTATGCTCCGTAACCAGGATAAATTAGCGCGCGCTGCACCCAACCAATGCCCCACACCACAAGACTGACCAGCACCACGTACACCAGCAAAATAAACAGCATCACTTCCAGCGTACGGAAAGTGTCGTTGTAGATCTGTCCGGCGGCGTACATCAGTTCAGGTACAGTAATCACCGATGCTTGCGAGGTGGTTTTGAACAGGTTGGTCAGCACGTTGGTCAGAGGCGGCAGACAGATACGCGCTGCAATGGGTACCTGAACATGGCGGAACATCCCCCAGCGGCTATAGCCCAGTGCGCGTGCTGCTTCCAGCGTGGCTTTCGGCACGGCATCAAAACCTGAACGAAATGCTTCTATACAGAGAGCGCCACCGAACAGGCTGAGCGAAAACACCGCCGACATAAAGGCGCTGACCACCGGTACCTGCAATCCGGTCACGGGATCGAGCGTCGTTAAACCAATCTGCGTCAACGTGAAATAGAAGAACAGCATCTGTAGCAACGGCGGCGTGTTGCGAAATACCTCGACAAACAGCTCAATGCTGGCGTCCAGCCACGCGCGCCGCAGCAACAGACCGTACACTCCCAGCAGGCCGATGAGGATGGCGAACAGCGAGGAGATCGCCGCCAGCTCAAGCGTTTGCAGGACGCCCTGTATCAGCCATTGCTGATAAGTCGGGTCCAGTAGCCAGGAGAAATCGAGTCCGAACATAGGTGCTCTCCTGCCGCTTACTTCGTTGCGGCGCGGGCAGCAATCGCCTGCTGAGCAATATAGGGAGAGGGTGGCATATCGAACGCTTTTTCCCAGCCAATCAGCTTATCTTCACCTTCCGCTTTCACGATGGCCTGATTTACTGCCTCGCGGAAACTGTCATCCCCTTTACGCAAACCCGCAGCCATTGGCGTGAACTCATAGGGGGCAACGGCAATCTTGTAATTGCTCCAGCCCGGTTCTTTCAGTTTTTTCTGCAGGGACATGTCATCAAACACCATCGCGACGCAACGGTTATCCTGCAGGGCGCGATACGCTTCCGGCAAGGCCGCGAAGTTCACCAGCTGCAGACCGTAGTTTTGGGTCACCGCTTTATTGAAATAAGAGCCCTGTACACCGCATACCTTCTGCCCTTTCAGTTGCGCCCACTGATTAAATTTCACCGCATTACGCGCCAGAATGGAGGGGCCAGCAGCAGAGACGTAAGCGTTTGAGAAATCAATCTGGCCCTGACGCTCTGGCGTGATGCCGAGGGTCGCCATGATCATGTCGATCTGCCCAGAATTGAGGAACTGCATACGATTGGAGGCATTGACTGGCACAAGTTTGATTTTGTCAGGGGAGCCAAGCAGCTGAGTGGCGATATAGCGCGCCAGGCTGATTTCAAAGCCAACGGTGTGGCCGTTGTTATCCATGTAGCCATAGGGCGGATAGTCGTTTTTCACGCCGACGGTCAGGAAGCCGCGCGCTTTGATATCGGCCAAGGCATCTGCGTGGGTAATGGCTGGCGCAGCCAGCATCAGCATTGCGGCAGCCAATAAACGCATGCGATGGTTTTTCATAATTATTTCCTTTGTCAGGATGAATCTGCAGGTGTTTTACATTGCGATGGTGAGTCACTTTTTTTTGAAAATCACGTTGCTCACTTGTCAATGGAATATGAAATCTGCTAGAAAATTAGTCAACGAAAAACCACATACTGAAATCTTATGATTAAAAGTTTCATAATGTGGAACTGTTCAGGTAAAGCTAATGAGCGAAAATTCAGGAAAAAATGGTGTTCAGTTACTCGATCGTGCGGTGATATTGCTCGATCTGGTTGCCGATGCAGGCAGTGAAGGTACGACGTTGAAAATGCTGTGCGAGCTATCCGGGCTGAACAAGGTGACCTGTCATCGCATCCTCAACTCGCTGGTGGAGCATCAACTGCTGCAGAAGATACAAGGGGACAAGTGCTATCGCCTGGGGACTAAATTGCTGGTGTATGGCGCAAAGGCCGCGCGCGGTCCTGGCCTGCGCCGTCAGTTCCAGCCTGCGCTGGAACGCCTGCGTCAACAGACAGGTGAAACAGTGATGTTGATGGCACGCGATCGTGATGATTCCGTATGTATCGACCGCTACGACAGCGAGTATCAGATGCAAACCTTGACCGGATCCATTGGGGGGGCGGTGCCGTTGGGACTGGGTCCAGGCAGTCTGGCTATCCTTGCTTTTCTCGAAACAGACCAGCAACAGGAAATTGTCGCACGCAATCGTGCCCGACTGGAGAGCTGGCCGCAGCTGGCAACAGAAGCATTAGAACTCAAAATGAAACAGACAGCAGATCAAGGATTTGCTGTCGATCCCGGTGAATTGATTCCAGGTATTGCCGGGATTGCCGTGCCAATCCATGTGTCTGGCGCGGGAGTAATTGGCTCACTGGGCATGACCTTCCTGTCACCCCGACTTAATGCCGAGGTGCAACAACGTTATGTCGCTTTACTGCAACAGGAAGTGGCGGCAATAGCACCGCTGATCAGTCCGCTGGATACGCGGCTCAGGGCCTCGCTACAGAGGTCATAACATGATGAAAACAATGGAGAGAACATGAGTATAAGCACCCGTAAAGTGGCAATGATCAGCGGCGCGAGTCGTGGTATTGGTGCCGCGATTGCTGCCAACCTGCTGGCGCATGGTTGGGCTGTCAGCCTGGGTTGCCGCACCCCTGCGGAGGTCACCCTCAGCGACAGTGAGAATCAGCTTGCGTGCCTTTTTGATGCTCTTGATGCCAGTACCGAGCAGGCATGGATCGATGCCACACTGGCGAAATTTGGCCGTATTGATGCATTGGTTCACAACGCGGGCATCATGCTGCCGTTATCAATTCTCGCCGCCAGTGACGACGATTTCGACCGCACGTTTGCGGTGAACGTAAAGTCACCCATGCGCCTGAGCCGTCTGGCCTGGCCACACTTACAGGCCAGTGGCGCAGGCCGCATTATTATGATGTCTTCACTTTCGGGCAAGCGCGTTAAGGGTGAGCGTTCCAGCCTGTATGCAATGAGCAAATATGCGGCGCTGGCACTGGCCCATGGACTGCGCAAAATTGGCGATGAGCACAATATTCGCTGCACCGCTATCTGTCCGGGTTTCGTCGCCACTGATATGGGCACCTCATTAAGCAACGTGCCGGTTGAAAAAATGACCCAGCCAGAAGATCTCGCGCACTTGATTCGTACCGTACTTGAACTGCCAAACACCGCCAGCATCGCTGAAATTCCAGTGAACTGGACGGTTGAAGACAATTACTAACAAGGATTCCGGCCATGGGCCCAAGTGTGGATGTAGTACCTTCTTCAGCAGCCTTTCCCACTTCAGCAGAGGTGGTGGTGATCGGCGGCGGAATTATCGGCGTAGCGACGGCCCTGTCGCTGGTGCAACAGGGCATCCGAACCGTACTGTTGGAAAAAGGCACCGTCGCAGCAGAACAATCAAGCCGAAACTGGGGCTGGTGCCGTCGTACCGGACGCGATCTGCGTGAACTGCCGTTAATCAATCTCAGCATGCAGCTGTGGGAGGGCATGAACGAGCGCGTTCAGTGCGAAACCGGCTTTCGCCGCTGTGGTATTTTGTATGCGGCTCGCAGTGAGAAGCAGCGTGAACTGCATCAGCGCTGGGTTAACGAAGCGCAGCAATATGGTATCCATAGTGAAATGTTATCGCCAGCACAACTGCGCCAGCACTTGCCGCAGTTAAAGGGAGACTATCCTGGTGGGATGTTCACACCACTGGATGGTCGTGCCGAGCCACAGAAAGCGGCACCGGCGATGGCAAAGGCAGCGATGGCGCTGGGACTGAATCTCCAACAACATTGCGCCGTCCGCACCATCGAACGTTCGGCTGGGCAGGTTAGCGATGTGGTGACGGAGCATGGCGCGATTCGCTGCCAGCGCGTGGTTGTGGCGGGCGGTGTTTGGTCACGTTTATTGTTGCAGGGACTGGACATCACTCTGCCGCAGCTAAAAGTGTTATCCAGCGTACTACGCACTCGCTCTATGGAATTTGATCCTGGAGCCTGTGTCAGTTTTGGTAGCGTCGCGATGCGTAAGCGATTAGATGGTGGCCTTACCGTGGCGACGTCTGCCATAAGTACCGCCGACATTACACTCGACTCCCTGCGGTTCAGTACGCAATTTATGCCGGCTTTCTGGCATGAACGTAAAGCGATCAAACTACGTGCAGGAAAACGTTTCCTGGAAGAAGCGCTGTTCTGGAAGCCGGGACAGGCTGATAAACGTTCAATTTACGAAATCCTGCGCGTCCTGGAACCCACCATTGATGCTGGCATGATCCCTTTAATACGAGACCGAATCAGCGCGCTTATCCCCAGCTTAGCACCGTTACCGGTAGCACAAAGTTGGGGCGGCATGATTGACAGCTTGCCAGACGCTATCCCGGTTATTTCGGCGGTTGATCCGGTTCCTGGGCTCTTTTTAGCAACAGGTTTCTCCGGCCACGGGTTTGGTATCGCACCTGGAGCAGGCCAGTTAATGGCTGATTTAGTGCTGAACCGTGCGCCATCAGTAGATGCTCATCCATTCCGCTTTAGTCGCTTTAGCGATGGTGAAAAAATTCGGGCACAGTTTTGGCTATAGTGACGGAGAAAATGGAGGGTTCGGAATGATAAAGCCAGACCATAGATGTAAATAGCGTATCAGGAATGCGCTGACGGTGTGCAGGGCTCTGGACGAGCAGTTGAGAGTGATGAAAGAAGGCATCGCCGCATGGATTAAGCCCTGAATTGGTTAGTAATCGCAGGCAATGAGCTTTCAAAAGTAAGAGTCACGCCATAGCTACAACGTATTTATTATAAATTCCGTTATGCGCCTTTCATAACTCACCCCAGCATCACGTCGAGTATGTCGTCACTATTTCCAGAATGCCGTTAATCATAAACTGCACGCCCATACAGACCAGCAAAAATCCCATCAGACGAGAGGTCGCATCGATACCGCTCTGTCCGATTATGCGCATTATCCCGCCCGCACTGCGCAGACAGATCCAGACAATCAGACCTACAGTAAGGAATATTAAGGGTGGCGCGACCAGAACGACCCAGGCGGGAAAATTAATGCCGTGTTTTAACGTCGAGGCGGAGCTGATCACCATGGCGATAGTTCCCGGCCCGGCCGTGCTTGGCATCGCCAGCGGGACGAAAGCGATCCCGGTTTCAGGTTTACGCGCCAGCTCTTCAGTTTTGCTTTGTACTTCTGGCATCTCTTGCTCTTCTGACGGCGGGAAAAGCATTCTGAAACCAATAAAGACCACAATCAGCCCGCCTGCGATTCGCAAACCCGGTATCGAGATACCAAACGTATTCATCACCAGCTGGCCGGCATACCAGGCCACCATCAGGATGATAAAGACGCAGAGCGAGGTCATCATCGCAACCCGGTGGCGCTCGGCAGAGCTCATCCGGCTTCCCAGCGCTAAAAACAGCACCACGGTCGTGAGTGGGTTGGCAAGCGGAAGAAGCACAACCAGCCCTAGTCCAATTGCTTTTATTAAGTCCAGCATGTGATCTCCTGCATCAGGAAGAAGTGAATTCAGGCCTGTCGCCAGAGCGTAACGCGTTGCCATTGCTAGTGTGCTCAGGTAGCGCGTGGCGCGGCATTACTGTTTCGCCTTCACAGGCTGAAGATCCTCCGCCTGCTTCGCGTTTAGAATAAGTGCGTTGCTTTTGCCATTCAGGGTTTTTAATACGGGCTGCAATTCCCGTAGCACGCCATCAAGACGCTGCATATTGCCAACCAGCTTTGTATAAGCAGGCGAACCTGGCTGCAGGCCTTTCATACTGCGGTTAAGCTCAAGCAGGGTTTTTTGCGTTTCTTCTGGCAGCGCTTTCATGGCTGGACTGCCTACAAACTGATTAAGGTGCTGCAGCGTCTTTTGCAGCTCGCTCATTGTTCGCTGGCTTTCCTTCAGCGTATCCGTTGCCTGCGAAAGCAAAGGATCGAGCGGAAGGCCGTTGATCTTATCGAGTGTGGCCACCAGTTTTTGTTGGATCTGGCTCAGCCCACCGCCGGTTGTAGGAATGACTTTATAGCCCGCAACGCTGTCCGGCCCGGTATAGGGACCCATGTTGTTATAAAAATCCACATCGATATAGAGCGAACCTGAGATCAGATTGCCGGTTTTCAGCGTGGCCCTCAGCCCGCGTTTTTTACCCCGCTGAAGCCGCTGGTCCAGATCAAAACCGGCCCCCATGCCGCTGATAAAGCGTTCGGGTTCGATGCGGATCAGCACCGGCACATGATAATCCGTATGAAAATCCTGCGTCACGCCCGGCAGAAAAAACGGCACCTGAGCCACGGTTCCCAGACGTACGCCCCGGAACTCAACGGGTGCGCCCGCCTCCAGGCCCCGTACCGAATCTGAAAAGAACAGCAGATAGTCAGCGTGCTGGGTGTAACGCGAATCCTCAATGCTGCGCCGGTCGTCATACAGCTGATAGGTGGCTTTGCTGCGGGCAAGCTGGCCCAGCGCCCACCCATCCGGTATGTCGAAGCTGACGCCGCCGCTAAATAGCGTAGTGATGGAGCCCATTTCTATTCGCATACCTGCAGCAGACATATCGAAAGCAATACCGCTGTCTTTCCAGAAGCGCGCATTCGTTGTCACCAGACGGTCATAGGGCGCTGAGATAAATAACTGATAGCTCATCGTGCGCTTTTCCATATTGAACCGGCTGGTTTCTACCGTCCCTACGCGAAAACCACGGAACAGCACCGGGCTGCCGGGTGAAAGCTGGCCTGTCTTTTGGCTGTCGAGAATAATGCGGATACCTTTAGCATCAGCGGGGGCCAGCGGTGGAGCATCCAGCAGCATATATTGCGCGGGTGCCTCACCCTCAGAGCCAGGCTTTAGTTCGATATAGGCCCCGGACAGGATTGTTCCAAGGCCGGTCACGCCTTCACGGCCAATTTGCGGTTTAACCACCCAAAAAAGGCTATTGCCGCGCAGCAGTTTTTCCATCCCGCTATGCAGGCGCGCTTTGATTTCGACATGGCGAAGATCGTCGGTGAGTTCGGCACTTTCAACCAGACCAACATCAATACTGCGATTTTTTATCACCGTTTTACCGGCTTCAATTCCCTCGGCATTGTCGGTTTGCAATACCACCAGCGGTCCCTGGTGGCTGTAATGGTAAAATAATATCCACCCGCCGAAAGCCAGGGTAACGAGCGGAATAATCCACACCGGAGACCAGCGGGTGATTTTTCCTGCGCGAGCCGCATTTGAGCTATTCTCAGACACACCTTGCTCCTTATATCACCGGGTAATCCAGACCAGTCATATAACCGAATAAAAAAGCGTGCCCGGTTAGCATCAGGGGCAGCGTAAGCGAGCCGTAAAAATTTATCGCTAATACGCAGCGGCTAAACATCAATTTGTCACATTTAAAAATTAATAGAGCCAGATAAAATTAAAGTAGAAGGCACCCCATTAAAATAACCTTGTCACTTTTTTATTATTCAGCAAACGTGACCGCGCCCGCCACGACAGTTAGCATGGTAACATTTCAATTATATTTTTATGCAGCATTAAAAACAGGATTCTCGCAAAACAAACAGCGACATAAAGAAAAACGCCATAAAAAAACGGGCCAAAAAAACCGCTAAACGTCTCGCTTTGTTATTCCAGCAGGATATAAAAAAGCCTAATCAACCTTACGCGCTAAATACACCCAGGCCAACCAAAATTGAAGCAGTCATCACAAAAATTATCCCGGCAATGCTTTAGGATTGTTCTTATTAAGCGGCAGGGATACGGTAAGCAATTATAGTATCAGTATCCCTTCCGGCCAACGATGCTCTATTTGTACATTCCACTTGATATGAGGCGAGTATGTTTCTTAACTACTTTGCATTGGGTGTGCTTGTATTTGTTTTTATCATTATTTTTTATGGAATCATTGTACTCCATGATATTCCTTACCTGATTGCAAAATCACGTAATCATCCCCATGCCGATGCCATTCATGTGGCAGGCTGGGTCAGTCTCTTTACGCTGCACGTTATCTGGCCGTTTTTATGGATATGGGCCACCCTTTATCGGCCGGAGCGTGGCTGGGGTATGCAGACGCCGCATAACTCGCTGGAACAATTACAGCAGCGTGTAGCCGAACTGGAGCGCAAGCAGGCCAAAATCAACGCAAAGCCACCGGAGTAATATCATGGATTTGCTGATTATTCTGACTTACGTGGCAATTGCCTGGTCCATTTTCAAAATATTTAAAATCCCTGTTAATAAATGGACGGTACCCACTGCGGCACTGGGCGGCATTTTTTTAATTAGCGCGCTAATTTTATTAATGAACTACAACCATCCTTACACGTCTCTGGCACAGAAGGCGGTAATCTCTATTCCTGTCACCCCTCAGGTCACGGGTGTAGTCACCGAAGTCACCTCTAAACAAAATGTCCTGATTAAAAAAGGAGAAATGTTATTCCGTTTAGATCAGACCCGCTATGAGGCGCGTGTTAAAAGACTTCAGGCCGATCTGACGACAGCGGTACACAACATCCAGGCCCTGAAAGGACAGCTAAGCGAAGCCATTGCCAACACGACACACGTTTCAGCGGAGCGAGACCGGTTATTTCAGGACTATCAACGCTATCTGAAAGGCAGCAAAGCAAAAGTTAACCCTTTTTCAGAACGTGACATCGATAATGCCCGGCAGGACTTTCTGGCACAGGACGCGCTAGTAAAAGGCTCGCTGGCGCAGCAGGAGCAGATAAAGAGCCAGCTGGGGAGTATGGTAGGCGGAGAACAGTCGCAGATCGTTAGCCTGAGGGCGCAGCTGGCGGAGGCTGAATATAACCTTGCTCAGACGGTCATCCGCGCACCCAGTAACGGCTACGTTACGCAGGTGTTGATCCGGCCGGGCACTTACGCCGCAGCATTACCGCTGCGCCCGGTGATGATATTTATCCCTGAGCAAAAACGGCAGATTGTGGCGCAGTTCAGGCAAAACTCGCTGCTACGCCTGAAACAGGGCGATGAGGCTGAAGTGGTTTTCAATGCGCTTCCGGGTCAGGTGTTTTCAGGAAAGCTGCGTCAAATTCTGCCTGTGGTACCCGGTGGCACCTATCAGGCTCAGGGAACCCTTCAGTCGCTTAGCCTCGCCTCAGAGTCCGATGGCGTTCTGGCAGTCATAGAGTTAGATACCAATAAAGATGTAGATGCCCTGCCAGACGGCATTTTTGCGCAGGTTGCGGTTTATTCTGACCACTTTACGCATGTGTCAGTGATGCGCAAAGTTCTGTTGCGCATGACCAGCTGGGTGCATTACCTGTATCTTGACCATTAACCCGGCGTTTATTAAAAAGTTCATCCCGCCTGATGGCGGGATGTTTTCAGAACACCAGCTTTTCAGAAAAGACTCTTATCAACGGGTACGGATTACTGACCGGGAAAATCAACCACGTCTGCGGCCATCAAATCAATCGCACTTTTAACATCTGCCTGCGTAATGGGTGCCTGGCTATTGGAGACTTTACTGCCGTACGCTTTCCTGACGACTTTAATTACGGGCTTATTGGTAGAGACATCCGTTAACACCGCCTCAATAAATAAAAATGTATTCTGCGAACGCTTGCCTGTCATTGTCATGGTACCTGCCACGACAGCCGTAACGGGCAGAACTTCATAGAACTGTATATCTTTATTTTCGGCGGAAACAGCGGTGATGGCCGTTTTAAGAATTAAGCCGCCCTGATGTGGCTGACTGCTTAACTGTTTATGTGACGCCACACCGCTTTTGAGACGTTGCTCCGTATATAAACGAATTTGTTCAAGTGTAGCCGCACTGACACGCGCGTCAGGTTTAGGGGTGGGATAATAAACGACTGGAGCGAAGTAAATGTCTTTGTAATTATTTAAATTAAAATCGGGAGCGACCCATCGTAACACCTGATTACCTGAAGTCGTCGTAACCGGTCTTAGATTCGAATAATCACCTAAAAACCCAGAGTAGTCTTGATTTTCAGCGACTTTGGAGGAGCAGCCTGCAAGCGCAAGGAAAAGCACCATTGCGCTTACCTTGATACACGTTCTGTTTGAGCTAATCATTTTACCTCCTCGGATGGGATTAAATGCATCATAACAATTTAACCACCATCAATTATAAAATAACCTTCACCAGGGTGCGAAAAATCACTATCCTTATCAAAAAAAGCAATCACGGTCACAAAAATCCGCCCTGAAGAAAAGACGGGTAAAGCGAAAACCCTATAGAAAGAGAATAAAATTATAACAACCCTGGTTTATTATTCAAATACTTTATATTTAACTGCGCGATTTTGTTTTTAAGACCCCTGTTTGAATGATTTTGCAAAAACCCTCTCATTCAAACCTTATCAAATACCGGCGAAGGAAAAGTAGCGCACTGCAAAAAAACGGCGTTAATCACAAAAATGAATGCAAAAGCAACAAATAAATAGATCATTAAAACACTATATTCTATATATTATCTGTGGTTTCCCCTATCCACCCTCACGTCATATCCATCAAAGGTGACTTAAATGAAAAAAGTCATTATCGGCATAATTGCATCTGCCTTTGCCTTCAGTTCACTTGCTGCTGAAATGATGACAAAATCGGATTTCGAGAAGGTGCAGGATCAGTATGAAAAAGTAGGCAACATTTCCACCTCCGGCGAGACCAGCGCCGCTGATGCTAAAGCTGAATTATCTAAAATGGCTGATGCAAAAGGTGGGGATATCTATGTGCTTACGTCTGGCAATACCAGTAATAAAATGCATGGTACTGCTGACGTGTATAAGAAAAAGTAAGGTTCTATCGCCAATAACAGCGTCCGGATACCCTGGGCGCTGTCATATTCGTCCATCTTAAATTCCCAGGTTTCAGTTACACTGGCCGCTGCTCACCATACTCCGCCCCCCTTTCCCTGACTTATTCTGGCCCGAAAGCCCTGTTTTACCTCTTCTTAAGGATGGCACGAGGAAAGAGGAGGTTTAAGACGGGCGTAAAAACCTGCTGGCCCAAAAATAAGGTTGCTTTTTCGATCATGGGCCTGATGCCTCCTAAGATTAAATCTTTAAAAACGCAACTTGAGTAAAACCAGACGGAGAAAGAGATGAGCAACAAGCATGTACTTTTAGTCGGAGCCAGCGGCGTGGTTGGCTTTGCCGCACACGATGCTTTTCATCATGCGGGCTGGCAGATTACAACGCTTGGTCGTTCGCCCCACAGCCCTCACGCCTCACCGCATATCAGCGCCGATTTGGGCGTTTTAGCGGATCTCAGGGAACACTATGACGCGTTTGAGGCCGTTACCCATATCTTTTATGCCGCCCTGAAACAGGATGCCGATCCCGGCGTGGAAGCGGACGTCAATGCGCTAATGTTTGAAAACCTGATTACTGCGGTTCGCTCCTCCGGCGCGGCGCTGAAACAGATCATTTTTATTCAGGGCGGAAAGGTATACGGCGCACATCTGGGCGTCTATCGTACACCGGCACGGGAAGAGGACAGCCGTCACTTCCCGCCGAACCTCTATTTCCGGCATGAAGACTACGCCAGGAAAATCGGCGATGAGACGGGCATCGGCTGGACTGCGCTACGGCCAGATATTGTTATCGGACACTCATTTGGCTCACCGATGAATCTGGGCAATCTGATTGGCGTTTATGGCACCCTGTGCCGTGAAACGGGCACTGCTCTTCACTTCCCAGGACCCGACGAAGCCTGGCGCAACGCGCTGGTGAATATCACCGACAGCCGCATTCTCGGCCAGAGCGCTATCTGGGCGGCTGAAAATGAAAAATACGGCGCGTTCAATATCACTAACGGCGATGTTTTTCGCTGGAGCCATGTCTGGCCAACCCTGGCTGAGTGGTTCAACGTTCCAGTCGGTGAGGCACAGCCCATTTCGCTGAGCGAGCGCCTCGGCGCGCTGAAACCGCTCTGGGCGTCGATTGCTGACAGGGCGCAGCTAAAAGAGCGCGACATTGATCGGCTGGCGCTGGGCGGCTTTGGCGATTTCATCTTTCACGTGCAGAAAGACGCGATTTTTGATGTAACGAAAGCACGCCGGGAAGGCTTCGGCGCCATGATCAAACGCTCGGATGAGGTGTTAATTGAACATCTGGAGGCGATGCGTCGCAGCAGGTTAATCCCGTAACGCAAGGAGGGGAAGCACCGCCTGACAGGCGGTGCTTCTGATGTGGAGAACATGGCGGGTTAACCCGCGCTCTGGTAGAAAGGAAACGCGCCCAGCAGCAGACAGCTGGCGAAAAACACCATGCTGGTAATGAATGACCAGCGCAGCGTGAACCGCTGCGTCTGCGCATAGTCCAGCTTTAACATCCCCACCAGCAAATAGGTTGAAGCCACCAGCGGGCTGAGAATATGAACGGGCTGCCCCACCAGCGCGGCACGCGCCATTTCAACCGGCGCAATACCATAATGGCCAGCAGCCTGCACCAGTACCGGCAGCATGCCAAAGTAAAAGACATCGTTTGAGACCAGCCAGGTGACGGGCACGCTGATTAACGCGGTGATCGTGGCCAGATAGGGGCCCAGCGCGGCCGGGATAATATTGACGATCCCCTGTGCCAGCGCATTCGCCATACCGGTTTCTGCAAAGATGCCGGTAAAGACCGCTGCCGCAAAAATCAGGCTGGCAACCGACAGAATAGCGGGGGCATGACGCGCCAGCTGCTCCTGCTGCTGGTTGAGGCGAGGAAAATTAACCAGAAACACAATCGCCGTCGCCAGCATAAACAAGTAGGCCATCGGGACGATATCCAGCACCAGCAGGCTAATTAAGGCAACGGTGACCAGCCAGTTTGTCCAGAAGCGCCAGGCAACGCAGGGCCGGGCCTCTAACGTTATGTCATGTTTGCTCGCCGTCTCGCGGTGCCAGCCGAGACGTTTGCGCTCATGCCTGCCCAACATCCACGCCATGATAAATGTCCAGACCACACAGGCGAGTAAGGGCAACAGCAGGGGAACGAATAGCAAGCTGGTTTCCACATGCACAGCGGTGGCCGCTCTCGCTGTCGGGCCGCCCCAGGGAAGCATATTGCCTAAGCCGGTACACTGGAGCAGCAAACAGGCCACTTTCAGTTTTGAGACGCCTGCGCGCTCATAAATAGGCAGAAAAGCGGAGAGCACAATCATATAGACCGTTGCCCCGTCACCATCCAGCGCCACAATGAATCCCAGCAGCACGGTTCCGGTAAATATTTTCACCGGGTCGCCATCTACTGCGGCAACGATACGCTTAATCACGGGATCGAACATGCCAGCATCGGTCACGCTCATAAAATAGAGCATGGCGAAAATCAGCATCACACCGGTCGGTGCAACCGTGCGTAATCCTTTTATAACCATATCGCCTGTCTCTGCGCCAAAACCCGCTATAAGCGCAAAGAAAGTCGGCACCAAAATTAATGCTGTCAACGCAGAGAGTTTTTTGGTCATTAATAAGCCAATAAAAAGGGCTATCATGAGCAGACTGATAATCAGCAGCATAGAGTTATCCTGTTGCAGGGACATTGCGCGCTTGCCGGAGACAAACGGGAAACGTATCGGAAAATAAAATTAAATGTGCGATGACTTATAATTAATATACTGATTATTCGATAAAAAAGAGCTCAAAAACAGCAGGTTAAATCCCTGTTCCTGTGCGCTATTTCATGTTTTTAATAAAATTAAACTTGCAGGGCGTGATAATAAATAAACGTGAAACTTAAAACTGAAAAGCATTTTATTATCCACCCTGCGCTATTTAACCTGCCCAGTTAATTGGGCCGCATAATTACTGATGATCGCGGGGCGATGGCTGTACAGATAAATTCAGGCGATAAAGTTTCACTGGATACTCAACGGTGGACGGTTTTCCGCCTGTCGTGGCTGGGGTACGGTTTATCTGGGCGGAAGGCATCCAGAGTTGCCCCTGCGAAATCCACATTGCATCAATCCAGATCAGGCGCGGATCCTGCACCACTGTACTAACCTCACCCTGCGGCGTAATACGCTTTACCGAACGGGTATTGATGTCAGAGGCATAAATGTTGCCCTCTGCATCCATCGCGGTGCCGCCCGTGCTCCAGGTTTCAGCAAATTTCTGCGCATGCTGCGCTACGTCACTGGCTGACAGCGAGGCATCGTTAAGGTAGCGCGTTTCGATTCGTGCCATCGGACCAGGGATAGCCTGATAATAGAGCCACTTACCGTCTGGTGACACTTCAAGTTGATCCAGCCCTACGCGCTTCTCGCGGCCATCGCGTAAAAAGAGTTTTTTACCGTCAGCGTAGATAGGCTGGTGATCAATCGAGAGCGGATGGTTATCCAGAACCCGCCAGCTTTCACCGGTTTTCAGGTTCAGCACCACCAGCCCCACCGCGCCAGGATCGGTGATATAGGCAAAATCCCCGTTGAAACGAACGTCGTCAAGATAGCTTTCAGGTTTCAGCGTCGGTGCGCTAAACAGGTAGCTGGCCACCACTTTGCGCTGCGCAATATTGATACGCACCAGCTTGGCCCCTTTTTCGACCGCCTTATCACCGGTGCCAATTCCTTTGTTACCCGCATCCATTACCCACAAATCACCGTCCGGACCGAAGCGCAGTGCGTTCACGTGCATAAAGTGATGCGCAGGATCCTGGCTTTCCCACTGGTTCCACTCTTCGTCTGGCCAGGCGTCGATCCTGCCGTTTTTGACTTCGACCAGCTGCGGGCCTGCGCCTTCGGATTGCGTCAGCGAGGCAAAAATACGCCCTTCCGGGCTAACAGTGACGCCATTCCAGACGCGCGGCGAGGTCTCAACCTGCTGTAACCGGCTATCCTGCTGCGTCGGCAATTCAACCGGCAGCCGATCCTGGGCGTTAACCTGACAGGTCGCGGACATTGCGGCCAGCAGTGACAATACAGTGACGCTTTTTTTCATCTTCCTTTCCTTTTATTCCTTATAGCGGGCAGCCTTTGGCGCGTAAAACGGCATTGAACCGTTCCGGATCGGCGGTGCCTTTGCGGTTAGTTTCACGAATGCGTGCTTCACGCTGTTCGTGCTCACGCACGCGAGGCAGTAACGACGCCAGCTGCGGCAAGGGAATGCTGATGACGCCGTCGGCATCGGCAACAACCAAATCGCCAGGGCTGACCACCAGCCCGGCACACTGGATGGTGACGTTGATTTCTCCCGGCCCTTCTTTGCTCGGGCCGCGCAGCGTGTTGCCTCGCGCCCAGACCGCTACGCCGCCTTCGGCCCATTCGTTAACGTCGCGGATTGCGCCATCGATGACAAAGCCAGCAATTTTTTTGGTCATGGCGGAGGTTCGCATCAACCCGCCGATTAGGGCCTGCGTCAGATCGCCGCCACCATCAATCACCAGCACATCGCCAGGCTGCGCCATCTCGATTGCCTTGTGGATCATCAGATTATCGCCGGGACGCACCTTTACCGTCAGTGCCGGGCCACACAGCACATGGTGGGGATCGTTGTGCCAGGCCTTCAGGCCCAGCGCGCCGCAGGAACGCCCCATACAGTCGCCAATATTGGGAACCGGCAGGCGGCGAAAAGCGTCGATAGTGTCAGCATCAGGTAAACGATCGCGTTGCCCAATAAAGTAGCCAGCAGGCCAGATAGCAGAAGTTGTCATGAGGGTTCCTTAAGCACAGACCGGTTAACACAGCTCTGCGGATCGACCGCAAGACCGTTTAGAAAATTGAGGCACTGACGGGCTGCATAGTGGGCAACATTGTCCAGCGCCTCAGGCGTGGACCCGCCAATATGAGGTGTCATCAGCAGGTTATTCAGGGTGCGGAAGGGGTGATCGGCAGGCAGCGGTTCGGTAGCGACCGTATCCAGCCCGGCAGCAAAGAGCTGGCCGCTGCGCAGGGCGGCATCCAGCGCCGCCTCGTCGATCAGTTCGCCGCGCGAGGTGTTGATCACCAGCGCTCCGGCCGGAAGCAGCGCCAGCGTCCGGCTGTTCAGCATCTGCCGTGTAGCCGCGTTGACCGGGCAATGCAGGCTAAGCACATGGCTCTGGCGTAACAGCGTGTCGAGCGACTCGACCTGCTCGTCGGCAGAGAACGTCGGCGAGTGACGTACCGCCGGATCGTAAAAACGCACCCGCATGCCCAGCGCACGGGCGACACGGGCGACGCGCTGGCCAATCTCGCCCATGCCTACCAGCCCAAGCGTCTTACCGCTCAGCTCCAGGCTGCTGCCGTTGCGCGTCCAGCGTCCTTCGGCAATCTCCTGCTGCAGCCAGCTGATGCGGCGCGCGGCGTTAAGCATCAGGCCCAGCGTCAGCTCCGCAACAGATTGTGCGTTGGTGCCAGGCGTGGTGAAGACCGGGATGCCCCGCTCAGTGGCGGCGTCCACGTCGATGTTGGTCACACCTACGCCATGCTTGCAGATCACTTTTAGCGTCGGACAGGCGGCGATCGCCGTCCGGCTCAGCGTGACGGTGCGGGAGATCACCGCATCAAAGGGGATGCGCGCCATAATCTCGTCCACTTCAGCCGCATCCTGGCTGCCGCGCAGATAGTGCACCTCGCATCCCGCCTCCTTCAGGGCGCGTTCTCCCCCGGCACCTAAAACAGGTGCGGTCATCAGAATGGTCCAGCTCATGTGTTACTCCCTTGTTAATTTTCATCTAGCCTGGCAGGATGAACCGATAAATAATATTCCGGTTATTTTATTAATAGATTCCTGTGAGGAATGAATGGAGCTGAAAGATTTAAATTACCTGCTGGTCGTGCGTGAAACGGCGCACCTGGGGAAAGCCGCGCAAGCCCTTGGTATTACCCAGCCTGCGTTAACGAAATGTATCCAGCGGCTGGAAAAATCGTGCTCAACCCGGCTGATTTTGAAGATCGGTCGCGGCATCAAACTGACGGAAGCGGGATTGCTACTTTGTGAACGCGCTCAAAAAGTGCTGCACCTGATGCAGGTGACGCAACAGGATTTAAAAGCGTTGGGCGCTGGCGCGGCGGGCGTGATCCGCCTCGGTGTGGCCGCTACGGCTGCCGAATTTATGCTGCCTCACCTGACGCGGGAGCTGTTGCAGCACGCGCCAACGGTGGTGCTTGAGGTGCAGGTAGGTCTGAATGACCTGCTACAGTCGCGGCTGCGCGAAAACAAGCTGGACCTGATTCTGGGATTTCTGCCCGAGGAAAATCATGAATTTGTTCTACGGCCGCTGACAGAAGATCCGGTGGTGGTCGCGGCCAGCAGCTTCCATCCTCTCGCCGGCGTGCATCCAACGCCAGCGCAGCTCGACCAGTTTCAGTGGCTGCTGCCGTCGCCTCAGGTCGCCACACGGCAGTGGCTTGAACAGCGCCTGCGCAGCGGCGGCTATGCGCCGCCACGCGTGCAGATGGAAAGCAATACGCTGTCGCCGCTGCGTCAGGTGCTTGCCCAGACGCAGCTGTTGAGTTTTCTTTCGCGTCGACTGTTACAGGAAGATATGGCGCAACATGCCCTGGTAGAGATTCCTCTGCCGCTGGTGATGATGCCCCGCACGTTTGGCTGGCAGTTCCGTTCGCTTAGCGAGCTGACGCCAGCCGCGCGTTTACTGGTGGATCTGGCTGAAAAACGGTGGCAGTGGTAAAGCGATACAAGAACCTTTTCCGTGCGGTGAAAAACACCCACCGCACGAAAAGTCAAAAAAACATTTTATTGAGACGCCTATTTTAAAAAATAAGAACCCCTACTCTGATTAAATAAAAATATGCAGAAAATCAAAAACAGCCTCTGGCTGCTGTCGCGTCTCTTTGCGGTCGCGCTTTTTTTCACCTCTGGCTTCGACAAAATAACAGACTACGAAGGGAATATAACGTTAATGCGGGAGCATGGCGTGCCCGGTTATTTCCTTCCGTGGGTTATTTTACTGGAAGTGGCGGGCAGCGTTGCAATAACCGCTGGATTTTTAACGCGTTTTACCTGTGCGTTTATGGCGATATTTTCGCTGCTTTCAGCCTTTATTTTTTATCCCGGTTATTCTCATGCACACCTGATGGTTTGGCTTAAAAATCTATCCTGCTCGGCGGGCCTTTTAATGTTATTTATTCATGGAGCAGGGAAATGGAGCCTGGATTACTGGATTAATAATTTTCTCAAAAATAATAAGCGCATCTCAGTTTAAAAAAATAATTATTATTTTATCGACCTCTACCCGGAGTAAAAATGAACAGGCGTACCTTTCTGCGCATGATGATTGCATCAGGCGTCATCTTCAGCGTGCCCGTTACCGGCTTGTCGGCTATTACCAGCGCTGGCGCTGCCCACGCATTTCACGACGTCAGCGTGATCTTAACCGGACGGCAGCAGCTGGATCCCGCCATCAGCCTGCGTCTGTATGGGCTGCTGTCCCGGCAAAATCCCCTGTTTCCTCAGCGTCTGACGCAGCTGGCGGAACGGCTGCGCCACAGTGCCCCTCTCTCATCTGACGCGCGGCTGGCTGCGCTTTCTGATGAGGAGGTCGAAACAGCGCTTGCCATTATTACCCCCTGGTATCTGGGCTATACCGGTCATCCGGCGACCACACGCGCCACGGATGATGCGCATTTTGTCAGCTTCCTCTCCGCGTTGATGTACGAACCAACAGCAGATGTCACGCCGCGCCCCTCCTATTCACAGCGTGGGAGCGACTACTGGCAGGCCGTGCCAGAAGGCGTCAGCGCACCGCCTATGCCCGCCACGATTCAGGCCTGGGGCAAGGCGTCGCCACGTGCCGCCTCTCAGATTGCAGAGCCGCAGCCAGCCTGGCTGGCGATGGTTGAAGGACGGGCCAGAACCTATGCGGAAGCGCTGCGTCTGGATGGGCTTGCGGGAGGTGTCTCGTGAGTCAATATGACGCCGATGTGGTGATTATCGGTTCGGGCGCACTGGGAGCAAACGCCGCATACCAGCTGGCGAAAGCGGGCAAGTCGGTCATCATGCTGGAAGCTGGCCCCTATATCCCGCGCTGGAAGGTGGTCGACAACTATCGCAACAGTGCCAGCAAACGAAACTGGTGCGCGCCCTATCCCAACCTGCCCTGGGCACCGAACAGCTACAGCGAGGGCTACGTCGAGGCACAGGGCGATAAGGACTTTGACTATGTGACCAGCTTCCTGAAGGTCGCTGGCGGCAGTACGCGCCACTGGGCTTCAGCCTGCTGGCGGCTGCTTCCTAATGACTTCAAACTCAAAAGCGTCTACGGCGTTGGGCGTGACTGGCCCATCGCCTATGAGGATCTGGAACCCTGGTATCTGCGAGCAGAGCGCGAAATTGGCGTGGTCGGCACGGCTGAAGAGGATCAAAGTGGCCAGCGACGCGACGCCTGGCCACCGCGCTCCGCCCCCTATCCGCTGCCGCCAGAGGCGAAACCCTATATGGTGCAGCGCGTGCAGGCCAGGCTTGGGCCGCTCGGCTACCAGGTCATCCATGAGCCGCATGCGCGTGTCTCTCGCCCTTATGACGGCCGCCCCGCCTGTGCAGGTAATAATAACTGCGAGCCTGTTTGTCCTGTCGGCGCAATGTATTCAGGTGATATGCACGTCGATAAAGCCGTTGCGCTGGGCGTCGATCTGCGGACCGAATCTGTCGCCTGGAAACTGGAAAAAGGGGCGAAAAACCACATTGTCGCCGTACATTACCGCAAGCCGGACGGCAGCAACGTGCGCCTGAGCGCCAAAGCGTTTGTGGTAGCCGCGCATGGGCTGGAGACCCCCAAGCTGTTGCTGATGTCTGATGTGGCGAACAGCTCCGATCAGGTTGGCCGCAACCTGATGGATCACACCGGCCTGAGCATGACCTTCCTGGCTGATGAGCCGCTCTGGACAGGGCGCGGCTCGGTTCAGCATGGCAGCATTGCCACGCGCCGCGATGAGCCCAGCCGCGCGCAGCACTCCGCCATTCGTTACTCGCTGCGCAATCTGGTGCCCAATATCGATGTGACGCCTGCCCTGCTCAAACAGGGCCTGATGGGGCGCGAGCTGGATGCGGCGATACGCGATCGCGCCTCGCGCATTATGAACATCAGCACCATGAGTGAAACCTTGCCCAGCCCGACCAACCGGGTTGTTCCCCATCCGACCCGCCGCGATGCGGCTGGCTTACCGACGTTGCAGGTCAATTATCAGCTGGACAGCTATGTCCGTGGTATGCGCCCTCAGGCCTATCGTGATTTTGCCAACTTCCTGATGGCGTTTAACGGCGAGATCGTCGAGGCACCCACTGGCTGGCGCAATCAGTATCACATTATGGGCACCACGATAATGGGCGATGACCCGCGCAACTCGGTGGTGGATGCGCACTGCCGCAGCTGGGATCACCCCAATCTGTTTCTTGCCACCACCGGCGTGATGCCCACGTCTGCCACCGTCAATCCGACCCTGACGGGGATTGCGCTGGCGCTCCGTCTGGCTGATACGCTCATCCAGGAGCTGTGAAAATGCGAGTCGCAACTTTTCTCCTGCTAACCCTCCCGGCGCTGGCGCTGGCGCAGCCCGACAGGGCCACCCTCCAGCGCGGTGAGTATCTGGCGATTGCCGGCGACTGTTCTGCCTGCCATCGCAACCCTGATAACGCCCATCCTTTCTCCGGCGGATACCGCATCTCGTCCCCTCTGGGCGATATCTTCGCCACCAATATCACGCCGTCGCGGGTAAACGGGATTGGGAACTACACGCTGGCGGATTTCCAGCGCGTCATGCGGGAAGGGCGGCGGCAAGATGGCAGCTACCTTTACCCCGCCATGCCCTATACCGCCTTCGCCTCGCTAACGGATGAGGATATTGCGGCGCTGTACGCTTACTTTATGTTCGGTGTTGCCGCTGAGGATCATGTCGTGCCCGCGACGCAGCTCCCCTTTCCTTTTTCTCTACGATCCACGATGGCGGTATGGAACGCGCTGTTTCTTTCGCGCGAACACCTCGCCAGCGGCAGCGCTGACGCGGTCAGCGACGTGCGAGGCGAGTATCTGGTCAAAACCCTGGGGCACTGCAGCAGCTGTCACTCGCCCCGTAATCTGATGATGGCGGAGGAAAGCGACCATTTCCTGCGCGGTGGCGAAGTGGGCAGCTGGCGCGCGCCCGATCTCACGCAGGCGCGCCTCTACGACTGGTCAGAAGCCGATCTGGCCACCTACCTGAAAACCGGCTCGCTGCCGGGCAAAGCCGTCGCGGCAGGTGAAATGGGCACGGCGGTTGAAAACTCGTTTTCACGACTGAATGACAACGATCGCCACGCGATTGCCCGCTATCTGCTGACGCTGGGGTCGGCGCCAGCCGCTCGTCAGGCGACACATACGCTTACGCCCGCCAGCGTAACCCGTGTTGAAACCGGCCCGGCCGCCTCGCTCAACCGCGCAATTGATGGCGAGCAGATGAGCGGCGCACAGCTCTATAACGCAGCTTGTGCAAGCTGTCACGGTGCAGAAGGCGAAGGCAGCCACGATAGCCCGCAAACCTTTCCCAGACTGACAGGCACCTCTGCGGTGACGCTCGACGATCCTGCCAACCTGATCATGACCGTTGCTGAAGGCGTCAACCGAACAACAACTGCGGGGCACGCCTTTATGCCCGCGTTTGCCGGTCAGATGAGCAGCGGCGAGCTGGCTCGCCTGCTCGACTATGTCTCGACGCAGTTCGGCAATCCCGATCGGCATATCACCGAAAAACAGGTAGCACAAACGCTGCACCATCCCCGGCACAATCTCTGGCTGCAACGCGCGCCGTGGATAGGGGCAGGCGTGCTGGCTCTGCTGCTGTGCCTGGCGGCATGGCGCTATCGATCCCCCAAAAAGGAGTAAACATGAAGCGATCTCTCTGTAGCCTCTGCTGTGTTGTGGCCGCGCTGTGGGCCACAACGGCTAGCGCCACGCAGACCCAAACCATCCTCAGCGCCAGCGACGCGCAACAGATTATGACGCGCGCAGAGCAAGAGGCGCAGACGTTAAAAGCCCAGGTCTGCATTGCCGTGCTGGATCAGTCCGGCCAGCTACTGGCCTTTAGCCGGATGGATAATGCGCCGTTGGGCTGTATCGACTCGTCCATTAAAAAAGGGCGGGCAGCGGCGCTCTACCGCACCTCAACCGATAAATATATGGCGCGCGCCAACGGCGCAGAACCCGCGATAGCGACGCTGCCGAATATGGTGCCGCTGGGCGGCGGCGCGGTGATAAAAACGGGACAACAGGTGACGGGTGCGGTAGGCGTCAGCGGTTCGGCAAATCCGAATGAAATTGCCATTGCAGAGGCAGGCAGCCAGGCGCTCAATCATCCCTGACGTCCTCTGAAGCCGGGGCCGCCTCTGTCTGGTTAAGGCTAAGGCAGAACGTTTGTTACATAACGTTCTGCCTTACCGGCTCGCTTAGCGGGTAAAGCTGGCATAAAATTGGCAGACATAAAATTGGCAGACAGATACCACAGGCCGGGTTTAAGCGGTCACAGGAAATTCCTGACGCAATCCGATTATAAACCCGGTAAGCTTTTATCTTGCAGCAGGAAGCAGGCCATGTTACCGGCAAAAATGAAGAGGTTAACCGGTGCAGACAGATCCAGGGAGCACCTGCTTTCACCGGGGATACAGGTCATAACACAACAACTGATGACAATATGAGCATAAATGACGACGAAAAGCTGACCCATGTGTTGATGGGCGAAGCCGTTATGGCGCTGTTACAGCAAGGAACGCCCGTTTTTGCTGAGCAGGTCGCCGCAAAGCTAAAATCCATGGCCGCATCTGAAAGCAGTCTTAGCAGAAAACGGGCCTGTGAACGTGCCCTTGCTGAAGTGCTTAACGGCCCAGCTGAACAAAGCAGCCAGGCGGAGGATCGCTTGCTCAGCGTCGGATGGTCAGACGGCAACACCACGCTTCACTAAGCGCGCTTGAGTTCCTGGCGGCCAGCAGTCAGGACTGCATTTTTGCCGCAATCAACCCCAGCGCATCATCATAATCTTTTTTCAGCAGTGAATCAGCGGCCTGCTCGGCACGCTGTTTCAGCAGCTCGCTCAGGCCAGCCAGCTCCAGCGGTCGGCCCGCTTTAAGCAGCAAAGAGGCCACTTGCCCGATCGCTGCATGCATATTATCCTGATTTTCCGCTTTTTCAGGGGTCAAAACGTTTTCGTCCATTCTGCTCATCTTCGCTACGGTGCGTGCCAGTCAGTTTAAGATTCGCGCAGGGTTTCAGTGCGCCTGCCGAACGTCTTCAGGGAATAGCTTTAATTAGCTTCTGGCGCAAAGTCGCGATTCTGCCCGTCAGATCGGATAACTCCTCAATCGGTGTATCCATAACCGAGATCATGTCTGCCGGAACACCCGCTGCCTGAACCTTTAGGTTCTGCCCTTCTTCCGTGAGGGTAATCAGCACCCTGCGCTCATCCTGCCCAACATCGCGCCGTCTGCTGATCAGGCCTGACTGTTCAAGTCTTTTGAGCAGCTGGCTCAGCGTGCCGGAATCAAGGTGGACGCGCGCGCCCAGCTCAGAGACGGTGACGTTATCGGTTTCCCACAGCGCCAGCAGCACCAGGTACTGTGGGTAGGTCAACCCCAGCGGTTTCAGTCGCGACTGGTAAAGTTTAGTCATCGCCAGCGACGCTGAATAGAGCGCAAAGCAGAGAAACTGATCTACCGTGACGGGCGCATTGCCTTCTGGCGCGCCGCCACAGGTTTCAGGTAATTCATCTTTCATATCGTTGCCACTTTCTGTCTGTATCCGGATGCCGGTTCCCGATGCAGGCCGGGCCCATCCGTTTCAGCGCCGATAATATTGAACCAAATTAAATTGATGTCAATATAATGGCCTGCCGGAATTATCTGGTTAAGCAAAAAATCGACAATGCCTCGTGCCAAAGGATATCGCGCAGCGCTGTGCCCCAGCCCTGCGCCTGGTAACATTAGTTGTAATCCACCAGCACAACCGCCAGTGACTTCTGCGGGTTAACATAGGTTAGGCTAACGTCTGCCACGCCAGGCAACGCTACATGGCCACGCGTAGCCTGCTGAACACTTATAGGCTGCGTCTGCACGCTGCCTTTATCAATACAAGAAACAGCAAACTGGGTATTCCCTGGTATAACCAGGCAAGGATCCTGGATGACGGTGCCGCTAAAGGAGAGGCTACCCCCTGCGGCAACAGCAGAAAGCGTGGTAAGCAACAGCAAACCAGGACCAGTAATCACTTTTGTAACGCACGACGCCATCAGCAGGCTCCTCAGTCAGGATCGTCCGTGAGAGTGATAATGCGCTCCCTTTTGGCATCAGATTTAAGATCGGCGGCATCTTATTATTAATGGCACTGTAATTAACATTATATTCACAATACCTAACGTTGCCTGTTTATCTGGAAGCGTTGTGCGACGGCGATGCCCTATGACATCGCCGCCTCGCGTCAATCAATCAGCTTGTCGAGGGAAAGCGGCAAATCGCGAATGCGTTTACCGGTCGCGTGATAGACCGCATTGCTGATTGCCGCCGCCATACCCACGATACCCAGCTCGCCTACCGCTTTGCCGCCCATCAGCGTCGCATGGTAATCCGGCTCGCCGACGTCAATAGCGATGATGTCCGGCACATCGGCATTAACGGCAATCAGGTAATCCGCAAGGTTGTTATTGATGACGCGCGCGTTGCGCGGATCGATCACCCCGCCCTCCAGCAGCGCCTGGCCCAGCCCCATCACCATACCGCCAATCCACTGGCTGCGTGCCAGCTGAGGATTATAGAGACGGCCGCTGTCGAAGGCAGAGACCAGCCGTTTAACCCGCACGGTGCCGAAATCTTCATCGACGCGGACCTCTACAAACTGTGCGCCCCAGCTGTGCGCGGAAAATTCTTCTGGCCGCGTCATCTTCGACATCGAGTGCACCGCCTGATCGCGATCCTCTTCGCTATCCTCCTGGGAGAAAGTGCCGGACAGCACTGAAAGCGTCAGCGAGTCATTCAGCTTCACCAGTTTGTCGTAGCTGATGGCGCGATCGGGCTGCTGCTTCACGCATACCGTGCCATCACGAAGGACAAGCTGGTCGCGCTCCACCTGAAACAGCGGCGAGCCGGGCGATTGCGCCGCCAGCGTAAAGAGTTTGTCGCGCATCGCCTCGGCCGTCTTGTGCACCGCCGCGGTCAGGTTACCCGCCAGCTGCGAGCCGCCTGCTACGCCCGCCCGCGGCAGATCGGTATCGCCCAGCTCGACGCGGATTTGCTTTGAGGGGATTTGCAGCACTTCAGCAGCGGTTTGCGCCAGAATGGTGTAGGTTCCGGTGCCGATATCCGCAC
>Ga0209371_1000206_pt1 | contig 84144 bp, 82 predicted proteins | sample AgamicAtAmrz_FD_187165 | JGI IMG/M metagenome (GOLD analysis project Ga0209371, IMG submission 187165) | Agave microbial communities from Guanajuato, Mexico - At.Am.rz (SPAdes) (version 2) | ecosystem: Host-associated > Plants > Roots > Rhizosphere | place: Guanajato, Mexico | collected 2012-06-07
ATCCGTCTGAGAGAGCAGGATCTTTCGCGCATGATTACGCTGGAGATGGGTAAGCCCATTGCACAGGCTCGCGCTGAAGTACTGAAATGTGCAAATTTGTGCGACTGGTATGCAGAACATGGCCCGGCGATGCTGGCCGATCAGCCCACTCAGATTGCCGATGCGTGGCAGCGATTCCGTCCTGTCGGGGTGATCCTGGCTGTCATGCCATGGAATTTCCCCTTGTGGCAGGTTCTGCGGGGCGCAGTCAGTATGTTGCTGGCAGGTAACACCTATCTGCTGAAACACGCCCCTAACGTCATGGGAAGCGCCACACTGATGGCTGAGCTGTTCACAGCAACCGATCTGCCAGCAGGTGGCTTCAACCTGATCAACGTCGACAACGACGGGGTCTCAGTCGCGATTAAAGATGACCGCATTGCCGCCGTGGCGGTAACCGGCAGCGTGCGGGCGGGTGCAGCAATCGCAGCACAGGCGGGTGCAGCGCTTAAGAAAACGGTACTGGAGCTGGGTGGATCCGATCCTTTTATCGTGCTGGCCGATGCCGATCTCGATGAAGCCGTGAAATCTGCCGTAATCGGACGTTTCCAGAATACCGGGCAGGTCTGCATGGCGGCCAAACGTTTTATTGTTGAAGCTCCGATCGCGAAAGAGTTTGAAAAACGCTTCACTGCAGCGGTGCAGGCACTGAAAATGGGCGATCCACTGGATGAAAGCACCTTCCTGGGTCCGATGGCGCGCGCCGATCTGCGCGACGAACTGGATGGTCAGGTAAAAGCAACACTGCGTGAAGGTGCGCGGCTGGTGCTGGGTGGCGAGAAGGTGGCAGGGCAGGGTAACTACTATGCGCCAACCATTCTCGCTGATGTTACCAGCACGATGACCGCGTTTAAGCAGGAGCTGTTTGGTCCGGTCGCGGCGATTGCCGTCGCGCGGGATCCGCAGCATGCGCTGGAGATCGCCAACGACAGCGAATTCGGCCTCAGCGCCACCGTCTGGAGCGGTAACGAAGAAACTGCCGATCGTCTGGCACTGCAGCTGGAAGTCGGCGCGGTGTTTATTAATGGCAACGGTGCTTCCGATCCGCGGGTGACCATCGGCGGCGTGAAGAAAAGCGGCTATGGTCGTGAGCTGTCACATTTTGGTGTCCACGAATTCTGTAACGTGCAGACCGTGTGGAAGAACCGCCGCTAGTTTTTACTGCGCTGCCGGAAGATAGGCGGGCGCAGTTTTAACGACCTCACTGAGCGGACGCAGCAATCGATGCGGGGCAAACCCACTTAGCATCGGTGAAGGTGTACCGCTCAGCATCTCCTCAGCCACCAGTCTGCCCAGCAACGGGGCAAGGGTCATGCCACTATGGCTGACCATCAGATAAACGCGTGCTGAGTCATGGATGTAGCCCAGTGCGGGTAACCCATCTGCCGGACGCGATCGCTGTCCTGTTTCAATCCGCTCAATTCTCGCTCCTTCCGCATTGTTAAACAGTCGACGCAACCTGCGCAGCATCTCTTTGCCAGTCAGCCCCTCCGGAGAAGCGGGGCGTGACGGATCGGCATGCTGGTCAAGATCCAGAGCCTGTAGCATCAGGCGTCCTCCGCCATCCGGCCGCACATTCAGTTCCGGTGTAATGAGATTGCAGTTAAGCGGGATCGGCAAGGGCTGTGTCTGCGCCAGAAAACTGCACGCAACAGGATCGGCGCGGTTCGCATCGGTCATCGCCAGTTCAAGTCCACACTGGCTGATCAGCTCAGGTGCCCAGCGACCGGTTGCCAGCACCAGCTGGTCCCCGCGCCACTCATCACCACTGGCCAGCGTCAGATGCACATCCCGACCTGATTCAGTCAGCGTGGTCACCTCATTGTTGCAGATCAGCTGACCGCCACTGGCGCGCAGGTCGGCAAGCAGAGAGGCGATGAACAGGCTGGGATAAAGCAGACACTCCGAAGGGAAAAACCACGCGTGCTGAATGCGGGGATCGAGCCGCAGTCCGGGCAGGGCGCCCAGTAACGCAGCGCGGCTACGCTTCTCAACGGGGTAATCGAGCGTAGCAAGCTTTGCTGCGCGCTGGGTTAGCTGGCGCAGAGATGATTCATCGGCTGCCCACTCCAGCGATCCGGTTTCAAGCAGCCAGCGGGGCCATGCACGGTGGCTCGCCTGCCATCGCTTGTGCTCGTTTATCGCCTGGGCGTTGAGTTCATGATAATGACCCGGTTCTTTGCCGTTGGCATTGACCCAGGCGTAGCTAATCTGGCTGGTGCCACTGCCAGGCAAGCTTTTGTCGAACACAGTGACCTGTGCGCCCCGGCGGGACAATGACTGCGCGACGGCTAAACCCAGCACGCCTGCACCGATAACAGCGATACGTTGTGGCATATCCGGCTTCTCCTGAACAGAAATCAGCGGGTGATGGCCACCCGCCGGGACGTTTTACTATTACGGAGCGACAGTGTGCGGTCAACCGTTGCGTCAGGCGGTTATCTCATCAAACCAGGCAGGCACGGGATCGTCCAGCGTAACCCAGTGCTCCGGCCCTGCAGCCATCTCATGAGGCGTCAACAGTGCGTGATCCAGTGCGGCAATAATGTGCTGCTCATCCATATCTATGCCGATGAACACCAGCTCCTGACGCGCATCACCGGTGCCTTCCTGCCATTGTTCTGCGATGAAATTCAGTGAGTCTGCATCCTGTGGCCAGTTGTCTCGCGGCACGCTGACCCACCAGCGCCCGGCGTAACCCTGGCGAGCCAATGCGCCCGCCTGCGACCACATTGCCGCAAATTCGGGCCGGGTGGCCAGCCAGAAGTAACCTTTTGAGCGAATCACGCCGTCGAGCTGGTGGTTTACAACCTCCCAGAAACGCTGAGGATGAAACGGACGACGCGCGCGATAGACAACGCTGCGAATGCCATACTCCTCCGATTCGGGATGATGCTCGCCGCGCAGGGTCTGCAGCCAGCCAGGGGCCTGCGCTGCCCGGTGAAAATCAAACCGTCCGGTATTCAGCAGACAGTCCAGCGGAACCTGCCCGAATTCGCTGTTCACCATACGAGCGTGTGGGTTGAGTGCACGCAGTATGCCCTGCAGCTGATGCAGTTCCGCCGGGCTGAGCAGATCTGTTTTGTTCAGCACCAGCAAATCACAGAACTCAATCTGATCCACCAGCAGATCCACTACCGATCGCTCATCCTGCTCGCCCAGCGACTCGCCGCGAGACTGAAGATCATCGACTGAACGATAATCGCGCAGGAAGTTAAAGCCATCCACCACCGTAATCATGCTATCCAGCCGGGCATAGGCTGAAAGGCTTTCACCCGCTTCGTCTTCAAACGTAAAGGTTTCAGCCACCGGCAGGGGTTCAGAAATGCCGGTCGATTCAATGACCAGGTGGTCGAAGCGACCAGCCTGCGCCAGACGTTTCACCTCCAGCAGCAGATCTTCACGCAGCGTGCAGCAGATGCAACCGTTACTCATCTCGACCAGCTTTTCATCAGTGCGTGACAGTTGTGCGTCGCCGTTGCGCACCAGGGCCGCATCAATGTTGATTTCAGACATGTCATTGACGATGACTGCAATCCGTCGTCCTTCACGGTTGTTCAGAATATGATTGAGCAGCGTGGTTTTACCGGCACCCAGAAAACCGGAGAGAACGGCAACCGGCAGACGTGGATCGCCGGATGTCTGAGAAGAGAGTGTCATACTGTTACCTGTCAGATGAGGTTAAATGATTATGTTATAACATAACATTAATAACACTGTTTTCAATCCGGATTGCTGGTTTTGTGGCAGTTCTCAAAGTGGGTTCAAAGAAAGGAGAGGAAATGCAGCAACTTACACTGGTTCCCCGTCTGATGCCCGTCGTCAGACGCGGCGAGAAAACCTCCACGATACGCTGGCAGGAGGGCGATATCGTCACCGGCCCGCTGAGGCTGGTGAATCAGCAGGATGAAGCCGACACGGTGATCGTCTGGGTGACACGGATCGACACACTGCGCTTAAACGAGGTCGCTGCGAAGCTGGGGAAAGAGCACGAATGGCCGGATGCGGTGCTGCTGGAGGGGATGCGCGAGCACTATCCGGCGATCAGATTGAGCAGTGAGGTGCAGCTGATTACGCACCTCACACCCGCAGAAACCCGGCAGAAACTTGATGAGCGGTAACTAGCTGTGCTCTATCACCAGCAGCGCCAGCGTATCGGCTTCCAGCGCCCGAAAGATATGCAGCTCGTCGCCCGGATAGGTAATGTAATCACCCACATCCAGCTCTACCGCGCTGTCTACCGGACCCACCAGCGCCCGGCCTTTAGCAATAATAATATGCTCAATCGTATTGGGAATATGGGGCTGTGAAATGCGCTCACTGCCAGGCTGAACCTCCAGCAGATAGATATCACGCCGGACGCCGGGCGGGCAGGATGCCAGCAGAACCGCCTGATAGTCTGCCAGATCCGCAGTTACCGTCAGACCTTCTCCACGGCGGATCACCTGCAGACGACGCGCATCCGGTTCCAGCAGCCGTGAAAACGGAATATTCAGCGTCACGCACAGTGACCACAGCGTCTCAATGCCCGGATTGCCATTACCCGCCTCCAGCTGCGAGAGCGTTGATTTGGCGATACCGGCGCGACGCGCGACTTCAGCCAGTGACAGGCCGGCTCGCTGACGTTCACGCACTAAGGCATTGGCAATGATGCTGATAGGGGTATTCAAACGCACTCCTGATAAACGAAAAGTTTTTTATATCGAACGCTTTGTTCGGCTTGTAAAACGCTGCCGCGGTGTTCATTATATCGGATTATACGTTCATTATGAGACAGAGTGATGCTTTTTCCGCAAATGCAGTTGCTGGACAAAGGGGTGATCAAAGCGATTTTTCTGGTCTGCCTGGCAGATGGAATTGTCGGTTTATCCTATGGCTCGCTGGCCTCCGCCGACGGGTTTCCGCTCTGGGTGCCGCTGGCGCTGTCAACGCTGGTGCTGGCAGGCGCGTCTGAGTTTCTGTTTATCGGCATCGTAGCCGGTGGCGGCAGTCCTTTTACCGCCGCCGCCGCGGGCCTGCTGGTGAATGCGCGTCATCTGCCTTTTGGCATTGCGGTTAAAGATCTGGTTGGAAAGGGGCCGCAGGGCTGGTTTGGCTGTCACATCATGAATGATGAAAGCGTGGTATTTGGTATCTCACAACCACAGCTGGCCCAGCGTCGCTGCGCGTACTGGCTGTGCGGCATCGGTATCGGCTTAATCTGGCCGGTGAGCGTTATGGTTGGGGCGGCGGTTGGCCAGTTTATTCCCGATGTCTCGATGATTGGACTGGATGCGGTGTTTCCGGCGATCCTGATTGCCCTGATCTTCCCGGCGCTGCGCCAGCGGCGGACTCGGATCCCCGCCACCGTCGGCGCACTGCTCTCATTGCTGGCGACGCCGCTGGTTCCGGCGGGCATGCCGGTGCTGTTCTCGCTGCTGGGCCTGCTGACATGGAGATCGCGCAAATGACGCACCAGGGATTAATCATCGCCGGGATTGCCATGCTGGCCGCCGGAACGTATCTGATGCGCTTGGCCGGCGTCAGGCTGGGAAACCGACTTCCGATTAGCGAGCGTACTCAGCAGATGCTCTCCGACGCTGCCACGGTGTTACTGCTGGCGGTGGCGGCCACGACTACGCTGTTTGAAGGCCAGCATTTTGCCGGTGTGGCACGGGTAGCGGGCGTGGGTTTTGCTCTGTTGCTGGCCTGGCGTCGGGCACCCCTGATTGTCATTATTCTGGGGGCGGCAGCGATGACCGCGCTGTTGCGTTTTCTAGGCGTGGCCTGAGGCTTGTTTACGCAATCCACTGCTCTCTCTTCCGGAGAGGCTATAAAGCGTCTCCGGCATTCATAATTGCTATCTGACCGGGCATCACGGCATGATGGTCACTCATCACCCGCCGGAGTTTATGCATGAATCGTCCGCTACAGATTGGTCTGTTACTGTTTCCTGATGTTACCCAGCTCGATTTAACCGGCCCGTGGGAGGTATTTGCACGCACGCCTGGCGTGGAGTGCCATCTGATCTGGAAAGATCGTCAGCCGGTGCGCTCCGATCGCGGCCTGTCGATATTACCGACTACCACCTTTGACGATTGCCCGTTACTGGATGTGATCTGCGTACCGGGTGGGCCAGGGCAGATTGTCCTGATGTCGGATGAGGAAACGCTGAATTTTCTGCGACGGCAGGCTGACCAGGCGCAGTGGGTCACTTCGGTATGTACCGGTTCGCTGGTGCTGGGCGCTGCCGGGTTGCTGGAAGGATACCGTGCGACCTCACACTGGAGTTCCATCGATCAACTGGCTTTGCTGGGCGCGGAGCCGGTGAATCAGCGGGTGGTGCGTGACCGCAATCGTATCAGCGGCGCGGGCGTCACTTCCGGCATCGATTTCGCCCTGACGCTGGTGGCGGAAATCGCCGGGGACGCCGTCGCCAGAGCCATTCAGCTGCAGATGGAATATGATCCCGAACCGCCGTTTACCTGCGGCTCGCCGCAGACCGCGCCGCCCGAGGAGGTGGCACAGGCACGGGCGAAAATGGCTGAGTTCATCGCCACGCGGCGTGCAGCAACGGAGCATGCCGCGCGGCGATTACAGACTGATAAGCTTACTGACGCCGGGGATACGCAACAGCAGCAGTGACAGCGCCATTGAGAAGATCAGCGTCAGGGCGATGACCAGCAGCTTGTCGCCCAGGGTCTGAATGCGGATAGCAGCCGCCAGCACACCAAAAATCAGGTAATGCAGGATATAAACGCCGGTCATGGTTTTGCCGAGGGTGGTCAGAAATGTGGTCAGCCATTGGGCTTTATCCGGCAGCCGGATAGCGTTAATGCTGATCACGATCAGCACCACCAGCAGATAAACCTGTGAGCCCGTCAGCACTACGTCGTTGTGGGTCGCCAGAAAGCGCGCAATAAAATAATAGCGCTCATACAGCCACGTAAAGAGATACACCGCGGGCAGCAGCAGCAGGCTTACCTTTATCACTCTGGGTGATGTCAGCAACTGCATCACACGTGGCGCAGCCATCAGCCGGCCGGTGAGGTAATAAAGTACCCATGTCCAGATTCGGTACTGCGGCAGCAGCGAAAAGGCCCGCTGGCCCGGATAGAGGCTGGCGAGCAGGTCATAAGCAAAGGCCAGCACCAGCAACAGCAAAATCCCTGCTGCCATTACGCCAGGCCGTTGAATCAGCCAGTCGATTAGCGGATGCGAGACGTAAATGACAATCAGTGCAATCACAAACCACGGCTGGATCAGGTAGCCTTTATGGTGCATCCCGGCAAACCAGAAAAAGCTGAACCAGAAGATAAAAATCAGCAGAATGCGGCGAATTTTGCCGAGCTGCCACGCGGGCGTGTGCAGCTCGCCCGCGTCGAGATAGCCGCTAAGCAGAAAATAGAGCGGTGTGGCAATGGTCGAGATAAAACTCAGCACATTCAGCGTCAGATTGATGTCGTAATGGTAGCTGTCGTAACTCTGATACAGCGTGAAAAACGACACGGCGGTAATACAGGCCAGCGTCTTCAGCATTGCCAGCCCGGTCTTATTCACCGTGCGCCTCCCGTCCGTGGAAGCAGCGATAGATCACCGGCAGCACCAGCAGTGTCAGCACCGTCGCGAATCCCAGACCAAAAATAATCACCACCGCCATGCTCTGGAAAAAGACGTCGCGCAGCAGCGGCAGCAGGCCCAGTACGGTAGTAAAGGCCGTCAGCAGGATAGGGCGAAGACGTGACGTCGACGCATCAATAATCGCCAGCTGCAACGGCCTCTCCTGCCGGAACAGTCGGATCTCCTCAATCAGCACGATCCCGTTGCGGAGCAACATCCCTGACAGGCTGAGCAGTCCAATCAGCGCCATAAAGCCAAACGGAATACCGGTGATCAAAAAGCCACAGGTGACACCAATCATCGCCAGCGGCACGGTTATCCAGATTGCGACGGCATCACGCAGCGAGTTGAACATCAGCACGGTAATGATGAACATGGCCAGGAAGCCTGCCGGCAGCGAACTCAGCAATCCGCTTTGTGCTTCACGTGAGCTCTCCAGCTCGCCACCCCACTCAAGCCGGTAGCCCGACGGCAGTTTAAGCTGATCGATCTGCGGCTGAACACGTGCCACCACCTGCGCGGAGGTCAATCCTGAGGCGGGATCGGGGTCGGTCTGCACCGTCAGCACGCGCGTACGGTCACGACGCATAATCAGCGGATTCTCCCACTCCAGCCGGAAGTCAGAAATCACATTGCTCAGCGGCACGAAGTGCTGCAGGGCTGCGCTCCAGAGCTGAATGTTTTCAATGTGATCAACACTCTGCCGCTCTTCATCAGCCGGGTAGAGCATCACCGGCATCAGCCGCGATCCGTCCCGGAAAATGCCCACGGCATCGCCGCTGAAATTCATTCTCAGCGCCTGATCAATATCGCGTTTATCGATGCCCAGCTCCTGACCACGCAGAGCGGAATAGGCCGGGCGGATCACTTTACTGCGCTCCTGCCAGTCGTTGCGTACCGGGAACGTCGAGCCATCCGCCAGAAAAATCGCATCCAGCTGGCTGCCGATGTGACGCAGCACTTCCGGGTCCGGGCCTGTTACCCGCAGGGCAATCGCACTGTCACTGGCACTGCCAAACTGAATACGTTTGATGCGCTGATTCACCTGCGGGAAGTTCTGCTGAATATACTTCTCGGTCTTCAGTGCCAGCGCATCCAGCTGTCGGCCATCCTTAACCCGCACCATAATCTGTGCGAAGTTGCTGTACTGGCGCGCCGCGTCGTACGTCAGGGTAAAACGCAGTGCACCCTGACCTACTGTCGTCACCGTTGCCGCGACGTCCGGATCCTGATTAATAAACCGGGCTATTTCCGCCGCGGTATCTGCGGTGTAGTGGATATCGGTGCCATAGGGCAGCCAGAGATCGGTAAAAAAGACCGGCGTGCTGGATGAGGGGAAAAAGTTCTGCTTCACCAGGGCAAAGCCATACAGCGACAGTGCCAGCAGCGCGACCATCGCCGTCAGCGTGATCAAGCGAAAACGCAAAAGGCCGCTCAGCGTCTGACGATAGAGCCGGAAAACGATGCCCTGATAAGGATCGGAGATGTCAGTTTTTGCGGGCTTCGCTGCGCCACGACGTTTCTCGCTCCAGTTGATAAATACCGGGGTCAGCGTCAGTGCGGTTACCCAGCTCAGCATCAGGGAAATCAGCAGCACCTGGAACAGCGATTTACAATATTCGCCGGTTGAGTCCTGCGACAGGCCAATCGGTGCAAAGGCGAGTATCGCGATCACCGTGGCACCCAGCAGTGGCAGGGCAGTGCGGCGCACCATGCGTGAAATCGCCTGCTGTAAAGGATGTCCGCGCTGGTGGTCGATCTTTACCCCTTCGACAACGACGATGGCATTATCCACCAGCATGCTGAGCGAAATAATCAGCGCGCCCAGTGACACCCGCTGCAGTTCCAGTTTAAACAGGTACATGATCAGTAGCGTGCCGAGCACGTTTAGTGCCAGTGACGCGGCAATCACCATGCCGCTGCGCAGGCCCATAAACAGCAGCAGTGTTCCCACCACAATCGCCAGCGCCATCAGGAAGTTGAGGATAAAGCCATCAACAGACTGTTTCACCTCATGCGCCTGGTTGTAGAACACCTTCAGGCTGATCCCGGCGGGGGTATCCTGCTGATAGTGTGCTATCCGGGCGGAGAGCGCGTCGCCGACATCAATCACGTTGACGCCAGGCGCAAACGAAATGCCGATTGCCAGTGCCGCTTCACCATCGGCAAAGTAGATATTGGCAGGATTATCGGTCACGCCACGCGTCAGGGTGGCGATATCGCGCAGATGCACGTTCTGCGGGCTGCCCGCAGGCAGAATGGGCAGATTCGCCAGGTCGTCGAGCGTCTTTAATTCGCCGGTAGGGTGAAAACGGATTGATTCGCTGTCGACCCGCAGCGTGCCAGCACTGGCAACACTGTTATTCCGGCTCAGCAAATCGGCGACGCGCTGCGGCGTCATGCCATAGGCGGTCATTTTGCTGGTGGAAAGGGCAATGCGGACCTCCTCCTGCTCAACGCCCGCTACCGCGACTTTCGCCACGCCGGGCACCAGCACCAGATCGCGCCGCAGCTGATCGGCATAGTTACGCAGTTCGCTGTTCGTAAAGTCTTTGCCGTGAATAACGAAGAAATAGCCATAAACATCACCGAAGTCGTCGTTAACCAGCGGAGCCTGCACGCCTGGCGGAAACTGCCGGGCCGCATCGCCGACGCGACGGCGTAGCTCATCCCAGATTTGCGGCAGCTGATCGGCAAGATAGCGGGTATGAATATTGACGGTAATCTGCGACAGGCCATTGCCTGAAATGGAGGTAACATTGTCCAGTGACGGCAGGCGTTGCAGCGCATTCTCCAGCGGCAGAGTCACCTCTTCTTCGACCTGCTGGGCTGACGCACCAGGATAGTGGGTGACAATCACCGCCGATTTGATGGTAAACAGCGGATCCTCAAGGCGGCCAATATTCAGCAGGGCATAAATGCCGCCCACGCCCAGCAGCAGAATAACCATCCAGATGCGAATGGGTTTATCAAGAAAGTGCTCCTGAATACGCATTATAACCCCCGCTCACGCTGCCAGATGCGCACCGCTTCACCGTCACGCAGCTCACCCACACCGGCAGCAACAATGCGGTCGCCCGGCTGCAGCCCGCTGATGATTTCAATGCCCTGCGCGGTGAGACGACCCACTTCGACGGGGCGATCTTTAATGTGCAGCGCCTCGCCATCCTGTTCAACCAGCCAGACGTGCGGCTGGTTAGTCGGGCTGCGGTCGGGATTGAACACCGCTGCCGCCGGTACCACCAGCCGCGGCTGCGCAGGGGCATTCGGCAGATTATGCAGCTTAACGCGCACCGAGCCACTGAGACCGGCAACGCCAGGCAGATCAGCGGGACGCGGCATGGTCAGTACCACCTGATACGTCAGCGTGGCGGCGTCGGTCTGGCTGGTGTGCTCTTTGTATTGCGCGGTGAAAAAGCGACCGGGCAGGGCGTTAAACTGCACCTCTGGGTGATAGTGAATATTCTGGATGTCCAGGCTGGTAAAGAGGGTTTCCGGCAGCGTGAAGATAACGTCGAGCAAATCGGCCCGGGTCAGCAGCGCAATCGGCTGTCCTGCGGCCACCACCTGATGATTACGCGCCTGCACTCTGGCAATCACGCCATCAAATGGCGCGCTCAGGGTCAGAAACTGCAACTCTTCCTGCGCGATTTTCAGTGCGGTAGCGGCGGAATCGCGGTTAGCTCGCTGCACATCCATTTCCGATTTTGAAACGGCGCTGCGCTGGGCCAGTGTGTTAAAGCGCTGAAATTGCCGCTCCGCCAGCTGCAGCGCCGTCTGACGATCGCGTACCCGCAGTTTCGCATCCGTATCGTTCAGGGTGGCAAGAATCTGCCCCGCTTTCACGGGCGTCCCGTCACGTATATCCAGCTGTACCAGCTGGCCCGCCCTTTTGAAAGCCAGGTCGGTATTATCTCCGGCCTGAATACGTGCAGGAAATACCCGGATATTCTGCGCAATGTCCGGCTCAAGGGTAAAAACTTTTATTACGCGGGGTGGCGGCGCGTCCGGTTCTTTTTTTTCATCGCATGCTGTCATAAATAAGCAACAGAGAAAAACGGGAATAACCTTGCGTTTAATCATTTTATTCGCCTTAACATCAGCTATTTCACTGCGGTTTAATAAGCGTTAAGGCGTCATTAGCCTGGTGCTTATCGCCACCGGGATAAAAATATTTTTAATATTCGTAATCTTATTTTAACGAGACGGCAGGGCCGCTTCGTTTGGATCTGGTTACGCCGCCATATGAGAGACCACCAGCCAGGTCAGTAAGCCGACTAATGTGGTTGCGGTGACTGCGAGAATAACGAAACCGCAAAGCATGATAATGCTCTGTTTTTTCATCAGAGTTTCCTTTTGCGAGCCAGAGTACAAGCCGAAGCACACTGCATCAGCATACTTAAACCTTAGCTAAACAAAAACAACGTTGTTATTCTCATAATATAGGTTAGATTTAATTTAGCCATTTTATGTTATTCATCAGACGTTTCTTACCTAAATATGATATCGGTCATTACCGGCGGGAGCGGCTTCCCGCAAAATGCATGTCTTTTAATTGCGCCTTTAATTCATCGCTAAATGGCACGAGGTTTATATATGCTAAATAATGATATGCAGGATAAAGCGTTAGCTTTATCTGAGCGCCCCTGGTATCAGCGTAGTGTAGCCGAGATATTTTCTGATCTGCAAAGCTCTCCGGCAGGATTATCGACTGCTGACGCACAGGAACGTCTGCAGAAACAGGGGCCAAACGCGCTGCCGCAAAAAGCGGATAAATCAGCGCTGCTCAAATTTATCGCCCATTTTAAAGATGTGCTGATTTATATTCTGCTGGCCGCAGCGGTGATCACCGCGCTCATGGGCCACTGGGTGGATACCTTTGTCATTATTGGCGTAGCCGTTATCAATGCCCTGATCGGCTTTATTCAGGAGAGCAATGCCGAGAAATCGCTGAAGAGCATTCAGAACATGCTCGCCAGTGAAGCGATGCTGGTGCGGGATGGCAAACAGGTCACCGTCGCAACACGCGATATTGTGGTCGGCGACGTAGTGATGTTACGTCCCGGCGACAAAGTCCCGGCTGACCTCAGACTGTTTGAGGTCAATAACCTGCGGGTGGAAGAGGCGATTCTTACTGGCGAATCGACGGTGGTGTCAAAGAACATCGACACGCTGAGCGGTGAAAAGTCGCTGGGGGACCGCCTGAATCTGGCGTTTTCCGGCACCACTGTCAGTTCCGGCACCGCTTCAGGTGTGGTCATCGCCAGCGGGGGCGATACGGAACTGGGCCATATCAATGAAATGATTAGCGGCATAAAAGAGGCTAAAACCCCGCTGCTGGTGCAGATCGACAAACTGGGTAAAGCGATTTTCCTTATCATCCTGGCGATGATGGTGATGCTGTTTATCTTCGGTTTCATGCTGCGTGACATTCCGCTGGGCGAACTGCTGCTGTCCGTCATTAGCCTGGCCGTCGCCACCGTGCCGGAAGGTCTGCCCGCCATTATCTCCATTATTCTGTCGCTGGGTGTGCAGTCGATGGCGCGCACCAATGCGATTATCCGCAAACTGCCGACGGTCGAAACTCTGGGCGCCATGTCCGTTATCTGTTCTGATAAAACCGGCACGCTCACTATGAATGAGATGACGGTGAAAGCGGTGGTGCTGGCAAAAAGCCGCTGGCGCGTCAGCGGCAACAGCTACGAACCCAAAGGCGAAATTGTGGCTGAGCAGAGCGGCAACGCGGCTGCTTCGGCGGCACAGGATCCGTTGTTCCAGCAGTTCCTGCATGCGGTAGACACCTGTAATGAAAGTCAGCTGCGTCAGGAAAGCCAGGGGCTCTGGACGATTGTTGGCGGCCCGACCGAAGGCGCACTGAAAGTGCTGGCAGCCAAAGGTCTGACGACGCCTCAGCCGGTTGACGTGGTGAGCAAGCTGCCGTTCGACTCCCTCTATAAATATATGTCGGTCAGCTGTGTGGCTGACGGTGAATCTTATGTTCTGCTGACCGGCGCACCGGATGTGCTGCTGACGCTGTGTCAGCAGCAGCAAACGCCGGACGGTGCAGAGCCGATTGACCGTGCTTACTGGGATGCGGCCATCACCACCTATGCCAGTGAAGGATTACGCACCGTTGCTGCGGCCTGGAAAAAAACCTCCGCACCCATTACTTCGCTGGATCATGCCGATCTGAAAAGTGACATGGTGCTGCTGGGGCTTGCCTGCATGATGGATCCGCCGCGTCCTGAAGCCATAACTGCCATTGATGAATGCCAGAAAGCGGGCATTCGCGTCAAAATGATCACCGGCGACCATCAGGAAACGGCAATGGCGATTGGTCAGATGCTGGGAATAGGCAACAGCCAGACGGCCATCACGGGTTACCAGCTTGAACATATGAGTGACGCTGAACTTGCCGAGGCGGCAAAAACCTATGATATTTTTGCCCGCACCAGCCCGGAACATAAACTGCGTCTGGTGAAAGCACTGGAAGCGAGCGGCGAGATCGTGGGTATGACCGGCGACGGCGTCAATGACGCACCGGCGCTGAAGCAAGCGAACGTCGGCATCGCGATGGGGATTAAAGGCACGGAGGTTACAAAAGAGGCGGCCGATATGATTCTGGCCGACGACAACTTTGCTACTATCGCGGCGGCAATCAAAGAAGGCCGTCGGGTTTATGACAACCTGAAAAAAACCATTCTGTTCGTTATGCCAACCTGTATGGCGCAGGGGCTGCTGATTATTATCGCGATTCTGATGGGTAATCTGCTGCCGTTAACGCCGGTTCAGATCCTGTGGATGAACATGGCGACCTCCGCCACGCTGTCGTTTGGTCTGGCATTTGAGCCAGCAGAACCCAATGCGATGCGCCGGCCGCCCCGTAATGTCAAAGCACACGTGATGGACGCTTACGCCATCTGGCGTGTGGTGTTTGTCAGTCTGCTGATTTCAATCAGTGCCTTTGTGCTGGAAGCCTGGCTGCAACCGCGTGGCTACAGCCCTGAGTTTATCCGCACCGTGCTGCTGCAGATGCTGGTTACGGCGCAGTGGGTCTACATGCTTAACTGCCGCAATACAGATGGTTTCTCCCTGGACCGTGGCCTGCTGAAAAACCGCGGTATCTGGCTGGTGACGCTGGTACTGATTGTGCTTCAGGCGATCATTATCTACGTGCCGTTGATGAACACGCTGTTCGGAACCCGCCCACTACCGATTAACTACTGGCTGATTTCACTGTTTGTCAGTATCGCAATCTTCATCGTGGTAGAGATTGAGAAACGCCTCACCCGCGCATGGCGGGTGAAGACGCCGTCACTGAGTTAACTCTGACTCCAGGTCCTGCTGCTGATAGCTCGCCAGCAGGACCTTCTTAATCAGATAGGTCAGAGGAATGGCCAGTATCCCGCCCGTAATCCCCAGTAACGCCTGCCAGAAGAGAAACGCCAGCAACTGTGTAGTGAGCGCCAGATTGAGTCGTTTACCAATCAGCAGCGGTTCAATCACCGAACTCAGGCAGAGGTTCAGCACCATAAAGAAGCCTGAGACCGCCAGCGCAACCTGTAAATCAAACATGATGTAACTCTGGATCACCGGCGGAATCGCGGCCAGGAAAGAGCCCAGCACCGGCACGTAGTTAAAGATGAACATCAGCACGCCCCAGAAAAAGGCAAACTTCAGCCCGATCAGGTGCGCACCTAAACCCACGATGATCCCGCCAAGAATACTGGTCAGTGTTTTCACCCTGGCATAAACAATCACGCTCTCAATTCCCTCCTGCAGCGCCAGATAAAAGGCCTGATTTTTTCCGCTGACCCGCTGCTGAAGCGCCGTTTTCAGCAGCGGCATCTCATAGAGCATAAACAGCAGCATCAGGAACACCATAATCCACCAGGAGATGACGCCGGGAATTTGCGTCAGAAACGCGGTAACGATGCGCACTATCGCACCCGTATCCACAAAAGTGAGCATCTGGTCGGGCGTCATACCGATATCAAGCCGGGCAAAGGCCAGCGTCAGCTGTTCCAGCCGTGCCGCCAGCAGCATGGGGGCCTGGCGGCTGAGCTGCATTAAATCGGGCGTCAGTGCCGTTAACTTGAGCGTGGTGACCACCATGACCATCAGCATCAGCGTAATCACCAGCAGGGATGAGATAATGCGTGGGATGCGTTTTTTATCCAGCCGGGTAATCAGTGGGTCGAGCATGATAGCCAGTAACGCCGCCAGCAGGACCTGATTGATTAGCGGTGCCGCCAGATAAAGGCCGGTGAGAATAATGGTCAGAGAGGCGAGAATAAACAGCACGCGCGCCAGCGGTTGCCAGAGAGTAAACCAGCTCAGTCCCATGTTCGGGCTCCTTCAGAAAGATAAGCTGCAGTATAGATGAGGCTTACCTGTCAGTGCTTTGCGTCAGGTCAGAGGGTGTGGGGAAGGGGCGGGAAGATGAAGGATTGGCATTGCTGATTTTATGCCAGCATAAAAATGCTTTTTATCGCAGTTAAATCAGTCTATCTTTAAGGGAATAATCATTTCCTAATGGTGTTATCAATGCACGATAACCGTAATAAAGATCGGGGACGACCACGGGCATTTGATACCGATGCGGCACTCGACAGTGCAATGCTGGTTTTCCGGCAGAAAGGCTATCACGCCACCTCAATCGGCGATTTGGGCCAGGCTATGCAGCTGACCACCGGCAGCATTTACAAAGCCTTCACCGACAAAAAAACGCTGTTTGCTAAGGTCTTTGCCCGCTATCTCTCACAGCGTAACGGCAGCTTAGCTGCGCGGCTGACGCAATGTGAAAATGGCCGTGAGCAACTGGCGGCGCTGCTGAATTTTTACGTGGATTCAGTGCTCGATGTGGAAGGCGAGCGCGGCTGTCTGGTCGCGGTAAGTGCCGTGGAGTTGCAGACGCTGGATGAGGATCTGGTCGGCGCGGTCAGCGCGGCGCTGATGCGCAATCAGCAGAACTTACAGCAGATTATCAGGCTGGGTCAGCAGGATGGTTCGGTTAACCCTGCACTTGACTGTGAAGCCACCGCTTCGCTGATGCTCTGTATCGTGCTGGGGATGCGCGTCGCCGGTAAAGTTGCGGCTACCCGGCCCGATAGCAGCATCATCCCTCTGGCACTGAAGTTACTCTACTGAATTTTTTTATCCATTAAGGAAGTGATCGTTTCCTTATTATCCGGAGGCTTTATGTATTCTCAACCCGCTTATCAGCATCATTTTATCAACGTGGGCACACAGCGCCTGCACTACCTTAGCGCTGGCGGCGAACACGCCGAAACAGTGGTGTTGCTCGCCGGTTTTCCGCAGAGCAGTTACGCCTGGCGGGAGGTGATTCCCCTGCTTTCCAGTCGTTTTCATGTCATTGCACCCGACCTGCCGGGGCAGGGTGATTCAGATTTCCCGGTCAGTGGCTATGATACCGACAGTGTAGCGACATGCATTGTGACGTTGCTAAATAAGCTGGGAATCGCCCGCTTTCATCTGGCCGGACATGATATCGGAGCATGGATCGCCTGGTCACTGGCGGCAGCCCATCCCGATAAGGTCAGCCGTCTCGCACTGCTGGATGGCGGTATTCCCGGCGTAACCCTGCCTGACCTGCTGCCGATGGTCGGTGATGGTGCCTGGAAAACCTGGCATTTCGGCTTTCACTGTGTGGATGATCTGCCGGAAGCCCTGATCACCGGCAGGGAGGCGATCTACCTGGACTGGTTTTTTAACCGCAAAGCAGCGAATCCTCTTCGCATTGATGCGACGGCCCGTCATGAATATCTGCGCATTTTTCAGCAGCCCGGCGCGTTACGCGCGGGACTGGCTTTTTACCGCGCCTTCTCGCAGTCGGCAGAGCAAAACCGTCAGCGTGCGTTAAATGGTAAGCTGGCAATGCCGCTGCTGGCGGTGAGTGCTGATCAGGGATCGATACCCGATATGGCTACGCCGTTACGCGCTGTGGCGCAGCAGGTAAACAGTGAAACTATTCTTAACTGCGGTCATTTTATTCCTGATGAACAACCGGAGAAATTAGCGGAAATACTGGCAGACTTCTTTATTTAACCCCCCGGATATACGCTGAATAACACCTCTCAGAAAGTAGGGAAAGTAATGTGGGGCGTCGGATTATTAATATTATTGCTGATCCGCTGCTATCTCATACGGCTTTCCAATAAATAAACATAAGCTACTGATTATTAATGGTTTGTCGTGTGTTATAACGCGTTGCTTTCTGTCACGTGCTGTGAATAAATAAACGGTCACCACCATCCAACGTCAGGATGAGATTAAAAAGAGGGCCGGCACCAGACTGCCGGCCTCATATTGCCGGGGCTGCGATGAATCAGGAAAAAGAACAACTGGCCGGGGAAATAAAAGCCAGAGTTAATGAGATTGAACCGCAACTAGTGGCGATTCGGCGTGATATCCATGCGCATCCGGAATTAGGCTTTGATACGCTGCGTACTGCCAGTCTGGTCACAGAGTATCTGCAGGCGCTGGGATTGAATCCCCGGACCGGCGTTGGCCGCAGCGGTGTCGTGGTGGATATCGACGGCGCGGAGCCGGGTAAAACACTGCTATTGCGTGCTGATATGGACGCGCTGCCCATACAAGAACAGACGGGTTTACCCTTTGCCAGCCGCTATCCCGGCAAAATGCACGCCTGTGGTCACGACATTCACACGGCGACGATGCTGGGTGTGGCCACAATCCTGCCGCACTATCGTCAGCAGCTAAAAGGCCGCGTCCGGCTGATCTTCCAGCCTGCGGAAGAGACACCAGAAAGTGGCGCGGAGGCGATGATCGCCGACGGTGTGGCCGACGACATCGACTGGGCGGTGACCCTGCATAACAAACCTGAACTGGCGGCGGGTGAGGTGGCCCTGACGCGCGGAGCCAGTACCGCCTCCAGCGACGAATTCGACGTGACGGTACATGGTGTATCGACCCATGCGGCCCGTCCGCATATGGGCACCGATCCAATACTCGCCACCGTGCATCTCATCAGCCAGCTCCAGACCATCATCTCGCGTGAACGCGATCCTGCTCACTCCGCCGTGTTAACCATCGGGCATATTCAGGGCGGCACCACCCACAACATCATTCCTGACAGCTGTCTGTTTCAGGGCACCATCCGCACCAAATCGCCGGAAGTGCGGGCTGCGATGGAAGCGTCATTTAAACGGATGTGCGAAGGGGTGGCGCTGGCGCAGAACGTCCGCGTAGAAGTTAACTTCCAGCGTGGCGTTCCACCCTTAATGAACGATGATCGCCTGATCGATTCACTTGAAGAGATTCTGTCGCATCAGTTTGAGAAGGCCATCATCGCGCAGTCCAGCGCCAGCTTTGGTGCTGAGGATTTTTCACTGTTTACGGAACGGGTACCGGGTTGTCAGATTCATATTGGATCCGCTACGCCGGGCCGTGACGATCATCTGCATAACTCCGACTATCAGCCGGACGAACGCAGCATTGCCGCCGGGACGCAGGCGCTGACCCGCCTTGCTATTGATTTACTCTCTTAATAATAACGACATGAGGTTTATATGATGATGCGTAACCGTTTTCTGAAGGCGTCTCTGACTGTGGCGCTGCTTGCCACTTCTGCCTTCAGTCAGGCGAAAGATTTCGGCACCCTGAAGTTTGCTACCGAAGCGGCTTATCCTCCGTTTAACCAGACAACCCCGAGTGGAAAAATCGTCGGCTATGAGCCGGATATGGTGGCGGAGCTGGCGAAGCGTGCAGGTTTTAAATATGAAATCATCGCCCAGAAATGGTCAGGCATGATCCCGGGCCTGATCGACGGTAAATATGATGCGGTGATAGATGCGGTGACGGTGACGCCAAAGCGCGCTGAAGCGATCGATTTTACTCATCAGTACACCGTCAGCGTCTCCAGCTTTGTGACCGCGAAAAAAAGCCCGCTGGCCACGCTGCCAGGCAGCGGCACGGTGGTGACGGCGGATGACGACGCCGGTATGAAAAAAGCGATCGACGATCTGAAAACCACGTTTAAAGGCAAAACTATTGCGGTGCAGGTCGCCACTATTCAGGCGGACTTCCTGCAGAAATACCTGGGCGATGTGGCCACTATCCGCACCTATCAGGCCGGTCCTGAAACCTTCGCTGACCTGATGAATGGCCGTGTTGATGCCGTCATGGCTTCACGCACCAACCTCAATGCCTTTGTGAAAAAACACAGTGATGCCATCAGCAGCAGCGGTTATGGCTTCTCGGGTGGTGTGCTGGGCGCAGGCTCGGCGATTGGTCTGCGTAAAGGCAACAGTGAGCTGCAGCAGGTGCTGAATCAGGCGCTGGACTCGATGATCAAAGATGGCACGCTGAGCAAACTGTCGATGAAATGGTTTGGCGAAGATGTCGCGCCAAAAGCGTAACCACTGATGCTGATGACTATTGACTGGCAGATACTGGGCTTCGGGGATGAGGGCTGGGGAGGCGTGCTGCTTAACGCCGCCGCCGTCACGGTCAGCGTGTCGCTCTGCGCCTGGCTGCTGGGGGCGCTGTTGGGCAGCGTGCTTTGCTGGATGCAGATTGCCGGTTCGCGCTGGCAGCAGCGGCTGGCGGCAGGCTACATCACGCTGTTTCGCGGCGTGCCGGAACTGCTGGTGATCTACCTCTTCTACTTCGGTGGACGTCAGGTGGTCTCCACGGTGGGCACCGCGCTGGGTTTCCAGGGACCGTTCGATGTGAACGGTTTTGTGGCGGGCGCGATCGCCATTGGCCTGATCTCGGGTGCCTATCAGAGCGGCGTATTTCGCGGCGCGTTCTACGCCATTCCGGGCGGTACGCTGGAAGCGGCGACCGTGACCGGCATGGGACGGCTGATGATGTTTCGCCGCATTATCGTGCCGCAGGCGTTACGCACTGCGCTGCCGGGTATGGGTAACCAGTGGCAATCGGTGATCAAAGAGTCGGCGCTGGTCTCGGTCACCGGGCTGGTGGAAACCATGAATCAGGTCTCGACCGCAGCCAACTCTACCCAGATGTCCTTTTTCTTTTACAGCGTAGGTGCGGTGATCTACCTGATTATCACCACCTGTTCCGATATGGTTTTCCGCTACGTGGAAAAGTTTGCAATGCGCGGTCAACAGCGCGTGAAGGGATAAGGAGTCCACGTGGATATGATGTTTTTACAGCAGACGCTACTGGCGCTGCTGAAAGGATTGCCGCTGACGATCAATCTGGCGCTGCTCTCGCTGCTGGGGGGCGGCGTGCTGGCATTGCTGCTTAACCTGCTGCGCATGACGCGCGTCGGCAGCCTGTTCTGCCGTTTCTACGTCTGGCTGTTTCGCGGTACGCCATTGCTGATCCAGATTTTTATGGTCTATTACGGCCTCGGCAGTTTACCGGCAGTGCGCGAAAGCCTGTTCTGGCCGCTGCTGCGCGATCCTTACTGGTGCGGGTTGCTGGCGCTGATCCTTAACGATGCGGCTTACACCTCGGAGATTCTGCGCGGCGGGCTGCGTGCCGTTAGCCAGCAGTCGCTGGAGGCGGCTAAGGTCTCTGGCATGTCGTCATACAAGATCTTTACCCGCATTACCTTACCGATTGCGATTCGTCAGGCGCTGCCGGCTTACAGCAATGAAATTATCTCGATGATTAAAGCGACATCGCTGGTCAGCACCATCAGCCTGATGGAAATGACCGGCATTGCCGACTCAATTGTTTCTTCCACGTTCCGGGCGCTGGAGGTGTTCCTGAGCGCGGCGCTGATCTACCTGATACTGACCATGCTGGTCAGCAAAGGCGTATCGATGCTGGAACGACGCTTATCACCTTACTATTTCGGAGCACGATCATGACCGCACCTACTATCATGCTGAGTCATCTCAGAAAGAGTTATGCGGGACACGAAGTGCTGCACGACATCAGCCTGACCGCGCAGGATGGCGATGTGATTTCGCTGATTGGTGCCAGCGGTTCAGGCAAAAGTACGCTGCTACGCTGCATCCCGTTTCTTGAAGTGCCGCAGGCGGGTGAAATCGCGGTCGGCGAGGTAAACGTCACGCTGGATAACGCCGACGAAAAACTGAGTCGTGAGCAGCGCCGTCGCATCAAGCTGATGCGGATGCAGCTTGGCTTTGTGTTTCAGAGCTTCAATCTGTGGCCGCATAAAACGGTGATGCAGAACATCATTGAAGCGCCGGTTCATGTGCAGAAGCGCAGCCATAAAGAGGCGATTGAAGAAGCCGAAGCGCTGCTGCATAAAGTGGGGCTTTACGCAAAACGCGACGCATGGCCGTCGCAGCTGTCAGGCGGACAGCAGCAGCGCGTGGCGATTGCCCGGGCGCTGGCGCAGCAGCCGAAAGCGATCCTGTTTGATGAACCGACCTCTGCGCTGGATCCGGAGCTGGTGGGTGAAGTACTGCGGGTGATCCGCAGTCTGGCAGAAGAAGGGCGCACCATGATTATCGTGACCCATGAAATGGGCTTTGCGCGTGACGTGTCGAACAAAGCGGTGTTTCTGCATCAGGGGATGATTGAGGAGTCGGGTTCGCCGGAACAGGTGTTCCTCGATCCGATCTCGCCGCGCTGTCGTGCCTTTGTGAACAGCCACTTTGAGCGCAATGCAGGCTAAAGCCGCTGTGGCCATGTAGTCTGAATGCGACGCTGAGACAGGCCGTTTTAAGATCAGATAACCCCGGATGCTACTCCGGGGTTCTTTGTTCAGGTCAGGCCTGGTGATACAGACGAGCCTGTCATCGCAATTTCCTGCAATCAACGATTAAACACAGGGCGGCCCGCTTCAACCATTGCCTGCCACTGCTGATAGCTGGGACGGCGCTGGATGTTTGAATACCACGCTTTCAGGGCAGTACATTCGTCAGGAACAGCAAGATTCACTAACGCTGAGAAGATCATTCCGCCGGTTACGGCGATATCGGCCATCGAAAACGCCTGACCGGCGACATAGGGCTGCGAACGCAAAACGCTGTCAAAATAGTGCATACCCCGGATGGCTTTTTCACGCATCTTCTCACCCCATTCCGCATTCTGATACAGCTCTACCTCAGGGCCTAATCCTGCGGTGGCATGGTGGAAATAGACGCTGACCGCATCAAGAAATTCTATCTCGGCCCGTTTGGTCATCATATGGATCAGGCCTCTTTCTACCGGCGTTTTACCTGTCAGCATGGGGTTGCCATCCAGCACATCCAGATATTGTGTAATTGCGGTGCATTCAGCGATCAGCGTTCCATCGTTCAGCGCTAACACCGGCAATGTTCCTGAATAGTTAATGGCTAAAAATTCAGGCTTTTTATGCTCGCCTTTCCACAGATTGACCGGAATAAATTCGACCTGTGAAAGTAAGCCTTTTTCCGCCAGCGCAATTCTGACCCGGGCCGGATAAGGGCCATCATACCAGTCATAAATTTTCATTGAAGGACGTGAAGGAACTACAGATGCATTGTTGATATCAGTCATGATTACGTTACCTACCTGTCAATTGGTAGTTGAATTGTGGTGGCCATTTTTTATTCTGTCAACACCTGTCTACCAGTTGGCAGGTAAAAACTTTCTCTTTATAATGGCCTTCTGCCTCCTACAGGAAAACAGAGTTATGAGCCTGAATGCACGTGAAGCTATCCTGGCTGCAGCGAAGAGCGCGGCACAGAATCACGGTTATAACGGAATTAATTTTCGCAGCATCGCTGATGAGGTGGGGATTAAGAACGCCAGTATCTATTATCACTTTTCCAGTAAGGCCAGCCTTGGGGCCGCTGTCGCCAACCGATACTGGCAGGATACGGCGCAGGATTTAAGGAGAATCCGCGAGCAGAGTGCATCGCCGGATGAGGCGCTGCAGCGCTATCCGCAGATTTTTCGTAAGTCCCTCGAAGCCGCTAACCGGCTCTGTCTTTCCAGCTTTATGGCGGCGGAGTATGAAGATCTGCCCGAAGAAGTGAAGCGAGAAGTGCAGTGTTTCGTCGGGGCGAACGTGACATGGCTGACCGAAGTCCTGAACGAAAATCTGCCTGAGAAGACGGAGAAAAATGCGCAACGCGCGCTGGCAATCTACACCGCAGTGGCTGGCGCGCAGCTCATTGCCCGCACCCGCCAGGATATAACTATTTTTGACAGCCTGATGGCGACATATCAGGAGACTGGCCTGATCCCGCTGTCGCGGTGAAACTCACCCAGCAAAATGCGCCTGCAGGTTTCCGGTGCCAGCATCCACAGCCGCTGAATTCAGGGTCAGATCTCACTCTGGCGCAGGCCGCCCGCCAACTGGGTGAATACCTCGATCATCTTTGGCAGTGCCTTTTCCGGGTCACTGCTGGAGCCGACCCAGAGTGCGGCATTCAGCGCTGCGCTGTTCAGCAGATGCGCGGCAGCATCGGCGTCTACCGGCTTGATCGTTCCGCTTTCGGTCAGCTTCACAATCGTTTCGCGCGTGGCTTCCAGACAGCTGTTCTGGCTGGGCCATTGCGCAGGATCACCCAGAAACGCCGGGCCATCGCGCAGCACAATACGCTGCACTTCGGCCTCCATGGCTAACTGAATATAGGCGATGCCTTCTGCCACCAGCTTCTCCCACCCATCTGCCACGCCGGATGCGGCTGCTTTAGCCCGCTGCGCCATCTCACCATCAACCTGAGCCACGACCGCCGCCAGCAGTCCCTTTTTATCGCCGAAATTGTGGTAAAGCGCACCACGGGTCAGGCCCACGCTGGCCGTCAGTTCATCCATTGATGCCGCCGCAAACCCTTTTTCAGCAAATGCGGTGCGCGCTGCTGCAATCAGCTTTGCACGGTTCTCTTCCATTGTTTCAGCACGATGTTTAACGGCCATAAGCTCTCCTTTCACATACGCCTCGTATATTATTTGACATACGCGGCGTATGCGTGATTAATGTGACATACGCCGCGTATATTAAATCAATCCTGTGTACGCCGCATCCTGCTTTCCCGACTGACGCTATGAAAGGAACCACTATGATTACGCGCGAACCTGTTTTCCCCGCTAACCGTCATGCCATTTATGAGCAGCATGGTTATTCTGCTGCCATCCGCTCAGGCGATCTGCTGTTTGTCTCCGGTCAGGTGGGCAGCCGTGCTGACGGCACGCCTGAACCCGATTTTGCTGCTCAGGTTGAACGGGCATTTGAAAATCTGACGGCCACGCTCGCTGCAGCAGGCTGCACTTTTGACGACCTGGTCGATGTCACCACGTTCCACACCGATCCGGAGAACCAGTTTGAAACCATCATGCACGTGAAGCAGTCCATTTTTCCTCAGCCGCCTTACCCTAACTGGACAGCGGTAGGGGTCACCTGGCTGGCGGGATTTGATTTTGAAATCAAGGTGATTGCCCGCATTCCGCCACAATGAAAATAATCCGGTCATGCCGTAAACGGATGCCGGAAGAAAATAATTAGAAATTTTTGCATCCGTTTTCTTCGCTCATTCGTATTAACAGATAAGGGCACATCGGCCCTGTCTGCAAACTCAATGAGGGAAGTGAAAATGAAACCATTCCTGCCAACTCTGCTTTTTTCTGCATTAGTTTTCAGCGGTGCCACCTATGCGGCATCCATGGACAGCGATACGGTCATGGTCGGTGGCGCTGCCATGTACCCGTCAAAAAATATTGTTGAGAATGCTGTTAACTCGAAAGATCACACTACGCTGGTCGCGGCTGTTAAGGCCGCCGGTCTGGTTCCGACGCTCGAAGGGAAGGGGCCATTTACCGTTTTTGCGCCGACCAATGCCGCCTTTGCAAAATTGCCGCAGGGCACCGTCGACTCTCTGCTTAAGCCAGAGAATAAACAGAAGCTCACCAGCGTTCTGACCTATCACGTGGTCGCAGGAAAACTGGATATGAAAGCGCTGGAGAAAAAAATCAAAGCGGGTGGAGGTAAAGCGGAGCTGAAAACGGTAAATGGCGCATCCCTGTGGGTGATGGCAAACGGCCCGCACAACATTCAGCTTAAAGATGCTCAGGGCAATGTCGCTAACATTACCACTTATGATGTGAATCAGAGTAACGGCGTCATTGACGTTATCGATACCGTGCTGATGCCGTAAAGCGTTACCTATACTGTGTGTAGCCACTGATACTGTGGCTACACCTTTAACAGGGAAGCCGATGACAAAAACTGTGCCTCATATTCAGGCTGACTTAATGAATCAGATCGCCTGCGGCGATAAATCTGCGCTGGCGCAGCTCTATCATGTCCTCTCACCCCGGCTTTACGGCATTATTCTGCGTATGGTCAGACGGCGCGACTGGGCAGAAGAGATCCTCCACGACACCTTTATTCAAATCTGGCAGTCGGCAAACTACTACGACCACAAGCGCAGTGAACCGCTCATCTGGCTCAGTCACATTGCAAGAAACAAGGCGATCGATTTTCTGCGTAAACATGAAAACAGATGCTGTTCGATAGAGGAGATCAGCGAAGCGGAAGCGGGTTTTCAGCGTTCATGTCCCTCTGACGAGAGTCCTGCAGAGGCGCGCCGCCTTCAGCACTGTATGGCGCAGTTACCCTCAGAACAGCGACAAAGCCTTTCGCTCGCCTATTATCGTGGCCTGTCACAGAGTGAAATCGCACTCTCCATGAGCCAGCCCGAAGGCACGGTAAAAAGCTGGATCCGTCGCGCGTTAACCCATCTTCGGGAGTGCATAGGCTTATGACTGGTCAGGAAAATGATGATCTCACTGCCGCGGAATATGTGCTTGGGCTAACGGACGCTGACACCCGGCAACGGCTGGATAAACGCTTTAATGACGATGCAGCCTTTGCCGCAGAGGTGGTGCGCTGGCAGAACGCGTTCAGTGGCATTGACCAGACGACTCAGGAGGTCTCCCCGCCTTCTGCACTCTGGCAGCAGATTGCGCAGGATCTTGAGCGGAAACCTGGCCTCCCCGGCAATAAACGCAAACAGCAGCATCCGGGATTCTGGCTCGGCTGGGGCCTCGCTGCGGCAATGACCGGCATCCTCGTATTTAGCTGGGTGACGAAGCCTGATGCGACACACGCGCTGCAGCCGATTGCGGTACTCAGCGGCGCGCAGCCTGATGCACAGTTTGTCGTGAGTCTGGACAAGAGCGCGTCATTAATTCAGGTTTCTGCACTGAACGTCACGCTGCCAGAAAATAAAAACTTACAGCTGTGGCTGATTAAGGGCAGTGCTCCGCCACAATCACTGGGCCTGATCGATCACCGTGACAGTAACGCCTTTAAGTTACCTTCCGGGGAGCTGGATAATAAGACCATACTGGCGGTAAGTCTGGAACCGGTGGGTGGTTCTAAACTCAGCGGGCCGTCCGGGCCGGTGATTTTCCAGGGCAAAGTCACGCTGCTTTAACCTTTATCAGCAGGGTGACCTCTGCTGCAAGGCCATTCATGCGTGCCCCGGCCTGGGGCCGTGTTTTCATATTGTGATCACTTTATGACTGAACCACCGCCTCTGAAGCTGACTGAAATATGGCGGTCCGTCCGGCCATCAGGATTGCCCGCATAGCCTTGACGTTCATTAATACAGGGCCGCTTATCCGCCATTACTGACGGTTCGGGCATTGCGCTGAGACGCTCATGCTGTAAGCACAGGAATGACGGCGTTACGTATCCTGCTCTTTTGCCTGGCAGAGATAGTCAGGAACGTCTGCTCAGTGCGAGGTAATATCACGGAAATAGTCATTGTTTCAGCGCCCTGTCAGGAGCTTTATCACTTTTGTTTTGGGCGGGCTGATTCCGGCATGTCGCCAGTATATCGTCTGCTGCGACATATTCGCGGGTCTGAACGCCGGTCATGCCCAGCATGGTTGAAAAAAGATTATCCTGAGAATATTTTTGCGAAGTCGCCAGCCGGTTCAGGCATGTGTAGTCCACGGCATAACGCTGCTGGTAATCGGGTGACAGCCAGATCAGCAGCGGCACGCGAGTCTGAAATTCAGGTGCGATAGCATAGGGCAGGCCATGCAGATAGACGCCTTTCTCGCCCAGTGACTCACCATGATCTGACAGATAAACCAGACTGGTTGTAAACTTCTCCTGATGGTCTTTGAGTAATTCAATCGCTTTATCGACAATATAGTCCGCATAGAGAATCGTATTGTCGTAGGTATTAATCAGTTGCTCCTGAGAGCACTCCTGAATCTGTTTCGTTTCACAGGTCGGCGTAAATTTGCGAAACGCCAGAGGATAACGGTGATTATAGGTCGGCCCATGGCTGCCAATCGTATGCAGTACAATAACGCCATTACCCTGTAGCTGGTTGATATAGGTCTCAAGGCCATGGAAAAGCACCTCGTCATAGCACTCGCCTTTGATGCACATTCCCGGAAGATTGAGCGCTGTCATATCCTGATTAAGCACCCGGTCGCAGGCACCTTTACATCCTGCATCGTTCTCATGCCACAAAACGCTCAGGCCAGCTCGCTGAATAATATCCAGTAATCCCTCCTGATGACTGGCCAGCGCATCATCGTAGTGTCTGCGCGGCATATTCGAGAACATGCAGGGGACAGAGACCGCCGTAGAGGTGCCGCAGGAAGAGACCTCAGGAAAGTAGACTACGTCTTCTTCTGCCAGCAAAGGGTTAGTGGAGCGTGGGTAACCGCCCAGTGAAAAATTAGCGGCGCGGGACGTTTCGCCTACGACCAGAATCGTCAGGTTCTTTTTCGGGCCGTTAAGCATCTGGGGGCGTTGATGCGCATCTTCACCTATTTTCACCCGAGGAAGGTTCGCCCGTTCATGGTGATTATAGTAAGAGAGAGAGGCAGCGATAAAATTAGAAGGACTCAGGGATTTCAACAGCTGGTGGTTATTGCGAATCAGTGATGCATAGTCTTTATAAAAAAACATCGCTATCAGCGCTATTAATGCAACTGAAATAACCAGGCTTATCCCGCGCTGAAGTAATCCCTTCCACACCGGTACCGACTTTTTAAAAGCAGGCCAGAAGGCGAGTGCGGCCATAAAGAAGCCGGTAAAGAAAATTACTAATATCATCTTCGGCGTCAGCAGTGCCAGGCTTTCAGCGGGTGTGGTGTCTACTATATTGGTGATCATTGAACGATCAAGAACGATACCATAGTGCTTAATAAAGTACTGGGCTATGGCAGCGACAATGATAAACAGCGCAATGGTTATCCTGTCCAGCCAGAAAAAGGAGGCCAGCGTCACCACACTATTTATCACACACAATGCGACAATCGGCATGGAAAGGAAAAACAGAATATTGCCTATCCTGTCTGGCGCGATAAGCGACCAGGCCTGTTTGTAAAAAGCGAGATTGAGAAAAACAGCGATATAAAGTGAAAATAGGAGTATGTACGCGACGCGAGGCAAAACGGGCTGACTGACATTAAATCGTGGCATAAAGGTATTCCATAACCTTGCGGAAATAAGCCAATAAAGTTCTTTCTGAAATAATCAGTAAGCGTTAATAAAATTTATATGCCAGCAACTCTGAGTTAAGTAGTTGATGACCGTGATAATGTAAATAATTGCTTTAAAACATCTGCTTAATGTCGTTAATAACCTGATGGTTTTACAAGAGGCTCATTCTCACTCCTGTCAATGTTAAGTAAAAATGAACTTTTTGCTACACTTTGTGCGGTCTATGTAGTTAATTTGTGATGCCGATCACGCCGGTTGGTTTAAGAAAACGCGATTTCAAACCTGGCTGGGTCGCGTTACTTAACGATTGGATAGCTGCCATGGATGTGAATCGGAACTTATAGAGAAAATAGCGTCAGTGCCTGTTTATTCTCTTTTGCAAAATCAATGCGTGCGGGTGTGCCAGATTAAAAGTAGTGAATTTGACAATCCCCTCAGTATGAGCAGGCTTGTGCTTAAACCTGTGATTACTATCACTGGCTGCCACTTTTGTGGTCAGCGTATCAGTTTGCTAAAGACTTCAGCCGTTTCCCCTTAAGCGATCTCTCACAACAGGTTTCAAGCCACCCGGTAAAGACACGCACTTTATAGGAGAGGTGGCGAGGCGCATAAAGAAGCGACAATTTGCGTTCAGGGGAAGGATTGTCAGGCAATAACTCTGTTAACAGCCCGCGGTCAATATAGGGTTGCAGGAAGACATTCATTCCCTGCATGATTCCCAGGCCGGCAAGGCCTGCAGCAACGTAAGCTTATGATTTATCAACACAAGTTTACCCGGTGGGCTGATTTCAGCGATACCACCGGGAATAGTGAATGTCCAGGGCATAATTTGTCGGCTGCTGCTATTAATCCAGTTAATAGCCTGACGATGCTGCAGGTCTTCTACCGTTTAACGAGAATACGTGCCTGAATAAATATCCTTGTAAGCGGTCGGTTCAGGCCCGTCTGTATAAAAATCAAACTTCCTTACGGCCCAGGTATCGCTCTTTCATCAGCGACAGGGCAATGCCGATATCCAGCGCTGGCGAGGGTGGCATGACATTGGCTTTGCCCAGCGACAGCATATCTGCAATATGCGGGTTATCCTGTTTCGTCATGAAATCCGCCAGCAGTGTGCCTGCCACGGTCTGCTTTGAAATGCCTGCGCCGTTACAGCCGCCCGCCGTGCAGAGAAATTTGTTCAGCATACCCCATTCCGGCGCGCCGTTGCGCGTGACGCTGATGGTGCCAGACCAGGTGTGGGTGATCTTCACACTGCCCAGCGTCGGATAGACTTTCTTAAATAAGTGCGCATGCAGCCGGGTCGCCTCATAAGTCCGGGCCGCATTCACCTGACCCCTGAGCGCGGATATGACATGCTGGCGAATCAGGAAACGGCGATCTGAGGTAAAACGGAAGGTCGCTCCGGCAATGGCATTAACCGGCGTGAGTCCCCAGCTCTGCATCGGGGGCAGGGTAGCCAGTTGTTCGTCCGTCAGCGGATCGGTGATGCTGGCGAAGGTAGCCATAGCAGCCTGACGCGAAAGCCCCGGACGCAGCTCCGGCGATAGTGCATTGGTGGCCAGCATCACTTTTGGCGTTTTGATCACCCCAAATGCTGTCAGCACTTTAGCCATGCTGCCGTAACGGATCCCCAGCACGGGTGTGTTATCGAAGCGCTGAACATTCTCTGGTAAACACGCGTTCAGGCCGGCAATCAGCTGCGCCGGATTAACCAGCACGCAGGCCGGTGTATAAATCCCTTTGCTGTAAAAACGCGTACCGAGTTTCTGGTACAGCTCCTCGCTGTCTGACATCTGCCACGGCTCGTTCATCAGATCGAGATAGCTGGCATACTCCTTTAAAATAGCGTCATTACCAGGTTCAGCCTGACAGTGATATTTGCCGACCCGCTCCCAGTCGCACTGAAGATGATGCTGAGAAATAACCTGCTCCAGCTGACGAATGCCTTCCTGAAGCAAGTTCCGGTATGCGTTTGCCTTCTTTAATTCAGCAGTTGAACTGCCAATATTATGCGGCAGGCCGATAACGAAGCCGGAATTACGTGACGATGCGCTTTGCTGCGTACTATGAGCCTCGACGATGATGATTTTCAGGTTCGGATTGATGTCTGCAAGGCGGCGCGCAAAGGCGACGCCTGCAAATCCGGCCCCGACGATGACCCAGTCTGCAGTGATATTACCCTGCAACGCTGGGTGTGGCGAAAAACTGTGTTCACCCGCAGGCCAGCCCAGTTGATTATGATTGAATGGTATCGATGCGTAGCGCAATTCCCTGTGCCTTATATGAAAAATAAAGCAATTTTATAGGGGAAAGCGGGATGCCTGTGCCAGCGGTAATCTGACTAATCTTGATTTCAGACAAGTAAAATAAAGGGTTTTTTCTGCACAACCCGATGCGCGCTGATTTGCGGAGGAAAGAGGATAACGCGCCCACAGCGTTTTATGTTTTCTGCTCTTCAGGAGCGGTAAAGCACGCTGTAAATTTCAGCCACCACCTGCATCGTTGCCTCTTCAATGCTCCCTTCATTGCGGCATAAAAACCAGCCGTTACCAGCAACTTCCTGCTCAAACGCGCGGGTGCAGGCGATATGTTCTTCCAGGCGATGAATTACCGTACTTCCCAGGCCACGCGATCGTGCTGCGGCTCTTTCCCAGGATACCTCGGGCGCAGTGACCACCCCGACATGCAGATCTGGCGCGCGGACGTTGTGCTCACGGTTTAGCTGCAGAATCTCTGTAAAAGAAACCATCCGGCGAAACGCGGCATCCGATGGATACCAGCGATCCATCAGGATAACGCTGTCCTGCGGCTGTTTAGCCAGTACGTTCTGTGAAATCCAGGCGCGGCTGACAGCAAAGCGCTGACAGATTTCCCATTCCAGATCTGCCGAGGGATCTCTGGCGAGCCGGTTAACCAGTGCCATGGATTCCGCCCTGAAAGGATCGCTCTTTTTCTCGCTGAGTCGGATCACTTTCATGTTGTCTGCCCTCAGCACGTGCGTAATGGCCTCCAGCAGCGTGGTTTTACCGGCTCCCTTGGGGCCATCCAGAGAAACAAATAGCTGACGACTCATGCCAGGAGTGAAGATGGAGTCAGGATTGCAGTAAAGGGTACATTCGCCAAAAGCATATTATTTCCTGGTGTGAGAAGCGGATATTTTTTTAAGCCGTCGGCCCTATTCGCGAGAACAAAATCGAGGAGTATTCACAGACAATAATGGAACGGCTCTGCCTGGCAGGCTTTATCATCCTCTTTTCGTGTTCATGAATTAAAACCCGCGTCCTGTAGTTTACGGGAACAGTCAGGTAAACGAAAAGATCCTGATTTAGTCTGCTGACGGAGGGTTTGAGAGAAAAACGGACCTGAACGTATGCGGCTTTAAGTACGCTCACATAGATGCAGGCCAAAAATCGTTTCTGACAGGGAATCACATCGCATCAGTTAACCCGTAATGGGTAACATTTTGTCCAGTTGTAGTTGATTTTTGCCAGCGTCAGTTCTCCGGCGACCTCACCAAAATCAACGGTCTGACGTTCCAGAAAATAGTGACGTAAGGTTGCGGGTAAAAAAGCCGCGTTGTAGCGCAGCAGGGTGCTGTGCCAGAAGGGGGCCGGTAATCGGCTGCCCGAATGACGCATCATCAGCTCATTTTTCCAGTCAGAATCGAGCACCTTTTCGCAAAATGACTGGCGCATGGTTACAGCAGGACTTTCAGGGATCCCTGCGAGCAACAACTGACCGGGCAACGCAACGAGCCGGAGATCTCTGATAACGACTTTCTTCGCCTCAAATCCGGTCCAGATAGCCGTCAGCTGATCCACTTTTTCGGGCAACGGCGCGTTTTCGTGATAGAGCGGCAGGGTAAGAGGTAAGAAAGTAAAATGAAAACCGTCTGCTGGCAGAACATCGGCCAGCGGATCATCTCGGGTAAGTTGCTGCAGTTCACGCAGCAGACGTGAGACATCAGAGGATACAGACGGCTGTATGCCTGTCGCGAGAGCCAGTTTTACCGGATCGTAGTAGTTACCTTGCCTGATATCGCCAATGCCTGCATTTTTCCGCCACATCGCAACGGTATTCTCATTTGCAGAACGGTAGATGTTGTGCAGATTCATCGATTTCATATCAGACCTTTTGCTATTTAAATCTGTTTGTCGCTAAGGATATTTCTGACTGACGTTTCAGGCTACCTGATTCATTTTTAAGTGATCATTCGGACATAAAAAAATGTGAAAGGTTAATCCAGTGCGCATCTCATCAGAGGTCTCTCTGTGGCTCATCGCGCACGTTTAACAAGATGCTAAACGTGCGCCTCGGCCTTATAGCGGACAGTGGCAATTTTTGCAGACTGGTGGGTAATCTGACGCAAAAAGGCATTCGAATCATATTGCAGTATCAGCTTTTAACACGCCAAAATTCCAGAATTTCCCTGGTAGCCAGGTGTACATGGGAAATGGCTGGACAGCCATTATGGCGACTCGGGGCAGAGGCCGGTTTTCTGTCAGAGGAATCGACAGGGATGACGCACGAGCTGAAACGCTGGATGGTGCCGAATAAGCTGCCATTGCTCAGGCTGACACAATACGCTGTTTTTTAAGGAGGTTTGGCATTTGCCTGAGCTGGCAACTCCATCAGATTTAACAGTTCAGGCCCTGCAGCACAACGTATCAGCATTGCTGTGCTGTCTGTTTAGTCTGCAGGCATGAGGCCGCCGGAGTAATCAACCTCCGGCAGACCGCGTTAACAGCATACGGATAATTACTTAGATGCCCTGGCTCCGCTCATCCCGGAAGAACCATCATGTCCTCCCTGACTCCCGCCGCTGCCACCCTGACCGCCGACGCCGCCTGGACCCGCATCGCCGCCGTTTCCGCCATTACCTGATCCGTCACCATTACCTCCGTTTCCGCCATTTCCGCCTTTTTCACCCCCATTACCGCCGTCGCCGCCATCTCCGTTGCTGCCAGAACCCGCATTCCCTCCGTCTCCCCCGTTTCCATCACCGCCACCGTCACCACCGTCGCCACCATCACCGTCTGCCCATGCCGCAGTGCTGAATATTCCTGCCGCCAGAGAGGACGTTACAGTGAATACGACAATGAAAGGTCTTAGTAATGCTGAGGTGAGAATAATGAGGTATGCAACTTTCCTGAGAAGGTTTTTCATATCATCTCCTGCGTTATGAATTATATGCCGCCGTCACCACCACTATCACCGCCACTGCCATCACCGCCATCACCACCATCACCACCATCACCGCCGGGTGAATTATTCCCGCTTCCTCCGTTACCACCATTCCCTCCATCGGCTCCGTTTGTACCTCCATTGCCGCCATTTCCGCCATCTGAGTTGGAACCCGTGCCAGCGTTACCGCCGTTACCGCCATTTCCGCCCGGACCACCGTCACCACCGTTTCCACCATCTGAAATCAGTGATAAAGAAGCAGAAAATGGGCTCGGGTATGCCGGAGATGCATAACCATAATGTGTTAAAACCGCCAGCAGCAGAGTGGAGCACCGTAGTAAGGTTTGGCATCGTTTACAGATGTTGTGACTGGTCATTGTTACCTCCATCACCGCCAGCCCCGCCGGGGGCGTTATCTGTTGATCCGCCATCACCACCGTTTCCGCCATTGGCGCTACCGGGTGTACTTTTATGATGTTTATGATGCTTGTGATGGGTTTCAGTCCCGGCGCCTGCACCGTTCCCCCCATTTCCGCCGTTACCACCTGAAGCAGAACCGTTACCGCCATTACCTCCGTTCAGACAACCGGTGCCTGGTACGCCATTTTTACCATTTTCTCCGTTGGGTGAAGTGGCGTTCCCATTCTGTCCGTTCTGACTTTCACAGTCAGACAGCTGGATAGCGCCCTGCGGCAATGTCTGACTGAAGGCTGGAAGGGAAAAAAGAATTCCTGCCGAAAGCGGCATGAGAATCAGAGTGTTGAGCAGTTTTGACATAAAAGTTCCATCCTTTAATTAATGGCCGCCTTCCGGAGGCGACCATTTTTAGTAAGATTTAACAGCCTGATTACGCACCGCCGCCGTCACCACCACCATCACCGCCGTCACCGTCACCGTCACCGGAACCATTGCCGTTAGCTGAGCCGTTGCCAGTGCCGTTACCATTACCGCTGTCGTTCCCGTTACCGCTGCCGCTGTTATTACCGCCATCTCCGCCCGGGCCACCTGGAGAATTGGCTCCAGAGCCGCCGTTCCCGCCGTCACCACCATTAGCATCTCCAATAAGTACGAAAGTATGGGAGGCGTGGTCAGTAAGCGGTTCGTTGATTAACGGTGCGGCGACAGAAATTCGCGCCGCAGAGAGAACAAAAAGACCTAAAGCAAGAGTTAGTTTTTTATGTCTCATAATCCATCCTTAAAGGTAAGAAATACATGAGATAATCGCGGCCCATCCCGTAAGTAATGAGCCATTTGATTAAAAGTAAATTCATTAAAAATTAAAATCACAGGAGTGTAATGAAACGTATATCGATGTCTGAGGATATTTTTGTTTGAATTTGATCGGAGACATCGGAGGTGTTAGTTATTAGTTAAGCCATTGATTATAAATCAAAATTAAGACTAATAATTAATCTGCTAATGGTTTACTCTTTTCATGAACATACACACATTACACTATTATTAAAGTGATTTTTCTATCAATAAACAAAAAGTGGTGTATATAAATTTAAGAAAAAAGGCGAAAATGTCATTTCTGTATAATTATGCTGACCATTAAAAGGTATGTTCTGATGGATATTATTTAACGATTCTGAGTTAACTTTAACGAACCTTTGAAATCCAGATATTTCAGGAGGTGCTGCCAGAACAGCTACAGGCGGGACCTCAACAGCTCAGGAAAACTGCACAATATCGTTCGGCTGCAAAACAGTAATACTTTGAGAGCGTTCAGTGTGCGGCCGGTTAATAGTTCGCGGTAGCTTCTCACACAACCAACTGCCGGAACATGGCCCCCTTCGAATCCCCGGCGTTGCCAGGTCGTCGAGCCCCACTGCGCTAACCGGCAGTGCCACTAAGCTCTGCCGTACCGCTAAGCGTTCCGGGCCTGACGGCCAGGGTCTGATGCAGAAAGGCAGGTGTAGCCTCAGCAGCCTGCTTACCGTGCGTAATGAGCGGAAAGCGGACTTTGTATTACTGGTATCATTGACCTCTTAGAGCATTCCACTCATCGCAGGTGGCATACAGTCATCTGTTACATCATGCAAAGATGGTATTACGTCTTCAACGTCCGCTTCTGGCACACAGCGGACATTCAGTTCTCCCATTGTTAGCAGCATGGCGCTTTGAAAGAGTATTGCCCGTTTTTCAGCTGAGGCTATGATGGGTTAAGCTAACCAGGCCAGAACGATGGTCGAAGGCTTGCGAAGGCATCGTGATGCGCTGTTACAAAAACCCTTTTAGTAAAAGCTATCAAGGCCGTCTGCAAGCCTGTTTTGTGCAGGTCAGCGAGCGTCTTATAGAGCTAAGGCCAAATGATCTTCCCATGCTCATCAAGCAGATCTGTCAGGAGAGCTGTGCCATCATCTCCCACGCGGAATGCCCCGTAACGTGCCTGCGCGAAACGCTCGCCATGACCTTCCTGAAAGAAATAAGCGTTGGTGCCGACGGTCAGCGAGCCGGAGTGTTGATGGTATTTCACCCGTAGCTGATTTGCCTGCAGCGGCTCACCCTGATCAAACCGGGCCTGAGTTGCATGACGCTGCGCATCGAGATCCACAATCAGAGTCCCGCTGGTGGGCAGGCATGGCGCTGACCGGGTCGCGCCGCAGGCCACCGCCTGTTGATACAGCGTCTGCTCCAGCGGTCGGGTGAGGGCATAATTCAGGGCCATGTAATCACCCTGCATCAGGGAGCGCGGGTCAACCGGCGCAAGGGGTAAAATCATGACCGCGCCCTGTTTAAGCAACTGCTCTTTTTGCCAGATGCTGACATTAACGGTCACCAGCGCCAGCGCTATCACTGCGCCTGCCAGCCATCGGCTCTTATTACGCATTCTCACTCGCACCTCCGGTTTGTGCGGGTATCACTTTTGTGACGACCCACCCCAGCCCCAGCAAAACCAGACCGCCAGCCAGCAGCAACAGCGCTTTATGCAGCAGTATCACTTCCAGGAAGTAATACCAGCCAATGACATACAGCACCATGAACCCGCCACTGACCACCAGCAATCCCGGACTTCCCAGATAACGCGCCATCAGAATCAACCATAAGCCCAGCCCGATACCTGGGGCATAGAGGGCGGCAGCCCCGCAGATAACGGCGGCGGGCAGTGTGATTATCGAAAACAGCGGCTGACCGCTTCTTTTCTGACTGAGCGCACTCAGCACTAAACCTGCCGCAATACCGGTGCCTGTCGCAGACTGAAGCATAGAAAACTGCGCAGAAGACCAGAAGAAATCCATGAGCACCGCCGCGTTTATTCCAAGGAAACTCAGCAGCATCAGACCCGCCGGGATGCCATACAGCAGCGGATGTACGGCGTCAGCATAGGATCCTGCCAGTAATTCCAGCTGATGGCTGACAATCCACAGCCACAAAAACATCACCGCTGCCACCAGCAGGGAAACAGCAACGCGGCCTGCCGTTGGCGACAGGTAGTGCAGGGAAAATAAATAGCCCGCCAGCACCAGAAAAAAGGTGAGGGCAGAGATAGCCATAAAGCGGTAAGTGCGGTCAGGCATCGCCATCGCCATCGCCGCAAGAATCGGTAATGTGCACAATGAGCTCAGCATCATAAAGCTGACGTCAGTGCTCTGGATTTGTATCACAACGCCGCAAATCAGTCCGCACGTCGCCGCGATGGCCCATGCCAGCCCGAGGTGATACTTACCGTCACGATCGCTGCGTAACAGGCCGCGGGCAATCACGGCGAGAACCAGTGAAGGCAGGATAAGGGTGACAGCATTCTGGTCATCGAGCAGGTCAGTGGAATAGAGCACCAGCGCCATCAGTAACAGAGTGATGATCGCGGCGATCCAGCCTCCGACGCTCAGCGCCAGCCTCAGATACCAGGGCAGGTCCGACGCGTGACCGTGTTGCTGAATCTCCCTGATCTGTGCGTCACTCAGCAGACCCTGCTGACGCAGGGCGTCTGTCAGTAAGGTCAGTCTGGCCGGAGCCAGATCGATCGGCCCCTTTTCAGCCAGTTTGCGCTGCCACTTCAGCAGGATCGAACCATTTGCCGCTACCCAGAAAATCATCAGGACGCCGGTCAGATACAGATCACCCGTAACATAGGCCACCAGGAATAACTGCATGATCAGTGCACAGCCCACAACCGTCAGGCTGGCGATGCCCAGCGTCAGCATGCAGAGATCCACATGGCGATAACGGTACAGGTAATAGCCTGCCAGCAGGGTAACCAACCAGCCGCCCGTGACAAACGTAAAGTGGTTAGCACCGTGCCAGTCAGAGATATTTTCGGCCACGATGGCGGTCAGCAGCAGCAGTAAAAATCCGGCCATGACGCGTGAGAACCAGCGGCTTGCCAGCCAGCTCTCAGGGTGATGCGTTATTGCCCGCCAGGCCAGAACTTCCCTGATAATCAGGCAGGCTGCCAGCAGCGCCAGATAGCCGTGCAGTACTGTCGTCGGGAGCCAGAAGAAGCTGTCAGACACGGCGAGCTCCAGCAGTGACGTCGGCAACGTGGCGGTGTAATAGAGCTGGAACGCCAGGTTAGCGACCAGCCAGCTGCAAAACCACAGGCTGTTTTGCCGGGCAATCAGCGCCAGCGGCAGAAGAACACATAACCAGGCCCGAAAGAGCTCCCAGCTGTCAGCACCCGTCTGATAAATCTGCCCGTAAAGCGCAAAGAGCGCACCGAAACTTAATCCTGCTGCCAGCAATGCGCTGCGTGCCAGCGTGCTGTACCAGCGCCACCAGACCACTACCGCCAGCGCGACGATCAGCAGTTCGGCCAGGGCAAATTTCGCCATCTTCGGCAGCCAGGCCCAGTTCCAGGCAATAAAAAACACCGACCCTGCAACCAGTGACAGCAATCCCAGACAGCAAAGTACCGGGATAAGAAACTGACGCCACTGAGAATCTGACGGTCTGATACCACAGAAAGCATAGATACGCAGGCAGGTCTCCGGGCTCAGGCTTCCTGCTTTCACCAGATGCCCGATTTGACGGCAAACATACGCTGCCGTTCGTGATGGCAACCCGGTTATCTTATCGGCCGTAATCTCCCTCATACTTTCCCTGCCTCTGTTTGCGGTGTGACTTTAATGATGACGTTAACCACGGTTCTTCCCTGCGATCACGCTTTGATGAGCGGCAGATAATTTTGCTTAACAAATGTAAACATCTTTTCCGGGATATAACAGCGTAAATCAAAGGCGGGGAGTGAACGCTGCGCGATCTGTCGCATTGTTATGATCGTGAGCATCGTTAACCAGAAGCACCTCCGTTTACTGATGCCCTGATACGGAGATATTGTCTGAAGAGACAGGTCCATCCCACTAAGCTCACGGGAAAATAATCACTTTATAACCACCAGTGTTTCCCGGTGATTTCATTTTTCTGTCATTCTTATTCTTTAGGCTCGTGGCTTTCCTTAACGGATAGAAAAATATGAATATAAAAGCGATTTCTCTGGTTATCGGTTGCGCACTCTCTTTATCAACGCTGGCGGCACAGCCGAAGGTCGAACGCTACATCGTCAGTTTCCCGGAAGGAACGCGCGTGAGTTACAACGGTGCGTTCGCCAGCGCATTTCTTCAGGGTCTGCCGGTGGGTATCGGCTCCGGTTTGCTGTTTACCGGTAAGCAGGGGTATGCGCTGACCTTTGTTACCGTCACCGATCGCGGACCCAATGCCGACTCGCCTGATGTGGGTAAGAAAGAGGCAAAAATTTTCGTCACGCCGGACTTCGCTCCAATGCTGATGAATATTCGGGTGCAGAACGGCAAAGCCGAGGCCACAGATGCCCGACCATTGCATGACGATAAAGGCAACGTTAACGGATTGCCGCTACAGGATGGCGTTATCGGATCAACCAATGAAGTCGCACTAAGCGATACGCTGAAAGCGCTGCAGGGCGATAACCGTGGTCTGGATACGGAAGGTATTACACCGGATGGCAAGGGCGGATACTGGCTGTGCGATGAGTATGGTCCGTTCCTGATTAACGTAGATGAGCGCGGTAAAATCCTGGCGATTCACGGGCCGCAGGCCGCCGAAGGGGAGAAATCCATCGCGGGCGGTCTGCCGAACATACTCAAATGGCGTCAGCCAAACCGTGGCTTTGAGGGGATCACCCGCATGCCCGATGGGCGTATCCTCGCCGCGGTGCAGAGCACACTGGATATCGACGGTAAAAGCAAAAAGCAGGCGCACTTTACCCGCCTGGTGAGTTTCGATCCGGCGACCGGGAAAACTGCAATGTATGGTTACCCTATCGACAGCGCGGCTTACAGTAAAAACAGTGACGCTAAAATCGGCGATATCGTGGCGATCGACAATCAGCATATCCTGCTGATCGAACAGGGCACCGACAAAAACGATGCGATGCGCAACCTTGTCTATAAGGTGGATCTCAGCCCCGCTACCGAGCTTTCAGCATTTGATAAGCCAGGTGAATATCCCGAGACTGACGACGAGAAAACGCTGCTGAAACGTGGCATAAAGTTCGCCGCTAAAAAGCTGGTGGTTGATTTACGTCAGCTGGGCTGGCAGCAGGAGAAAGCCGAAGGGCTGGCGCTGATCGACAACAAAACGCTGGCGGTCACCAATGACAATGACTTTGGCGTGAAAGCGGTGATGCTGAATCCGGTTGAAGGTAAGAAGCGTAAAGATTATCGGGTGACAGAGCAGGGGACGCTTACGGTGGATGACAAGCCGGTTGCCACGACAATCGGTCTTAAGCCGCTGAAGAAACCGGAGTCAGACAGTGAGTTGTGGATTATCACGCTGGCGGAATCGCTGAAATAAGATTCAATGGTATAAAGCGTTAACGTTCTTTTTTGGCATAAAGCGGACAGAGGCGCATGTTAATGTCCGCTTTATACCAGAAGCGGATATAATTTCCTTTGACTGCAGCTGCTTATTGCCACTCATTGTCAGCAAATGAACTACTTCCATTAGACTTTAGCCTGATCGTTGATTAGTCGAAAACGCCATTAATTACGGCGGTCACGACAGCCGTGCTCAGAGCAATAAGCACTAAATCATCGCCTACGGCCCGCCACTCATATCCGGGATAATAGGGCAGATCATTAATCATTGAGGCAGGCAAAGTTTTTTTAGCGATACCTGGAGGTAAGGGTTTACCACGCGCAACCTTTTTAGCGATACCGGGTGGCAGAGACTGATATCCCGTCAGGCCATAATTGACAGCAAGAGAACGTGCACGAGATAAACTGATATCAGAGCCGACACGGTCTGGTTGTCCATAATTCTTACGATTTCCATGTTTGTCTTCAGACTTAACATTATGTTGTCCTTTATCCCCGTTCGCGCCATTGTTACCGTGATTGCCATTGCCATTGCCATTGCCATTGCCATTGCCATTGCCAGGGTTTGCATAAGCTGGAGCAGCTAAAACGGCGAAACTTATAACAAGTGCAAATGCTGCTTTACGAGTGGGAAGATTAAGCATGATATTTCCTCAATGTTATTTATTACTCGAATGAAATATAAGATGAAGCTGCATATCTGACAATGTCAGTCCGGCTTCAATTTCTGCCAGCCAATGGTTAAAGCTAAAATCAACTTTCTTGATTTTGAGTTTCTGAAACGACGCGAACAAAAGCCTGACTGTAATACCGTGCCATACCATTTACGCGACTGGCGTGAACTTTCTCCCTGCCACCGCAAAGAGACGGAGCGGGCGCTTCCGACTTTTCTGAAAACGCTTAATACCAGGCAGAAATAGCTTTGCTGATGCCAGACGGACAGAGGGCCAGTCTGGTGAGCTCTCCCATTCCCCAGTCAGCCGTAACACCTTCCTTATAATGATACATGCCACTAAAAAATATGTAGCGCTTAAAACATAATGTAGTAATGTCTACGTTATGAAAATGCACATATTAGTACTTACGCTCACAACGGCCCAGTCCACGCTACGTATGCGTGTCTGGCGAACCCTAAAAAACAGTGGTGCTGCTGTCCTGCGCGACGGCGTTTATCTCGTCCCCGACGCAGAGGAAGGATATGAAACCTTCCTGACAACGTGCCGGGAGATAAAAGATGAAGGCGGAGCGGCTTATGTCTTTACTGCTGACGTTTCTGAAGAGGAGGGATTCCAGCCGCTGTTTGATCGTTCTGAGCAGTACAGGGAAATTTTAAAAAAACTCGGCGCTTTCCGGAGCGCACTTCAGGCTGACGGTCTGCCGGGAGAACTCAGAAAGCTGCGTAAGCTACGCAGGGAATTCGACAGGCTCGGAAATATTGACTTTTACCCGGGCGAAGCCCGACAGCAGGCGGCATCGGCGCTTGCCTCTGTGGAGCTGGAGATAAACCAGCTGATATCCCCAGGGGAACCGCATGCCGTGTCGGGCACACTGACGCGACTCAGCCGTGAGGATTACCAGGGCCGGATCTGGGCGACGCGCAGCCGTCCCTGGATTGACCGGCTTGCCAGCGCCTGGCTAATCCGGCGTTTCATTGACTGTGACGCGCATTTTCTCTGGCTTGAGGACACGGGAGCCTGTCATCCGGATGCGGTGGGCTTTGACTTTGACGGCGCCATGCTCAGCCATGTCGATAACCTGGTCACTTTTGAGGTGCTCATCAGACGCTTCGGGCTGGAGCAGAGGATACCCGACGACATGGGTCTGCTTGTTCACTATCTGGATATCGGAGGCGTACAGCCTCCTGACGCTGCAGGCGTGGAAAGCATTCTGGCAGGCCTGCGTGAAAGTATTAGGGACGATGACAAACTGCTGGCAACAGCCTGTGCGCTGTTTGACGGTTTACTGATGTCTTTTGAAATGAGGTCTGCCAATGAGCAAAATGATGGAACTCCCACTGGCTCAGGATAGCGCTGAGCCACCGTCAGTATCCTTCAGAGAGGCCATCCTCTTCTGGCTGAAGCTCGGCTTTATCAGCTTTGGCGGCCCGGCAGGACAGATTTCGATTATGCATCAGGAACTGGTGGAAAACCGGCGCTGGATATCAGAGCAGCGATTCCTTCATGCGCTGAATTTCTGCATGGTATTACCCGGCCCGGAGGCACAACAGCTGGCAACTTATATCGGCTGGCTGATGCATAAAACCTGGGGCGGAATTGTCGCCGGTCTGCTTTTCATTTTGCCATCGTTGCTGATTCTGATTGCGCTGGGCTGGATATATATTGCCTGGGGTGATGTAGCCGTAGTGGCCGGGATTTTTTACGGCATTAAACCCGCCGTTGCGGCGGTAGTGTTGCAGGCTGCACACCGCATCGGCTCGCGCGCCCTGAAAAATGGTGCCCACTGGGCGATAGCCGCAGCAGCATTTGTCGCTATTTTTGCCCTGAACGTACCGTTTCCGCTGATTGTACTCGTCGCCGCCGTTACCGGATTTATCGGTGGGCGTATAGCGCCGGACAGATTCAGGGCCGGTGGGGGCCATAAAGCTCAGGATAAAGGTTATGGGGCTGCCATCATCGACGATCATACACCGCTGCCCGCGCATGCCGTCTTCAGCTGGATGCGCATGGCAAAAGTGATTGCTGCCGGGGTGCTGCTCTGGCTTATCCCTATGAGCATGCTGACGCTGATGCTGGGATGGACCCATCCGGTGACGCAGATGAGCTGGTTCTTTACTAAAGCTGCGCTGATGACCTTCGGTGGTGCCTACGCAGTCCTGCCTTACGTTTATCAGGGCGCAGTATCGAATTATGGCTGGCTGACGGCGGGGCAGATGATGGATGGTCTTGCGCTGGGTGAATCGACCCCCGGTCCATTGATTATGGTCGTGACCTTTGTCGGCTTTGTGGGCGGTTATACTAAAGCCGTGTTCGGCTCTGATGCTCTTTTTTTAGGAGGCGCAGTAGCCGCCTGCCTGGTAACGTGGTTTACCTTCCTGCCATCATTCATTTTCATTCTCACCGGCGGGCCGTTTATTGAAACCACCCATAACAATGTCGGGTTTACGGCTCCTCTGACGGCCATAACTGCCGCCGTAGTGGGCGTCATCCTCAATCTGGCGCTCTTTTTTATCTGGCACATTGTCTGGCCAGCAGGCGCAGCCGGCAGTATTGACCCGTGGGCCGCTGCCATTGCCGTAGCCTCTGCTATTGCACTTTTTCGCTTTAAATGGAAGGTTACGCACGTTATTGCTGCCGCAGCGATAGCAGGCCTGATTGTACATTCAACAGGGCTTTCCGGGGCGTGACGAAAAAAATAAGTAACGTTATAAGCCTGAACATTTCTGCATGTCACTGAAACGCCATCATTCCGGCACTCAGGTTATACAGCACATGGTGCGCCAGGCGTGGCATGGCTAACTGAAGAAATGCCAGATAATGGCTCATAGCGGAAACCAGTCTGATGCCAGTCCGCTTTTCGCTCATAAGGGACGTTAGCCTTACGTCATTCCGCTTTGTGCCATAAGCGGACGTTGCGTAGCATGAATTTCTATCCCGATCATCAGGTGTCCCGTTCTGTTGATTTACAGCGATACCTGAAAAAAGGTCCCGTCAGCAGGACCTGGCGTTAACAGGATAGCCTCTTTACTTATTAACTGGCGAGCCCGGTTACATTGACATGTGCTCAGCGGACTTGAGATGCTCTTCTACAACAGGTGTATGCGCTACTGCCAGCGCTTTGACATCCGGATCTTTGATTTTCATCATGTCACTTTTCAACGTCGACAGCACCGTCTTATGGTCCATTACTCCGGCGTGTTCCATATACATTTTATCAAAAGCACCGTCGCTCTCTTTTTCAAGTTTACCGGCCATAGCTTTATGTTTGGCGTCTGGCTCAGCAGGCAGTGTCACGCCTTTTTGCTGAGCAACTGCCTTAACTTTGGTCAGGGCGCTACCGTGATCATCGACCATTTTCTGAGCAAATGTTTTAACTTCGGCGCTTTGTGTTTTGCTCAGCGCAATTCTGGCGGCGGCAATTTCATTAATATTGGCCTGCGCCATATCTTTCAGTGCTTTTTCGTCGCCAGCGCTGAGTTTAGCTTTAGTTACAGTCTGCTCTGCATTGCCGCCCTGCGGGGCGCTCGTCTGCGTCTGCGCCTGTACGCTGACCGTACTGAACATAGCGACGACTGCCGATATAGCCGCCAGCCGTTTCAGGATTCTCATGTTTTGCATTTTTTACTCCTGGATGTCATTGGGGAAGCTGATGTCAGATAATTCTCTTCAGCCTCATAGAGTGATATCAAACGTATTAGCGCATCTGATGGGCGAGCGATTTGATACAGCAGTTCATGGTGTGTTCCCGGCAGAAGATGACAGGAAATCACGAAAGGAAAAATGGAAATTTCGCTATGCTAAATTTCGTACAGCGTATTCCTGAATTGATTTGTTTAACAATAATAAATCAGTCAGTTAATAACTATTTTATTGCGCTTTACCACGGCGACTGACTAAGCCACCTTTACGGCCGGCATCGACTGCTCTGTCAGGATTGTTTTTGAAGTTACCGCCGCTTGTCTTCCCGCCTTTTCTGCCAGCTTCAGATGCGCGTACTGAATCTTCGGCGAAATTACCTTTACCACCACGATGAGTGCTCATAGTTTAATACTCCGGTCGGGCAATATTGCTTCAGACCTTAGGGGGTTTACCTCATTAGTAAAGCTTATAAATGTCATGAGCGAACTTAGACTAAGACGATTCTTACGCTTAAGTTACTTTTATGTCCTGATTTGACTTAAAAGCCGTCTGGAAGTTTTATTTGTCAATGCTACAGCACCTGTCATCTGGTAAGCCAGTATTCAAACGCGCTGGACAGCTCCAGTAAAAGCCTGACGCAGGCTACTGAATCCTGCGCCGGGCGAAACGCAAAGTCATACATCTCTGAGCGCATCTGCTTTGTAGCAAAAAGGCTTCTGAAGCACACGACGGCTTCAGTCAGCACTATCAGCCAGATTTCTGGATTTGATGAGCCGGCTCACTTCATCAGGTTTTTCAAAAACACCGTCGGGCTTTCTCCATAACCCTTTCGCAAGTCAGTTTAAAATCATGATGTCCGCTTTTCGCTAACAGCGGACCTTCAATCTTACATGTAAGTTATCGATTTCCACGGACATCAACTTTTTCACCTGTAAGTCTTTCAACCATCTCCAATGCGTCTGGATCGCCATGCCAGGCCATGCAACTTAAACAGTCTCCGCCACAGTCAAAATTCAATGTGTCTGGTGTCTTACTCATTTGCTGATTACAGGTCTGGCAATTGCTTTCTTACACTGGAATTAGCATCCGTTTTTAAATTTTCATTTCTATGTTACCTAACATATCACCCTTAAGTCCGTTCCTCGCTCATAGCGGACCCTGGCTTGCCGTCAGTCCGCTCTGTGCCAAAAGCGGACATTCGCAAGAAATCATAGGTAACAAGCAGATGTGTCGGCTGATATCAGTGCGTATTAGTCAACAGGGGACAGCCCAGACTGACTCAGCGTCATAAAAAGGCTTGTCACCTTACCGATATCATTTACGGAAGGATACAGCCAGATGAGGTTAAATCCACATCTGGCTGCCGGATGGATATCAGAAAGTTTCCCAGTTGGTTTCTGATGTCCTGACGGACGACTGAGGTTTTAACACAGGCGTGACCGCCTGAACCTTCGGCGTCAGCAATCCGGAAGAAGGCACACGGAACACGGCAACGGTTCTCTCAAGCTCGAGCGCCTGTTCTTCGAGGCTGCTGGCCGCTGCGGATGACTCTTCAACCAGCGCAGCGTTCTGCTGGGTAGTTGTATCCATTTCCGTCATGGCCTGCGCAATCTGTGTGATCCCGCGGTTCTGTTCGTCCGATGCAGCGGCAATTTCACCCATGATGTCCCTGACCTGCGATACAGACCTGACGATATCCTCCATCGTATTGCCAGCACGGTTAACCAGCTCGGTACCGTTACTTACCCGGCTCAGAGACTCACTAATCAGCGTCTCAATTTCTTTTGCTGCAAGCGAGCTGCGCTGTGCAAGGTTGCGGACTTCACCGGCAACCACAGCGAATCCTCGCCCCTGCTCGCCAGCCCGGGCCGCCTCGACTGCGGCGTTTAGCGCAAGAATGTTCGTCTGAAAAGCGATGCCGTTAATAACGGAGATGATCTCCCCAATCTTGCCTGAGCTCTGACTTATTCCCCCCATGGTGCTAATCACGTCGCTGATGATATCCCCGCCGCGACAGGCATTATGTGACGCGTCGGTAGCCAGCTGGCTGGCGTGATGCGCGTTCTCCGCATTTTGCTTAACCGTGGATGTCAGCTCTTCCATGCTGGCAGCCGTCTCGACCACTGCAGCCGACTGCTGTTCGGTACGTGACGACAAATCGGTGTTGCCGGCCGCAATTTCAGAGGAGGCGCGGGCAACGTTATTCACGCCGTCCCTGACCCGTGAGATGATGTCACGCAGGCTCTGGTTCATGGTGCCCACGGCAGTCATCAGCTCGCCAAGCTCATCGGTGCGGGAGCTGGTTATTTCTGACGTCAGGTCACCTTCAGCAATACGTTTTGCAGACGACAGCGTTTCTCTCAGCGGGACAGTAATGCTTCGAGTCATACGCCAGGCAATCACGAGGCTAAGAATGATACAGGCGACGGTTGCAAAACCAATCTGCCAGAGTGCAGTCTGGATATACTTCTGAGCCAGCTCTGACTGAAAAAACGCGAGGCCTGTGATGGAATCATTCACTTTGCCTGCCGCTGCAGTCATTTCATCTGAGGCGAGGCTTTCAGCCTGCACCGAGAGGAGATAATTATTTAATAACGCGGAGCCCGATACTGTTTTTTGATCTACTTCCGTCAGTAATGCAGTTAGCGCATTATCAGGAGAGTCTTTAAGCTGATTAACAAGCGGAGAAATCGCCTCCCTGAACCCGGTGAATTTATCCAGTGCGGCAGACTCAGGCTTTCTGATAAAGGCCTGGACATCAAATGCCGCCTGCTCTGTTTTGAAGCTGAGTGAAAGCAGGGCCGTAGCCATCCCTGCAGGGACAGCCGTCTGACTGGAAGCCAGTTTTTCAGCCAGAGAGGCCAGATCCATACTGTGAATCTGACTCAACGCAAGTGCAGCTCTGTCATTCATCTCAAGAAAGATCCGACGTTTTTCCTGATACTGCGTCAGAACCGCGCCCATCAGAGAAAGTCTTTCCGCCCCTTCTGCGGACCACGAGTATTTATCAAGACTGGTCCGTAAACCAGAAAGCTGATTCATCGCCTCGCCGTTAATATCGATAAACTTTTTATCCCGGGTGTACTGAAAAAGCGTGCGGTTAAGCCTGGCTTTTGCCAGCGTGTCCAGCATCTGAACGGTAACATCCCGCTTTGCTGAGTTTTCCTGAATACTTAAAAAACAGCGAAGCGCGAGCGCCGCTATGATAACTGATGCCAGGATGACCAGTGTGAATCCCAGTGCCAGTTTGCCGCCTATTTTTAAATTCGTAACTTTTTTTATAATATTCATTTTAATAACCCCAGTGTTAAACAATACCCTGCTCCTGAAGTAATCTCAGGCTTCAATACGGTATCGGTAAAAAAGATGCATTGTTTATACCTGTTTTGATTGTGTTTAAAATTTTTTTTTGAGAAAGGATTTAATTAGCCATCCCGCTTCGGTTAATCCTGGGCGCTACTTGGGTTGATTGTCATTGCGGTAATGGTTTGGTATCAAACTTGTTCTAACGGAAAGAAAATTAATGAGCATGGAAGGAAATGTAAAAAAAGTACGGGTAGAGAAATAAGTAAGTCTGTATCCATCATCCTTACCCACAATAAGTATTCAAAAAAATACATAAGAGTATGATAAATATAACTAAATATCATGTTTCTTTTTTCCGGTTTCCCATTATAGACAACAGAATGAGATTAAATCTGTGAAGGCTTTAATCACACTTTTATCGTGATAATCTCGCTTTTTAAGAATATATTAAGGTTGCATTGAGAAAATGAAAAACGCCGGGTTTATCTTAAAGTATTGTGCGATTATGACGATAAACTGTTACAGGCAGGCCTGTAGCAATAGTCCTGAAGGAATAAATTAGCCAACAGATTTTCTGCAAATAAAGGACAGGTAAATGTTCAGCTTCTCAATTTCAATCAATCCCTGAATGTTTAGGTAAAATGATATTTTGTGGGGTATGTGAATTTGAAATGCATTAATGAATTTAACCTGAGGTGGAGATATGCCACGACGAGATGAAGACAAAGGTCAGACAATTATTAGCGAAGCCGCACTACGTCTGGCCCTCGCTGAAAAAGAGATTAATATTAATTCTCTTTTGATTGAACTGGGACTCATGGCAACAGATACCTGCCACGACGATCGCCTCAGTAAAATTTTTGTAGCCAGAACATGGCTGAGAGAGTTCATCACTCCAGGTCCTGCGGAACAGCACGCACTTTATCTGCAGATACTCGCTGGCCTGAATGAATAAAATTGCTGTTAAATAAGGCAGAATCCCTTTCAGACAGTAATGATTCCATTAGACTCAGGCAGGTTATTCCTGTACCGCATAAAAATGTAGTACGGTGACCTACTATCGCCGGTTAAACACCCCTGTTTTTTACACCTGCTACTGTCACAAAGCAGACCTTTAATCTTATGTTTGCTCACAGCCAGACCAACGAGTTCCCCAGGCGCAGATTTCCGGTGGCAGGGGCTGCATGATCTCCATGACGCCCTCTGCTGCTTCACGGGTTATAGCGATCATATAACCCAGCTTTACATGGGCGTTCACGCTATTTCCGGCTACATCAGTAAGGGTTTTATCGAGCACCAGATGTTGCAGACTGTCGCGAAGCCGGGCGTAATTTTACATTTTCTGCGATTTTTCCTTCTGTCAGACGTATCAGGATATTCAGAAAAGGCTCCAGCATGAGTGTCTTCAGCGTCAGGGATGAGAACGCCGCTCAGAAAGCCCCTGTTTTAACTGAAGTCGATTCTCAGCGTAAACAGTCTGTCTGTTTTGATCGATAAGCAGAAATTGATTGACAGTTTAAGGCGAAAAATCGCGCGGTGTTGAGTTCAGAATTGAACGGAAAGCAGCGGTATAGGACGCAGGACATGAAAAGCCAAGCTCATAAGCGACCTGTTTGACTGGAATGCCATTCGCGAGTTGATCCAGCGAAGCATAGATCCTGGCTCTTTGCTTCCAGGTTCTGAAACTAAAGCCCGTATCTTTAATAAATAATCGCGAAAAGGTACGTTCTGACATCGCCGCTATAAAAGCGAGGTCACTCATCGATGCTTCCCAGCGTTGGTTAGCCAGTAGTTCCATGACAGCAGAGAATAAGCGCTCATCATTTGGCATTGGAAGTGCTGTAGTTAATGGTTGAGTTTCGCTGAGTATTTCCAGAAGCAACAGGGCCATCTTGCGCTGACTCGGTCTGTTGTAGTTCTCACTGAACAGACCTGTTATCAGTTCTTTCACCAGTGGCGTCGCCGTAATGACGTGTACCTGGTCACTCTTCGTAAAATTGGTGCATTCTGCGATAAGGCTACTACTAAAATAGACAGCCCTCAGATTGGTATGAGACAGCAAATTGTAACTATGGATCTGCAGAGGCGGCAGCCATAATGCACGCTGAGGGGGGATAACCCACCGATTGTTTTCCGTTTCAACCAGCATGACTCCCCTGGTGGCATAGAGCAACTGTCCCTCAAGATGATGATGGGGAGGATCGGTTTCTCCACGTTCATAGCTTATAGCTGTGCCAGACCAGCCAGTAACGTCTTCATGTCTTGGCGCTTTATCTATACTACCTGGCATTTCAGATTCAGACCCTGCCACTATGATACTTCAATCGGAACCATCCGGTGTACGAGCTCACTGGATGGAGAATGTTTATCGCCAGATTATCACAGACATAACAGGAGCCTATCTTAATGCGGGTACACTTTATCGTACATGAAAGTTTCGAAGCGCCAGGAGCATATGAAACTTGGGCGAGAAAACAGGGTCATGATGTGACTTACTCACACTTATACGCAGGTGATGCGTTGCCAGCCGACGCCCAGGGCATCGATTTTCTAATCGTTATGGGCGGTCCACAAGATCCAGCCACAACATCTGAAGCGTGCCCGCACTTCGATTCAAAAGGTGAGCAGACGCTGATTGCCTCCGCTGTCAAAGCCGGTAAGGCTGTGATCGGTATCTGTCTGGGATCACAGTTGATCGGTGAAGCGCTCGGTGCGCCGTTCGCCCATAGCCCGGAGAAAGAGATTGGCAAATTCCCGATTACCCTGACTGAAGAGGGCAGAAGGGATGCGTTGTTCTCTCACTTTGCGAAGTCGCTCGACGTCGGCCACTGGCATAACGACATGCCGGGTCTTACTCCGGAAGCAAAAATTATTGCTTTCAGCGAAGGCTGTCCGCGCCAGATCGTTTCATATTCAGACCGTGTGTTTGGGTTCCAGTGCCATATGGAACTGACGCCGGATGTTGTTGAGCTGCTGATCGCGCATTCTGACAAAGATCTGAGTCGTGCTGCAGAATACCGCTTCGTTGACACGCCGGAAAAACTTCGGGCGCATGATTACAGCGAAATGAATCAGATACTCTTTGAATTTCTGAACAAGCTGGAAAAACGTTATAAAGCCGCTCAGGCATAATGTCATTCCGGGTGAAAACTGTTGCCGGTTTTATGACAGATAAGCGGGTGTTGAGCATGAAGAGGGTTTTGGCTTTCAGTAAGATTGACTTGCCGCCAACCTTCCTCTTCTCAATCATCCATTCTCAGCCCTACTTTTTTATATCTGCTTACATTCCCAGACTGGCCAGCAGGTCGTCTACATCATCCTGACTGGCAGGGGTTTCTGATGGGGAGGCGGGTTTAGACGGCGCACTACGCTCGGCCGTGCCATGTGAGCCGGTGTTATCACGAATGACCTGTATCAGCTGCTGCTCAGCCTGATTCAGCACGGCCATCATCGCCTGGACTATCTGTCCGGTAAGATCCTGGAAGCCCTGTGACATCATAATCGCGTGTAACTGCTGTTGTGTCAGACCCGTGATGCGAGGGACCTCATCCAGCAAGGCAGCGGTATCCATAGCTAATGCCTGAGCCTGTTGTTTGTCTGACGGATTCCCGGAAGCGGCATCCCAGCGTTGTGAGAGCTTCTCCGCTTTTTCGCCCAGTTCGGTTTGCAGAGGTTGCGTGATCTCCACGCTATTGATGACGCCCTCTGCGGCTTCACGGGTCATAGTGACCACATAACCCAGCCTTTCGCGGGCGTTCGGGATGCTTCCTGCTACATCGGCAATGGTTTTATCAAGCCCAAGCTGTTGCAGACTGTCGCGAAGCTGCCGCAGGATGTAGCCAGCACGCGCCGTGATTTCGCCAATTTCCTGCTGTTTACTATGAGTGTCGGATGGTGACATGGATGCTGTTTCCTGCGTACAGAGTTTCGATACCTGAGGTTATCGGCAGCGTCCGGCGGTTTATTAAATTTCCTGTGAAATTTCCCGCAATACAGACGTATCAGAATGTTAAGAAGATGCCCCGGTGAGGATGTTGTCAGGTCTGGAAAGGGAAAATGTGGCTGAATATCTGTGTTCACACAGCGGGCTTTTATGCCTGGAGCATGATGCCAGCGGTTACGTTTTATTTGATCGGGAAGCGGACTTCAGTAGTGGTTCTACAGCAGAAGGCGTTACCGTCAGCGAAGTCGCTTATTGATCAACAGAAGGCATGCCAGCTGCCGCTCTTAATAAGGTGCTTTTGATAGCTGGTGCGATGATTTAAAGCGGAAACTGGCGTGTCAGGTAAATATTCATTGCTGCTGTGAACGGTATACTATCTGTTAAGACAAACGGCGAGAGGTTGTAATCAAATGCTGACATATATCACGATTGGTACAAATAACCTTCAGCGATCCGTGGACTTTTATGACGCTATTTTTAACGTCCTCGGCTATTCACGACAGCCAGCCTGGACAGAGGGCTGGGCAATGTGGGGAGATGACAATAATCCGGATAAAGGATTCAGCTTTTGTATTTGCCCTCCATTTGATGGACATACCGCGACGGCCGGGAACGGAACCATGTTCGCATTCAGTGCAGATAACGCAGAGCTTGTCAGACGCTTTCATGCAGTTGGCCTTCTTGCGGGTGGAGAGAACGAAGGCGCTCCAGGCACACGAACCGCATACGGCCCCGACTTTTATGTTGCCTACCTGCGCGATCCTGACGGGCATAAGCTGGCATGCGTTTGTCGGAGTTATTCTCCTGAAGCGGATAGCTATACAGAGCAGCAATAGTCATCCCATTGATAAAGTTTCACGATTTCAGCGGTGACTAAGTCAGCCGTGAACTCCAGCGTTACCCGGTAAGCAATCTTAATTCAGTATACGGCTGGCGCAGTGCGATTCTGGCACAAAGCGGAGATGCCCGCAGGGTGAAGTCTGCTGAAGGATAAAAGGAGACAAGACATCCTGCAGTGAACTCATTCCTTATGGTTCTGACTCAGCCTGGGCCAGACGTAAATGATGCGCTATAAAGTTCGCTTTATGCGCGCTGTAGCGATGAGCATTGTTCCTGCTGAGTCGTACTGCTGAGTGTTTCAGCTCAGCATACATCTCTGCGATGTGAGTGTTTTCTCGTAAATAATCGCGGAAAACAAGATGTCTTAGTACCTGTATATCGCCACTGGCAAATGCATGCACCTGATGGCTACGCTGATCGCCACCCTTAATGAAATATCTGCGCCCTGAAATTCCGTTCTCACCGCGGATAACATAACCGGCATGGGCCATTGCACTATTGTATCTATCCAGTTCATTGATGTCGGAGACTTCCAGCAATATGTCGATAATGGGCTTTGCTGAGAGACCAGGCACGGATGTGCTGCCAATGTGATGGATATCTTTAGCCACTCCACCGAGCAGTGTCTTTATCAGTAAACTTTCCGCTTCAAACATCTCAGGCCATTTATCATCGTATGGCACAACTATAACCGTCCGCATCAAAGCACCTCCTCAGCCCTGAGTATACAACTCATCCCTGAACCTCTGTGCCTGCCGCTGGCGTTCCCTGGTGAAAAAACAGCATCCACTGGCCTTCATCTGAACAAATCCAGTAAGAGGAACGTAATGCAGGGTGGCTGCCATCAGCGTAAAACGTCCGATAGTGAAGCAGGGCGCAACCGCAGCCCATCTCCGTGAGCCGGAAATCGCTGCTGAGAATAAAGGGTGCATCCTTCTCACTAAGCAGCGCCGTAATGGTCTCTGATCGGTTGACCATTACACCTGATCGGGTGATTTCCCGGAACTCAGGATGAAGAATCAGCTCAAGCCACTCCCGATCGTTTCGCCTGTCACCATGAAGGCTGCACTCAAGTAATCTGAGCTTTTCCAGAAGCATTCTGCTTACCCTCAAATAGTCATGCCCGACGTCTGAATGACTACAACAGTACGCCTGTATCTTCACTCCTGATACAGGCAATTCTGATAGAGGGTAGCAGGTCAACTGCTATGATGGAGACGCCCTAAGTAGTGGTATTTAAAAAAATGCCCCTTTAGGATCATCACCTTTTTGAAGGTGAGGGCTCTGCTCATCAAGTTTATAATTAATCAGATAACCATCCTCGGTAAAAGATAAAGTAAGAATTTGTTCATGACCGAGTATTTTCGGCGAAAGCGGAACGATTACGAGTCTGCTTTGTTGACTCCAGATGTAGCGCCAGCTCAGGGCTTCACTGAAGTTTTCAGGAAAATTGGGTGGCCCAAAACGGTTCAGGACTTCCCGCTTAGTTGTTTTTCCAGCAATTAACCAGCTGCCAAGGGTGTTTTTATCAGAAAATGTCTCCGGAAGATTATGTGAGCGCACACCTCCAGACATACAGCCCTGCAAGAAAGGTAAAGCCAGCATTAAAGTATAAATGATTGCTTTAATTGAATTCGGTCGCAAAGTAACTCCCCATTTTAAACGGTTTCGCTTTAAGGATTTTCACTCCTGTAGCTGGATCGGTTACAATTTCACTAAAGTGGAAAACACATTTAGTAAACTGTTCATGTGCATCAAAATTCACGTCGTAATCTTTTCCAGCCTCAAGATTAACTAACGCTGACGTTGAGCAACTTCCCTGATCGGTATCGTCTGTGAGAATATGGAAAATAGTCTGGCCTGGTTTTGCATATACTTCAAAATAATAATTCTTATAATCATTTTGGCGATAACTTATCTTAGGCATGCCAATATCTCGGGTGTCGTTATAATAACCAAATGATGTGTGCGGCACTAACTGTTGATCTGCTGTGTTTTCTTTAGTAGATATCGATGTGCCGGTTACGTTCCCAATAAAACGAATTCGAGCCAGATTGCTTTTTTCACCGATCGGGTCTTTATAAAGCGGCGCGGAATAGTTAAAGGCTGAGCAGCCACTTAATAAAGACATGCTCAGGAAAGTAAAAGATAAGTATTTTTTCATTGGAATAAAAATCCAGGATTAATTTACCTGGAACTATCGGCAAAAATAGTCAATACTTTAATTTTTTCTGCCTGTACACAAGTCACACAAGAGAAACGATCCGGAAGCAAAGAGAAATGTTGCGCAGCGCGCGGTTCGAGGTAACCTGCTTCCCGCACATCAACTTAATGTGAAGTTAGCAGCGTCCACTTCTGGCATAATGCGTACGCTATCCAGCCCAATGTCCGCTAGTAGCGAAGAGCCGGCCTTAAGGTACAAAATATGTTGCCAGATTGACAGTGAAGCTACTGATTAACAAGTGTGTGAGATCAGCAAAGTAGCAATTGAAAAAACTCGCAAAAGTAACCAAGTCTGAATAATTAATCTGTTCATTAGGACAATAAATGATGTCATTCAATAATAAAAACCTGTTTATTACTCTCTTATCGCTCTGCACATTTCAAACTTATGCAGCACAATGCACTGCGGAAACCCTGGCTAAAAACAAAGTGAACAATTTCATCCTTACGAACCAGCAGACAACAACCGGGATTCCTAAATCTGTATCAATCACGACTAATAGTCCTGATGGGTATCTCCGCGCATCTGTTCAAAGCAACTTCAGTCAATGTGGTGAGCTAATTGGCGGCCGTATGGAAGAGGTCAAAACCTCCATAGGCCAGAAAACAGTTTTCACGGCAACTTCTCAAGTCCAGTTGAATAAAACGGAATTTGGCTGGCGCATCCAGCTGAACTCAAACGGGGTTATAGCTGATAAAAACAGTCAGAAAACCACTCAGGCATATCGGCAGACTCTTGAGGGAGGGTATCAGCTAAACGATAAAGGAATTATCAGCCGGGCGGTTAGTCGTTCGATTATCGCAGCCACAAAACCAGAAGATCAAGACAAAACCGCAATGAGCACAATCGACTACACCTTCAATTCATCAGGACTGCTGGCAAGCGCGGCAAGCAAAGGAAGTATGGCGATAGATAATAATACGGTTGTATATAGTTATGATGTCAATCATCGGCTAATCAAAACTCAATCACCCTCAACCATTGAAGAGTATGGTTATGATAACGAGGGCCGTGAGTTGACCCTGAGCAAGACCCAGACGTATTTCACCATTGAAAAAAACCTGGCCACCTGCGAGGAGTGGAACTCACATGGAGAATGCACTCGCGCCAATATTCATATCACGACCATCCCAACTGATCGTACAGGTAAACAGTATGTGGACAAACATACCGCTGTAATGACGGCGAAATATGAATACTGGAACTGACCTTTTCACCTGCTACATAGGGAGTCAAAATGGTATTGGATCAGCATATGGAACTTTTATTTCATCCGGATTCTGAGCTGAACCTCACGAGCATAGCCTGGTCGGGTGACCTGCTCCCCGTAGACTAACCTACCATGATGCAAGCAGCGTCCGCTTCTGGCACAGAGCGGACATTGTGCAGGCCAATATCCACTATGAGCAAAAAGCAGAAGTTGACCATGATGCTCAACATCAACTAATTCAGCTCCTGGCGCTCAGGTCTTCGCGAGTAGGTCCCTGAAAGTAGATGCTACTTATATGGCAACTACGCGGTTGTGTCAGCACAAAACGAATCGTTTCCCAGACTGAGCGTCCATTTATCAGACGTTCTCCCATTCTGGATTGACTATCGACATACGTATCCAACCCTGTAAATTCGAAATCCGGAGGGTATAACCCTGTAACACGTATATTTTCTTCAGATAACTGCTGTGCCAGTTTGGTGGTAAAACCGCTAAGCCCATGTTTGCTTGCGAAAAAGGCAGGGTGTGCAATAAAATCTGTAAAATTTGGAACCCCGCAAGAAGATATAATTGGGATAATATCAGCATTTTCTGAACGTCTTAATCCCGGCAGCAGAGCCTGAGTTAATAAAATCGAACCTGTCAGACCTGAACTGATGGTATTGATAATTTCGGTGTCAGGCTGATCGTCTAACCCCCCTGACAACCACTGAGCAGCATTCAGAATTAACATGTCAACAGGCTTGTCTGAAATTAATAATTGTGAAGAAAACTGAGAAATAGATTCAGGCTGGGTTAAATCACAGATATACCCTTTTGCAACGCCGTTTTCAGCATTGATGATGCTACAGGTTTTTTTAATACCTTCAGGCCGCCGTGCGTAAAAATCTATTTCGACGCCCTCCCGAGCCAGCCACACGCATAGTGCCTGGCCAAATTCCCTGCCTCAACCGGTAATTACAGCTCTTTTACCTCTCAGCATTTTCATTCGCCCTTTTCCTGATGACTATATGTAGATATACATGAGGAAGTTAAGTGACATCTTTCAACTAATGCCTTTTCTATATGAGGAACAGGAATAAGCTGCACTGCAAACTGTTTAAGCACGTGTATGGGGGATTAATAACGTGCACTTCTGGCACGAAGCGGACATTCTGAGATCCAGGAAGTCAACAAGGGCGAAATCAGTCCTTAGTGCCGGATTTCACCCTGAATGACAGTTGTTCATCAGATTATCCTCTCAACAGCAACACTACTTCGAGGCCCTGGCACCGCTCATTTCAGGAGAACCGTCGTGACCCGCATTGTTACCTCCCTGTTCACCCTGAGCGCCTAATCCGCCGGGCCCCGCTTTAACGCCATTTCCCACGTTATCCAAATCATCACCATTACCGCCGGTGCCGCCTGACCGGCACGCTTCGGGTTCGCAAAAATAATGTCCATCATTTTTAATGGACATTATCGTGTCCAGCTCCTGACATGACGTCGCTGACGTGCATCTCTTCCATTTTGATGAAACGTTATCCTGTACCGGGCCATGAAACGATAAGGTCTCTCCCAAAACCAGCATTAGTAAGCTCTACATTCACTTCCGGCGTGCTGATCTGTTAAAGAAAATGGTATTAGCGCAGGCCAACGGTACGACAGAAATGTTACGGAAAGAGGAGGGCGGCTGCGCCCCGCAGGACGCAGCCGGATATCAGAAGGTAGTCCAGTTTCCGTCTGCATCAGCAGGCGCTTCTTTCCTCACTGTGGCGGGTACAGATACGATTGCATGCCGGGTGGCTGGGGGAGGTGAGACCGCCGCAAGCGTGAACACCGATACCGACTGCAGCAGCAGGGATGCCTGTTCGCGCAGGCTCTGCGAGGCTGACGTCGATTCCTCGACCAGTGAGGCATTCTGCTGCGTCACACCATCCATCTCCGTTACGGCGATGCCAACCTGCTCAATACCGCGGGCCTGTTCGGCACTGGCAGCGGTAATTTCCTCAACGGTGTCACTTAACTGGCCGACCGATGACACGATATCCGCCATCGTAGTCACAGACCGGTTCGCCAGGATGCTGCCTGCACTTACGCTTGCCGAGTTTGCCTCAATTAGCTGACGGATTTCACCGGCCGCCGTGGCGCTGCGGCTGGCCAGCGTGCGTACCTCACCGGCGACGACGGCAAAACCTCGTCCCTGTTCGCCTGCGCGTGCTGCCTCTACTGCCGCATTCAGCGCCAGTATGTTGGTCTGGAAGGCAATGCTGTCAATCACCGATGTGATGTCCGCAATGCGGCCGGAGCTTTCGCCGATAGATTTCATGGTGCCGGAAATGTCGGCAGTGACCTCGTTGCCCTGACGGGCGACTTCTCTCACGTTGACGGCAAGCTGTGCCGCCTGGCGGGCATTGTCGGCGTTATTTCTCACTGTCACGCTGAGCTCGCTCATGGTAGCAGCCGTCTGCTCCAGCGCGCTGGCCTGCTCCTCGGTGCGCTGCGACAGGTCCGAGTTCCCCTGCGCAATTTGCAGGCTGGCTGCGGCAACGCTCTCGGCGTTTCGGCGTACCGTGCTGACCGTCTGCGCCAGCGAATCCTGCATCTCAGCCACTGCGGTGAGCAGCATGCCGGTTTCATCCCGTCCGCTGACAGGTACAGCCTGACTCAGGTCGCCGCGTGCGATGCGTTGTGCGGCAGCAAGCGTTATGTTCAGCGGGCGGGTAATGCTGCGGGTGATGAGCCAGGCTGCGGCCGCCGCAAGCAGAACAGCGGCAGCACTCAGCGAAGTCAGTAAAATAGTGGCCGTATTTCGCTCATCTTCGGCAGCAATGCGCGCCGTTTGCATCTGTTCTTCCTGAAAAGAGACCAGATCTGAAATAGTTTTCAGATAGTCAACCTGGGTCTGGTAGCGCGGACCAAGAAGAAGTTGCGCGGCCTCATCACGCTTACCCGTCATTCCCAGCGCGACAACATCATCAGAAAAGGCCAGATACTGAGTGCCGGTACTCCTGATTAAAGCAATGAGTTCCCGGCTTTTGGGCGCCTTCAGCATGGCGTCGACCTGATCAACCGTCGCAGTGATTTTATCATGTACCCGGTCATAATCTTTTTTAAATACGGCCTTCCGGTCAGGAGCATCTGCCAGAACAACGTTACGGACCAGCCGGCTAAGGTCAGTTGAATAGTAACGCAGATTAGTTGCAGCTGAGGCCTTCTGATAACGGCTGCCGGCAAGCGTATCCGCCGTCTCTCCCAGAGACTGAATGCGGCTAAATCCGGTAAATGCAACGATGACCAGAAGAAGAAGGATAAAGGCAAACGCAGCACCAAGCCGCGTGCCTATTCTGATGTTGTTCATAATGTTCCTGACTGAAATAACGTTTGTTTAATAAAGCGTTACATGGGCAAAACGCTTCTCTCTTATTTTTGTAAGGTCGTTCAGAGGCTGTTGTGGGCTATTGCTGTATGCGGCTTGCGCAAAAAGTCGGACTACAGGGAATGCATATCGATGCACTTACCTGTTCATACGTTGTTGATTTTGTGAAGATTAAAACGGGTGTTACCCGATAGGGCTGGTGACAGAAATAAAAAAACCGGCACTGAGCAAGCAAAACCGGGAACCGCTTCTCAGAGGACAAACGCTGTCAGTGACAGAGGCAATCATACCGACAGGCATAGCTTTTATCGGTTCGCTTATCGAAAACTTTATTGCTGGTGAAAGATTACGCCTGAGCGAGCGTATGCATTTCCATTGGTAAAGGGTGAGTGCTTTTGCCCGAATCTTTATCTCCGTGACATGTAAGCCTTTTGATGTTCGCGTCGATCGAAAAGCGGGCATTTTTATCAGAGCTGGAGATTCCCGGTGTGTCGTAACCGGTATTCCCTTACCGCGTCGAACAATCCAGCCACACACCAAGGGACCAAAATCAGGCGCTTTTCTCGATTATCTGCAGACAGACTCGCCAGGATAAACAGTAGAAAAATTAACTATTTACTTTGCTTATGCTGTCTGTGATCTGGCCGATAACATCAGTGTCATTATTTTTTACTCACAGGGAGCAATTATGTTAGGCAAATTATTCAGAAAGCCTGCGTCCGTTCAGGAGGCCAGGCTACCGGTATTACCGGAAGTGTCAGCTGAAGAACTCCGGCCAGACTGTACGTTACCCGCCTCTATGGACAGTTTTTTGACTCTGATGCCAGAACTGTTGTGGATGTGTGAGGGTAAAGACATTACCGACAGCACTCCATTATGGATTTCATCGGCTGCACCATTGGGTTTGCCCCGGGGGAGTAACGATATCTCCACTCTGTCGGCGCTCTGTTCGCTTGTTCATGATGAAGATAAAAATCATTTCAGACAGCTTTTACGGAACGCTCAGCCTAATCCTTCTCCGGGTACAAAACATGAATGCCGTTTTATGACGGCAGGCGGCAGCTATGAATGGTTTCGGGTAGCGGTAAAACGTGAACGCAGCGCTGATGGTACCAGCCAGAGGCTGGCGGGGACGCTGCTGAATATCAGTAACAATAAGACGCATGAAAGTGAATATGACATTGTCATGACACGCTTCAACCTGTCTCGTGAAATGCTGAATGACGGACTCTGGGACCTCCAGATTATCAATGGTGATGCCCTGCACCCGAATAACGTTTTTTGGTGGTCCCCACAGTTCAGAAAACTGCTGGGATTTGAGACGGTTGAAGAATTTCCTGATGTCATTGACAGCTGGGCTTCACGTCTTCATCCCGACGACAGTCAGCATACGCTGGATGCCTTCATTAAACACCTTAACGACCATTCAGGTGCAACAGGTTATGACGTTGAATACCGTGTCAGGCTCAAAAATGGTAATTACCGTTGGTTCCGTGCTCGCGGTCAGACCCGACGCGACAAGGACGGTATACCTCTGCGGGCGGTCGGTGCACTGATTGATATACAGACGTTAAAGGATCAGGAGGTACAGAATAATAGCGAACGTCAGCGAAGAGATGACGCAGCGGCTTCTGTGAGAGAAATTGCTGATTTAGTCTCTGAAAATGCCAACATCGCCGCTCAGATTAAACTCATCTCACTGAACGCAAGCATTGAAGCCGCAAGAGCGGGCGTTCAGGGGCGGGGCTTTTCTGTCATTGCCAGTGAAATTCGCGAACTGGCGGACAGAACCGCTGAGATAACAGAAAACATAAGCCGCCTGCAGGTCCGGCTTGATGCTTCCTCGCGCCTTTAAAGAGCATTGTGCAGCATAGGGTTCAAAAGCACATTTCCAGGTTTAATCCTGTGAAGTGTGCTCTTTAGTTAAAAGGAAACTCAATTATTAGGGTGGGCAGATCAAATCAATTATACCGCTGCTTATTCTGTCCGGTTCTGACACAGAGCTGACGTTGTGCAGGCCAATGTCCGCTATGAGCGAAGAGCGGACCTTTAAAAAGTGATATTTGTTGGATTGATTATGTAGAACTAAATGATTAACATCTGCTCTTTCGGACTAAGAAAATGACTGTCAACGATTCCCTCTTCGCATTCTCTTTCGCAGCACTGTTACTTACCCTGACTCCCGGCCTCGATACGGCACTTATTCTGCGCACCGCTTGTGCTGAGGGCGGCAAAAAGGCTTTTCACGCTGCGCTTGGCATTGATGCTGGCTGTTTTATATGGGGCGCGCTGGTAGCGTTGGGTCTTGGCGCTCTTCTGGCGGTTTCAGAGATGGCTTACACTGTGCTCAAAGTTTGTGGCGCGGTATACCTGAGCTGGCTGGGCTTACAACTGCTGATACGTCCCCGATCATCATTCAGTGATGGTGATGACAACAACGTTTCTCAGGGGAGCTGGTTTATAAGAGGAATGCTGGGGAATGTGCTCAATCCCAAAATGGGCATTTTCTATGTCTCTTTTTTGCCGCAGTTCGTACCTGCCGGTCACTCACCTTTAATATGGACTTTTATCCTGGTCAGCATCCACGTAGCGATTGGGACTATATGGTCAATCACTCTCATTTTATCCACGCATTTTGCGTCAGCCGTATTGAAGAAAGGTCGCGTTGTCCGTGTGATGGACAGAGCAACAGGGGGCTTATTTTTATGCTTCGCGGCTAAACTTGCTATTAGCACGAGGTAGCTCTGGACTGGCTAGGGTCGTCCGCTTCTGGCACAGAGCGGACACGGCATCAATATTACGCAGGTCCCTCTGCCTTGCTAGCAAGCCAAATCACTGCGAGAGCCTAACCGGTACAGCCGCCAGACAGCACCGAACTGCCGGAAGCCAGTTTACTCAGTAGGTCACCATGCAGATAATAATTCACAATATCGCCATTTATTCTGCCCCCTAATGACTGATAAAAACGGTTTGCTCCAGCGTTTGATTTCTCAGCATTCCAGCTAAGGCTACGACACTCATGCTTCAGAGCGAGTCTCGCCATAAAACCCATGATGGATTTCCCCGTACCTTTACCTCTCTCATTCCGTGAAACATACAGCTCTTTGATGTGCAACTCTCCACTGTACCGGGGCGAAGGATAGAGAATACTGCAACACGCCAGCCCAACGATATTGGCATCGCGGCGCGCCCTGAACACCAGAGTACCGGAGAGCTGACTGAAGAGTCGATTGCGGAGATAATTCTTCAACAGTGCTTTCTGAATGATGCCCTTACCATAGTAATGCTCTTCCATCTCGGTAAAAATTTTTACCATGGATTCCCATTCATCTGGCGGACACATTTCTACCGTTACTTCCATGTTCACTCCCTATAACTGAAAACGCCATAGCTGAGCCGAGGTTTAGCACAACTACAGTCCGCAACCATTTCGCCCGGTTTCTGAGTAAGTATCCCCGACACATCAGAAGCGTCGTTTCGATTGTGTCTGAAAGCGAACAGTCCGGTCAATCCTGCACTTGTCTGATGTTGGCACGTTCAATTTGGCAATTTTGATATGTCCGCTTTGAGCGAAGAGCGGACCTTGTAGCTTCAGGGCACGGTATAATCAGCTGCTGTATTTATAAATAAAGGTATCGTCAATCACTCCCATGCTGTCCAGTCGATCAGAAGCTAATATGGCTTCAGGTTTGAACCCACATTTTAATGCAACAGACTGACTGCGCACGTTACGTCGGGCAGTGCGAATTTCGATTCTTATTGCGTTAAAATATTCCGAGGCTATTTTTGTAGCCAGCTTGCATGCTTCGGTCATTATGCCTTTTCCCATCGCATCCGTGGCAAGCCAGTAACCAATCTCGAAATAAGGAATAGCCGGATTCCTGATGAATAAGCTTATACAACCTGATAGCTCATCTGACGTACGATCGATAATTAAAAACTTATATTCTTCTCTGTCATTCAGGAAGTTTTCTGCTGCATCCAGCATATTATCCCTGACTGAAGAAAACGAATGAAAGCCAGGAGACCAAAGCAGAAACTCATGATGAAACGAACTGAATTCATTTAGCTTACGTTGCATTTCTTCTGAGCGACTCAGGTCTGGAGCAGTCAGATAAAAACGGTCGTGTTGCAATAAATAAGCAGGAATTTCATCAATATGCATCTTCACCCTTCCGTTTTTACAACCTTTTTATCTAATTAACACACACCGGAAGAAATTGCATCCGGTTTAGACAGAACGGGCTAGTGAAAAAATGGATTACTTGATGACAAGCAGGAGCCGTGTACAGCTAAAAGTATTATCGAAAGATTCTAATCCAATCGGCAGGTAACGGGGTCCGCTTCTGGCACAGAGCGAACGTGCCCCCATTTCAATAGGATTGCGCCAGGCAAGATAGCGAACCGGCGACACCCTCCCGACTGGCATAACATGCTCATGAGCGCCGCCGATAATGCCCTGAAGACTGTATTAGCCGCCAACTATCATTAGCGCGCCGTCCGCGGCAACATGGTTATGAATAAACCTAAATCGATCAGGCATACGACCGCTTTTTAGCGAGGTGGCAGGGTGCAGCAGTAGCGTATTCGACCCCCAATCCAACAGGATAATGACCGGCGCCGGACTGATCAGGCGCTGTCAGAAGGCAGACTTGTGACGGCACGCGGTCTGGCCTTTAAGCGGAAAGTAAGGCGCGCTTAAATGAGAAAATATGCGCACGTGCGGCTTCAGCTGCACGTTGCGTATCGCCTGATTCCAGCGCCGCAATGATTTCATCATGCTCAGCGATCACTTCATCCATATGCGCCACGTTGGAAAGTGTAGTGGCCCAGAATCGCTGCGCCTGTGCATGAATCACGCTAAGGATATCAGCAAGATGACGATTACCGGCAATCTCAGCCAATACCTCATGAAACTCGCGATCCAGCAGCATCATCTGTTCACGGCTGCGCAACTGGCTCGCCTCATCAATTTGCTGATTAAGATGGCGCAGACGCTGAAGCTGCGTATCCGTCACCTTCTGGCTGCCAAGCTCAATACAAAGCGTTTCATTTACCAGCCGTACTTCAATCAACTCCAGTGCGTCATCAATCGATAATGGCGCCACCATTACCCCTTTACGCGGGATAATTTGCAGTAAACCTTCGGTTGCGAGGCGATGAACCGCCTGATTAACCGGTGTACGGCCTATCGCCAGATCGTCCATCACCTGAGCGGTGTTGAGGTATTCGCCAGGTTTGTAACGCAGCGTAATGAGCTTGTGCCTGAAAGCCAGATAGGCTTGTTCATTAAGAGAAAGGCTTTTATCTGCGCTGCCTGGGTTCACATTTTCCGCCACTGATTCACTCATCACCACGTTCCTTTTTTTACCTATGAGACATCTTACACAAAAATCTGGCATGAAAATCGCTAGTTTAAAATTACTGTGAAATTTCACTGTAATTTCAATCCGGAGGTTTTCTTATGCAATTGCGATTCTCAACGGGCGACAAAGCCGCTACCACACTGAACGTAGACGTTACGCATTTCATTATTGCTGGCTGGGCTGGCCGCGACAGTGAAGCCGTGTTGCACCATATCCGTGAATTAGAAGCGCTCGGTGTGCCCGCTCCCGGTGCAGTGCCACTTTTTTACCGGGTTGCGGTTAATCAACTCAGCCAGCAATCACAGCTTGAAGTGGTTGGCGAGCATACCTCCGGCGAAGCCGAACCATTCGTCTTCTCGCATCGCGGCGAATTATGGGTTTCCCTCACGTCTGATCATACCGACCGCCATCTGGAAACTTTCAGCGTTGCACTCTCTAAGCAGGCGTGTATCAAGCCGGTCGCCAGCGCCGCGTGGCGCATGAGCGACGTTGCCGAACACTGGGATGTGCTTGAACTCAGCTCATGGATTAAAGAGCAGGGTAAATGGGTCATTTATCAGCAGGGCACGCTGGCCTCACTGCTGACACCACAGGATTTGCTCGCGCGCTATTTTAATTGCGGTGTCGTGGACGAGGGCGTTGCTATGTCCTGCGGCACGCTGGGCGCAATTGGCGGCATCCGGCCATCCAGCGAATTCCGCATGGCGCTGCACGATCCGGTGCTTAATCGCACGCTGGAACATGCCTACACCACCGGCGCGCTGCCGGTGGTGGCATAAGGAGACTGCCGATGACCACACTCTGGCAAGCCAGTCAGCAGTTGCAGAGCGGTGATGCTTTGCCCGAAGCATTTACTGAATCCGCGTTGCAGGCCGCGCAAAATCCTGAACAACAGGGCTCATTGGTGTTCACGCAACGCTACGAAGTTTCGGGCAGCGCGGCAAACGCTCGCTGGCAGGCGAAGCAGGCGTTAAGTGCCATTGATGGACTGCCAGTCAGCATTAAAGATCTGTTCGATGTCCAGGGGGAGGTGACCACGGCCGGTTCACGCTTACTGGCCGATGCACCAGTGGCAGTTGCTAATGCCAGCGTCGTCGATAAGTTGCTGCTGGCAGGTGCCGCTATCGTCGGTAAAACCACTATGACGGAGTTCGCTTTTTCGGGCTTAGGCATCAATCCACATTACGGCACGCCAGTCAATCCGTGGCAGCGCGAGCAGCAGCGTATTCCCGGCGGGTCATCCTCTGGCGCGGCCGTTGCGGTTGCTGAGGGCATGTGCCTTGGTGCCGTTGGCACCGATACCGGCGGTTCGGTACGGATCCCTGCTGCACTCTGTGGCCTGACTGGCTTCAAACCCACGGCAGAACGCATCAACCAGAGGGGAACGTTACCGCTTTCGACCTCACTCGACAGCATCGGTGTCATCGCGGACGACGTGCGCAGCTGCTGGTTGCTGGATAGCATCATTGCCGATCGGCCGCTGAATTTACAGTTACTGGATCTGCGTAACGCGCGCTTTGCCGTGCCGCAAACACGCGTGCTGGATGGTCTGGATCAGCATGTGGCGCAGGCCTGGCAGCATGCCATCACGCTTCTTAAGCAGGCGGGTGCGACAGTTATCGACGTCACGCTGCCTGAGCTGGATGAGCTTAACGCTATGAATGCGCGTGGCGGCATCACGGCTTATGAAGCCTGGCAATGGCATAAAAAAACCGTGCAGGCACAACCTGAAGCTTACGATCCCCAGGTGCTGGCGCGCATCCAGCGCGGTAGCCATCTCACCGGGCAGGATGCAGCTGAACTTTACCAGCAGCGTGCTGCCTGGCAACAACGCATCAACGCAGCGCTGAGTGATTTTGATGCGTTACTGATGCCAACTGTTCCGCTTGTCGCGCCCACAATCGCGTCACTCAATGATGCGCAGCGCTATATGGAGATAAACGCGTTAATGCTGCGCAATCCCAGCATTATCAACATGCTGGACGGCTGTGCTCTCTCTTTACCCTGCCACCGACCGGGTTCTGCTCCGGTTGGCCTGAGCCTTGCTTCGATTCATGGTGATGACGCCAGCCTAATCAGCTGGTCGCTTGCTGTGGAAACTGCCCTTAACCGGAGATCCTGATGATGACTAAACCCCACGGCATGCTGTATGTCGCCACTAACATTGGCGCTGAAGATGAGGCTGACTTTAACCAGTGGTATGACCATGAACACGTAGAGGAGCGGGTAGCAATTACGGGATTTTTGAGCGGTACACGCTATCAGGCAATAAACGCTGAGCGTAAATATCTTGGTTTATATGAAACCGATTCGCTGGAAGCCTTTACCAGCGCCGATTATCACGCCGCATTCACGCACCAGACGGCATGGTCGGTAGAGAATCTGCAAAAAATGGTGAATCCCATGCGCCGGGTGAGCGCAGTAGTGCACAAGCATGGCAAAGGCACGGGCAATCAGTTAGCTGTGTTGACGCTGCAAGCGATCAATGACGGCGCGCTAAGCGCCTGGCAGCAGCAGATAAGCCAGACGCCGGGCTACATCTCCTCCAGCGTGCTGATGCCAGACAGCATCCTGAGTTCGCCATTACCGAAAGAAAGCCAGGATCATCGGAAAATGCAGCCGATGCTGCTGATTCAGTGCAGCAATGCACTGTGCTGCGATCGCCTGGCTGCTGCCGCGGCACAGGCATTTGCGGGAGATATACAGCGTTATGCCCTCAACTGGCAGTTAACAAAACAGGAGCTGACCCATGGCTGATACCGATTCTCTTCACCATGCAGCAGGCGCAGTGCGTACCAAATCGAAGACCGGGCGTCTGGCTGCGGCCAGTTCGATTGGCACCGCGCTCGAGTGGTACGATTTTACCGTTTACAACATCATGGCCGCGCTGGTGTTTAACCATGTCTTTTTCCCCAGCTTCGATCCGCTGGTCGGTACCATTCTGGCGTTTTCAACCTATGCGGTAGGCTATATTTCACGTCCGCTAGGCGGCTTCGTGTTCGGCCACCTTGGCGATGTCGCGGGGCGCAAAGCGGTGTTGATCATCACGCTGGTGATTATGGGCGTAACCACGGCGTTAATGGGCTTGCTGCCGGGCTATGCGGTCTGGGGCATCTGGAGCCCGGTTCTGTTAGTCGCACTGCGGTTTGTGCAGGGCATCGCACTGGGCGGCGAATGGGCATGGGCCGTGTTGTTATCGATGGAGCATGGCGACGCGAATAAACGCGGGCGTAATGCCTCATTTGCGCAGGTTGGCCCATCCTGTGGCACGCTGATCGGCACTGGCTTTATTACGTTGGTTACGGTGATGATGAGCGCCGATCAGTTTCAGGCGTGGGGCTGGCGCATTCCTTTCCTGCTAAGCCTGGTACTGGTAGTTTTTGGCCTGTGGCTGCGTCGCGGTGTGGAAGAGACGCCAACCTTTGTCGCAATGCAGGCACAAGAGAAAACCACGCACACGCCGTTAAAAGAGGTTTTCGTAAACTATCCGAAACAGCTATTGATTGCCGGTGGATCGCGCATTGGCTCGGATGTGCTTTACGCGCTGGTGGTCGTTTTTACGCTGACCTACGTCACCACCGTACTGCAATTACCGCGTCCGCTGGCGCTAATGGCCACGATGCTCGGCGCAATAGGTAACGCGATTACGGTGCCGATGTTTGGCGCGCTTTCAGATAAGTGGGGACGACGTCCGGTTTACATTACCGGCGCGCTGCTGGCGGTTGTCTGGTCTTTTCTCTTCTTTGTGTTGCTCGATAGCTCGCATCCTGTGCTGATCGTGCTGGCGGTGATTGGCGGTTTGCTGATCCACGCGATGATGTACGGACCGCAGGCAGCGTTTGTCACTGAGCAATTCCCTGGTCATGTGCGTTACGCGGGTTCATCCCTGGCATACACCCTGGCGGGAATTGTCGGCGGTGGTTTTGCGCCCCTGATCATCACCACGTTGTTTAAAGAGACGGGCAGCACGCTGTGGGTTTCTTTGTACGTCAGTTTCGCGTTGGCGATTACGCTATTCGCTCTGTGGAAAGCCAGAGAGACGGCTCATCCTCAGGATTAAGATTGTCATGGCGAAGGATTGCCATTATCTGTTCAGCCCAGCAAAAATATCTCTATCTTCGCAAGGGAAAGTGGAATTCCGCCCTTATTTCATGCCTAAATTCAGGATCGCATAAATATACCTGACGTAAAAAAATGATTTTTCATCTGTTCAATCACGTAATTGTATACGCGACTGATTGCTGCTTAGAACTCTGCCGCTGGCACAGAGCTGACGCTGTGCAGGCCAGGATCCGCTATGAGCGAGAAGCGGACATTGAAAGTGTCCGCCTGTTAATAACTCTTTGTTCATCCAGCTTATCAAGACAGCGACAGGATCAGTATCAGGCAATGAAAGTGGGTGTTTTGACACTTGACCTGCTCAATGTCGCTATGATGATGGCGCCATAATAGCGGTAATGGCGTATAACCCAATACCATAGGCAAGGTGCGTAATCAGGCTTAACAGACGCGCCAACCATGGGTGACGTGTACGGGAGGCAGCGATACCAAAGCCTAACGCGGGTTGCAAAATCAAAAACGGAGCAATCATAGTTAACAAACCTGTCAACACGCCCGTGAAGAGAGAAGGTTCATGGAGCCAGCCCCTTCCGTTAAGCAAAAGCGGGATAACCGCAAAAAGTATCCCGGTCAGATAATGAAATACCCAACCAGTAAAATTCTCCCCACGTATCTGTGAAGCTGAAAGAATGGTGTGATGTCTGAATTTTCCCTGTGGAAGCCATAAAATCCATCGACCTACCAGCGCATAATTCAATGGTGGAATTTTTAAAATGAGCTTTTGACATAACGACCACGAATCCATGACCATTGTTGCGCCAATGCCCGTTATGACAGTTTTGAAGAAAATAATGGTATCCAATGCGTACTCCTTCTTTTCAATGACATAATAATCAGTGTGCAACTTAAAGTGAGGTTTAAGTCAATAATGAAAGAATTGGATATCAGGAAAATCGCTGACCTTACCGGAGTTACTCCTTCAGCGTTGCGATATTACGAAAAGAAAGAACTAATCAAACCTGTTGGACGTAACGGACTAAGAAGGCAATACAATGAGAATGTTATCAATAAACTGCAATTAATCGCGCTTGGGCAGGCTGCGGGGTTTTCTCTTGATGAGATAGGCACAATGTTTAGTGCGGAGAACAAACTCGCATTAGACAGCGTTCAGCTTCTTCATCGAGCAAAGGAGATCGACGGTACTATCCGCAAACTTCGGTTGTTAAGCCGGGGACTGAAACATATTGCATGTTGTACAAAGACTGAGCATTCCGAATGTGAAGAATTCAGGAAAATCGTATCCAGAGGGCTGCGACTCGTCAGATAGATTATTTTAAAATTCCAGGCCATGAGCTATGTCCGCTTTTGGCACAGAGCGGACATCGGCTCCGTCCCGGGGCTGGGATCTTCCGTAAGAGAGCATTAGCCACACACAGAGATCATCAGGCAGTCATCTGATAAAGAGCAGGGTTCAGACTTCGAAACGCCCCTGATTCTAAGATCATCACATTTCCCGGCCTCGTTCTCTGATCTTACATTCCAGCTTTGCTATCGAACGGACAACCCAGGGACAAATCAGGACAACAGACGGCAAGCGTGTAGAACCCATCAACGCTCTCTGCTATTCATGACGTTAAATCACGTCTGTTGAGGGAGAAAAGATGAACTTTTATCGCAGTAAAGCATTTACCGGCTCTGAAGCCTGGGATGCTCAACACATTGCCAGTTTCGATCATATCAGCGTGAAACTTCACTGGACCGATCAGCCCTACAAATGGCATATCAATGACGGACAGGAGGTTTTTGCTGTCATGGATGGGTGTGTTGAAATGCAATACAAAGAAAACGGTGAAATCAAAAGCAGGGAACTCAAACCGGGTGATATTTTCTATGCCAGCGAAGGGACAGAACATATTGCGCGTCCGCAAGGTGTCGCCCGCGTGCTGGTCATTGAAAAAGAGGGTTCCGTTTAATTAATGTCTGCTCCGTTAACCGGTAAAGCCGGATGCCAGCCTTCACTCTGGCCAGCAGTAATACCAGCCAGCTACCTGCAGGCTGGCGTGAACGTAATAACCATTCATGAACCGGCAGACCAGACCTATGTTTGCCAGGAGCAGGCTGTCAAAGTCATATCCAGCCTGCCAGATTCATATAACCTCAGGCCGCACGCACCTGCGGCATCGCAATATCTGCGCTGATACGTGCGCCGTCGGCATCAAACACCATGCAGTGGTGCGGATGGAAGCTGGGCCGCAGCGTCTGATAAGGGCGGAAATGTACATCGCCCGGCAGCAGCATCTTGAAGCCGTCGTGGCCGTGGCTCTGACCAAACAGACAGGTATTATTGCCGAGTCGTTCGACGACCTCACAGTGGAAGTCGATATTCAGAGGCGCATCGCCGTTGATCTGCAACTGTTCCGGTCGGATGCCCAGGGTGATCTCATCACCCGGCTGCAACGGGCGAATGGGTAAGGGGAGTTGCAGCCGGTGTTCGCCGTCATTGATCAGGGCGACCATCCCGCCAGGGCCACACTGCTCCACGCGCGCGGGCAGGAAGTTCATCTTCGGTGAACCGATAAAGCCCGCAACGAAGCGGTTGATTGGGTTGTAGTAGAGTTCCATCGGCGAACCGACCTGTTCCACCTTGCCGTAGTTCATCACCACAATCTTATCGGCCAGCGTCATCGCTTCCGTCTGATCGTGCGTCACATAAACCATGGTGGTTTTCAGTTCCTGATGCAGCTTAGCAATGTGCAGCCGCATATCGACACGCAGCTCTGCATCCAGGTTCGACAATGGCTCATCAAACATAAATACCCGGGGATTACGCACGATGGCGCGTCCAATGGCGACACGCTGACGCTGACCACCGGAGAGCTGTTTAGGTTTGCGATCCAGCAGGTGCGCCAGTTGCAGGGTCTTCGCCACCATCTCCACCTGATGCTGAATCTGCGCTTTTGGCAGCCCGTTCACTTTCAGTCCGTAGCCGATATTCTCCGCTACCGTCATATGGGGATAGAGCGCGTAAGACTGAAACACCATCGCCACGCCGCGGTGCGAAGGTGCCATATCATTCATCACCTCATCGCCAATCAGAATCTCACCGTCACTGATCTCTTCCAGCCCGGCAATCAGCCGCAGCAGCGTGGATTTTCCGCAGCCTGATGGACCGACGAATACTGCAAACTCACCAGCTTCAATATCAAGTGCGATATTTTTCAGCGTTTCTGTTTTACCAAAGCGTTTGGTGACATTTCTCAATCTGATGCTGGACATGCTGAACCTCATGGCAAGGAATTTGGCGGCTAAAATGTACGACGTATAACAGTTGGTCAGTTTCCACGTCAGCCCTGATGGTGCCTGTGCTGACTATAACGTTCCGTCAGGGCGCGCCCTATCGCTGTTTTTGATTTCTGTAATACCGATCACACATTGGTGCGAACGGGCTGGAGCACGTTACGCATTCCGCGTAGCGTATGACACAAATGCGATACGTTATTCACGCTTCACATATCCGATGAATCCCTGTTCAGCATGTGTCTGAAAAAAGAACAACAGCAAATGACAGTTAAAAATGTCATACCTTCACACGAGGCCAGCAATGAAAATCAAAATCAGCGTTACGCTACTCCTGTCAGCCATGATGCTTAATCAATCCGTCTGGGCCGCTCAGCAACTCACCGTCTGGGAAGACATTAAGAAATCGGATGGCATCAAAACGGCGATCGCCGATTTTCAGAAACAGTACGGCGTTGAAGTAAAAGTGCAGGAGATGCCCTTTGCGCAGCAGATTGAGAAGCTGCGTCTGGATGGTCCGGCAGGTATCGGCCCGGATGTGCTGGTGATCCCCAACGACCAGCTCGGCAGTGCGGTGGTGCAGGGCTTGCTGGCTCCGCTGAAAATCGATACGGCAGAGCAGAGCGCTTATATACCTTCGGCAATGGCCGCGTTCACACAGAATAACGTGGTCTACGGCGTGCCTAAGGCGGTTGAAACCCTGGTGCTGATCTACAACAAAGATCTGCTGCCCGCGCCGCTGAAAACCCTGGATGAGTATCGCGCGTTCTCGCAGAAGCAGCGCGAGGCAAAACAGTATGGCCTGCTGGCGAAGTTCGACCAGATCTACTACAGCTGGGGCGTGATGGCACCAATGGGGTCTTACATTTTTGGTAAAGACGCAAAAGGCGTGATTAACACTCAGGATATCGGGCTGAACACCCCAGGCAGCGTGGAGGCGGTGACGTACCTTAAGCGCTTCTTCAGTGAAGGATTGCTGCCGGGCGGCATCATGGGCGACAACGGCCTTAACGCTATCGACTCGCTGTTTACCGAGAAGAAAGCGGCGGCGGTGATCAACGGGCCGTGGGCGTTCCAGCCCTATCAGGCGGCCGGAATCAACTACGGCGTGGCACCGCTGCCATTGCTGCCAAACGGCAAGCCGATGAGTTCCTTCCTGGGCGTGAAAGGCTATGTAGTGTCTACCTGGAGTAAAGATCAGGCGCTGGCACAGAAGTTCCTGACCTTTATCAATCAGCCGCAGTACGTGAAAGCGCGCTATCAGAAAACCCAGGAGATCCCACCGGTTACTGCGCTGATGAACGATCCGATTATCAAAAATGATGAGAAAGCCAACGCGGTCGCGGTGCAGGCAGCGCGCGCCTCAGCCATGCCGGGTGTGCCAGAGATGCAGGAAGTGTGGGGCCCGGCCAATGCGGCGCTGGAGCTGAGCGTTTCCGGCAAGCAGGAGCCAAAAGCGGCGCTGGATAACGCGGTGAAACAGATCACCATGCAGATTGAAGCGATGCAGGCCAGCAACCAGTAATGCCGGTTCACGGGATAACCGTACAGGATAAGGATCAGAGTGTGGCTATATCTTCCGATGAACATCTGGTGACCGCTAAGCGTCCGCGTCGTCATGCGACGACCGGTGCGTTGCTGGCACTGCTGCCTGGCTTCGGCCAGTTTTATCACCGCCAGTGGGCGAAAGGCCTGTGTTTTCTGATTCTGCTCAGCAGTTTTACCGGCGTCTTTCACGATTTTCTGCGTGAGGGATTCTGGGGTCTATACACGCTGGGTGAATCGGTACCGCGCGATAACTCCATTTTCCTGCTGGCGGAGGGAATTATCAGCGTGCTGATCGCCGCCTTCGGCGTGACGGTCTGGGGATTGTCGGTGCGCGATGCCTGGGTCAATGGCGTTAAGCGCGACAGGGGGCAACCGCTTAACAGCGTGCGTCAGCAGTATCAGCTGCTGCTGCGCGACGGCTTCCCCTACCTGATGATTTCGCCGGGCTTTATTCTGCTGGTTTTCGTGGTGGTGTTTCCGATTCTGTTTGGTTTTGCCATCGCCTTCACCAACTACAACCTCTATCACACGCCGCCAGCGAAACTGGTGGACTGGGTAGGATTCAAAAACTTCATCAACATTTTCACGCTGTCGATCTGGCGCTCCACCTTCTTCGATGTGCTGCAGTGGACGGTGGTCTGGACGCTGCTGGCGACCACGCTGCAGTGCACCGTCGGCGTGATGCTGGCGATTCTGGTCAATCAGAAAGACCTGCGCTTTAAGCCGCTGATCCGCACCATCTTTATCCTGCCGTGGGCGGTGCCGGGTTTTGTCACCATTCTGGTGTTTGCCGGGATGTTCAACGACAGCTTTGGGGTGATTAACAACGCGATTCTCGACTTCTTTGGCATTGCACCGAAAGCCTGGATGACCGATCCGTTCTGGACCAAAACCGCGCTGATTATGATGCAGATCTGGCTCGGCTTCCCGTTTGTCTTTGCGATGACCACCGGGGTGCTGCAGGCGATCCCGGACGACCTCTATGAGGCGGCAATCATGGATGGTGCCAGCGCCTGGACGCGGCTGAAAACCATCACGCTGCCGCTGGTGCTCTACGCCATTGCGCCGATCATTATCACGCAATACACCTTCAACTTTAACAATTTCAACATTATTTATCTGTTTAACAATGGCGGTCCGGCGGTGGCAGGATCGAATGCCGGAGGCACGGATATCCTGGTGTCATGGATCTACAAGCTCACCATGTCGTCGTCGCAGTATGCTATCGCCGCCACGATCACCATTCTGCTGTCGATTTTTGTGGTAGGTCTGGCGCTGTGGCAGTTCCGCGCGACCCGGTCGTTTAAACAAGATGAGATGGCGTAAGGGAGCAGTTATGGCGAAGTCCGGCAGTATTAAACGCGAAAGGTGGATACGCCTGTCGCTGACCTGGCTGGTGGTGCTGGCCGTCTCGACCATCATCATTTATCCGCTGGTCTGGACGGTAGGGGCATCACTGAATGCGGGCAACAGTCTGCTCAGCAGTTCGATCATTCCGGAGAATGCGTCGCTTCAGCATTATCGCGACCTGTTCAACGGTACGGTGCCTTACCTGACCTGGTACTGGAATTCGATGAAAATCAGTTTCCTGACCATGGTGCTGACGCTCATCAGCGTTAGCTGTACCGCCTATGCCTTTTCCCGTTTTCGGTTTAAGGGACGGCAGAACGGACTGATGCTGTTTCTGCTGCTGCAGATGATCCCGCAGTTTTCGGCGCTGATCGCGATCTTCGTCCTGTCGCAGCTGCTGGGATTAATCAACAGCCACCTGGCGCTGGTGCTGATCTATGTCGGCGGGATGATCCCGATGAACACGTATCTGATGAAAGGCTATCTCGATTCGATTCCCAAAGATCTGGATGAGTCAGCGCGTATGGATGGCGCGGGCAATTTCCGCATCTTTGTTGAGATCATCATGCCGCTGTCGAAGCCGATTCTGGCAGTCGTTGCGCTGTTCTCGTTCACGGGGCCGCTGGGCGATTTCATTCTTTCCAGCACCATTCTGCGCACGCCGGAACAGTTTACGCTGCCTATTGGCCTCTACAACCTGGTGTCGCAGAAAATGGGTGCCAGTTACACCACCTATGCGGCCGGAGCCGTGCTGATCGCTGTGCCGGTAGCCGTGTTCTATCTGGCGCTGCAGAAATACTTCGTCTCTGGCCTGGCTTCAGGCAGTACTAAAGGATAAATCATGACGCTCAAGACATTGATTCTCGCCCTGGCGCTGGCCTGGGCGACGCCGCTGCTCGCAGCCGATCAGCCTGTCATCGCCTCTGCCGGGCCGTGGCCCGCCGATTTTATCAAAGGTGCGGACATCTCTTCGCTGGCTGAACTGGAAAAGCAGGGCGCGAAATTCTACAACGCGGATAACCAGCAGCAGGATGCTATCGCCATTCTGAAAGCCAGCGGCATCAACACTATCCGGCTGCGGCTGTGGGTCGATCCCACTGACGGTAGCGGTCACACCTACGGTGGTGGCGGCAACGATCTGGCGACTACGCTGGCGCTGGCGAAGCGGGTTAAAGCGGCGGGACTGAAGCTGCTGCTGGATATCCATTACAGCGATTTCTGGACCGATCCCGGCAAGCAGTTCAAGCCCAAATCCTGGCAGTCGCTGACCTTTCCGCAGCTGGAAACGCGGGTGCATGCCTATACCCGCGACGCTATCGCCCGTTTTAAAGCGGAAGGGGTGCTGCCGGATATCGTGCAGATTGGCAACGAGCTAAACGGCGGCATGCTCTGGCCGGAAGGCAAGAGCTGGGGCCAGAACGGCGGCGAGTTTGATCGGCTGGCGGGCCTGCTCAAGGCGGGCATCAGCGGGTTGCGCGAAAACCTCAGCGATCCGCATCAGGTGAAGATCATGCTGCATCTGGCTGAGGGCACGAAAAACGATACCTTCCGCTGGTGGTTCGATGAAATCGTTAAGCGTGATGTGCCGTTCGATGTGATTGGCCTGTCGATGTACACCTACTGGAACGGCCCCATCAGCGCCCTGAAAGCCAACATGGATGATATCTCCCGGCGCTATGACAAAGACGTGATGGTGGTGGAAGCGGCCTACGGTTACACGCTGGAAAACTGTGACAGTGCTGAGAACAGTTTCCAGGCGAAAGAGGAGAAAGCGGGCGGCTATCCCGGCACGGTCGCGGGGCAGGCGGCCTATCTGCAAGACCTCATTAAAGCGGTGCTGGCGGTGCCGGACCATCGCGGTAAGGGCGTGGTCTACTGGGAACCGGCGTGGATCCCCGCGCCCGGTAATACCTGGGCTACGCCCGCCGGCATGAAATATATCCACGACGAATGGAAACAGGGTAACGCCCGCGAGAACCAGGCGCTGTTTGACTGTCACGGCAAGGCGCTGCCTTCGCTACAGGTTTTTCATTAACTATCAGCATTAACGCTGATCTCTTCCTCTGAGGAACAGGTATGAATAAATTTCCCCCGCTGAGCGCCCGGGTTAACCGGCTGCTGCATGGTGCTGACTACAATCCGGAACAGTGGGCGCACCAGCCGGGCATTATTGATGACGATGTAGCAATGATGAAGCAGGCGAACTGTAACGTGATGTCAGTGGGTATTTTCAGCTGGGCGAAGCTGGAGCCGGAAGAGGGGCGCTATGAGTTTGGCTGGCTGGATGAGGTGATCGATACGCTGTGGCTGCAGGGAATTTCCGTGTTTCTCGCCACACCGAGCGGAGCCAGGCCTGCCTGGATGTCGCAGGCGTATCCGGAGGTGTTGCGCGTGGGGCGCGATCGCGTTCCCGCCCTGCACGGTGGCCGCCATAACCACTGTATGACCTCGCCGGTTTATCGCCAGAAAGTGCAGGCGATGAATAGCCGCCTGGCCGCGCGTTACGCGCATCATCCGGCGGTGGTCGGCTGGCATATCTCTAATGAGTATGGTGGTGAGTGTCATTGCGATCGCTGTCAGCAGGCCTTTCGCGGCTGGCTGCAGCGTCGCTATGAGACGCTGGAGAAGCTGAATCTCGCCTGGTGGAGTGATTTCTGGAGTCATACCTACACAGACTGGTCACAGATTGCATCGCCTGCCCCGCAGGGCGAGATGTCAATTCATGGGCTGAATCTGGACTGGCGGCGATTTATGACCGATCAGGTCACTGATTTCTGTCGGGAGGAGATTAAGCCGCTGAAACAGGCGAATCCTGATCTGCCCGCGACCACCAATTTTATGGAATATTTCTACGACTACGATTACTGGAAGCTGGCGCCGGCGCTCGATTTTATCTCCTGGGACAGCTACCCGATGTGGCACAACGAGAAGGATGAGACCACGCTCGCCTGTTACACCGCGATGTACCACGATTTGATGCGCACCCTGAAGCAGGGTAAACCGTTTGTATTGATGGAGTCGACGCCGGGCTCAACGAACTGGCAGCCAACCAGTAAGCTGAAGAAGCCGGGGATGCATATTCTCTCTTCACTGCAGGCAGTGGCGCATGGTGCGGACGCGGTGCAGTATTTCCAGTGGCGCAAGAGTCGGGGGTCGGTCGAGAAGTTTCACGGCGCGGTGGTCGATCATGTCGGTCATATCGATACGCGAACCGGGCGTGAAGTGAGTGAGCTGGGCCGGATGCTGGCAGCGATGACGCCGGTGATGGGCAGTCGGGTTGAGGCGCGCGTCGCGATTATTTTCGACTGGGAGAGTCGCTGGGCGATGGATAATGCGCAGGGTCCACGTAATCTTGGTCTGCATTATGAGCGTACGGTAAACGAGCACTACCGGGCTTTCTGGGAGCAGGGCGTTGCGGTAGATGTGATTAACGGCGATAGCGATCTCAGCGGTTACGATCTGGTGATAGCGCCGATGCTGTATATGGTGCGCGACGGTTTTGCCGCGCGAGCAGAAGCGCATGTTGAGCGGGGCGGGCATTTCGTGGCCAGCTACTGGAGCGGCATCGTGAATGAGAGCGATCTCTGTTATCTGGGAGGATTCCCGGGTCCGCTGCGGCCGCTGCTCGGCATCTGGTCAGAAGAGATCGATAGTCTGACGGATGAGGAGTGTAACGGCGTGCGCGGGGTCCGCGGCAATGAGCTGGGTCTGAGTGGGCCATATCAGGCGCGGGAGCTTTGCGAGCATATTCATCTGGAAGGGGCCACGGCGCTGGCCAGTTACGAGAGTGATTTTTATGCCGGAACCCCGGCGGTGACGGTAAATCGGGTCGGTCAGGGTAAAGCCTGGTATATCGCGTCGCGTAATGATCTGCCGTTCCATCGGGATTTTTATGGTGCGTTGATTAAGCAGTTGGAATTACCGCGTGCGCTGGCGACTGAGCTGCCGCCAGGCGTTGTCGTTCAGCGGCGAACTGATGGCGAGCAGGCGTTTCTGTTTGTGCAGAATTTTACCGGTCAGACGCAGCAGGTATCGTTGCCTGCCAGGCTGAGTGATTTGATTGATGGCTCGGGTGTAGGGGAGTCGCTGACGCTGGGGCCGTGGGGGTGCAGAGTTTTGAGTGTGCCGCTGGAGTAGGTCTACTCAGGCTCAGGGGCAGGTTTGTTGGCGATTGCTGGCAGTCTGCTTACCGGCTCAGAGGGCATATGCCTTCCGCAAAGACGCAAAAGACGGCATCCCTGCCCGCTCAGCACGGGCAATTACGCACCTCATCCCTGAGGTGCGCCCGTTCCCGGGCCAACGCGTTGCGTTGTTCAAAAACGCTCCCGGCGTTTTTGTCCCTGGCCCGTGATGCTTTGCTACAGGCATATGCCCCCATCGCTTTGGGTTTGGCCGTTGTCTGTAGGAAGCTGGATTGAACTGTTGATATCAAGCAGGTTTTTGGAGGCTGATTGCAGAATAGGCGCAGGAAGCGTGTATATTCTGTGAGCGGCCCCGGGCATGTACCCCTCGTTTTCGTTTATCAGTCTTGAGTGGCGGGCAGCAGCCCGCCTTTTTATCCTCTGAAGGAGAACAACATGGTGAGTCTGAAATCGTTTAAGCAATATTTCAGCCGACAGCCGATAACGGCAGAAGAGGTTGAGATAGACAACGCATTACTGGAGCGGCTTGTCGGGTGTTTTGGCGGGCGTGACAATATTCAGCAGGTGGACGCCTGTATAACCCGGCTACGGGTGAAGGTGACATCGCTTAAAGCCGTGGACACGGCGGGATTGCAGAAGGCCGGGGCGATTGGTGTGGTGATCCTGGGGCATGAGGTGCATGCGATCTTTGGTAAGCAGTCCGACCAGCTGCGTCAGCTGCTGGAAGAACGTTTCTTTAAACCGGAGTAACAGCCGCTAGAGAAATACGAATAAAAAAATGGATAACCGTCGCCGGTTATCCAAATAAGCCCCTGCATAAGAGCTCAATAATGATCGCAATGAGGAGATTGCGCGGTTACCACCAGGCTTCGACCTGTACGCCGAAGTTCCAGGTGTTATTACTGGTGTTGTCTTTGAAGCTGTGTCCATCCTCTGAGTCATTCAGGTAAGAGGCAAACAGTCGCAGTTCCGGACGAGACATAAATTCGGGACCGGCTGCCAGACCCAGCGCCAGCGTATATTTCTGTCCCGCCGCTTTGTAGTCGCTGCCCACTTTGTTTTCATCTTTCTGCCAGAAGCTACCAACTTCACCGATGCCGCGAACATACTGCGTAAACTGATACTGACCACGACCCACCAGCGACAGCAGGGTGCTTTTGCTGGTCTGCGCGGTGATATCGTCCGCCGATCCCCAGGTAAAGACCTGATTCAGGGAGAACTTATCGGTGATTGGGAGCAGACCGGTGTTAATCACGCGGTAGCCAGTGGCGTTTTGAGTATCATTCCACATGTCATACCAGCCGCCGCCCTGTGAAATCATGTTCTGCGCCAGACCTTTGTTGGCGTACTGGAACACCAGCTTCTGGTAGCCGCCCCACATGTCCTGACTGATTTCACTGGTGAACATGACGCCGTTATCTGCGTCATAGAGGCCACCATATTCTTTCTGTTTGTTGGTGGTGTTTGGCATGGCGTAATCGATACCAAACTCGGTCCAGGCACCGGTCCAGGGTTTCCAGCCGGCATAGCGAAGATCGAGGTAGTTAATGTTGACGTCGTTGTCGCCATCGACACGGTAATCCACGTCATTCGCATCGCCACGAATCCAGGCAAAGGAGATAGCGCCCGGACCCAGCGTGTAGTTTTCGATACCGGCACCCGACCCCGAGATGTTCCAGTACTTGGTATCAATGATGTGCAGATCGTGACGCTGGTAGTAGCGTTTACCGCCCCAGATCACCGCATCTTTATCACCCGGCACCAGTCCTTTGATCTGCAGGTTGAGCTGACGCAGGCCAAACTGCGCATCATCGCCGAAGGTGGTTTCGTTATCGTTTGAGCCGTCGGAGAACATACTGACCATGGTGTCGACGTAAAAACTGACATCATCCTTTTTGTAGACTTCGCTGCCCAGCTCAACCTCGCCATAAGTGTCGGCTTCATTGCCGAGACGGCCAACCTTGTTCTTTTGATACTCTTCAATACCGCCATCCTGTGAGACGCCAACGCCACCACGCAGATAGCCATGGAAATCAATGTTGTCGATGGCGGCATAGAGCGTCGGGGAGGTCAGGGCCGCAGCAAGCGCCACAGCAGCAGTACGTAACCTTGTTTCCATGTTATCCTCAATTTTATTTGTAATACGTTCACATTACAGCGGCAGTAAACGCTTTTTGTCAGATGAGTGACAAATAAAATCGCGATAATGTGTGACGTACTGCAAATAAAGTGCCGCAATCTGTAACGATTAGTGAATCAGATCACCAAATTTCACAATGTGAAGGTATTACTTTTACTTTTTATTCGCGCAATGTGACTGCGGTAGTCTGGCTGACATCAGGGCTGTGATAACATTCCGCCATCGGTAATCAGGGATGCGAATTATGAAATCAAAAAATGCCACCTTAGAGGATGTCGCCCGTCATGCTGGCGTGTCGTATCAGACGGTATCAAGGGTTCTGAATAAGTCGGCAAACGTCTCGGAATCAACGCGTCGCAAGGTGGAACACGCAATTGAGACGCTGCGCTACGTGCCTAACCGGCTGGCGCAGCAACTGGTGGGCAAGCAGAGCACAACCCTGGGTCTGGTAACGACCTCGCTGGCGTTGCATGCGCCCTCGCAGGTAGCCGCTGCGGTTAAACGTTATGCGAATGCTGCGGACTACCAGGTGCTGATCGCGATGATTGATGAGAACGTCAATCAAAGTCTGCAGGATTGCATCAATGAGCTGAAGTCTCAGCGGGTGGATAAAGTGATCATTAATGTCCCGCTGGAGAGCAGCGCTGCTGAGCAGGTTGTGCAGGAGAACGACGATATTCTCTGTCTGTTCCTCGATGTTGATCCCTATAGCGCAGTGTTTAACGTTTCGTTCAACCCGGCTGACGGCACTCGTGCCAGCGTAAAATATCTCTATGAGCAGGGGCATCGCGAGTTTGCTCTGCTGGCGGGTCCTGAGCAGTCGGTCTCCGCCAATCTGCGGTTAAAAAGCTGGCTCGACACGCTGGAAAGCTACCGTCTGAAGCCGGTCAGCATCAGCCACGGTAACTGGGATGCGCAGAGTGGGTACAATGGCGTGCTGCAACTGCTGCGTGAAGCGCCGGAGTTCAGTGCGTTGCTGGTGGGCAACGATCAGATGGCGCTGGGTGTGCTGAGTGCGCTGCATCAGCGCGGTGTGGCGGTGCCTGGGCAGATTTCGGTGATTGGCTACGATGACACCTATGAAAGTGCCTTTTTCCATCCGGCGCTGACCACGGTGTCGCTGGATCTCGATTTGCAGGGCAAAGAGGCGGTTGCCCGTCTGTTGCTGGCCAGTGAGCAGGATGAGCAGCGTTCCTCCTCGATTCTGCCGGCAAAGCTGGTGGTGCGCAGCTCGACCGGTATCGCCGGACAACAGCAGCGTGATTTAAAGCAGATTGCAGAACAGCTGCGGCTGATTGCCAGCCGGCTTGAGTAGCGGGGGCCAGACAAAGATAAAAAAGCATAACAGCACCCCGCTGCTATGCTCAGATCAGGATAACGCTTCTCAATGTCAGAAAAATTACCTATTACCTGAGCTGGTCGGTAAACGGGCATTCTTATTCCCTGTAAGCCAGCCGGCATGCTCAGCCCGATTCCTCTACATTCAGGATGTGACACTATGCTGTGGCTTGAACAGGGACTTTACCTCAGGATCGAAGAGTTAGCGCATGGCCCCCGGCCGCTGCCGCTTTCCAGTGGCTTTACCCCGCAGACCGCTTATCGTGCGCTGGGCTGCTTTAACCCCTCTGAAACCTCAGATGCTTACTACATTCTTTCAAATGACCGCGATGAAATCTGGTTTATCTGCAACCGACATCTTAGAACCGTTTTCCTGGATGCCAGCAACACAGCATTTCGGGTGAAAATGCAGGAGCCAGCAGAAAGTCTGCCCGTCCTTTCTGCTGCACATGAAGGGCTTATCGTTTCGATCGAGCGTCCAGCCTGATTTAACAGCCTGCGCGGACGATGACAGATCAGATAATAAAAAAGCCGCCATCACTGGCGGCCCTGACTACGTTTAAAAAGAAGCGTGACCTGTAAATCTTCCGGTAGCGCTTTTTAATTCGCAGGAGCGGTCTTCATTGCCGGGCGCTGTGGCAGCACCACCAGAAAAGCGATGATGATCAGTGCCAGCGTCAGCGAGGCGCCATAGCGACTCAGCGCCAGT
>Ga0209371_1000207_pt1 | contig 83268 bp, 68 predicted proteins | sample AgamicAtAmrz_FD_187165 | JGI IMG/M metagenome (GOLD analysis project Ga0209371, IMG submission 187165) | Agave microbial communities from Guanajuato, Mexico - At.Am.rz (SPAdes) (version 2) | ecosystem: Host-associated > Plants > Roots > Rhizosphere | place: Guanajato, Mexico | collected 2012-06-07
TCCAGGCGCACACGGCCCTTGCCATCCGGGACCATGTTGGTCAGGTCGCCCTTACGCAGGCCCATCTCTTCCATGACCTTGCCCTGGGATTCTTCAGGGATGTCGATGGTGACGTTCTCGAACGGTTCCTGCTTCACGCCATCCACTTCACGGATGATCACTTCAGGACGGCCTACAGCCATCTCGAAGCCTTCGCGGCGCATGGTTTCGATCAGAACCGACAGGTGCAGCTCACCACGGCCCGATACCTTGAACTTGTCAGGGGAGTCGGTTTCCTGAACGCGCAGGGCTACGTTGTACAGCAGCTCCTTGTCCAGACGATCCTTGATGTTGCGGCTGGTGACGAACTTGCCTTCTTTACCGCAGAACGGCGAGTCGTTGACCTGGAAGGTCATCGAAACGGTTGGCTCGTCGACGGTCAGCGGCTTCATCGCCTCTACCGCGTCCGGGGCGCACAGGGTGTCGGAGATGAACAGCTCGTCGAAACCGCTGATGCAGACGATGTCGCCAGCCTGGGCTTCTTCGACGTCAACGCGGTGCAGGCCGTGGTGGCCCATCAGCTTGAGGATACGACCGTTGCGCTTCTTGCCGTCGGTGTCGATGGCGACAACCGGAGTGTTCGGCTTGACGCGACCACGGGCGATACGGCCAACACCGATAACACCGAGGAAGCTGTTGTAGTCCAGAGCGGAGATCTGCATCTGGAACGGACCTTCACGGTCAACGTTCGGCGCAGGTACGTTGTCGACGATCGACTGGTACAGCGCGGTCATGTCCTCACCCATTTCGGTGTGGTCCAGACCGGCGATGCCGTTCAGGGCCGAAGCGTAGACGACTTTGAAGTCCAGCTGTTCGTCGGTGGCACCGAGGTTGTCGAACAGGTCGAAGATCTGGTCCAGAACCCAGTCAGGACGCGCGCCCGGACGGTCGACCTTGTTGATCACGACGATTGGCTTGAGGCCGGCTTCGAAGGCTTTCTTGGTTACGAAGCGGGTTTGCGGCATCGGGCCGTCCTGGGCGTCGACCAGCAGCAGCACCGAGTCGACCATCGACATTACACGCTCAACCTCGCCACCGAAGTCGGCGTGGCCGGGGGTGTCGACGATGTTGATGTGGTAGCCGTTCCAGTTGATGGCGGTGTTCTTCGCCAGAATGGTAATGCCGCGCTCTTTTTCCTGGTCGTTGGAGTCCATGACGCGCTCGTCGTTGAGCTCGTTACGCTCCAGGGTGCCGGACTGGCGCAGGAGTTTGTCGACCAGGGTGGTTTTACCATGGTCAACGTGGGCGATGATGGCGATGTTACGCAGATTTTCGATCACAACTGTATCTCGTGCAGAGGATTCGGTTTGCCGCCAGTCTAGGCGGCCAATATGAAGGTAAAAGGCTCAGCGGGCCCGCAGGTCGGGAGGGCGATGGCGGATGCTGCCGCCATACAGCCCTGGCGTCTTATGCCGGACGATAAACACGCACATTGGCATGTCCCTCACTGAGCAGGTGGTGTGCGTGCAGACGGCTCATCACACCCTTGTCGCAATAAAGCAGGTACTGCCGGTTGGCATCGAGCTGCTTGAACTTGCTGTTGATCGCGTAGAACGGCAGTGCCTGGACCTCGACGCCGTCGATCTGCAGCGGCGCGTCTTCCTGGGCGTCAGGGTGACGGATGTCGATGACGATCTGACCTGGCAGCGCCTCGGCCACTTCCTCGATATCGATATCCTTGCCCAACTCGTCGATCACGTGGTCGATGGAGATCAGCTTGGCGCGTTCCAGGGCGCGCTCGAGCACCGCCATGTCGAACTGCTTCTCTTCATGTTCCATGCGGTGGCGCTTGGCATGGGTGGTCGGGTTCACCGAGATCACGCCGCAGTATTCGGGCATGTGCTTGGCGAAATCGGCGGTGCCGATCTGGTAGGCGGTATCGATGATGTCCTGCTTGTGGCTGGCCAGCAGCGGACGCAGCACCAGCTTGTCGGTGGCCGAGTCGATGATCGCAAGGTTGGGCAGGGTCTGGCTGGAAACCTGCGAGATCGCCTCGCCGGTGACCAGGGCGTCGATTTCCAGGCGATCGGCCATGCGCGCCGCGGCACGCAGCATCATGCGCTTGAGCGTCACGCCCATATAGCTGTTGTCGACCTTGCCGAGAATCTCGCCGACCACTTCCTCGAACGGCACGCTGATGAACAGCACGCGCTGGCTGCTGCCGTATTTCTTCCACAGGTAGTGCGCGACTTCCATCACGCCCAGCTCGTGGGCACGGCCACCGAGGTTGAAGAAGCAGAAGTGGGTCATCAGGCCGCGGCGCATCATCTGGTAGGCCGCCACGGTGGAGTCGAAGCCACCGGACATCAGCACCAGCGTCTGCTCCAGCGCACCCAGCGGATAACCGCCGATGCCGTTGTGCTGGTTGTGGATGACGTACAGGCGCTGGTCGCGGATTTCGATGCGCACCATCACTTCGGGGGTCTTCAGGTCGATGCCGGCGGCGCCGCACTGCTGGCGCAGCTGGCTGCCGACATAGCGGTCGACGTCCATCGAGGTGAAGTCGTGGTGGCCGCCGCGCTTGCAGCGTACGGCGAAGCGCTTGCCGGCCAGCAGGTGGCCGAAGTGCTGCCTGCATTTGTCGACGATGTCGTCGAAGTCGCCCAGCGGATACTCCTGCACCTGCAGGAAGTGGGTGATCCCTGGGGTGCAGGTCAGGCGTTCGATCATCTCGCGCTGGACTTTCTCGTCTTCGATGCGGGTGACCACCTCGAGATTATCCCAGACACCATCGACCACGAGCTCAGGATCCAGATCCTTGAGCACGTTGCGGATGTTCTTGCCGAGCTGGCGGATGAAGCGCTTGCGCACCGGCCGGCTCTTGATGGTGATCTCTGGGAAGACTTTGACGATAAGTTTCATTGGGTTAACAGCGCGCCCGGGGCCTGCCGAAAATGAGGGGCGCGAATTATAGCGGAAATGGCTCGAGGTTTGAGCAACTTTTGATCAGAGGTTTGTTCGAGGGCTTTCCAGGCGGGATTGATGGAGCCTGCAAAGGCCCTTTTGCGGGTAAACCCACTCCCACAGGATCTGCACCCACCGGTAACCCGTGGGAGCCGGCTTGCCCGCGAAGAGGCCCTCAAAAAACGCATCACATCCAAATAAGCGCACCAAAATGACGCATTAACGCGAGGAAATGCCTTTTATGAGTGCACAACCCCACTACCTTCCCTCGCCAAACATCCGCAAACGCCCACTTTCACGGCGCCCTCGCCATTTTCGGGCACTGGCATGCAATTTGCTCCCTTGTGATGCAGGTAAGCTTGGCCGACTATCCGCGCCCGGCGACACCCTTTTTCCAGGGCAGCGGCCAAGCGCACCCTAGACCATCCGGAGGACAACATGTCGAAGTCGGTTCAACTCATCAAAGATCATGACGTCAAGTGGATTGATCTGCGTTTCACGGACACCAAAGGCAAACAGCACCACGTCACCATGCCGGCTCGCGATGCGCTGGATGAAGACTTCTTCGAAGCTGGCAAGATGTTCGACGGCTCCTCCATCGAGGGCTGGAAAGGCATCGAAGCTTCCGACATGATCCTGCTGCCGGACGACTCGTCCGCCGTGCTCGACCCGTTCACCGAAGAGCCGACCCTGATCCTGGTCTGCGACGTGATCGAGCCGTCCACCATGCAAGGCTACGACCGCGACCCACGCGCCATCGCCAAGCGTGCCGAAGAGTTCCTGAAGAGCACCGGCATCGGCGACACCGTATTCGTCGGCCCAGAGCCTGAGTTCTTCATCTTCGACCAGGTCAAGTTCAAGTCGGACATCTCCGGCTCGATGTTCAAGATCTACTCCGAGCAAGGCTCCTGGATGACCGACCAGGACGTCGAAGGCGGCAACAAGGGCCACCGCCCTGCCGTCAAAGGCGGCTACTTCCCGGTTCCGCCGTGCGACCACGACCACGAAATCCGTACTGCCATGTGCAACGCCATGGAAGAAATGGGCCTGGTCATCGAAGTTCACCACCACGAAGTGGCGACTGCCGGCCAGAACGAGATCGGTGTGAAGTTCAACACCCTGGTCACCAAGGCTGACGAAGTCCAGACCCTGAAGTACTGCGTGCACAACGTTGCCGACGCCTATGGCAAGACCGCAACCTTCATGCCGAAGCCACTGTACGGCGACAACGGCTCGGGCATGCACGTTCACATGTCGATCTCCAAGGACGGCAAGAACACCTTCTCCGGCGAAGGCTATGCCGGCCTGTCCGACACCGCCCTGTACTTCATCGGCGGTATCATCAAGCACGGTAAGGCCCTGAACGGCTTCACCAACCCGGCTACCAACTCCTACAAGCGTCTGGTACCAGGCTTCGAAGCTCCGGTCATGCTGGCCTACTCGGCTCGTAACCGCTCGGCCTCGATCCGTATCCCTTACGTTTCCAGCCCGAAAGCCCGCCGCATCGAAGCGCGCTTCCCGGACCCGGCTGCCAACCCGTACCTGTGCTTCGCTGCACTGCTGATGGCCGGCCTGGACGGTATCCAGAACAAGATCCACCCAGGCGATGCCGCCGACAAGAACCTGTACGACCTGCCGCCTGAAGAGGCCAAAGAGATCCCACAGGTTTGCGGTAGCCTGAAAGAAGCCCTGGAAGAGCTGGACAAGGGCCGTGCGTTCCTGACCAAGGGCGGCGTGTTCTCCGACGACTTCATCGATGCCTACATCGAGCTGAAGTCCGAAGAAGAAATCAAGGTCCGTACCTTCGTTCACCCGCTGGAATACGACCTGTACTACAGCGTTTGATGCGCGCGGCGCCTGCGCCGTGACCGTCTAGAGAACGGCCTCCTTCGGGAGGCCGTTTGCGTTTTCACATCCAGGATTTACAGAACCTTCCTACTAGAAGGTTAGTAAAATTGCTGCGAGACTCAGAGGCTCCAACCCCATGGAGACTCCCATGCGTCGTTCATTTATCACCTTCTCCTGCATCGCCGGGCTGTCCGCTTGCGTGAATGCCAACGAGCCCCGCTCCCCCTTCGATCCCCTGCTCGACAGCATCGAACAGCGACTGGAAATCGCCCAGGCTGTCGCACTGCATAAATGGGATCGTGACCAACCGGTTCAAGACAGCCCACGTGAGCAACAGGTATTGGCCAAGGTCGGCCAGGCAGCCAGTGCCCATCGATTGAGCGCCGACCGTGCCGAACAGTTCTTTGCCGATCAGATAGAAGCCAACAAGCTCAGGCAGTATCACCTGCTCAACCAGTGGCACCTGGAACATCAAGCGCCTGATATTCCGCGCCAGGACCTCGCCGGCGAGATACGCCCCAGACTGGATCAGCTCCAGGACCGATTGCTCGATGCACTGGCCGAGTTCGACCAACAACGTCCGCAGGGCTGCAGCGAAGCCTTGGCTGAAGCGATTGCATCGAGGACTGCAGATGCCCCACGTCGCCTGTTCCTGATCAGGGCGACCGCCAACCTGTGCCAACGCCCTTGACGCTCTATGCTCTATATTGGTGCACAAAACCGCTGAACGCCCCGCAATGCACCCCAAATTAGGTCAGGAGAATCGGTAAACCAGGCTTTTCTGAGCCGATTTTGCGCATATCCAGCGCTTTATCGGGCAATTCCGCTTCTTTTCGGAGCCTTGGTTTGTTTCTTGCATTTTCAGGCTATCAGCGGATTACCAGCGTGCCCGCCCCTGGTCGAGCCAGGGGCGCCATGTGCCAGAACAGCGCCAAAAGAGGTCAACCACGCACCATGACCATCAGCGATGCACAGCACCGTCTGCTCCTGGACAACCTGACCACTGCCACCTTGCTGCTCAACAGCGACCTGCGCCTTGAGTACATGAACCCGGCAGCGGAAATGCTCCTGGCCGTCAGCGGCCAGCGCAGCCATGGCCAGTTCATCAGTGAGCTGTTCACCGAATCGACCGAGGCGCTCAATTCCCTGCGCCAGGCCGTGGAACAGGCGCACCCGTTCACCAAGCGCGAGGCCCAACTGACCTCGTTGACCGGCCAGAGCATCACCGTCGACTACGCCGTGACGCCGATCCTGCACCAGGGCAACACCCTGCTGCTGCTCGAAGTCCACCCGCGCGACCGCCTGCTGCGCATCACCAAGGAAGAGGCGCAACTGAGCAAGCAGGAAACCACCAAGATGCTGGTGCGCGGCCTCGCCCACGAGATCAAGAACCCGCTCGGCGGCATCCGTGGCGCAGCGCAGTTGCTGGCCCGCGAGCTGCCCGAAGACGGCCTGCGCGACTACACCAACGTCATCATCGAAGAAGCCGACCGCCTGCGAAACCTGGTCGACCGCATGCTCGGTTCGAACAAGCTGCCGTCGCTGTCGATGACCAACGTGCACGAAGTGCTCGAACGTGTCTGCAGCCTGGTGGAGGCCGAAAGCCAGGGTGGCATCACCCTGGTGCGCGATTACGACCCGAGCCTGCCGGACGTGCTGATCGACCGCGAGCAGATGATCCAGGCCGTACTCAATATCGTGCGCAACGCCATGCAGGCGATCAGCGGGCAGAACGAACTGCGCCTGGGCCGCATCACCCTGCGCACCCGCGCGGTGCGCCAGTTCACCATCGGCCATGTGCGCCACAGGCTGGTGGCACGGGTCGAGATCATCGACAACGGCCCCGGCATTCCCGCGGAACTGCAGGACACCCTCTTCTATCCCATGGTCAGCGGGCGCCCGGACGGTACCGGGCTCGGGCTGGCCATTACCCAGAACATCATCAGTCAGCATCAGGGCCTGATCGAGTGTGAAAGCCATGCCGGCCATACCACCTTCTCGATCTTCCTGCCCCTGGAACAAGGAGCCACAGCCCCATGAGCCGTAGTGAAACCGTGTGGATCGTCGACGATGATCGTTCCATCCGCTGGGTCCTGGAAAAAGCCCTGCAACAAGAGGGCATGACCACCCAGAGCTTCGACAGTGCCGACGGGGTCATGGGTCGCCTGGCCCGGCAGCAGCCGGACGTGATCATCTCCGACATCCGCATGCCTGGCGCCAGCGGCCTGGACCTGCTCGCGCAGATTCGCGAACAGCACCCGCGCCTGCCGGTGATCATCATGACCGCCCACTCGGACCTGGACAGTGCGGTGGCGTCCTACCAAGGGGGCGCCTTCGAGTACCTGCCCAAGCCGTTCGACGTCGATGAGGCGGTGTCGCTGGTCAAGCGCGCCAACCAGCACGCCCAGGAGCAGCAGGCGCTCGAAGCGCCGCCCGTACTCGCCCGCACGCCCGAGATCATCGGCGAGGCACCGGCGATGCAGGAGGTGTTTCGCGCCATCGGGCGGCTGAGCCATTCCAACATCACCGTGCTGATCAACGGCGAGTCCGGCACCGGCAAGGAACTGGTCGCCCACGCCCTGCACCGCCATAGCCCGCGTGCGGCTTCGCCGTTCATCGCGTTGAACATGGCGGCGATCCCCAAGGACCTGATGGAGTCAGAGCTGTTCGGCCACGAGAAAGGCGCCTTCACCGGTGCGGCCAACCAGCGGCGCGGACGCTTCGAGCAGGCTGACGGCGGCACCTTGTTCCTCGACGAGATCGGCGACATGCCTGCCGACACCCAGACCCGCCTGCTGCGCGTGCTGGCCGATGGCGAGTTCTATCGGGTCGGTGGCCATGTACCGGTGAAGGTGGACGTGCGCATCATCGCCGCGACGCACCAGAACCTGGAATCGCTGGTGCAAGCCGGCAAGTTCCGTGAAGACCTGTTCCACCGCCTCAACGTGATCCGCATCCACATCCCGCGCCTGGCTGACCGGCGCGAGGACATCCCGGCCCTCGCCCGCCACTTCCTGGGCCGTGCGGCGCGAGAGCTGGCGGTCGAGCCCAAGCTGCTGAAGCCGGAAACCGAGGAGTTCATGCGCAACCTGCCTTGGCCTGGCAACGTGCGTCAGCTGGAGAACACCTGCCGCTGGATCACGGTGATGGCCTCGAGCCGCGAAGTGCTGATCGGCGACCTGCCGCCAGAGCTGCTCAACCTGCCGCACGATGCCGCACCGGTCACCAACTGGGAGCAGGCACTGCGCCAGTGGGCCGACCAGGCCCTGGCGCGCGGGCAGTCGAACCTGCTCGACAGCGCCGTGCCGAGCTTCGAACGGATCATGATCGAGACCGCGCTCAAGCACACCGCCGGACGCCGCCGCGATGCCGCAGTGCTGCTGGGATGGGGGCGCAACACCCTGACGCGCAAGATCAAGGAGCTGGGGATGAAGGTCGATGGCGGGGATGACGATGAGGGTGAGGATCACTGAGGTCTGACGCGTCGCGCTGCGCTCAACCGATCCAAAAGCAAGCCCCGCTCCTGTAGGAGCGGGCTTGCCCGCGAACACGGGCGTAGCCCGTGCCATGCACCGCGGTGTCTTTTTCGCGGGCAGGCCCGCTCCCACATTACCCCTCCAGCCCTCCCCTGCACCGATCCTGTGCCACTTGCACCTCGGCAAGGCACAAATCCCCTCCAATCCCCGCAAAACCGCCCTGAAAGCCCAATATTTCCGGGCCTTTCAAAACTGGCACGCCCCCTGCAATAGCTACTGTATCTCCAGTTTCGGGGGCCTCGGTACAGGCAGGCCGGGATATCCCCTCTTTTATTCGCAACACCGCCCGTTTCGGGGACCTCGGTACAGGCAGGCCGGGACTCCCTCTTTTATTCGCAACATCGCCCGTTTTGGGGACCTCGGTACAGGCAGGCCGGGACTCCCTCTTTTATTCGCAACATCGCCCGTTTTGGGGACCTTGGTACAGGCAGGCCGAGACATCCCCTCTTTTATTCGTGCAGCCTCACCTGCACCCGCCAGCGCCCAGCGTCCTCTGCAGCGGCCCACGTACCGCTCAGGGGACGCGCGGCCACCACCGTAAGCACCAGCCCTTCCTCGCTCTGCTGCAAACGCCAGCCCACCGGCTTGCCCTGCAGGCTCAACTGTCCACGCTGGGCCTTGCCCTCGGCCTGGAACACCACGGCCACCGTACCCTCGACGTTCTCGCCATGCAGCCTGGGCTCTGCGTTGAACCACAGGTCAAGGCCGTCCTGAACCGCCTCAACGCGCTCGAGCACACGTTCTTCGGGCGCAGTCAGGCGACCGATCATCAGCCCTACCATCACGCCGACGATCGCCATCGACAGCAACACCCGTGGCCAAGCCTTCGAACGCGGGTCCGGTTCGAGGGTAGAATGCTCGTCATCTTCGTGCCTGGAGCCGTGCATGTTTCACGTCATCCTCTTTCAACCAGAAATTCCGCCGAACACCGGCAATATCATCCGCCTCTGCGCCAACAGCGGCTGCGACCTGCACCTGATCGAGCCGATCGGCTTCGAGCTGGACGACAAGCGCCTGCGTCGTGCGGGGCTGGATTATCACGAGTATGCCACGCTCAAGCGCCACGAGAGCCTCGAAGCATGCCTGCAAAGCCTGGGGCAACCGCGCCTGTTCGCCTTCACCACCAAGGCCTCGCACCCCTTCCATGAAGTGGCCTACCAGCCAGGCGATGCCTTCCTGTTCGGCCCTGAAAGCCGCGGCCTGCCCGCCGAGGTGCTGGACAGCCTGCCCGCCGAGCAACGCCTGCGCCTGCCGATGCGCCCCGGGTGCCGCAGCCTGAACCTGTCCAATACCGTGGCCGTCACGGTATACGAGGCCTGGCGCCAGCAAGGCTTCGCCTGAGCAGGATCGCGATTCGCCGCCCATGAAAAAGGCCGCGTCCCTCACAGGACGCGGCCTTTTCATTTACGCGGTGCGGATCAGTTATCCAGCGCCACCTGCCCGGCAGCACCGCGCTTGCGGTGCAGCAAAAGGCCCGCCGCCACCACGGCGATGCTCAGCAAGGCCGTGGCGATGATCTCGATCCGGTGATCTTCACGCAGCGCCATCACCACCAGCACAGCCACGATGAAGGCGATGGTCGCCCAGGTCAGCCCCGGGAACAGCCACATCTTGAACGAGATCTTCTCGCCGCGCGCTTCACGCTGGGCACGCATGCGCAGCTGGGAAACGGCGATCACCAGGTACACCAGCAGCGCAATGGCGCCGGAGCTGGCCAGCAGGAACTCGAACACCTGGGCCGGGGCGACGAAGTTGGCGAACACGCACAGGAAGGCCGCAGCGGTCGACAGCATGACCGCCCAGTGCGGGGTGCCCGCCTTGGTGGTGCGCTGGGCCACGGCGGGTGCGTCGCCACGCTTGCTCAGGGAGAACAGCATGCGCGAAGAGGTGTACAGCGCCGAGTTCAGGCAGCTGGTCACCGCGATCAGCACGACGATGTCGACGATCAGCTTGGCATTGGGCACGCCGATCAGGCTCAGCACGGTCTGGTAGGAGCCTTTTTCCGCAAGGGTCGGATCGTTCCACGGCACCATGGCCACGACCAGGAAGATCGACACCAGGTAGAACAGGCAAATACGCCAGATCACCGAGTTGGTCGCACGGCTGATCTGCTTGCCCGGGTCCTTCGACTCGGCGGCCGCAATGGTGACGATTTCAGTGCCCATGAACGAGAACATGGTGGTCAGCATGGCTGCCAGCACTGCCCCCAGACCATTGGGCATGAAGCCCTGGGTATCGAACAGGTGGCTGACACCGCTGACCTGGCTGCCCGGCACCATGCCGAACATGGCCGCGCAGCCGACGACGATGAAGGCGATGATCGCCAGCACTTTAAGCAGGGCGAACCAGAACTCGAACTCGCCGTAGTTCTTCACGCTGAACAGGTTGGTGATGGTCAGTGCCAGGGTGATGACCAGCGAGAACGCCCACAGGTCGACGGCTGGGAACCAGGCATGCAGGATCGCTGCAGCGGCGTTGGCCTCAAGTGGGATCACCAGCACCCAGAACCACCAGTACAGCCAGCCGATGGTGAAGCCGGCCCAGCGCCCGATGGCACGGTCGGCGTAGGTCGAGAACGAACCGGTGTCGGGCGAGGCGACGGCCATTTCGCCGAGCATGCGCATCACCAGCACCACGAGGGTACCGGCAGCGGCATAGGCGAGCAGGACCGCCGGGCCGGCTGCGGCGATGGCGTGGCCGGAGCCGACGAACAGACCGGCGCCGATGACGCCAGCAATGGACAGCATGGTGACATGCCGTTGTTTGAGCCCCTGAGCGAGGTCATTGGAATTGTGCTTACCGCTCATAAAACTACCTTTGTAAGGAGTGGACCACCCGATTGCTGATAACGAAGCGCGCCAGGGGTTGATTTAGACGCCTTGGCAATCGGCGCTTTCCAGCTGGCAATAAATGCGCCAGCGCGGAAAATCATTCGTCTGAATAATGTCTCAGTCCCGAATGGCGGGGCCTTGCGGGCATTTGGCCAGGGTTTGACCGAATGCCCATCCAGGCCTGCGGGCCAAGTGTGCATTACTGAAATACCCACTTACAAATGCACCAAAGGTAGTCCTTGGTAACACCTTTGCACCGATCAGAGGCATAAAAGGTGCAACCTTGGCGTGCAACCTTGAGTCGGTGGTGTGGCCTTCGCGGGCAAGCCCGCTCCTACGGTTTGGGCGGGGGCGCACCACCGAACAAAAGCAAAACTCCTTCCCTCCCCCGCCCAAAACTGGCACCATCGCGCCTTTTTTCATCAAGGCTCCGGCGCCAAGCGCACCGCATTGCGGACATCCGCGCGACGTTGCACTGCAGCGATGCGACAAACTGTCCCGCCAACGACCCGAGCCCGCTGCGACCCGGTTGGCCGCCATTACGCCGCTATGCTAGCGTTGCGCTCGCCAGGAAGGCCGCCAACAGCTGGGAACGCACCCGAACACATGAGGACCGCACATGGCCCAGGCCACGCCCGCGCTGGAAATCCGCAATCTGCACAAACGCTACGGCGATCAGGAAATTCTCAAGGGCATTTCGCTGACCGCGCGCGACGGTGACGTGATCTCGATCCTCGGTTCGTCCGGTTCCGGCAAGTCCACCCTGCTGCGCTGCATCAACCTGCTCGAGAACCCGCACCAGGGTGAAATCCTCGTCGCCGGCGAAGCGCTCAAGCTCAAGTCCACCAAGACCGGCGACCTGATCGCCGCCGACAACCGCCAGATCAACCGTCTGCGCAGCGAAATCGGCTTCGTCTTCCAGAATTTCAACCTGTGGCCGCACATGTCGATCCTCGACAACATCATCGAGGCGCCGCGCCGCGTGCTCGGCCAGAGCAAGGCCGAGGCCATCGAAGCGGCCGAGGCACTGCTGAACAAGGTCGGGATCTACGACAAGCGTCACAGCTATCCCGCCCAGCTTTCCGGTGGCCAGCAGCAGCGCGCCGCCATCGCCCGCACCCTGGCCATGAAGCCCAAGGTCATCCTGTTCGACGAGCCGACTTCGGCGCTCGATCCGGAAATGGTCCAGGAAGTGCTTAACGTTATCCGCGCACTGGCCGACGAAGGCCGTACCATGCTGCTGGTAACGCACGAGATGAACTTTGCCCGCCAGGTGTCCAGTGAAGTGGTCTTCCTGCACCAGGGCCTCGTGGAAGAGCAAGGATCGCCGCAACAGGTCTTCGAAAACCCGACCTCGGCGCGTTGCAAGCAATTCATGTCCAGCCACCGCTAAACGGAGCAACACATGCAGACCTACAAGAAATTCCTCCTGGCCGCTGCCGCCACGCTGGTGATGTCGGCCAACGCCCTGGCCGCGGAAAAACTGCGCATGGGTATCGAGGCGGCCTACCCGCCGTTCAACAACAAGGATGCCAGCGGTAACGTGGTCGGCTTCGACAAGGACATCGGCGACGCCCTGTGCGCCAAGATGAAAGTCGAGTGCTCGGTCGTGACCTCCGACTGGGACGGCATCATCCCCGCCCTGAACGCCAAGAAGTTCGACTTCCTGGTGTCGTCGCTGTCGATCACCGACGAGCGCAAGCAGGCCGTGGACTTCACTGACCCCTACTACTCCAACAAGCTGCAGTTCATCGCGCCGAAGAACGCTGACTTCAAGACCGACAAGGCTTCGCTCAAGGGCAAGACCATCGGCACCCAGCGCGCCACCCTGGCCGGCACCTGGCTGGAAGACCACTACGGCAGCGATGTCGACGTGAAGCTCTACGACACCCAGGAAAACGCCTACCTGGACCTGATCGCCGGCCGCATCGACGGTATCCTGGCCGACAAGTACGTGCAGTACGAGTGGCTCAAGAGCAAGGACGGCCAGAACTACGAGTTCAAGGGCGACCCGGTGGAAGAGAGCGACAAGATCGGTATCGCCGTGCGTAAAGGCGACCCGCTGCGTGAGAAGCTGAACGCTGCTCTGAAGGAAATCATCGCCGACGGAACGTACAAGAAGATCAACGACAAGTACTTCCCGTTCAGCATCTACTGATACGCCCCGACTGGCACCGCCGCTGCGCGGTGCCGGTCCCTTGAACGCACCCTGCCCATGAATATCGACCTGCACGGATTCGGTCCGGCCATGTTGGCTGGCACCCTGATGACCGTAAAACTGGCGCTCTGTGCCTTGCTGCTGGGGCTGGTCCTTGGACTGCTCGGCGCACTGGCCAAGACCTCGACCATCAAGCCACTGCAATGGCTTGGCGGCACCTACTCGACCCTGGTTCGCGGCGTGCCCGAACTGCTGTGGGTCCTGCTGATCTATTTCGGCACCGTCGGGCTGATGAGCAGCCTCGGCGATGCCCTGAACATGCCCGGCCTCGAGCTCAGCGCCTTCGCCGCCGGCGTGATCGCCCTGGGCCTGTGCTTCGGCGCCTACGCCACGGAAGTGTTCCGCGGCGCCATCCTGGCGATCCCCAAGGGCCACCGTGAAGCGGGCCTGGCACTGGGGCTGTCGAAGGGGCGCATCCTTTCGCGGATCATTCTGCCGCAGATGTGGCGCGTGGCCCTGCCGGGCCTGGGCAACCTGTTCATGATTCTGATGAAGGACACGGCCCTGGTGTCGGTGATCGGCCTCGAAGAAATCATGCGCCACGCGCAGATCGGCGTGACCGTGACCAAGGAACCGTTCACCTTCTACGCCGTCGCCGCGTGCATCTACCTGTGCCTGACCATCGTCGCCATGACCGGCATGCACTTCCTTGAAAAACGCGCCGCTCGCGGCTTCATGAGGGCCGCGCAATGAACTGGGAAGTCATCATCAAGTGGCTGCCACGCCTGGCCCAGGGCGCGACCCTGACCCTGGAGCTGGTGGCCATCGCGGTGATCGCCGGGCTGATCCTGGCCATCCCGCTGGGCATCGCTCGCTCCTCGCGCCACTGGTACGTGCGCGCCCTGCCCTACGGCTACATCTTCTTCTTCCGCGGCACGCCGCTGCTGGTGCAATTGTTCCTGGTGTACTACGGGCTGGCGCAGTTCGACCTGGTGCGCAGCAGCTCGCTGTGGCCGTACCTGCGCGATCCGTTCTGGTGCACCGTACTGACCATGACCCTGCACACCGCCGCCTACATCGCCGAGATCCTGCGCGGTGCGCTGCAGGCGATCCCCAAGGGCGAGATCGAGGCGGCGCGCGCGCTGGGCATGTCGCGGGGCAAAGCGCTGTTCTACATCATGCTGCCGCGCGCCGCGCGCATCGGCCTGCCGGCCTACAGCAACGAAGTGATCCTGATGCTCAAGGCCAGCGCCCTGGCCAGCACCGTGACCCTGCTGGAACTGACTGGCATGGCCCGCACGATCATCGCCCGCACCTACCTGCCGGTGGAGATCTTCTTCGCCGCGGGCGTGTTCTACCTGTTGATTTCGTTCGTCCTGGTGCAGGGCTTCAAGCTGCTCGAGCGCTGGTTGCGCGTCGACGCCTGCCAGGGGCGGTGAGCTGAAACCGAGCTGACCTTTCGCGGGCAAGTCGCAGCGGTGAACCGCCGCTGCGACTTGCCCGCGAAGGCCTCACCACCGACCACCCTCCATGCCCTCGACCCCATTCCTCCACCCCGACCAACTGAGCGCCCGCTTCCAGGCCCTGGACCAGTTCCTGCTCCAGCACGAATCCCTGTGGAAACCCCGGCCCTTCACTGCCCTGCACCTGGAATGGGAATCCCGCTATCCCGAGCTCGCCCAGTGGTTGCGCAACCGCACCCTGGAACAAGCCGAAGCCGCCGAGCATCATCTCGAACAGTTGCCTGCCCCCGCGCCCTTCCCGCAGCTAGCGCAGCAAGCCCTGCAACTGTCGAACGTCGGCGAACTGCCCCTGGCACCCCTGCCGCCGGGCGGCCACCGCCTGAACGTTCACGTCCCCGGTCGCAAGTGGCAGCAGATCGAAGCCTTCGGCAGCCACCTGAGCTTCAGCCAGCCCACCCACCACTGGCTGGACTGGTGCTCTGGCAAGGGCCACCTGGGCCGTCGCCTGCTGCAACCCGGCCAGCAGCTCACCTGCCTGGAATACGACGCCGCACTGGTCAGCGCCGGCCAAACCCTCAGCGACCATCACCACCTGCGCGCCAGCCACGTGCAGCAGGACGTGATGGCCAGCGACAGCGCCCATCACCTGGATGTCGACAAGAGCGTGGTCGCCCTGCACGCCTGCGGCGACCTGCACGTACGCCTGCTGCAACTGGCCAGCGCCCAGGGATGCCGGCAGATCGCCGTCGCCCCGTGCTGCTACAACCGTATCCAGGCCGAGCACTACCAGGCCCTTTCGGGCCCCGCGCAAGCCTCGCAGTTGCACCTGAGCATCACCGACCTGGGCCTGCCGCTGAGCGAAGCCGTCACCTCCAGCGCCCGCACCCGTCGCCAGCGCGACACCTCGATGGCCCGCCGCCTGGGCTTCGACCTGCTGCAACGCCAGCAACGACAGACCGACGACTACCTGCCCACGCCCTCGTTGCCTACGACCTGGCTGGAAAAATCCTTCGAAGACTACTGCCGCGACCTCGCCGCATTGCGCGAAGTGCCCTTGAGCGGCAACCCCGAATGGGCCGCCCTGGAGGCGGCTGGCTGGCAACGACTGGCGCAAGTGCGCAACCTCGAACTGGTGCGCAACCTGTTCCGTCGCCCGCTGGAGTTGTGGTTGGTACTCGATCGTGCGCTGTTTCTTCAGGAAAACGGCTACAACGTGCGCCTGGGAGTGTTCTGCGACTACCCACTGACACCCCGAAACCTGCTGCTGCTGGGCGAGCGAAACTAGCCGGACAACCTGTGGATAAGTCTGTGAACAAGCTTGTGATGAAATTCACGGTTTATTGGATCCACTGGCTATTTCACACGCTTCGCTTATTTCCTTCAGTAAGCGAACACCAGCAAAAACAGGCCTTTGCGCAAAGACCAACGGCGCAGCGCTTCGGCATGCCTTTCGCGCAGCACCTGCATGCCGGTTGTGCATAAGCCAAATCCCGGATCCGACGCAAGCCCCTGGTAGCAACTCTTTTTGTTCAGAATCTAAAGGCCTGCCCAATCCCTGTGGAGCAACTGTCTTGCTCAAAATGTAAAGACCAGCCCAATCCCCTGTGGGAGTAACTGTCTTGCTCAAAATCTAAAGACCAGTCCATCTCTGTGGGAGCGGGCTTGCCCCGCGAACACGGGCGTAGCCCGTGCCAGGCAACGCGGTGTCTTTTTCGCGGACAAACCCGCTCCCACACCTGATTCAAGATCCCACTGCGGCAAAGCGTCGCAAAAGCCATTAAATCAAAATAAATTATTGTATTACGATAATTTATCAAGAATAATCCGCCCCGTTCATCACTGTACGGAGGCACCCCATGAACAGTAGATCCGTCGCCTATGCGCGCTCCCGATTGCGCACCATCGGCGCCCTGGCCGCCCTTCTGGCCTGGACCACCGCTGCCGTCGAGTTCGGCGGCACGCCGCTGCTCTGGCTGCTCGACTACCCCACCATGGTTTCCGCCTACCTGCAGGCCTACGGCGACCAGATGCCGCTGCTCCTGGCCGAAGGCTACCAACCGTCTCACCTGGCGATCGGCCTGGTCTTCTTCCTCGACCTGATTCCCACCGCCATCTCGGCATTCGCCCTGCTGCTGACCGGCATCTTCTTCATGCGCCTGTCCAAGGGCCAGACCTGGACCCTGCCCAACATCCGCCTGCTCTGGTGGGTCGGCCTGCTGTGCATCGGCTCGCCGCTGCTCTGGTCGCTGATCGGCACCTTCGAGGGCCTGGCACTGGCCATCGACCTGCCTGCTGGCGAAAGGAGCTTCAGCGTGTCGATCGGTGTATCATCCGAGGCTGTCTACGAGATCATGAAAGGCATTCTGCTCTGCGCCTTCTCGCTGCTCATGCGTGACGCCAAGACCATCAGCGATGAACACAACTGTTATGTCTAGCCACCCCTTATGCCGATAATCATCCGCCTCGACGTCGTCATGGCCCGGAACAAGATCCGTTCCAAGGACCTGGCGGAAATCATCGGCATAACGGAAGCGAACCTGTCGCTGCTGAAGAACGGCAAGATCAAGGGCTTCAAGATCGAGACCCTCGAGAAGCTGTGTCGCGCGCTGAACTGCCAACCCGGCGACCTGCTGGAGTTCAGCGAGGAATGATCAAGGACTGCAACACCCATGTATTTGCCCCACAAAGGTTTACTCGCCGTACTGCTGGCCACCTGGCTGATCAGCGGCTGCGGCCCGAGTTACACGTATAGGTATTCGCCACCGCCCAGCGCGCATGGCATGAACTGCATAAACAGCTGCTCGAGCGAGCGCAGGCATTGCCAGCAACTGGAGCGTCTGGAAGAAAACAGCCAGCGCGCCCTGTACCAGGCCGAAATGCGCGCCTACCAGTACTGCAAGACCGGCAAGAGCAAGAAGGAAGCGCGTCACAACTGCTACCAGCCGAGCTACCCATTCGGCAGCTCGTCCAGCTACAGTTGCGGCCGCGATTACGACAGCTGCTACATGGCCTGCGGTGGCACCATCCAGCGCATTCGCAACCCAGATTGATAGATGAACGGATTTCGACACGTGAAATACACCACGCCTTTCACCCTTCTGGCCCTTGGCCTGGCCCTGAGCGGCTGCTCCAGCAGTAGCAGCAGCTACACCCCAAGGACTTCGAACCTGGACTGGGAAACCCCCGGCATGCAGCTCGGCGGCGACCGCGGCCTGCCCCTGCGAGTGGACGACCGCTGCCGCAAGCGCGGTTGCGACAACCACAAGCTGTTTTTCAACCCCGCAGAGCCTGAACCGAGCGTCAACACCATCCACCGCGGCTGGTAGGATTTTCTCCTTTGAGGGCGGCGACTTAGGCGATTTCGCGTTGAATGCAAGGAAGTGGTTTACAGCAGCCAACCGATCGCTATAATGACGCCCCTGTGCCGGTATAGCTCAGATGGTAGAGCAACTGACTTGTAATCAGTAGGTCCCGGGTTCGATTCCTGGTGCCGGCACCATACACAGAAAGGCCCGCAGAGATGCGGGCCTTTTTTGCTTGGGCGATGGGCTAGCACCGGGCTAGCATTTTTCCCGCCTGTGGTATTCAGGAGATTAGCCATGGCCAGGGCGCCCAGGAAACCGAAAGACCTTACGCCACGATTCGGAATTGGCGAATGGTACGGGAAAAATCTGCCCCAACTATCAAGCCCTGCCAGGCAAATGCTAGCCCGAGAAACGCTCAAGCCTAAAAAAGAGCGGCAGCCTCAGCCATGTCCATTCCAAGCTAGGAAACAAGGAGCGATCTGCTCAAAGGAAGGAGGGGTGTGCTCCCTTCGCCTCTACTCCTATGCCGAACATGCCACTGGCCGCGCCATGGGTGTTCCAGTTCAAGGCAGTCAGGGTGAACTGAGGGCTACCTGCCCATATCGCTTCCACGAGGATCTAGAGGTCTTCAAATGGGTGGGAGAGGTAATCCTTAACGACCCTGATCCAAAACTCGTCGCTGAGGTTGGCTTCCTCGAAGCTGGTGCAACCACCGATAACGAGGGGGGTGAGGACGTCGGCAGAATCGATATGGTGCTGGTCAGCACCAAAACTCATCCAAGCGCGCCAATGGAGTGGGCCGCCCTTGAGATCCAGGCGGTGTATTTCTCAGGAAGTGCCATGAGAGGTGAGTTTGAAGCTATCAAGGATGAATCTGTAGATTGGGTTACCTTCCCAGCCGGTCGCCGTCGTCCTGACTATCGTAGCAGTGGACCCAAGCGACTGATGCCGCAGCTTCAAATCAAAGTCCCCACGCTTCGCCGCTGGGGTAAGAAAATGGCTGTAGTAGTTGATCGAGCGTTCTTCGACTCAATCGGCGAAATGGATAATGTGGCCGATATCTCGAATGCTGATATCGCCTGGTTCGTAGTGAGATTCGAAGAAGTAGAGGGGCAAACTCAGACCCGCTTGGTTCGAGACGAGGTCAGGTTTACTACGCTAGAGCGTTCGGTGGAGGGACTGACAGGAGGTAAGGCAGTGCCGCTGCCGACCTTCGAAGATCGGATCAGCGACAAATTAGTCTATCCCGTAGCAGTAGAGCAGTCCGAAGGCTCAGACTTACTGGCCTTCGGCGATTTTGAGACACCGCTGGATGGATCCGATTAACGACTAGGCAAAAAGCTCAGCTTGCGCCTTAGGCACGCTGATCAGGCTTTCAGGGTTTGCAGCGAGATGAACCTTCAGCTGATCGGCAATCGCCTTCGCCATCAATACAGGGACAGCGTTTCCAACCTGCTCATATTGCGAAACGCGAGAGCCTACAAAACGATAGGTATCAGGGAAAGACTGGAACCTAGCAGCTTCCCGAACTGTAAGAGTTCGGTTTTGGTCAGGAAGAAAAACAGTTCCCCAATGCGGATCACACTTAGTGAGCATTGTTCCTGACAGCCGATCATTATGAAGGCGGCCATAACGCTTGGTGTGATCGGATTTACGTGCCCGCTGCATGCCTTTCGGCAGCAAATCATGCGGAATGTCTCTCCAGGAACCACCAGGCTGGACATGCTTCATCCGCTCGGCGTTTTGCTTCGAAAGCTTAGCAGCCACATGATTGTAGGTCTGGTCGGAACCATTACGCATCAGGATTGCGTAGGCGGCATCCGCTTCAACCGTGTAGGTAACAAGTTCAGCACCTTCCCCCATCTCCAGAACAGGAAGATCGCTTATAGCTTCACGCACCGATACATGCGGATGCAGGCGCTTGCGATCTTCTTCTCCCAACTGGAAGGTCATGGTGTTACCACCACGGAAATTAGCACGTCCGACCGCATAGTGAGTGGGTTCAGGGTGGGCAACATCACTGAACCGAGAACCGAGCAAGATCAGGCGCCACCTCTCTTGCGGTACGCCATAGTGCGCGGCGAAAAGGATTTTTGCTGTCACGTGGTAACCGAGAGCAGTAAAAATTTCAACAATTAGACGAAAAACTTTTCCATCGCCTAGTGAAAGCAGGCCGGGGACATTCTCAAAAACAAATGTCTTCGGCTGAAATTCTTCAAGAAATCTTTCATAGTGGCGGAACAGAGCATTACGTGGATCGCTCAAAAAGCGACCTGGGGCATTGATAGAAAACCCCTGACAAGGTGGCCCACCAACAAGCACGTCAAGTTCACCAGGTTGCAAGCCCAGACGCTTTCTTACTTCGGCTGGGTCGACAGTCTCAATGGAACGACAGTCCGCAAGAGCTTCAGGGTGATTGAGCTTGAAGGTCTCGATTGCCTCTGGCATTACATCGTTACCATAAAGGCTCACATAACCAGCCTGCCTGAAACCCTCGGTAATTCCTCCGGCCCCACAAAACAGATCAATTGTGCGTAGCGGTTGCTTCTTAGCTCGAGATTTTTTCAATTTGGGAGGTACGGGCATCTCAGTGATGGCAGCTGATCTGATATAAATTTCACCATTTGATTCAATTGCCATACCATGCTCATTAGCCATTGCGTCTACTCCTAGCAGTAGGACTCTGGTTAGGTGAGGCCGGGGGCGCAATCCCCAGCCTCACCGCCATTAATTCGTTTATGGAGGAGCGCTAACAGCGCTCTCGCCTATTGCTCCCCCGCCATCACTCCGGTATCCCACTGGGTTGAGCATCCAGCCCACTTGAAGCTCTCACACCCGATGCACGCTTCGATACCGCACGGGCGCGTCAATATACTGTATTTACATACAGATCGTTAGCCCGCTAGTCGCTGATTGTCCCATACCCCAGATTTTTTTACTAAAGCCCCCCCGATTTTCGGGTGCCCAGGGCGTGAGCCGAAGCCGCAGCCTGCTTAGCGCAGCGTGCAGGAACAATGTGACGCCACATGAGTTTGCAAAGCAGACGGGCGAGAACGTCGCACGGCTTCGCAGTGCCAAGAAGACCGAGTAACCCGCCGCACCACCACCTCAACTCGTTGTGAAGTTACCCACAGCACCGCATTAAGCTCCTCCGCGTAGGTCCTTTCAAACGGGGCTGCAAAACCGCCCCGTTTGAAAGGACCATCCCTAAGAAAAAACTGCTGGCACAGCTTACGTCTGTGGAAAACCACTGATGTCCACCGGGGGATAGTTTTATCCACAGGCGCTAAATCCCTGATATCGCGCTACTTGACGAATATTGTCCACAAGCGTAGACCGGGAGTCGCAAGAGCTGTCGATGACAGCACCCCAGATGACCCGAACCTTAAAGGTCACGCCGCTCCCGCGGTGGTTCAACCGCAAGTACGATTCGCGTCCGGCAGCTCGTACGGTCACTACCCATGTGATGGATGCCAACTCAATATCGTTGCCCCCGCGGCAACCACCCTACCCATCTGCTCAGCAGCAACCTATCCGCTTGGCCATTTCACGTGCGCCAACCTGCGCCCGTCTCTTTCACTGGAAAGAGACGGGCGCTCCTGACACTGCTGCAGCCCTGATCGCACATGGCTCAGCGGCAATTCCCCTCGTGACAATTGGCGTGACAAACGCCGATGTCACCAGCAACAGCCATGCAGACGATGGTGCCGCAGACCAAGGAATGGACTGCACCTGACTGACAGTCAGGCATGCCCCGGTCATCGCATTGCGGCGTTCACCCGACTCAGGATCTCGCGGCACTGGTCTCGTCAGCCAATGCAGCCTCCACCCGCCCACCGGTAACGGTGCTCAGGAGGCCAGATCATGAGATGCCCTTGCTCCCGGACGTAAGGAGCCGCTAGTCCCGCGTTAGAGGACATCCCCACAGGTCGCAGGGGCCTTGATCCCTGATAACACTCAGCATTCTTGGCGGGATGACGTGGGGCGAGGATAGGAGAACGGTAGATGAGGTGACTGACATGGCATTGATGGGTAGACGCGATGGTCGTAATTTCGGTTACGGCAGGCAATTGAGCTATGCAGGGCCGCAGGCGCTGAAAGACATGTTCGGCGGCGGCCACTACGGCACGGTGAAGGCTCACTGTGATCGGTGGCAGGCCTTCGTGAAGTGGTGCCGCTCAGAACAGGGGCCGGGTATCAATGATGCGCGGCAGATTGATCGGAAGGTATTGGCCAACTATGCGGGGTATCTGCGCGACGCGGTTAGGCGCGGTGACCTCGCTGTCAGCACCGCACAAAACCGGCTATCCAGCGTTAACAGGACCATGGCAGCGCTTCGCGGTGATCAGTACGTGAAGGTGCCAAGTCCGAGCAAGGCGCTGGGTATGCAGCGCACCGGGGTTCGCCACTCAGTGCCGCAGGGCCAGAACCGCGAACAGGTTAAGCAGATCGTCGATGCGCTTTGCCGCGATCATCAGCAACGGGCCGCCGCGGTTGTGCTGTTGGCGCGAGCTACCGGAATGCGCCTGCGTGAGGCCATTTTGGCCGACTTGCCACGGTTAAGTCGTGAGGCTCGAGACATTGGCAAGATCAACATTCAGGACGGCACTAAAGGTGGCCGTGCCGGGGCAACGGCCCCCCGTTGGATATCAGTGGTCGACCATGTTCGTGGTGCATTTGAGTTTGCACAGCAGGTGTCGCCTACGGGAAGCCACAACCTCATTAACCAACACGAAAGCTACCTGGAATTTCTGCAACAAACTATTCGCCCTGCGCGGGACATCCTGCATGCACACAACCTCAAGGGCTTCCATGAGCTACGAGCGGCATACGCATGTGAGCGCTATGAGCAAATCACCCAACACCGCGCGCCTATAAATGGCGGTCACTGTTGGCAGGTAGATAGGAATCTTGATCGTAGGGCCCGGAGGCAAATCAGCTATGAGCTGGGGCATGGGCGGATCGACGTGGTCGCTGCCTACATTGGAGGGCGCGCATGAGTAAGCCATTCGACATGGAACTGTTCCTGGCTACGGTGCTGACGGGGTCGTACGCAACGCGACAGCGCCATTTACGGCAAGCAAAGCTCATCCAAACTGAGATATTTGAGCGCTGGCAGCTAGAAACACCCTGGGCTTGGCAGAGAAAGCATCTACTATGGTTTCTTGAGCATTACCTTGCTGACCGCAGTGAGGCGACGCGGTATTACTACCTGCTTACTATCCAGCTGCTTATTAGGCGCCTTGAAAAGCCTTGGATTTTTCGTCTCTCAGCTCGACCGCTTGGCAGTCACGACCAACAGCGTTTGAATCAAAACTAGACGAACGGCCCTGCCGAGGTTAAGGCACACTCGCTGGACCGTAGTGGCGTTTTGCCGCAAACACCTCTATGCTGGCGCAAAGTATATAAACCCTAAAAGCCATAAAATGGAGTTGAAAATGGTCGTAATTGGAATGCTGCTAAAGGGACACCAGGCCCGCATTGTAACTTTGTCGGGAACACGAGAATCACATACTCCGAAGTCCCCAAAGTTCAACAAGTTAGAGCTACCACAACACCCTACTCAAGATGATGTAGAGGTTTTCGTACAAGCCATTCATGCTCACTGCACTAAAGAAGGTGTTGACAAAATTGTAATCAACAAGAGAAGCGTATCAGGAGTGGGGGCTGGCGGCGCTGGTACATTTTTAATGGAGGGCATTTTACTTGCGACCAGCAAAGCAGTTATCGAACCAATTCATCAGAAAACCATCACAGCCACAGATAAAAGACTCGCAAATCTTAAGACTGCAAGGCCTGACACAAAAGATTTAGGCGTGGCTTATGATCTCGCCTTCGAGGGCTTGGCGTGATTTCAACTACAATCGATATGGCAGACTTGCCAAAAGAAGCTATACAGGCGCTAAGCCAATTCCCTGAGTTCGTAATTAGTAGCTTCAACGACTCGGGCGCTAACGGATTTGTGATGATGGGACGCCACCAAGTTTTAAACAAAGATGTGGCAATCAAGATCTATTATCATGAAAAGGGACAAATTGATCAGGAGCCTGCCCTAGTCTCTAAAGTCCTGCATGACAATGTACTTAAAGTTTACGACGCTCGCAAACTAAGTGACACATGCTCATACTACATGATGCCTAGGGCAAACGAAGGAGACCTTGCGAGTTTTCTGGAAAAGTATTTCATTTCCCTGCATTTGTCTCATAAACTTCTATGCCAATTGTTGTCGGGCCTATCAGCCCTCCATGCTCCCGGCACTGCCTTGGTACATCGCGATTTGAAGCCGGAAAACCTTCTCATTCACGATGACGTACTATCAATAGCAGACTTCGGCTCTGTTCGAAGTCTAGGTGACGACGGAAAAGCCGCTGCATCCAGACACAGTATATTATATCGTCCCCCGGAAGCATTCGGAGATGAGGCTTTTTTTGACTCTTCCTCTGACGTTTATCAAGCTGGCATGGTCGGCTATTTGTTATTCGGCGGAAAACTTACAAACAATCTCCTAGAATACCTGACAGAAAAAGATTTGTTAGGATTGGCTAAAGTACGCAAGACAGGCGGCCAGTTTGAAGAATCCCGTTTTGTCGACAGCTGCTTAGAGCGCAAAATCAAGAAAAATACTTTACTGGATTGGGATACCCTACCTTGCTATGTCCCTGACTCACTCGTTAGAATCCTAAAGAAAGCTACTAAACCTCACGATAAGCGCTACGCAAGCGTAAGTGAGTTCTTAGCAGCGCTTGCTCGAGCTAAGAAAGATTTGCCCGATTGGATTGACACCGCTGATGGGCCAATGCTTTGTAATTGGAAGAAACTTGATTATTTGATTACGAGAAATAAAGAGCTTCACTGTATAAAGAAAGGGAAGACGGGTAGCGGCTCCCTTCGCTATGACAATAGTTTCCGCGCGGGAGAGTTTTCAGATGTATTCGCGGAGCTTAAAAACAAACTCGGTTTCCCTTGAGCATCAACAAGAACCAGTGATACAGGGTAGGCGCGCCTGCGGGTAGTTTTAGAGATAGCAGGCGCCAAACTTGATAATAAAAACCTTATAAAACATATAGTTATGATATTTTTCGATTCCTGGTGCCGCACCATTCAAGGTTCCATAGAAAGCTTTCAAAATCTCTGGAACCCCCGAAAAACCCGCCTTCTGGCGGGTTTTTTCGTTTTGGCGTTCCGTCGAATTCCGAGGGTAGCCAGCTCTGGTAAAAGCAGTTTCAAGTATAGAGGTACGTCTCGATGTCGGACGCTACTTCCGGTTTACCACCCGCGCATCAAACTCGAGGCTATAGGTCATCCAGTGAAACCTTCACACGCTGGGGATCGGCAAGTCGCTCACGGACCGTTGCCAACAGTGCCTCGTCCTCCTCCGTAACCAGCACGGTCTTGAACGGAAGCTGCCCACGCTCGGCAACGTATTGCAGTGCTTGGCGCATCAGCTCGGACGGGGTCACGCCCAGCTTCTCCAATTCGCGGTAGGCGCGCGCCTTGAGTTCGTCGTCGATACGGACGTTGATGGATGCCATGAAAAGGGGCCTCTGCGTAATGACATTTGTCTTTACAATGCCGTGCAGAGGCCCGACACGCTAGCTGAAACGACAACTGGCGTGTCGCTTCCCGACTCGATTCCACCAAAAGCTACTACCGGTTAGTCTCCCTCCAAGGCAGGTCAAAAAGCCCCCTCAAATCGCCCCCTGCCCCACCCGCTTCGCCAACTCCCCCGCACTCTCCTTCCGCTCCGAATACCGATCCACCAGATACTCCGCCCGCCCGCGCAACAGCACCGTGAACTTCACCAGCTCCTCCATCACATCCACCACGCGGTCGTAATACGCCGAGGGCTTCATCCGCCCTGCCTCATCGAACTCCATATAGGCCTTGGGCACCGACGATTGGTTGGGGATGGTGAACATGCGCATCCAGCGCCCGAGCACGCGCAGTTGGTTGACGACGTTGAATGACTGCGAACCGCCGCACACCTGCATCACTGCCAGGGTCTTGCCCTGGGTGGGGCGCATGGCGCCGAGTTCGAGGGGGATCCAGTCGATCTGGGCCTTGAACACCGCCGACAAGGCGCCGTGGCGCTCCGGTGAGCACCAGACCTGGCCTTCGGACCATTGCACCAGCTCGCGCAGTTCCTGGACCTTGGGGTGATCGACAGGGGCGTCATCCGGCAGGGGCAGGCCGGAGGGGTCGAAGATACGGGTGTCCGCGCCGAAGTGCTGCAGCAGACGGGCGGCTTCTTCGACCAGCAGGCGGCTGAAGGAGCGTTCGCGGGTCGAGCCGTACAGCAGCAGGATGCGCGGGGGGTGAGCGTTGTCCAGCGGCTGTCCGGGCGGGTCGTCGAACAGCGACAGGTCGAGGTTGGGCAGGATGTCTGACATGATCCCTCCTCAGAGCGTGCCGATGCGGTCCAGCTCGCGCTTGAGCTGGTCGCGGTCGAGTGCATCCGGACGCAGCGCAAAGAACGCCTCGAAGCGCCGTTGAATATGCGCGAGGGTTGCCCGGAACGCGGCGTCGATCGTGGCGTCGTCGCCCACCACGTCGGAAGGGTCTTCCAACCCCCAGTGGGCCTTGAGCGCCGGGCCGAAGTACACGGGGCACGCTTCGCCAGCGGCCTTGTCGCAGACGGTGATGACGATGTCTGGCGGGTTGCCTTCGAAGGCTTCGTTGCCTTTGCTGCTCAGGCCATCAATGGCGATGCCGGCTTGCTGCAGGGTCTGCAGGCTGCGCGGGAGCACCTGGCCTCGTGGGAAGCTGCCGGCGCTGACGGCTTCGTACCCGTGCGGGGCGAGGTGGTTGAACAGGGCTTCGCACAGAATGCTGCGACAGCTGTTGGCAGTGCACATGAACAGGATTCGCATCGCTCGCTCCCCGCCGCGTGGCGGTTTTCAAAGGCCCAGGCGCAGTGCCAGGGCGGAAAGGGTGATCAGCAGCACCGGCAGGGTCAGCAGGATGCCGACCTTGAAGTAGTACCCCCAGGTGATGCGCATGCCTTTGCGTGCCAGCACGTGCAGCCAGAGCAACGTGGCGAGGCTGCCGATGGGGGTGATCTTCGGGCCGAGGTCGCAGCCGATGACGTTGGCGTAGATCATCGCGTCGCGCACCAGCCCTTCGGCGCCGCTGGCCTGGATCGACAGGGCGCCGACCAGCACGCTGGGCAGGTTGTTCATCACCGACGACAGCAATGCCGCGATCAGGCCGGTGCCGAGGGTGGCGGCCCACAGGCCGTGGGCAGCAAGGCGGTCGAGTACTGTGGCGAGGGCGTCGGTCATGCCGGCGTTGCGCAGGCCGTACACCACCAGGTACATGCCCAGCGAGAACACCACGATCTGCCAGGGCGCTTCGCGCAGCACGCGGCGGGTGGAAATTACGTGGCCGCGGGCGGCGACGGCGAACAGCACGGCGGCGCAGGCGGCGGCCACAGCGCTGACCGGGATGCCCAGCGGCTCGAGCACGAACAGGCCCACCAGCAGCGCCAGCAACACCACCCAGCCGACGCGGAAGGTCGCACGGTCGCGGATGGCCAGGGCGGGGGCCTTGAGGTCATCCAGGGCATAGCGCGCCGGGATGTCGCGCCGGAAGTACAGGAACAGCACCAGCAGCGTGGCGGCCACGGCCACCAAGTTGACCGGCAGCATCACCGAGGCGTAGGTGCCGAAGCCCAGCCCGAAGTAGTCGGCCGAGACGATGTTCACCAGGTTCGACACCACCAGCGGCAGGCTGGCGGTATCGGCGATGAAGCCGGCGGCCATGACGAAGGCCAGGGTCGCGCCGGGCGAGAAGCGCAGCGCCAGCAGCATCGACATGACGATGGGGGTGAGGATCAGCGCGGCGCCGTCATTGGCGAACAGAGCAGAAACTGCGGCGCCCAACAGCACGATGAAGGCGAACAGGCGGCGTCCGCTGCCGCGGGCCCAGCGCGCCACATGCAGGGCGGACCACTCGAAGAAGCCGGCCTCGTCGAGCAGCAGGCTGACGATGATGATGGCGATGAAGGTGGCCGTGGCATTCCAGATGATCGCCCAGACGGCGGGTATGTCGTGCAACGACACCGCGCCGAACAGCAGCGCCAGCAGTGCGCCGAAACTGGCGCTCCAGCCGACGCCAAGCCCCTTGGGCTGCCAGATGACCAGGATGAGGGTGAAGACGAAGACGCAGGCGGCGATCAGCATCGGCAGGTACTCGTCCACTCAGCAGCCGGCAGCGGCACGGACGGGGCGATCGTCCATGTGCTGCAGGCGGGCGATGTTGTCCTGGAGCCAGGCGGCATTGGCCTGGGCGGTGACCTGCAACAGCTCGCTGACCCAGGCGGGCAGTTCAGGGTTGAGGCGGTAGTACACCCACTGCCCCTGGCGGCGGTCCAGCAACAGGCCGGCGCTGCGCAACTGGGCGAGGTGGCGGCTGATTTTCGGCTGGCTGTCGTCGAGGGCGCACATCAGTTCGCACACACACAGTTCGCCAATGCGGGCGATCAGCAAGGTGGCGCGAACGCGGGTCTCGTCGGCGAGGGACTTGAAGACCTGGGTGGGGGTGATCATGGGAGGCACCTGAACATATGGAAATCCGAATATACGAATTTCCATATGTAGATTGCAACAGGTGCTGTCGTTTGATCAGAACGCCGTGCTGACGGTCAGCGACAGGTTGCGCGGATCGCCATAGATCGCTCCGGCGTAGAAGCCGTAGCGGGTGTAGTAGTGCTTGTCGAACAGGTTGTTGGCGTTGAGGCTGACGCTGGTGTCGTCGGTCAGCTGGTACTTGGCCATGGCATTCCAGATCGCATAGCCCGACCAGTTGACGTCGCTCGAGCTACGGCTGACACCGTTGGTCGGCTGGCCGGCCGGGGTGGACAGGGCGCGGATGTTGGTCTGCGCGGTGACGCCGGTGCCGAGGGTCAGGCGGTCGAGCGGGCCGGACAGGCGGTAGGTGGTCGAGGCCTTGAACAGGTGCGACGGATCGCTGCGCCCGTCGCTGTCGAGGCGGCGGAAGTGCAGGTAGGTGTAGCCGGCGTAGACGTTCCAGTTCTCGGTCAGGGCGCCTGCGAGTTCCAGGTCGATACCGTCGGTTTCCTGGCCGGAACCTGCCTTGTAGGCGGTGGCGCCGGTCGGGGTCAGCAGGTCGCCGTCGGTGACTGCCTTGTTCTCCTGCTTGGTGCGGAAGTACGCCGCCGAGGCGTTCAGGCGGCCGTCGAACCAGGCGGCCTTGATGCCGGTCTCGTAGCTCTGGCCGCGGATCGGCTCGACCTTGGTGCCGCTGGCGGTCTCTTCGGTCTGCGGGTTGAAGATGTCGGTGTAGCTGGCGTACACCGAGTAGGTGTCGTTGAGGTCATACACCGCGCCCAGGTAGGGGGTGACGATGCCGTTGTTCTGCTGGTTGCTGCGCACGCCGCTGACGTTGCGGGTGGTGGCCGAGTAGTCGGTGCTGCGCACGCCGAGGATCACCGACAGCGGGTCGGTGATGCTCAGGCGGGTAGCGGCGTACATGCCTTGCAGGCGGGTGGTGGTCTTGCTGTGACGGCCGGTCTGCGAGGCAAGCATGTCGTAGTCGCTGTCCACGCCGTTGAGCCAGTTGCTCAGGGGCAGGCCGTTGTTGGCGCGGAACTGGCAGCCCAGGGCCGGAGCGCTGACGCTGTTGGCGCTGACCATGGTGCAGGTGTATTCCGGCGACCAGGCCACGGTGCGGCTGTCGTTGTAGCCGACCATCGCCTGGTGGGTGCGGCCGAACATCTGGAACGGGCCAGACAGGTCGATCTGCGCCGATTGCTGGGTGGTGTCGCTGGAGCTGTGCAGGCCGTTGAGCACCGCGCCGCTGCCATCCTGGTCCCAGTAGCCGCCGTAGACGCCGCGCCCGGACGAGTTGACCTTGGCCAGGCCGCGGTGGTTAAGGGCATCGCTGGTACTCTGCGAGCCTTTCAGGTCCAGGGTCCAGTCGTTGTCGAAGCGGTGCTGCAGCGAGCCGAAGGTGGTGCGGGTGATGTACTCGCCGAAGCTCCAGCTGGGCACCACGTTGGTGCTGCGCGGGAGGTCGGTCTTGCTGCCGTCGCCATACCAGATCGGGATGTTGGCGCCCCAGCCGCCGCCGACCACCTTGTTGTATTCGTACTGGTAACCGGCGCCGAGGGTGGTGGCGTCGTCCAGGTCGAACTCGAAGTTGGCCAGCGCTGCGCGGGCGCGCTCGGACTGGTTGTCGCGGAACGAGTTGGCATCCTGCTGGGTGACCACGAAGCGCGAGCGCAGGCGGCCGTCTTCGGAGAGCGGCAGGTTGAGGTCGGCGCCCAGGCGGCGTTTGTCCCAGCTGCCGTAAGTGGCATAGGCGCTGCCGCCGAAGGTGCGGGTCGGCGCCTTGCGGATCAGGTTGACCGTCGCCGACGGGTCGCCGGTGCCGCCGAGCAGGCCGTTGGCGCCACGGACGATGTCGATGCGCTCGTACAGGTCCAGGTTCAGCGCGTTGCCGCTGCCGCTGAAGTCAGAGCCACCGGGGAACTGCAGGCCATCGATCTTCCAGTTGCTGATCGAATAGCCACGGGCGCGGAAATCGGTACGCCCGCCCACTTCCATCTTGCTGACGCTGATCCCCGGGGCGGTATCCAGCGCCTGCTCGATGCTATGCACATCGCGGTCATCCATCTGCTGGCGGGTGATGCTGGTCACCGACTGCGGGGTCTGGCGCGGGGTCAGGTTCAGGCCGGTGGAACTGCGCGTGCTCTCGACGGTGTAGCCGAGCTGGCCGGCGTCGTCGGCACTGGGCAACGCGCTGTCTTCGATGTTGGTGGCGCCCAGCTCCAGGGGCTGGGGATCAGCCGCAAAGGCACCTGCGGACAGGCTGAAGGCGATACACAAGGCAAGCGGCGAGAGGCGGCTGCCACCGCGGGTGAAGCGGGCGCAGGCGCCGGGGATGCTCTGAGGTTTCATTTGGGAAGGCTTCGTATTCGCAGATGGTTTTTGCTACGATTCTAGGGATGTGCCCTCTGGGCGCCATCCCCGGCTTGTACGGGGATGTAATGGAACGTAACGGGCGCCTTTCAAGCGCCCCTGACAGGTATCCCCCGCAATGAGCACAACCTTGCTGGTTGTCGACGATGACGACGAGATCCGCGAACTTCTCTGCGATTACCTGACCGATGCCGGCTACTACGTGCTGGCTGCCGCCGATGGCGAGCAGATGCGCCAGCAAATGGCGCGGCACAAGGTCGAGCTGGTGGTGCTCGACCTGATGCTGCCCGGCGAAGACGGCCTCAGCCTGTGCCGCCAATTGCAGGCGCAGCCCGGCCTGGCAGTCATCATGCTGTCGGCCAAGGGCAGCACGCTGGACCGTATCATCGGCCTGGAAGTAGGCGCAGACGACTACCTGTCCAAGCCCTTCGAACCCCGTGAACTCATTGCCCGCATCAAGGCTGTCCTGCGCCGCCCGCAGCGCCTCGACACGCCGAGCGAAGAGCCCGCCAGCCAGGCGCAGCAGTTCGCAGGGTTCAGCCTCGACCACATCAAGCGCCTGCTCACTCACCCCGACGGCCAGGCCCTCACCCTGCCCCGCTCCGATTACCGCGTGCTGCGCGAGCTGCTCGAGGCCAACAACCGCGTGGTATCGCGCGATCACCTGACGCGCAGCGCCTTTGGCCGTGACCACCTGCCCGACGACCGCTCGGTGGACATGTGCATCAGCCGCCTGCGCCAGCACCTGCGCCGCGCCGTCAATGGCAGCGCGCAGATCCTCACCATTCGCAACGAAGGCTACCTGCTCAGCATCGCCCGCGAGCCAGGCGCCTGACGTGCGCCTGCTGCGCCGCCTGTGGCCACGGACGCTGTTCGGCCAACTGCTGCTGATCATGATCAGCGGCACCCTGCTGATCCAGTTGATGTCCAGCAGCATCTGGTTCGACGTGCGTTTCGCCCAGGTGTTCGAGGCTCCGGTGCGGCTGATCGCTGCGCGCAGTGCCCCGCTGATCGCCCAGGCCGACTGCCATGCCGGGCAGTTGCAGGTGCCGGCGCGCTACCACCTGCGCTGCGCCGAATCGCTGCCCAAGGCCCAGCGCGACGATCGACGTGGGCGCCACCGCATCGAACTGCTGTTGCACCAGGCGTTGGCCTACGAGCTTGGTCACGACCAGCCGGCGCGCCTGCTGAAGGTGCAACTGACCGATGAGCTTGGTCAGCCGATCGTCTGGCGCAGCCTGTTCGGCCTGCGTACCGCTCAGGCGCACCTGCAGTTCGCCGTGCCGATGGAGGATGGCCACTGGCTGGTGATCGATGGCGAAGAGCTGCAGGGCTGGAGTGGCGAGTCGGCCTGGGTACTGATCAGCGACTATCTGCTGCGCGTCTATGCGCTGCGCATCGTCGCCGTGCTGCTGGTGTGCCTGGTGGCCGTACGCCTGTGCTTGCGCCCACTGCGCCGTCTGGCCGATGCTGCCCGCGGTCTGGGCCGCAACCTGGAGCAACCCGCCCTGCCCCTGGAAGGCCCCGAGGAAGTCCGCCAGGCGGCGCAGGCGTTCAACGCCATGCAGCAGCGGTTGATCGCCATGGTCAACGACAAGGCCTACTTTCTCGCGGCGGTCTCCCACGACCTGCGTACGCCACTGACCCGCATGCGCCTGCGCCTGGAGCGGCTGGAGGATGGCGAACACAAAGAGCGCCTGCGCCAGAACATCGTGCAGATGGACGCCATGATCGGCCAGGTACTGGACTACCTGCGCGCCGGCGAGCAGCAGAACTTGCAGGAGCTCGACCTGGACCGGCTGGTGGCGCGGTTGTGCGCCGACCTGGCCAGCGCCGAAGAGCCGCTGCCGATCCGGGGTGAAGTGGGCAAGGTGAAGGTCGATGCCTTGCTGATGCAGCGGTGCCTGCAGAACCTGCTGGTCAATGCCCTGCGTTATGGCAAGGCGGTTTCGCTGCGGCTCGAAGCGGATGCGGCGCAGGTACGGGTTCATGTCGAGGATCGCGGGCCAGGTATTGCCGCGGGCCTGCTGGATACCGTGACCGATCCGTTCGTGCGTGGAGAGGGCTCGCGCAACCAGACGTCCGGTGGGTATGGCCTGGGGCTGAGCATTGCCCAGCGGATTGCGGCCAGCCATGGCGGTGAGTTGCGGCTTTCCAATCGCGATGGCGGTGGGCTGGAGGCTATCGTGGTATTGCCACGCTAGGACTGTGGTGGATTCTTCGCGGGCAAGCCCGCTCCCACAAACAATCCACCACGATCCCAAACCTTGAACCCCTCCCCCCAATGCGTTATAGCTAAAAAGGCACCCATAACGAAAAGAGGCTAACCACGCCCCCATGCACGAGATCACACGTATCCGTCGGCCGCATGGCCCGCTTGCCAACCTGATCGGCAAGTCCACCGGGCCCTTCCCTGCCGCCGTCTCCAGCCTCGGCTGTTCCCCGCTCTCGACACTCTTCCACACCCTGTCGATCCCGCCCCGCGATGTCCTGCTGGCGCACAAGCGCAAGCGCCCCGTGCCTCCGCCTGCCTGCTGACCCCTGAAGTTTCCGCGCTTCCACCGCCCTCGGCTCGTTGCCGTTCGGGGCTGGGGAAGTCTTGCCTTTCTTCCGTGATCACAGGACTTTTTCATGACTACTCGCGTCGCCATTATCGGCGCCGGCCCTTCCGGCCTGGCGCAACTGCGTGCCTTTCAATCCGCCCATGCCAAGGGCGCGGCCATGCCCGAAATCGTCTGCTTCGAAAAGCAGGCCGACTGGGGCGGCATGTGGAACTACACCTGGCGCACCGGCCTGGACCAGCACGGCGAACCGGTACACGGCAGCATGTACCGCTACCTCTGGTCCAACGGCCCGAAGGAATGCCTGGAGTTCGCCGACTACAGCTTCGATGAACATTTCGGCCGCCCGATTTCCTCCTATCCGCCGCGCGAAGTGCTGTGGGACTACATCCAGGGCCGGGTGAAAAAAGCCGACGTACGCCAGTACATCCGCTTCGACACCGTGGTCAAGGACGTACGCTTCGACAGCGCCAGCCGCACCTTCACCCTCACCGCCCACGACTACGCCAATGGCCAGCGCTACGAACAGGTATTCGACTACGTGGTGGTCGCCAGCGGGCATTTCTCCACACCCCAGGTGCCGTCATTCCCAGGCTTCGAGCGCTTCTCCGGACGCATCCTGCACGCCCATGATTTCCGTGATGCACTCGAGTTCGCCGGCAAGGATGTGCTGATCATCGGCAGCAGCTACTCCGCCGAAGATATCGGCTCGCAGTGCTACAAGTACGGCGCGCGCTCGATCACCAGCGCCTACCGCACCCAGCCCATGGGCTACAAATGGCCCAAGGGCTGGGAAGAGCGGCCGCAGTTGCAGCGGGTCGACGGCGACCGCGCGCACTTTGCCGACGGCTCGAGCAAGCGCGTCGATGCGATCATCCTGTGCACCGGCTACCAGCACCACTTCCCGTTCCTGCCCGACGACCTGACCCTGCGCACCGGCAACCGTCTGTGGCCGCTGGGCCTGTACCAGGGCGTGGTGTGGGAGGCCAACCCGCAGCTGATGTACCTGGGGATGCAGGACCTGTGGTACAGCTTCAACCTGTTCGACGCCCAGGCCTGGTTCGTGCGCGACGTGATCCTTGGCCGCATCGCCCTGCCCGACCCGGCCTCTATGCGCGCCGACAGCGAGCACTGGCGCGCCGAGGAAGAGGCCTTGCAGACCACGGCCTCGATGTACGAATTCCAGGGCAGCTACATCGCCCGCCTGATCGAACAGACCGACTACCCGCGCTTCGACATCGACGCGGTGAACCGCATCTTCCTCAAATGGAAGAACGACAAGAAGCACGACATCATGGGCTACCGCGACCGCTCGTACCGCTCGGTGATGACCGGCACCGCCTCGGTGCCGCACCACACCCGCTGGATCAAGGCGCTGGACGATTCGCTGGAAGAGTACCTGCGGGAAACGGCGGAGCCTGGGGATGTGAAGGTGCTGCGACCGGAGCGTTGAGGCTGGAGTTTGGCGTTTACGGGCCCGGCGCTTTAGCGCCGGGTTCGGCATCCCTCACTTGGCCGAACGCCCCTTGGGATTACGATTCAGCCGCTCCAGCCTTCTCTTCTCTCGATACCCTGCCAGCAGTACGCGCATTTCCCGATAGCGCTTGCTGTTGAGTACCAGCAATGCCAGCAGCGCGACGACTATGATGCTCAGGAAGATCCCCATGTGCGGCCTGAAACCGTAGGTCGGCAACAGGAAAATCACGGAGCCGATACAAAGGGCGGCGACCACCCATACCCCCCAGTCACGACCTCGCACTACGGCGGCATGCGCCGTGACCAGCGTCACCACCAGCACACCAAGGCTGAGCGGATAGTTGATCTCCCGGCTGCAGTCACGGCAATAGGTACTCCACACCAAAGAGAACGTCCCGGCCATGGCGTACAGCGAGAGAAAATACCCCGCCAGGAACACCATGAAGTAGCGATCGAGAAACTTCTGAAGGTCAGGGTGCCGACTCATTACTCGAACTCCTCATAGAGCCCCAGAGCGATGCTCTTGGTCTTGTCCTGCACCGTCCCGCTGCCGACAAAACCGATGGAAGCGCCAAGCGAATCCTTGATCAGCGTTTGAGTGGCGTGCTTGATCTGCGTGGGCGTGTGACGCTTGATCAGCTCGCCCGTGCTCTGTTGCAGCTTGAGTTGCTTCGCGGTGAGCGAAGGATGCTTGATCGACAGCAACTCGCGGGTGAGAGCGCTACGCTGCTGACGGCTCAATGAACGGGTCAGGTCGAGCCAGTTGGCGCCCGTGGCCGCCTTGCGCACCTGCAGGAAGCGTACAGTCGTGAGGGCCGAGCTACCGACGCCAAGCAGCGATATACCGTCGAGCAACGGTGTGGCTGCCCTGTACCAGGCCTCCTGATCCATCGCATCATTGGCTGACGGGTCGTTGACCTCGTTGACCGTTCTGACAACACCGATAACGCACTGTGCGGTACTGGCGGTTGCTGCTGCATATCCGGCAGCGGTAAGCGCGAGGCTCACACCGCCGGAGAAGGGGACGGCGATAGTGCCGCTGAACATGACGACCCAACCCAGGATCGCACCAGCGCAGGAGAGCGTGGTGCCTACCGCCTCCTTGACCACGCGCGACTCACGCGGGTTGGTCTGCAACTGGTTCATGAACTGCTGGGGCGCAATGTAGCGAGGCGCCTCGCGCAGGATGATGCGCTTGGGCTTGATACTGCAGATGGGCTGAAACTCGCGCAGCACGATCACGTTGTAGTCGGCATCGATATACACGACACCCGCACCGACGATGCCAGGGTCGGCATCGATCGCCTTGAACAGCTTCTGCTGGTCGATGCGCCCCTGCAGGCGCTGCTGCGCCAGAAATTGCGAGGTGTTGGCCAATTCGTTGACCAGAAGGTCTTTCATGAATACGTGTCCTTACTCAGCTACAGGCTGGCCTGTCCACAGCGCAAAGCCGCTCTTTGCAGAAGCGGCCTTGCGTCGCGAAAGGGGCGCGATGCACCCCTGCAATCCCATCAAACGTTCGGGCAAGGCACCGGTGCCCAGTCACCCATGTCCGGGTTGCGGCACATGCTGTTGACCTGATCCACGCCCGCCTTGGCGACTTGCTGGGCTTCGGCTTTCTTGCCGGTGGCGTTCTGCAGGGTCTTCTCGGTGGCGACTGCTTCGGTCGGCACTTTGGTGTTGGTCTTGCCCGCAGCCTGGCCCTTCTTGGTGCCAGACTTGCTGGTCGCCTTCGGTGGCTGGACCACGGCCGCCACTTCCGAACGCTGCACGCCCACCTGCTTGAGGTCCTGCTCGTAGGCCTGGGTGTAGTTGTTCAGGTTTTCACCCAGACGACCGTTGACGGTGCCGAGCAGCTGGTTCGACTCGTTCAGGCCGGCAACGATCTCGGCCAGGCGCTTGCGGCCTTCGGTATCGTTGATGCGGTTGGCCTTGCGGTTCTGGATCAGGCTGGCGAATTCGCGCTGGTAGCAGGCCTGGGACGCCTTGGCGTACTGGGTGGTGCGGTCCAGGTCGGCGGCGCTCTTGTCGATGTCGGCGGCGTAGGAAGCGATGCGCTGCTTGTCGTCGCTGATCTGCTTCTGGCGCTCGGTGTAGTAGCCCGCCGCACCACCGACCAGGGCACCACCGGCGGCGCCGATGGCAGCGTTGCGACCACGGTTGTCACCGTCCACCAGGGCGCCGGTCAGTGCACCGCCTACCGCGCCGAGCAGTGCGCCGGTGGCGACCGAGCGAGTCATGTCGCCGTCAGTGGAGCGCAGGTGCTGCACCGGCTCGTAGCAGTTGGGGTAGTACTCCACCTTGGTCGTTGCACCGATCTTGGAAACCGGCGAGCCGGCGCAGCCGGTCAGCAGGACGCTGCTGAAACCGGCAGCCAGCAGCAGAGCGGCACGGGCCTTGGAAGCGGTGATCAGGGAGGTGCGATTCAAGCGCATGGTCGGGTTCTCTCTCGGGTTGTGCTGATCCGGCCTGCTTCATGCGGGCCGGGGTCTTTTTTCAGGGTTTCTTCAAGGTCGCGGAGCAGCCGATGCCAGCAGCTCCTTGAGGATCGTCGCCGGGTCGGCCCGCCGGTTCTGGCGGTACTCCCCGACGTGGCGGACGAACAGGGTGGCGCGGGTCTCCAGGCTCTTGCCCAGCACCGGCTTGCGCTCGAGCTCTTGCTTGACCCGCTGGAACTGCGCCTGGATCACCGCGTCGGTGTAGCGCGTGCCGCTGGCCAGGTTGTCGATGTAGATCGCCAGCGCGCCGTCCAGCGCGCTGCGGCCGTTGGCGATGGCGGCGCCATACATGCTGGCGCTGGCCTGGTCGCCCGAGGCCTGGGCCTTGGCCTGGGTGTTCTGCAGGTTGGTCAGGCGGATGTTGTAGTTGTTGATGGTCTCGGCCACGAGGGCCGCCGACTGGATCAGGTTGCCGGCCGCTTCCTCACGCTGGCGGGCGATCAGCGAAACATTGCGCTTGAGCTCTTCGTTGACCAGACCCAGCTCGGCCTGCAGGCGCGGGTCGCTGGCGCCGGCGATGATGCCGTCCAGGCGCGTGGTCGGGTCATCGGCGGCATTGATGTCGTCGGTGAGGCCAGCCAGGCGCCCCTCTTTCTGCCACTGCTCGAACAGCTCCTGGTAGCGCGAACGCGGCGCCGACAAGGCACCGATGGCGACGCGGAAACCGGTGGTCTCGTTACGCTGCTCAGTACCGTCGGCACCGAACAGCGGATACTCGCGGCGCATGCCAGTGAACAGCGTGGTCTCGCCTTCCAGGTAGTTGCCACCCTTGACCACGAAGCCGCCGTAGGCGCCCTGACGGCGACCAGCGTGCACTAGCTGGAACGACTCCTGGACCATTTCGGCGGCATTGCCGATCACATCGAACATCCCGAGCGGGTTGGGTTGCTTGGTCCCGATCGGCATCAGTCGCGCAGCCTGTCCGGTGCCACCAGCAACCTGGTTGAACACCGCCCAGTCGGCCAACGGCCCGTCACTGTCGCTGCCTTCGACCTTGCGCGGGAACAAACGCCCATCGAGCTCCTGGCGGCTGACCGCCGAACCGCCGCGGGCGGCGAACTCCCATTCCACCTCGGTGGGCAGGCGCACGAAACCGGTCCCGCCATCTTCGGCCTTGCTGCCCCGGCCACTGACCGGCAGCAACTCGCGGTGGTGCTTCATCAACCAGGCGCTGTACACCGCAGCGAAGCGCTCGGCCTCGAAGCGCGACAGCTTGACCTTGGGCAGGCGACCGGCCGCCTCGGTGACGGGTTCGCAGGCGGGCTCGGCCTCGCCGCTGGCCAGCGACTGAGCCTGGGCCATGACCTGGGCATACTGGCGCGCTGTCACCTCGTACTTGCCGATGAAATACATCATCGGTTTGAGCGGGCTGCCTGCCTCGACCTTGGGCAGGCTGGCGCCGACCTGCTTCTGCCAGGCGGGGGCCAGGTCCTGCAGGCTGAACTGGCCATTGATGAAGTCGCGGCGATATCCGGAAATGAACGACTGCTTGTAACCCGCCTCGCCTTCGCTGAAGGGGTAACCCAGGTTGACCTCGCGGTCATCGAGGCTGCCTTGCGCCAGCACGTAGACATGCCGGAAGACAATCTCGCCGCCACAGGGCAGCGGCAAGCTGACGTCGTCGGCCAGGGGCTTGGGGTTGTCCAGCTTGCTGGTGGCGGCGGGGTCGGGCGTGGCGGTGTTGACCGCGGAGGCCTGGGGCTTGTCCTCGCCGTCGGCGGGAGAGCAGGCCACAAGGCCCAGTGTGGTGACGATCAAGGCCGCTACCTTGAGGCGAAGTTCAGACATCACGAATTCCTTGCGAGGCGTCGATCCGCGCCACCCGCCAGCCACCCAGGGCGGCGGCAGCGGTGCTGGCCGACAACACGGCGAGCAGCGCGACGAGATAGTGCATGGGCAGCAGGTGAGCGGCGTATTCGCCGGGCACCTGCATGAACAGTCGGTTCAGGCCGTGCTCGGCCAGGGTATACAACAGGGCCGCCAGCCCGGCGGCGAGCAGGCCGCTGTACAGCGCCTGCAACACCACGAACAACAGCAGCGCGGCAGTGCCGAAGCCCAGCAGGCGCAACACCGCCAGCTCGCGCTGCTTGCGCTCGACCGCCGCCACCGCACCTGCGGCAACCGCCGCAACCGCCCCGGCCACGGCCAACGCGGCGATGATCCAGAACACCAGGTCGAGGTTGCGCCCGAGCGACTGTACCTGAGCGATCTGCGCCGCCTGGGTCGACACCAGCAGCTGACGTTCGGCAAAGAACTGGCGCAGCGGCTCGACGTCCTCGAGCGTGCGGGCATACAGGCGAAACGCCGGGTAGACCCGCGCCGCGCTGCCGGCCTGCAGCTCGCCCGCCCACTCCAGCGCCGGTACCGCACGCCCGTCGCGGTAGTCCTCGGCGGCCTCCAGCAAGGCCAACGGTGCAAACAAGGCGTCGCGCTCGAACGCTGCCAGCGGCAGCACGGCACGCACGTGCAACGAGGTCTGGCGCCACTGCACCTCGCCCGCACGCTGGCGATTGAAACTGGCCTGCAAGTGATCGCCAGGACGGGCCCCGAGCTTTTCCGCCGCGGTGAAACTCAGCACCACGTCGCGCAGGTCGGCTGCATCGGGGGCCACGGCGCCGTCGAGCAACGGATCGCCGGGCGCGGTCGGCAACATCTCGACCGTCACCCCACGCCCTTGTGCAGGCAGCAACAGCTCGGCGGTGGCGGCGATCTGGCGGGTGCGCGGGATAGCGAAGGCGACATCCGGACGCGCCGCGAGCCCGGCGATGAAATCGGCAGTGAAACGTCCCCCACCCAAGGGAATGACCTCACGCACACTCGGGTCGCGCTGCAGACGCTCGGTCAGGCTGCCGATCAGGCCGAACTTCAGGCCGAACAGCACCAGCAGTGGCGCAATCACCGCCACCAGTGCCAGCACCGCGCAGGCCGACAGCCGCGCGTCGGTACGGTAGTCCTGCCAGGCCAACCCGGCGATCAGCAACGGGCGCATCAGGCAGCCTGCCCCAGGGTCGCGATGACACCGCCTTCGGCATCGCGTCGACAGTGCATGCGCAGCACCCGCAGCCCGGCGTCGCGGGCCAGGGTCTCGTCGTGGGTGGCGATGATGCAGGTCACCCGATGCGCCTCGGCCTGGCGCAGCAGCAGCTGCATCACCCGCTCGGCATTGACCGGATCGAGCGCTGCGGTCGGCTCGTCCGCCAGCAACAGCGAAGGCGCATGGGCCAGGGCGCGGGCACAACTGACCCGCTGGCGCTGGCCCAGCGAAAGCGCCGCCGGACGCTTGTCCAACTGGTCGCTCACATCCAGCGCGGCCGCCAGGCGTTCGACGCCACCGTCGTCGGCCAGCCCCAGCAACTGGCGCGGCAGGCGGATATTGCCGCGTACATCGAGAAAGCCCAGCAGCCCGCCCGCTTGCAGCACATAGCCCAGGTGCCGGCTGCGCAAGGCGGCCAGCCGGTCGAGCCGACGACCACGCCACAGCCCGGTGACATCCTGCACGCTGCCCTCAAGTTCCAGGGTGAAGGCGTCCGCCGCATCCGGCGCCAGCACCAATGCCAGCAGGTCGAGCAGCGTGCTCTTGCCGCAGCCGCTGGGCCCGACCAACGCCACCCGCTCACCGGCGCCCAGGCGCAGATCGCCGATCTCCAGGCGGTAGCGCCCGCGCGTCTTGTGCACCCCCTGCAGGCTGATCATCACGGCAGCGTCGACAGCGGGACACGGTACAGGGCGTCGCCCGGTTCGGCGTTGCCGAAGCGCACCCAGTTGGCCATGTCGTTGTGGAAGGTTTCGTAGAGGCGAATCTTCGAGTCGAGCTCGTCGATGAAGTCCTCCTGCTCGGCGACCGACAGCGACAACCACAGGTCTTGGGTCATGCTCAGCGACTTGCTGCGATACGGCAGGCCTTCGAGGTACTCACCGAGCACGCCGCCCTGGGCAAGGTTGGCGCCCTTGCTCAGCGCGCCCGGGTCGCGGCTCATGTAGGCACTGGCGCTGGCGATTTCATTGAAGAAGTCGCCCGGCGAGGTGCGCGTCTTGCGCGCCGCATCGACGATCAGTTTGAGCGACTGCTGCAGGTCGTTGAGCTGCAGCTTGGTCAGCATCACGCACACCTGCAAGGTCGGCAGCGCCGGGTTGGTCAGGTCACGGTCGGCGGTCCAGGCACTCACCAGTTGCGGCGCCTGACTGGCGCTGCGGCGGCCGAGGAAGTCCATGTGCATGGCATAGCCCACGGCCTGGGTCTTGGCAGCCAGGCTGGAGCCACTAGCGAGCAGCGGCACGGCCTGCGGTTGCTGGTTGCGTACCTGGTGAACCAGCTCGGCGAAGGTCGAACCGATCTCCTGCACGCGCGCGCCAAAGGCGTTCACATCGCCGCCCGGCACCCCCACGTAGAGGTCGCCGATACGCGGGTTGCTGTCGGCGGTGAGCACGCGGTACTGCTGCTCGGCCGAGCCGTGGTTCTTCACCCCGGCGGGGGTGCGCAGGTGCAGGGCGTAAATCTTGATCTGTTTGCTCAACGCCGCCTGACGCACCTCGGCTTCGTTCATCCGCGTACTGCTCTCGGGATCGCTCTTGCGCAAGGCGCCAGCATCGCTGACCAGCAACACGATGCGCCCGCCGTAGCCGGACCAGTCCATGCCCTCGACCGCCTGCATGACCCCGGCGAAGGCATCCTCGTTGAACGAATGGCTGGACACGGTGGTGGCCTTGACCTGCGACGCGGCCTTGAGAAAGCGTGCAGGGTCGCGGCCTTCATCGAGGGTGACCAGGGTCTTGCTCAGGTAGTCCAGGCCCGGTGTGCGCTTGACGCTGTTGCGAAAGCCCACCAGGCCAAAGCTGACGCTGTCCAGCTCACCGCGTGCCGCCAGTTGCTGCTGCAACTCGCTGACCACCTGGCGCACCCGGTCGATGTAGGGTTGCATCGACACCGAGGTATCCACCACCAGCACGATACCGGTGCGGAAGCTGTTGTCGCCGGCGCCGGCAACACCTGCGGCCTGCGGCGTGCTGCCGGCCGCACTGCTGCCGGGATCGATCGATGCGATGTTGAGCAGTTGCACCGGCTGGCCGTCGGCGTCGAAGCTCTCGCGGTAATCGAAGATCGGCATCAGGTAGAACTGGTCCTGCGGCACCGCGTTGGCCGCAGGCTCCAGCGCCAGCACACGCGGTACCTGGGCTGGGTCGTTCTGTGCCTTGAGCAATTGCGCGCGGGCCTGGGAACTGTCGTCGAGCAACTGCTGCACATCGTCGGGCTGACGCATGAACATCACCGGCGCACGACCAGAGCGTTCGGTGAACTTGAGCACCAGGCTCTGCTTCCAGTCGCTGGTCTGCTCTGCAGGCAGCCAGCCCTCGCGCGCACCATCGCTGGCAGCACCGACCTGGACCCAGGCTTTGCCGTCGATATCCTTGCGCTGATAAACGTAGAGCACCGAGAAGGCCGGCAGGCTGTCACCGGCAGCGCCACCGGGGGTGTCGGCCAGGCGTGCGCCGGGCTTGGTCAGCACGCGCTGGAACAGGGTCTTCTTGCCCGCCATGAGCAGCGGGCGCTGATCGTTCTGCGAGGTGCTGGCGACAGGAGGTGGCGCGCTGGGTGGGGCCGGTGTCTGTGCCACAGGTGTGGCGACGGCGGGTTCGTCGTGACCGGCGAACAACCAGTAGCCACCCGCCGCCAGGCCCAGTGCCGCTGCGATGGCCACCGCGAGCAGCGCCACCGCGGGCTTTTTCTTCGGCGCAACGACAGGCGCCGGGCGGCCTTGCTCTGGCTCACGCTGGACTGGCTCGGGTTGCGCATGCGCCTGCGGAATCTCGATGGACACTGGCATCAACCCTGCGAGCTCGGGGGCCGCCGGGGGCACGACCAGTGGCCGGATCACCGTGCTCTGGTTGTCGTCGGCCGGCAGGCGATCCAGTGCCGCCAACAAGGCAGCGGCATCGGCGAAGCGTTCGTTGGGGTCCTTGGCCAGCAAGCCGCGTAGGATTTCCTGGTAGCGCCCATGCTCGATGGGCAACTCCGGCAGCGGCTCGGTCAGGTGCGCCAGCGCCGTGGACAGTGCATCGGTGCCGCTGTAGGGCAGCTTGCCGACGAGGATTTCGTAGAGCACCACCCCCAGCGCATACAGGTCGGCGCGCCCGTCGATCTCAAGCCCGCGCGCCTGCTCCGGGCTCATGTAGCTGGGCGTCCCCACCGCGAAACCGGCCTGGGTGAACTGGGTGTGATCGTCCAGGGACTTGGCGATGCCAAAGTCCGACAGCACGGCGTTGCCATCGGCACGGAACAGGATGTTGGCCGGTTTCACGTCGCGGTGCACCAGGCCCTGGGCATGGGCATAACCCAGCGCCTGGGCCATCTGGCGCACATAGACCAACCCTTGCTCCGGCGTCAGCCCGGCGGCGATGCGCTCCTTGAGCGTGCCGCTGGGCAGGTACTCCATGGCCATGTAGTACAGCTCGCCGACATTGCCGATATCGTGGATGGTGGCGATGTGCGGATGGGCCAGGCGCGCAAGGGTGCGGCCTTCGCGCAGGAACCGCTCGCAGAAGGTCGGATCGGCCGCCAGGCTCGCGGCCATCACCTTGAGCGCGACCTTGCGTTGCAGCGAGCGCTGGGTGGCCAGGTAGACGCTGGCCATGGCGCCTTGGCCAATCTCGCCGTCGATGTCGAATCCGGGGATCTGCATGTCCATGATGTTCTTCAATTGGCCTTCACCACCACGGCGGTGATGTTGTCGGGCGCGCCTCGGGTCAGGCCCAGGTGGACCAGGCTGCGTACTATTTGATAGGGGTCGGCATGGTTGAGCACCTCGCCGATCTCGAGGTCTTCGGCGGTCTTGGTCAGGCCATCGCTGCACAGTAGGAAGGTGTCGCCAGGGCGCACCTGCAAGGCCACGGCCTGCAGTTCCAGGTGGTCCTCGACACCGATGGCACGGGTCACGATGTTGCCGCGCGGATGCACCCGGGCCTCGGCTTCGCTGAGCAGGCCACTGTCCTGCAGTTCCTGGACGTAGCTGTGATCGTGGGACAGGCGCTCGATGCGCCCGCCGCGCAGGCGGTACAGACGGCTGTCACCAGCCCACAGGCCGATGGCCTGGTCGCCGCGTGCGGCCAGCACCACCACGGTACTGCCCATCATCGCCACGCCACGGCGCGCGGTTTCCTCACGGACCGTGAGGTTGACCCACGCCAGGCCGTCACGCACTTCGTCGGCGAACTCCGCCAGCGAGTCGAGCTTCGGCAGGCGGCGCAGGCTGTCCACTGCCAGGCTGCTGACATAGTCGCCCGCCGCATGGCCACCCATGCCGTCGGCCACTGCCCACAGGCCCGCCCAGGTCAGGTCCAGGCAAGCGTCCTCGTTGATCTTGCGTACCATGCCGACATGGCTGTAGCTGGCCGCGGTGTACTGCAGGTCGGTCATGCGCGTGCGGCCTCGCTACCCAGAAGAAACCCGGCGAAATCCTCGCTGCGCGGCAGGCCCGGATAGCGCATCAGGCCCGGTGCGATCCGCTCCGAGCCCCTGCCCCACCACAGGCTCATGCCTTCGCAGGCGCATTCGGCCAGTGCTCGCTCTCGCCCCTCCGGCGTGGTCGCGGCCAGACGTTGCAACCCACCCACCGCAGGCCCGCTCGCTATCCCCTGTGGCAGCGGGGTGGTGCCGCGATAGGGCCGCACCGCATCCTCGAATGCCTCGAGCTGCGCACCTTCCTCCAGCGTGCCGAGCAAAGCCGCTTCGACCTGCTCGAACCACTCATCCGCCCCCACCACCGCAACCGCCACCGAAACCTGTGGCTCCAGCGCCTGCGCCACGGTCAGCGGAAAATACCGCCCGACCCGATCGATGCTCGGCATCACCACCCCGATCATCGCCTGCGGCCCGCACACACCCGCGGCCAGGGCAAAGCGCCACAGCGGGCTGACCAGGTAGGCCTGCAGCCACTGCTCGCCCAGTTGTCGCTGGCTGGCCTGGATACCTGCGGCCAGCCACTGGTCCCAGGGCTGGATGAAACTCTGTGGCAGGTCGCGGCTGACGAAGTCACCGCGGCAGGCCATCTTTCCGTAGAAACCGACGTCGTTCACAGGCGCTCCGGCAGGCTGAAACCGCTGACCACTCGGCTGCGGAACGGGTTGAAGGCGCTGCTGGCACGCAGCTCATAGGACACGCTGGCACCGTCGACCCGCAGGCGCAGGCTGAAGCGCTCGGGCGAGGTGCCGGCGATCAGGTCGGACTGGTCGAGCAGGCGGAACCACGCCCACGGGCCTTCCAGCGTGAGCCCCGAGCGGCCACTGGCCGAAGGGGGCGAGATCGACAGGCGCACGACGCCGATGCTGTTCGGGTTCGGCCACTGCAACGACACCGGACGGCTCGGGCCGTGGTCATAGCTGACCTGTTGGCCATCGAGGTCGAGCATGAACTGGGTGATCGATGCATCCATCGCCACCGGCTTGAGCTCGAAACGCACGCCTGGCGTCAGGCCGCTGCTGTTACGGAAGAAGGCATCGCGGATGGTCGCGGCGCGCTGGAAGGTGTTGAGCACACCGGCATTGATCCCCAGCTTCTGCGCCGCCCCTGGCTGCCAGCTCCACGGCGACGTAGAGGTGTTGACGTAAGGCTGCAGATATTTGCGGAAGTAGTTGTCCATCACCCCGCCAACACCGAAGAACTGGCCGAAGTCTTCCAGGGTCGCATCACGCGGGCTGCCGGCCGTCAGCGGGTAGCGACCGCTGAGGGACTGGCGGTAGACATTGACCACCTCGCTGGTCCAGGCGGCATTGAGCTGGTTGCGTACGCCACCCATGACGATGGCGTTGGTGGAGCCAACCACCGAGCCGACCAGGTTCTGCACCACTTTCGGCTGTCGCGCGGCACCGAGCGAAACCCTCTGCGAGGCAGCCTGAGCCTGGTTCTTGGCCTCACCCAGCAGGGCTTCGCCACTGGCGCCGACCATCGCACTGACCTGTACGTACAGGGCGTTGAGATCGGCGAGCAGACCGTCGATCGAGCTTGGCTGGCCTTCGCCACCTTCGACCAGCTCGGCCAGTTCGGCGAAGTGTGCGGTCACAGGGTCTACCTCACGCGCACCTTGCTCAGTGCCCGGGATCGGCGTGTCGCCGAGCAGACCACCCAGGCGCTGGCGCAGTTGATCGACACCGGCCTGTTCGACCTTGGCCTGGGCCTTGTCGAGGGTGGTGGGCTGCTGCAGGTCGGTTTCCTTGGCCACCGCCTGCAACAGTTTCTTCATCGGCGAGGTAGGGCCGGACAATACCCGCAGCACGTCGGCGGCCTGCCCGACACTGGTGATCGGGACGAAGTCCAGGTCGGCCAACAGCGCGTCCCAGTGGCGGATGTAGTCCTGGTAGTAGAGCTGGCGCACATCGTCCGCCAGGCGCTTGGCATCGCTGGCCTCGCTCAGCTCGCGACCAAGCACCCAGCGCTCTTCGGCGAGGGTTTCGCTGTGGGCGACGCTGGCGGCGAGAAACGCCTTGCGATAGCCCTCGACAGTGAAGATCCCCGGCAGCGGCTCGGTCAGCGGCTTGCCACTCTTGCGCTGGAATACCAGCGCGGCATCGCGTCCAGCGGCGTCGCTGATGCGAAAATCACTGACGCCGGCCGGCAGCTTCTGTCGCTTGACCCGGTCATACACACGTTGCGCCACCGGCAACTGCTGCAACTGGCGGCGGGTGTCGTCGATCAGGCGTTGGTCGAGGCGCGCATTCGGCGGGCGCTTGTCGAACAGCGCCGCCAGGTGCTGTTCAAGTGCCTGGCGCTGCTCGGGAGCCAGATCGCGCGGCAGATGGCGCTCCCAGTCGAGACTGATCCAGGCCTTGAGGAAGTCAGCGTCGTAATGCTCGCCGTCGGCCAGCATCAGATAGGCCTTCAGGCCCTCGTACAGATAGTCGGAAGGACCGCCGGCGTACAGTTGCTCCTCGATGCGGGTGACCAGCCGCGGGGCGAAGATCGCGATCAACAGCTTGCGATAGACGCTGGTGGACTCGGTCTCCAGCATGTCGCCCTGGTACAACCCGAGCCCCTCGGCCCAGGCCGGCGGATCGTCTGCCAGACGGCGCACGGCGTTGAGCAGCGGCAGCACCTCGATCACCTCGCGCTGCGCCGGGCTCAGTTCCTGCACGCTTTTGCCCAGTGGTTTGAGGCGGCTGTCGACTTCGGCGATGTACTGCTGGTTGGCGCGGTAGCTCAGGGTCCACAGGGTGCCGACCACCAGCACCAGAGCCACGCTCAGCGCCAGGGCACCTCGGGTGATCCACTTGCGGCGCTGCTCGACCTTGGGGTTGCTGCCCACCAGCCCACGCTCGGCGAAGGCCACGGCGCTGAACAGCTTCTCGATGAAGTAGCTGCGTCCGGTGCCGGTCTGGCGCGCCAGGTGCGCGCGGTCCAGGCCCATGCTCTGCGCCATACTGCCGATCAGGCGATCGATGGGGCTGCCTTCCTGGGTGCCGCTGGTGAAGTACACACCGCGCAGCAGCGCCCGCGCCTCGAAAGCGTTGGGTTTGAACACGCCGTCGAGGAAGGTCTTGAGATTGCCGCGCAGTGCCGCGAACTGCTGGACGAAGCCATAGATCAGGTCGCGCCGCGCCGGGTCGCGCTCCTGCTGCAGGCGCTCGACCAGACGCTGATTGAGGCGTTGTTCGAGCAGGCCGAACTCCTGGTCGAAGCCGGCCAGTGGGCCGTCGCCCTGCTGCCCGTCATCCAGCGCGAAGGTCATGCCCCACACCTGGGCGCGCTCGTCCTTGCTCAGGTTGTCGAAGTACTCCATGAAGCCCGGCACCAGGTCGAGCTTGGTGAGCATCAGGTAGATCGGGAAACGCACACCGAGCTGGCTGTACAACTCCTGGATTCGGGTGCGGATCGCCGCGGCATGGGCGGCGCGTTCGGCGTCGCTGCCCAGCAACAGATCGGACAGGCTGATGGCGATGAACGCGCCGTCGATAGGGCGACGCGAGCGCTGGGTCTTGAGCAGGTCGAGAAAGCCCAGCCAGGCGGCCTTGTCCACCTGCGCATGGCTGTCCTGAGTGGTGTAGCGCCCAGCGGTATCGAGCAGCACCGCCTGGTCGGTGAACCACCAGTCGCAGTTGCGCGTGCCACCAACACCACGGATGGCGCCCTCGCCCAACTGTGCCGCCAGCGGGAAATGCAGCCCAGAATTGACCAGCGCGGTGGTCTTGCCGGAGCCCGGCGGGCCGATGATCACGTACCACGGCAGCTCGTAGAGGTTGCGGCGCTCGTCACCGCCCAGGCGCGCTTTCTTAAGCAGCACCAGGGCCTCGTCCATGCGTTGTCGCAGGGTCGCCAGCTCTTCGGCGGTGGCCAGGCTCGCAGGATCCGGCGCAGTTTCGGCGGCCAGGCTCTCCATCACTTTGGCGGCTTGGCGACGCGCCTGGACGATGCGCCAGGTACGGTATGCGATCCACACCGCGAACAGCAGGACGATCAGAATCCAGCGCGGCGCGGGCGGCGCCAGCACGTCCAGCAGCGGCCCGATGAACCAGATGATCAGGCTGAGGGCGATCAGCCCCAGCACCGGGATCACCCAGCGAATGACAAAACTGAAAAACGCCTTCACTCGACGCCCTCCGCCAGTACGGTGATTTCGACCCGCCGATTCTTCGCCCGGCCCTGTGCGGTGTCGTTGGAGGCCAGCGGCTCTGTGTCGCTCAGGCCTTGCGCGCTGAAGCGCTGCGGCTGGCCGGTGCGCGCGGCGAGCATTGCCTTGACCTCTTCGGCGCGGGCCTGGGACAGCGCCCAGTTGGAGGGGAAGCGGATCGTGGCGATGCGCTGGTTATCGCTGTGGCCAGTGACGCGCACGTTGCCCTTCACCTTGGAAACCGCCTCGGCGATACGCAGCATCAGCGGCTCGAAATCGCCTTTGATACTGGCGCTGGCAGACGCGAACAGCTCGTCGCCACGAATGGTCACAACAGAGCGGTCGACCGCATCTTCCACCGAGACCCGACCGGCCTTGATGTCATCGGCAAGGAAACCTGCCAGGCGCGGGCGCTCGACCGGCTTGGGCTGCACCACCGGGCGGTCCATGGCCTGCACCGGGATTTCACCCAGGGCATGGATGCCGCGAAATACGGGTTCTGCATCGGAGGCCAGCTTCAGGCGCAGACCGAACAGCAACAGCAGCAGCAAGGCCAGGGCCACCGCGAGCCCTACCCAGGGCGGCACGAACTGGGTCAGACGATCGCGGCTGACCGAGACGCCGCGCCAGTGCGGGGATAATTCGCGCTCGATCTCTCCGCGCGCGCTGCGCAGGGTCGCAGCGGTACGCTCACGCAGCGCCTCGAGCTGTACACGCCCCCCGTTCATCACCCGGTAGCGGCCCTCGAAACCGAGGCTGATGCACAGGTACAGCAACTCCAGCAGGTTCAGACGCTCGCGCGGGCTCTGCAGGCAATGCTCGAGCAACTGGAAGACCTTTTCACCGCCCCACGCTTCGTTGTGCACGGTGATCAAGAGGCTCTGCTTGCCCCAGTCGCTGCTGCTGCCCCAGGGGGTGCTGAGCACGGCTTCATCGAGGGCGGTGCACAAGGCATAGCGCGCCAGCAGCACTTCGTTGCGCGGTACACCGCCAGCCTCGGCGCGCTCCTCGAACTGGCGCAGGTAGGCGAGCAACTGCGCGCGCAGGCTCGCCGGGGCTGGATGGGCGATGGTATTGCGCAGTCGTGTAAGCATTGCCAGCAGCGGACCGGCCGCCTGCTCCAGCGGATTGAGGCCCTTGCCCTGGCCCGGCGCCAGCGGCTCGGCCGGTACGCTCAGCGGCGGTGGTGCGGCCTGGGGTGCCGCCGTCGGCTGCGGGCCTCGTCCGCCCGGGCGAGGCATGAACTGGGTGCGGTCGTTGGCCTGCGGATCGTCGTGCTGCATCGCGGCTTATCCTCGAATGGCCCAGAAGGCCAGGTTCAGGCCAGGGAACTCGCCAGCGACGTAGAAGGCGAAGCCTCCCGAATGTTGCAACTGCTTCCAGTGCTCGCTGCCGCGGTCGAGTTCGAAATAGGTGGAACCTGCATGGAACGGAATCTGCCGCGGCGCCACCGGCAACGGCAGCAGGCCGATGCCAGGCAACTGCAGATTGACCAGGTCGCGGATGTGCTCCACCGAACCGATCTTGCTCTGCTGGCCGAAGCGGCTGCGCAAGGTCTCGCCCGGCACATCGGCGCGCACCACGAGGATGAAACTGGCGCTGTCCAGCAGGCTGCGATCGGCGAGCATGGCCACGTGCACGCCGTAGGCTTTCTCGACGATCGGAATGGCCACCGCCTTGCTGTCGATCAGCATCGACAGCGCTTCACGCAGCGATGCCATCAGCGGCTGGAAGGTCGCCGCAAGGTCATCGTGCTGGTACACCGGGAAGCTCTCGGGGCGACGCCCCTCGCGGGTGAAGGTGGCGAACTCGCCTGCCAGCGCCACCAGTTCGCTGTACAGCCGCTCGGGGTGCAGCGGGCTGAGCTGGCCGAGGTGCTCGATCAACGGCTGTGCGCGGTTGACCAGTTGCAGCAGCATGAAGTCGGCAATTTCCGAGGCGCCGCCATTGGCCGAGGCCACCACCCGCCCGGCCAGTGCCTCGCCACGCTGGTGCAGCAGCCCCAGCAGCTCGCTGCGAAAATTCGACAGCGGGTTGCTGGCCGCCACATCCAGCAGCGGCGGGATGTAGCTGTCGTCCAGCACCAAGGCCCGGTCGGCACGCTTTTCCCGGATGCGCACCACACCCAGCGCGGCAAAATCGCCCAGGCCATCTTCCTCACGCAGCAAGCGCAGCGCGCGGCCTCCCAGGGCCAGGGGTGCGCGATTCTCGAACGGCGCGTTGTCGTCGCGCACTTCGCTGACCCGCGCCACATAGCGCGCGCCGTCCAGCGCCTCGCCTTCGTCGACGGTGTCGCGGGCACCGGCACGCTTGAGCGGCAGGCCCAGGTGAATCACCCCGTCGCGCAGGTCGTCGGGAATTTCCAGAGGCGCCGGTGGCAGGTCATCACGAGGGATATCGAAGGGTGTGCCGTCCGGCAACAGGCCACGGGCACTGAGGATCGCCAGCTTGCCCTGGGCCAGCAGGCCCTGGTCGACCAGCAGCTCGGAAAAGCCCCAGGCCGCGCTCGACAGAGGGCGGCTGCGGGCATCGATGAAGTTTTCCAGATAGCGGTCGTGCTGCTGGAAGTGCTGGGTCGTGATGAACATGCCTTCCGACCAGACCACACGATTGTTCCAGGACATGGGTTCTCCGTTTGCCTAGCGGGCAGGCACAGGTTGTGGGGTGGCCACGGCGCTGCGCACGGCGCGCACATCGAGGCTGATCTGGTAATCGCGAGGCGGTACGGCCAGCACGCTGCGCCACTGCGCACGGTCGATCTCGCGGTAGCCGACCACCAGGCCGACCTGGCGCGTCGCCGGGTTCAGTGGGCGATCCAGCTGCAGTTGACGACCGGGCTGCAGCAGTACTTCGTCCTGGTCGATCAGGTCGGCGCCCAGCGTGGCCTGCGCCCGTTCGGCCAGGGCAAAGTAATCGGCGCGCTCGAAGGCGGCGGCGTTCTTCAGCTCGTAGATGCGCACCCGCACAGGTGCCGGCGTGCCATCGGCACCGGGGTTGAGCCCGGCGGCGGCGCTGAAGTACAGGGTGACGCCTGGCTCTGCCGGCTCAGCGTCGGAGCTCGGCACCACCGACGCATCCTTGCTGCAGGCACTGAGCAGCACGAAGGCCAGGGCTGCCATCAGTCTTGTTGCACTCATCCTCGTCCTCATGACGTATTGGTGTTCTTCCTGCCTTGGGCATCAGCCTCAAGAGCGTTGCAGTCGGGCGTTGTGTGCCTCGTAGGCACGGCTGAACTCGCGGCCGAACAAGTCCTGGAAATCGTCCTGGGCTTCAGCTGATATCTGCCCGTACAGCTCGGTGAACTGCTGCCAGCAATGGGCCTGGCGCGAGCCGCCGAATACCTTCGACAGGCCTGTGGCCGGCGCCAGGCGAGCCTCCAGCCGGGCGGGCTCGAAACGCGTCAGCACGTGCTTGATCGCCGCCTCGACGCCGGCCATGACCGCCAATTGGTGGGCGCGCAGGTCATCGAAACTGTCGCGTACCGCCTGGTCGGCGGGCATGAACGCCTGGTTGCCCTGGCGCAGCAGCAGCAACAGCGCCTCATCGGCGTTGGGGGCGAACTTCAGCGGGTTGTTCTGCACCGGCGCGATGGTGGTCTGCTGCATGCGGAACTCGCCCTTGAGGCTGCTGCGCGCGCGCAGCACGTCGATCAGGCCCTCGACCATCAGGCGGTAGCTGCGGCCCACCGCCTCCATCTGCGCTGCGGCATCGCCAGCGTCGATGCGCAGGTGCTCGATGCCCGCACCGCGCAGGAACGCCTGCAGCAGCGCCTGGTCGGGCATGACCTGGGTGGGGGGCGGGACGGGTGCGGGTGCGGGTGCCGGTGCCGGTGCCGGTGCCGCGACAGGTACAGGCGGTGGAGGCACTGGGGCAACAGGCGCGATCGGCTCTTGCGCAGGCAGCGGGCTGGAGGCCGGGGCCTCGTCGAACAGGTTCCAGTCCGCCGGAATCACCCCCGGGGCGGGTGCGGCAGGCGACACGGCGGGCGTTACCGGCGCGGGCGGACGAAAGTCGTGCTGCTGGGCCGGCACATGGTCAGGTTGGCTCGCCGCCGGCACGCTGGCGGGTCCAAGGAAATCGAAGATGTCGGGCAGCGTGTCGTGGCTCGAAGCCCCTTGCAGGAAAGCAGCCGGGGCGGGTGCAAGGGGGGGCTCGGAGGGCGTCGCCTGCCCAGCCATCAGCGCCTCGAAGCTCTGTGCGCCAGGCTGGCGATTCTCCTCCAGCGAGAACCCCGAATCGATGCGCGCCTGGATCTCGTACTCGCCAATCCGGATAACTTCGCCATCCATCAAGGGCTCGCTGTTTCCGCGGCGCAAACGCACGCCAGCGTGTACCAACTCCACGCCATTGGTGCTGCTATCGGTCAGGTAATAACGGCCATCTCGAAACTGGATGACACAATGATTCGACGATACCAATCGCTCAGGATCCGGCAATACCCAATCATTGTCCGGACTTCGCCCGATGGTGACGGCACCAGTCTCCACAAGCATCTCCGCACGCTGGCCCGGAGTAATCTTGTGATAACTAGTGATAGTAAGGCAAAGTGCCATCACGCCTCCTGCATATAATGTGTATCGTGATTCCATTCAAATGAGTGGATAGCGAAAAGCACCAATAAATCCTTCAAAAACAACAACCTAAATAACGTCTTTAGCTGTTTTATCGCGACATATCGGCGAATTTAACCACAGCAGCAAGGCACATTGATGGCATCCGACAGATGGGCCTTCAAAGCTGCAAACTCGGTCACACCTCCACTCGGGGGCGGGTAGCTTACCTTGACAGCATTTTGGAAATAAACCATAAATGCGCAACTTTGGAGCCTGCCATTGATATCACGCTGACATCAACCGCCCGCTCCTCTACAAGTTTTTGTGCGCCAGTTCACATTTGCAACTTCGCGCAACTAACGCCCCGCCACGGGCCGATATGGAGATCGATTCCTGGTGAACTCGCCGCTGCTGCTCGCCGCTATTTCCGATGACTTCCCATGCGGTGAAGATCTCGAATACGACGCGGACTTCCTGCAACTCGAACGCGATGCGCAAGGGCGTCCGGAGCGGGTCATGGGCGATGCGGTACAACCTGCCGAACCGCCGCAGTGGCGCACCATCGAGCAGACCTGCACCGACCTGCTGCAACGCAGCAAGGACCTGCGCATCACCCACTTCCTGGTGCAGTCCAAACTCGCCTTGCAAGGCTTCGTCGGCCTGGCCGCCAGCCTGGAACTGATCCGCGACCTGCTCGGCGAATACTGGCTGCACCTGCATCCGCAACTCGACGCCTCCGACGACAACGACCCGACGGTGCGTGTCAACGCCCTGTCCGGCCTGACCTGCGACGCCAACATCGCCCTGCTGCGCGAAGCCGTGCTGGCACGCTCGCGCGCCTTCGGCCCGGTCACCTTGCGCGCGGCCCTGCACGCCGCCGGTCTTCAGCACTTCGCCAGCGAAGACCTGAGCGTCGAAGCGCTGGCCGCTGCGCTGCGTGATGCCGACCCCGATGAGCTCGAACAGACTCGCCAAGCCCTGAGCCTGGCCCGCGAGGCCTGCGAAGCGATCGAGCGCCGGGTCAGCGACCAGGTCGGTTCGGCCAGCGGCGTCGACCTGTCGGCACTCAAGCAACCGCTGCGCCTGGCACAGCAGGTGCTGGCCGACTACGCCCCTGGCGGCTCGCCGCCAGCCGCCGAGAACAACGAAGCGCCGCAGGAACATGTCCAGGACGACCATTCGACGTCCACCGCCGCAGTGCCAGCCGCTCGTGCCGCTGCGCGCCCTGGCGAGATCAACAACCGCGACGACGTTCAGCAAAGCCTCGAGCGCCTGCTCCAGTACTACGCCCGCCACGAGCCTTCCAGCCCGTTGCCGGTGCTGTTGCGCCGGGCCAAGAACCTGGTCAACGCCGATTTCGCGACCATCGTACGCGACCTGATTCCCGAGGGCCTTTCGCAGTTCGAGAACCTGCGCGGGCCCCAGGACGACTGATACCACCGACAGCCGCAACGAACGACAGCGCCCCCAGCGGCGACCAGGAGGAACCACGTGGCCAAAGACAGCTCCCAGAAATTCATCGCGCGCAACCGCGCGCCGCGAGTGCAGATCGAGTACGACGTCGAACTGTATGGCGCCGAGAAGAAGGTACAGCTGCCCTTCGTCATGGGCGTGCTCTCCGACCTCGCCGGCAAGCCGGCCGAACCACTGCCCGCCGTGGCCGACCGCAAGTTCCTGGAAGTCGATGTCGACAATTTCGACTCCCGCCTCAAGGCCATGAAGCCACGGGTGGCATTCAACGTCCCCAACGAGCTGACCGGCGAAGGCAACCTGAGCCTGGACATCACTTTCGAGAGCATGGACGACTTCAGCCCGGCCGCCGTTGCGCGCAAGGTCGATGCCCTGAACCAGCTGCTCGAGGCGCGCACCCAACTGGCCAACCTGCTGACCTACATGGACGGCAAGACCGGTGCCGAGGACATCATCCTCAAGGCCATCAAGGACCCTGCCCTGCTGCAGGCCCTGGCCAGCGCCCCGAAACCTTCCGATAACGAGCCGAGCGCCTGAGGAGCCCGCCATGACCGATCCGTTGCGCGATACCCAGGCCCAGCCGGCCACCACCGAGCAGGCCAGCGAATTCGCCAACCTGCTGCTGCAGGAATTCAAACCCAAGACCGAGCGTGCCAAGGAAGCCGTCGAAAGCGCCGTGCGCACCCTGGCCGAACAGGCCCTGGCGCAGACCAACCTGGTCTCCAACGATGCCATCGGTTCGATCGAACAGATCATCGCCGCCATCGACGCCAAGCTGACCGCACAGGTCAACCAGATCATCCACCACGATGACTTCCAGCAGCTGGAAAGCGCCTGGCGCGGCCTGCACTACCTGGTCAACAACACCGAGAGCGACGAGCAGCTGAAGATCCGCGTGCTCAACATCTCCAAGACCGACCTGCACAAGACCCTGAAGAAATTCAAGGGCACCGCCTGGGACCAGAGCCCGGTGTTCAAGAAGCTCTACGAAGAAGAATACGGTCAGTTCGGCGGCGAGCCCTACGGCTGCCTGGTGGGCGACTACTACTTCGATCAGTCGCCGCCCGATGTCGAGTTGCTGGGCGAGATGTCCAAGGTCTGTGCGTCGATGCATGCGCCGTTCATTGCCGCTGCATCGCCAACGGTGATGGGCATGGGCTCGTGGCAGGAGCTGTCCAACCCGCGTGACCTGACCAAGATCTTCACCACTCCGGAGTACGCCGGCTGGCGTTCGCTGCGCGAATCGGAAGACTCGCGCTACATCGGCCTGACCATGCCACGCTTCCTGGCCCGCCTGCCCTATGGCGCCAAGACCGACCCGGTCGAGGCCTTCGCCTTCGAGGAAGATACCGACGGCGCCGACAGCAGCAAGTACACCTGGGCCAACGCCGCCTACGCCATGGCGGTCAACATCAACCGCTCGTTCAAGCACTACGGCTGGTGCTCGCGCATCCGCGGCGTCGAATCGGGCGGTGAAGTGCAGGATCTGCCGGCGCACACCTTCCCCACCGACGACGGTGGCGTGGACATGAAGTGCCCGACCGAAATCGCCATTTCCGACCGCCGCGAGGCGGAGCTGGCCAAGAACGGCTTCATGCCACTGCTGCACAAGAAGAACACCGACTTCGCCGCCTTCATCGGCGCGCAGTCCTTGCAGAAGCCGGCCGAGTACGACGACCCGGACGCCACCGCCAACGCCAACCTGGCTGCCCGCCTGCCGTACCTGTTCGCCACCTGCCGCTTCGCCCATTACCTGAAGTGCATCGTTCGCGACAAGATCGGCTCGTTCAAGGAAAAGGACGAGATGCAGCGCTGGCTGCAAGACTGGATCCTGAACTACGTCGACGGCGACCCGGCGCACTCCAGCGAAACCACCAAGGCACAGCACCCGTTGGCGGCGGCTGAAGTGGTGGTGGAAGAAGTCGAGGGCAACCCTGGCTACTACAACTCGCGCTTCTACCTGCGCCCGCACTACCAGCTCGAAGGGCTGACCGTGTCGTTGCGTCTGGTCTCGAAGCTGCCTTCGGCCAAAGGCGCCTGAGCCTGAACCGGGGCCGCTGCGCGCCCCATCGCGGGGCAAGCCCGCTCCTACAAGGACCGCGCCGCCCTTCAGAAGGGTGCGATCCCTGCAGGAGCGGGCTCACCCCGCGGTGGGCTGCGCAGCAGCCCCGATAGAACTGCCAACCGACGCGAAATACCGAGGACATCATGGCTGTAGATATTTTCATCAAGATCGGCGACATCAAGGGCGAGTCCGCAGACAAGACCCACAAGGAAGAAATCGACGTGCTGAACTGGAGCTGGGGCATGTCCCAGTCCGGCAACATGCACATGGGCGGAGGCGGCGGTGCCGGCAAGGTCAACATCCAGGACCTGTCGATCACCAAGTACGTCGACAAGTCCAGCCCCAACCTGATGGCCCACTGCTCCAGCGGCAAGCACATCGACAAGGTCAAGCTGACCGTGCGCAAGGCCGGTGGCGAGAGCCAGGTCGAGTACCTGATCATCAACCTCGAAGAAGTGATCATCAGCTCGCTGAGCACCGGCGGTTCGGGCAGCGATGACCGCCTGACCGAGAACGTCACCCTGAACTTCGCCAAGGTCACCGTGGACTACCAGCCACAGAAAGCCGACGGCACCAAGGATGGCGGCGCCATCAAGTACGGCTGGAACGTGCGTCAGAACGTCAAGATCTGATAGCGCTGTCGACTGCTTCGCGGGCAAGCCCGCTCCCACCGGGAAAAGTGCGCACCCCTGCTCCTTTCTGGGAGTGGGCTTGCCCGCGAAGCAGTCGCCACGACCCCGAACCCTTGAAGGAACCCGACCGTGGTAGCCGACATCGCCGCCCGTGACCGCCTGCAACCCTCGCTGCTGGATCGTCTGACCGACGATGATCCCGGCAACCCGCAGGAAGCCCCGGACAAGCGCGTGCTGTCGCTGCAGCAGCTCAAGGCATCGGTACTGCGCGACCTGGCCTGGCTGCTCAACACCACGTCGCTGCTCGACAGCACCAGCACCTTGAACACTCCCGCAGGCAACTCGGTGGTCAACTACGGCCTGCCCGCCCTGGCCGGCAACTGCGCCTCGAACATCGACCTGCTGGCCCTGGAGCGCATCATCCACCAGGCCATTTCCACCTACGAACCGCGCATCCTGGCCCACACCCTCAAGGTGCGCGCCATGGTCGCCCCCGGCGAGATGAACGCCAACGCCCTGAGCTTCGAGATCGAAGGTGATCTCTGGGCCCAGCCTGCGGCGCTGCCACTACTGCTGCAGACCGACCTGGACCTGGAGTCCGGACAAGTGCACGTAGCCCCCGCCGAACGCAGGAGACGCGCATGAACCCGCGCCTGCTCGACCTGTACAACCAAGAACTGCGGCACATCCGCGAAAGCGCGGCGGAGTTCTCCCGCGAGTACCCGAAGATCGCTGGGCGCCTGACCTTGTCCGGCATCGACTGTGCCGACCCGTACGTCGAGCGCCTGCTCGAAGGTTTCGCCTATCTCACCGCGCGCGTGCAGCTCAAGCTCGACGCCGAGTACCCGACCTTCACCCACAACCTGCTGGAAATCGCCTACCCGCACTACCTGGCGCCGACGCCCTCGATGACCGTGGTGCAGCTGCAGACCGATCCTGACGAAGGTTCGCTCAGCGCAGGTTTCCCGCTGCCACGCGGCAGCGTATTGCGCGCCAACCTTGGCCGCGACTCGCAGACCCCGTGCGAGTTTCGCAGCACCCAGGACGTCACCCTGTGGCCGCTGCAGGTGGCCCGCGCCGAATATTTCGGCAACCCTGGCACCGTGCTCGGCCGCCTCGCCGCCAGCGAACCCAAGGCCCGCGCCGCATTGCGGCTGACACTGCGCAGCGGTGCCGAGATCCCGTTCTCGAGCCTGCCGCTGACGCACCTGCCGCTGTACCTCAACGGGGCCGACGAAACGCCCTACCGTCTCTACGAACAACTGCTGGGCAACGCCTGTGCAGTGTTCGCCCGCCAGCCCGGCGCTGATTGGGTCGAGCGTATCCCGCTGGAGCACGCCCTGCGCCCCTGCGGTTTCGATGACAGCGAAGCGGCATTGCCGGTGGTGCCGCAGGCGTTCCAGGGCTACCGACTGCTGCAGGAATACTTTGCCCTGCCACAACGTTTTCTGTTCGTCGATTTCGCGGGCCTGGAACGGGCGGTCAAGCGCTGCAACGGCCAGGAGCTGGAGCTGCTGGTGCTGTTCGAGCGTTTCGACTCGGCGCTGGAAAGCAGCGTCGGCGCCGAGCGCCTGGTGCCCTTCTGTACCCCGGCGATCAACCTGTTCCCCCGCCGGGTCGACCGCATCCACCTGACCGACAAGGTCAACGAACACCATGTGATCGCCGACCGTACCCGCCCCACCGACTTCGAGATCCACTCGCTGCAGCGCGTCACCGGCCACGGCACCGGTGCAGACCAGGAGTTCCTGCCCTTCTACGCCGTGCGTGACCCCTCGCGCTATGGCCGCGACCAGGCCTACTACATCGTGCGCCGCGAGCAGCGAGTGCTGTCGAGCGAACAGCGGCGCAACGGCACGCGCTCAAGCTACATGGGCAGCGAAACCTTCATCAGCCTGGTCGATGGCCAACAAGCGCCACACCGCCACGACCTGCGCCAGCTGGGCATCAGCGCGCTGTGCAGCAACCGCGACCTGCCGCTGTTCATGAGCGTGGGCGATGGGCGCAGCGACTTCAGCCTCGCCGACAGCGCCCCCGTGTCTGCCGTGCGCTGCCTGGCCGGCCCCAGCCGACCCAAAGCCAGCCATGCCCATGACAACCGCGCCTGGCGCCTGATCAGCCAACTGTCGCTGAACTACCTGTCGCTGGCCGAGCAAGGCCAGGGGGCCGCCGCCCTGCGCGAGCTGCTGCGCCTGTACGGCGACAGCCAGGACAGCGCACTGCACCTGCAGATCGACGGCCTGCGCGAGGTCACCAGCAAGCCCTGCACCCGGCGCCTGCCGATGCCCGGCCCGATCGTTTTTGGCCGTGGCCTGGAAATTACCCTGGAATTCGACGAGAACGCCTTCCGCGGCACCGGCGTATTCCTGCTCGGCGCGGTGTTCGAACGCTTCCTGACCCGCTACGTGTCCATCAACAGCTTCACCGAAACCGTGCTGCGCACCAGCGAGCGCGGCGAGATCATGCGATGGAAAGCCAAGCCCGGACGCAGGCCGACCCTGTGAACATACTCGAGGCCATGCAGGCCGAACCCTGGGAGTTCGACTTCTTCCAGGCGCTGCGTCGCCTCGAGGCCGAGCACCCCGAGCTGCCTCGCTTCGGTCACGCCCAGCGCCTGGCCGATGAGCCGGTGCGCCTGGGCCAGCGCCTGGATTGCAGCTTCGCCCCGGCCACCCTGGCCTCGGTAACGCAAGACGGCGAAGGGCCGGCGCGCCTGGAACAGTTCTTCTTCGGCCTCGGCGGCCCCAACGGACCGCTGCCGTTGCACCTGACCGAGTACATGCGCGAGCGCCAGCGCAACCACGCCGACCACACCAGCAAGCGCTTCCTCGACATCTTCCATCACCGCCTGCTGAGCCTGTTCTACCGTGCCTGGGCCGAAGCGCGGCCAACCGTCAGCCACGACCGCCCCGGCGATGACTACTGGGCCGCGCGCCTGGCCGCCCTGAGCGGGCGCGGCCAGCCCGAACTGCAGGACCAGGGTCCGCTGCCGCATACCGCCAAGCTGCACTACTCCGGCCACCTCGCCGCACAGACGCGCTATCCGGACGGGCTGGCCAGCATCCTGGCGAGCTATTTCGGCGTGCCAGTGCGCATCGAGGAGTACGTCGGCCAATGGCTGGAACTGCCCGAGCGCAGCCGCCTCGGCGTGCACGCCAACCGCCTGGGCATGGACCTGTGCCTGGGCCGCTACGTCTGGGATCGCCAGCACAAATTCCGCCTGTGCCTCGGCCCGCTGACGCTGGAGCAATACCACGCGCTGCTGCCGGGAGGGCAGGCGTTCATCGAACTGGCGGCCTGGGTCGCCGAGTACCAGGGCCACGAACTGGACTGGGACCTGAACCTCATTCTCGCGCGCGAGCACGTGCCCGCGCTGGAGCTCGATACCGGCAGGCGCCTGGGTTTCGACACCTGGCTCGGCCGTCCACAACACGATGCCAACGACCTCAAGCTCGCTCGCTACTACGCCGCGCAGCCGGTCCAACCGTCTTGCACAAGGAGTCAGGAACATGGGTGAAATCAGCCGCGCCGCGCTGTTCGGCAAACTCAACAGCGTCGCCTACAAGGCCATCGAAGCCGCAACAGTGTTCTGCAAGCTGCGCGGCAATCCCTACGTGGAGCTGGTGCACTGGTTGCACCAGTTGCTGCAATTGCAGGACAGCGACCTGCACCGCATCGTGCGCCAGTTCAACGTCGAGCCGGCACGCCTGGCCCGCGACCTGACCGATGCCCTCGACCGCCTGCCGCGGGGCTCGACCTCGATCACCGACCTGTCCTCGCAGGTCGAAGAGGCAGTGGAACGCGGTTGGGTCTACGGCAGCCTGATGTTCGGCGAGAGCCAGGTGCGCACCGGCTACCTGCTGGTCGGCATCCTCAAGACCCCGAGCCTGCGCAATGCCCTGCTGGGTCTGTCGAGCGAGTTCGCCAAGCTCAAGGTCGAGGCCCTGAGTGAACGTTTCGACGAGTACGTCGGCGACTCCCCCGAGAACAATCTGGCCGCCAGCGACGGCTTCACTGCGGCAGCCCCGGGCGAAGCCAGCGGCGCCGTGGCCCCCGCGGCGATGGGCAAGCAGGAAGCACTCAAGCGCTTCACCGTCGACCTGACCGAACAGGCGCGCAGTGGCAAGCTCGACCCGATCGTGGGCCGCGACGAAGAGATCCGCCAACTGGTCGACATCCTCATGCGTCGCCGCCAGAACAACCCGATCCTCACCGGCGAAGCGGGCGTCGGCAAAACCGCTGTCGTCGAAGGCTTCGCCTTGCGCATCGTTGCCGGCGACGTACCGCCTGCGCTCAAGGATGTCGAGTTGCGCAGCCTGGATGTCGGCCTGCTGCAAGCCGGCGCCAGCATGAAGGGTGAGTTCGAGCAGCGTCTGCGCCAGGTCATCGAGGACGTCCAGGCCTCGCCCAAGCCCATCATCCTGTTCATCGACGAAGCCCACACCCTGGTCGGCGCCGGTGGTGCTGCCGGGACCGGCGATGCCGCCAACCTGCTCAAGCCGGCACTGGCCCGTGGCAGCCTGCGCACCGTGGCCGCGACCACCTGGGCCGAGTACAAGAAACACATCGAGAAGGACCCGGCACTGACCCGCCGCTTCCAGGTGGTGCAGGTCGATGAGCCGAGCGAGCCAAAGGCGCTGCTGATGATGCGCGGCGTGGCCTCGACCATGGAGAAGCACCATCAGGTGCAGATCCTCGACGAAGCGCTGGAAGCCGCGGTCAAGCTGTCGCACCGCTACATCCCCGCACGCCAACTGCCGGACAAGTCGGTGAGCTTGCTCGATACCGCCTGCGCACGCGTGGCCATCAGCCTGCATGCAGTGCCTGCAGAGGTCGATGACAGCCGCCGGCGTATCGAGGCGCTGGAAGTCGAGCTGCAGATCATCGCCCGCGAAGCCGCCATTGGCGTCGCCACCGAGCAACGCCAGACACAGGCCGACACGCTGTTGACCGAAGAGCGTCAGCGCCTGCTCGAGCTGGAAGGCCGCTGGGCCGAAGAAAAGACCCTGGTCGACGAACTGCTGGCCACCCGCGCCCAGTTGCGTGAGCAGGTCGGGGTGGTCGATCAGGAGGTCGATGCCCAAGGCAGCCATGAGTTGCGCGAGCGACTCGTCGACTTGCAGCAGCGCCTGAGCGCCCTGCAAGGCGAAAGCCCGCTGATCCTGCCGACCGTCGACTACCAGGCCGTGGCCTCTGTGGTTGCCGACTGGACCGGCATTCCGGTGGGGCGCATGGCACGCAACGAGATCGAGACGGTGCTCAACCTCGACAGTCACTTGGGCAAGCGCATCATCGGCCAGGACCACGCCCTGAAGATGATCGCCAAGCGTATCCAGACCTCCCGCGCCGGCCTCGACAACCCCAACAAACCCATTGGCGTGTTCATGCTTGCCGGCACCTCGGGCGTGGGCAAGACCGAGACCGCCCTGGCGCTGGCCGAGGCCATGTATGGCGGCGAGCAGAACCTGATCACCATCAACATGAGCGAGTTCCAGGAAGCGCACACCGTCTCCACCCTCAAGGGCGCGCCGCCCGGCTATGTCGGCTACGGCGAAGGTGGCGTGCTGACCGAGGCCGTGCGCCGTCGCCCCTACAGCGTGGTGCTGCTCGACGAGGTGGAAAAGGCCCACCCTGACGTACACGAGATCTTCTTCCAGGTGTTCGACAAGGGCGTGATGGAAGATGGCGAGGGGCGCCAGATCGATTTTCGCAACACCCTGATCCTGCTCACCACCAATGCCGGCACCGAGCTGATCGCCGACATCTGCAAGGACCCGCAGACCTTGCCCGAACCGGATGCGGTCGCCACCTTGCTGCGCAAGCCGCTGCTGGAGATCTTCCCGCCCGCGCTGCTCGGTCGCCTGGTGACCATCCCCTACTACCCGCTCAGCGACGCCATGCTCAAGGCCATCACCCGCCTGCAGCTGGAGCGCATCCGCAAGCGCGTGGAGGCTACGCACAAGGTTGGCTTCGCCTACGACGACGCGGTGGTGGACCTGATCGTCTCGCGCTGCACCGAGACCGAGAGCGGCGGGCGGATGATCGATGCGATCCTGACCAACGGCCTGCTGCCGGACATGAGCCGCGAGTTCCTCACCCGTCTGCTCGAAGGCAAGCCGCTGGCCAGCGTCAGCATCGGCGCGCGCGACAACGAACTGCACTATGACTTCAGCGCGGCCTGAGTCTCGCGCATACAGGAACATCCATGCTGTTCACGCAACTGACGCGCCTGGCGCAGATCAACAGCCCCCTGGGGCCGAACGTGCTGATCCTCAGCGAGATGGGCGGCAGCGAGGAGCTCGGCCGCCTGTTCGACTACGAGCTGCAGCTGACCAGCGACGATCCGGCCATCGATCTCAACCAGCTGCTGGGCAAACCCATGAGCCTGTCGCTGCAATTGAGCGGCATGGCTTCGCGTCACTTCCACGGCATCGTCGCGCGTTGCAGCCAGTCGGTCGATCGCGGGCAGTTCGCCAGCTACCGCGTCACCCTGCGGCCCTGGCTGTGGTTGCTGACGCGCACCAGCGACTGCCGGATCTTCCAGCACCTGAGCGCACCGCAGATCATCAAGCAGGTATTCCGCGACCTGGGCTTTTCGGACTTCGAGGATGCCTTGAGCCGCAGCTATCGCGAGCGCGAATACTGCGTGCAATACCGCGAGACCAGCTTCGACTTCGTCAGCCGGCTGATGGAAGAAGAAGGCATCTACTACTTCTTCCGCCATGAGGAGGCGCGTCACGTCCTGGTGCTGGCCGACGCCTATGGCGCACACCAGAAGGCACCCGGCTACGAGTCGGTGCCGTTCTATCCGCCCGACGGCCAGCACCGCGAGCGCGACCACATCAACGACTGGCACCTGGCGCAAGAGGTGCAGTCCGGCTCGATGGAGCTCAACGACTACGACTTCCAGCGGCCCAGCGCACGCATCGATGTGCGCTCGGCCATGCCACGCCCGCACCAGGCCGGCGACTACCCGCTGTACGACTACCCCGGCGCCTATGAGCAGACCCAGGACGGCGAGCACTATGCGCGCACCCGTCTCGAGTCGCTGCAGAGCCTGCATGAACGCGTGGAGCTGCGCGGCAACGCCCGTGGTCTTGGCAGTGGTCACCTGTTCAGCCTCAGCGGCTTCTCCCGCCAGGATCAGAACCGCGAGTACCTGATCGTCGCCGCCCGCTACTACGTGGTGCAGGAGCGCCTGGAAACCGGCGGCGGCAGCGGCTCGGCGCAGTTCGAGAGCAACCTGAGCTGCATCGACGCCCAGCAGAGCTACCGGCCGGTATCGAGCACCCTGCGCCCGCTGGTCAAGGGCCCGCAGACTGCCGTGGTGGTTGGCCCGGCCGGCGAGGAGATCTGGACCGACCAGTACGGTCGGGTGAAGGTGCACTTCCACTGGGACCGCCACGACCAGTCCAACGAGAACAGCTCGTGCTGGATCCGCGTATCCCAGGCCTGGGCCGGGAAGAACTGGGGCTCGATGCAGATCCCGCGGATCGGCCAGGAAGTGATCGTCAGCTTCCTCGAAGGCGACCCCGACCGGCCGATCATCACTGGCCGGGTGTACAACGCCGAGCAGGCCGTGCCCTACGATCTGCCCGGTAACGCCACCCAGAGTGGCATGAAGAGCCGTTCGAGCAAGGGGGGCAGCCCGGCCAACTTCAACGAGATCCGTATGGAGGACAAGCGCGGGCAGGAGCAGTTGTATGTGCATGCCGAGCGCAACATGGACACGGTGGTGGAGCAGAATGAGACGTTGTCGGTGGGCGCCAGTCGAGTGCAGACCGTCGGCATGCTGGAAACCATCACCATCGGCCAAGACCGCATCCGGGCGGTGCGCCGTGACGACATGCTGATGGTCGGGGCGAGCAAGACCGACAGCGTCAGCACCAGCTACCTGATCGAAGTCGGGGAGAACCTGCGCCTGGTCTGCGGCAAGAGCGTGATCGAGCTCAACGCCAGCGGCCAGATCAACATCAGTTGCGAGCAGTTCAGCTTTCACGCCAGCAAGGATGGGGAAATCAACACGGACGGCACCCTCGACCTGAACGTCGGAAGCGGCGCACAGACTGCGCCGGACAAACAAGGGGTGAAGAAGACCATCGATGACGCGGTGAAAGCGCTTTTCCCGAATACAGGCAAGTAACGAGAACAACCATGAGCTACCGCCTCAACGAATTCCGTCTGGCCCTGCCCGACGCCGACGTACGCGATACCAGCATCAATATCCTGCGCTTCGAAGCCCTGGGCACTTCGCTGATCGTCAGCCGCAGCCTACTCGCCGAAGGCGAGACCCTGCAGAGCAACTTCGATGGCCAGTTGCAGCGCCTGCAACAACAGGTCAAGGACCTGCAATTTCAGCCGGCCCAGGCGCTTCGGGTAGGCACAGCGCAGGACATCGACGCTATCGAGTTGAGCAGTCAGTTCAGCAAGGGCCAGGAGAAGGTCTACCAGTATCAGCTCGCCCTGGTATTGCCCGGCACACGCAAGATGTTCGCGCTGAGCTACGTCAAGCCCACGCCGCTGGGGGCAGCGGAAGCGGCGCACTGGGCACGTCTGAAGCAGTCACTCGAATTCGACAACCTCGGTTGACCTGACCTATGTCCGACGCACTCTGGGCCGCACGCGAAGGCGACGCGCTGATGCATACCTCGATGATGGCCGATATCGTCGGAGGTGTGCTGGAGGTTGCCGCGAACATCGCCATCGGCGCCCTGGCCACGGCCGCGGTGGCAGCAGCGCTGGGCCTGACGGTGGCCACCGGCGGCCTGGGCTGCTTCGTGCTTGGCGCGGTGGTGGGGCTGGTGGTGGGCGTGGTGATGGCCAAGACCGGAGCGGACACCGGGCTCAGTCGATTATGCGAGGGCATCGGCAATGCCCTGTTCCCGCCAAGCGTACAAGCCAACATTCTCACCGGCTCCTCCGACACCAAGACCAACGGCAAGCGTGCAGCACGCGCTGCCGGAATCGTCACCGGCCCTGCGCAACCCTTGGCAGCGGGCGGCGAAGGCGCGCCGGGCGCGGAGAAGGAAGAAAGCTTCCTCGACATGGCCAAGGGCTTCTTCTCCCAGATGTGGCGACCGACCGTCGCCAGCCCTGCCGCCAACACGGAGCAGGCCGAAGACGACAAGATCCTCTGCAGCAAACATCCGCCAATGCCCCCGCAATACCTGGCGGAGGGCTCGAGCAAGGTGCTGATCAACGGTCATCCCGCCTGTCGCAGCGGTGATCGCAGCACCTGCGAGGCGGTCATTGTCGATGCCGGGGAAATTTCCGAAAACGTGCGCATCGGTGGCGAGCCGATCGTCGTGCGTGAGATTCGTAGCGGCAAGACCCCAGGCATCGGCCTGGCCATCACCGCCCTGCTGATGCTGCGCGGGCGCGGTGGCAAGTTCTACAGCCGCTTCGGCTGCATGCTGGTTGGCGGTGTGACCACGCTGATCACCAGCGAAGTGACCGGTGCCCTGACCTCGGCAATTGCCGGCTCGCCGAATCCGGTCCACGCTCCGACGGGCGCCAAGGTGCTCGCTGACGACCTGGATTTGGACTTCAGCCTGCAGAGCCTGCTGCCGCTGGACTGGCAGCGCTCCTACAACAGCCGCGACGAGCGTCGCGACGGCCTGTTCGGCGCCAGCTGGAGCGTACCTTACGAAGTCTTCGTGACTGTCCAGGCCGATCGCCTGCTGTACAACGATGAACAGATGCGGGTCATCGACATGGGCCAGATCCCGCCAGGTGATGCCGTGTTCAGTGCTGCCGAGGGCCTGAGCGTACGTCATGCCCTCAATGGCGAGCTGCTGATCGAGGACATCGAGACAGGCCTCTATCGCCTGTTCGAGCCTGCACCGACGAACCCTTCACACCTGCGCCTGAGCAAACTGGGCGACCGCAACGACAACCGCATTCATCTCGACTACGACGATCAAGGGCGCCTTTCAGGTCTGCGCGACACCTTTGATCGCGTCTGCGTCCAGCTCATTGCTCACGAGCGCTGGCCGCAACGCCTGGGTCGGATCGAACAAGTATTCGAAGACGGCAACCGCCAGACGCTCGTCAGCTACGGCTACGACCATCGCGGCGACCTGAACGAGGTGCGCGACGCGCTCGGCCAACTGCAGCGCCGATTCGCCTATGACGACGGCCAGCGCCTTATCGAACACCAGACTCCCGCAGGCCTGCGCTGCTTCTACGAGTGGATGCACAGCGAGGATGGCTGGCGGGTGTCACTGCACACCACCAGCGAGGGCGAGCGATACCAGTTTCGCTACGACATTGCCCAGGGTGTGACCGAGGTCACCGACAATATTGGGCGTACCAGCATCCGTCACTGGAACCGCCAGTACCAGGTCGAACGTTATCTCGATGCGCTGGGCAACTGCTGGCAGTTCCAGTGGAACGACGAGCGCCAGTTGCTGGGTGCGACCGATCCGCTTGGCGGCCAGTGGCAGTATTTCTATGATGAGTCCGGCAACCTGGCCCAGACCATTGATCCACTGGGGCGAAGTGAATCGACCTTGTGGCTGGAACACTGGAGCCTGCCACGAGAGGAATGTGACAGCGCAGGCAATCGCTGGCGCTACCGTTATGACCAGCGTGGCAATTGCATCAGCGAAACCGATCCCTTGCACCAAGTGACCCGTTACCAGTACGACGAACGCGGGCAGGTCATCGTCATCACCGATGCCGCGGGGCGCCAGCGCCACCAGCGCTGGAACACCCGCGGCCTGCTGGTCGAGGATATCGATTGCTCCGGCTATCGCACCCGCTACGAGTACGATCGCCACGACTTTCCCTGCCGGATCACCGATGCCGATGGCGAAAGCACCACTTACACCTATGACGTGCTGGGGCGGATGATCGAACAGGTCGAGCCCGATGGTCGGACCCACCGCTACAGCTACACCGTTGCCGGCCTGCTGTCGGCCTATGTCGACCCGCTGGGGCACCAGACCCTCTACCACTACGATCGGCACGGCCAGTTGACCGAGCAGCGCGATCCGCTGGGCCGCAGCGTACGCCTGGGTTACGACCTGTTCGCCCGCCTGGTGACGCTGACCAACGAGAACGGCGAACACTACCGGTTCGAATGGGATGCTGCTGATCGCCTGCAGCGCCAGCACAACCTGGACCTGAGCAGCAAAGGCTATCGCTATGACGCGCTCGGCGAGCTGCTGGGAATCGACTGGCACCCCATACCTGGCAGCCCAGAGCCGGTGCTGCGGCACACCTATGTGCGTGATGCCGGCAGTCGGCTGCTGTCATTCACCACCGACGATGGCTGTACCGAGTATTGCTACGACGGCGTGGATCAGTTGCTATCGGTCACCTTCACCGACACTCAGGGGCAGTCGGCCAGTGTCGCTTTCGAATATGACGGCCTTGGCCAACGCCTGGCCGAAATCACCGACGCCGGCAAGCTGCTGCATCGCTACGATGAACTGGGCAACCTTATCCAGACACAACTGCCCGATGGCCGTACGGTGAACCGCCTGTATTACGGCAGCGGTCACCTGCATCAGGTCAACATTGATGGCACTGTGGTCTGCGACTTCGAGCGCGATCGCCTGCATCGAGAAGTCAGCCGGACTCAGGGACGCATGAGTTTGACCCGCGAGTACGATCGCTGCGGCCGCCTGCGCACCCAATTACGCCGCAACGCGCAGCAGCCGGCTCACGGTCCGGCGCCCTGGCAGCAGCGTTTCGTGTTCGATGATCTGGACAATCTGGTCCAGCGCTACATCCAGCAACCCGGCAAGCAGCACCAGGTGCTGTTGCCGCACGATGCCAGCGGCCGGGTGATGGCCTGCCAGAGTGCCCTGGCCGGGCAGAACGAAAGCTTCCACTACGATCCCGCGGCCAACCTCACCGAGACGCCTGGCGTTGCAGTTCGCCACAACCAGTTGCAGCGCTATCGCGACAACCGCTATCGCTACGATGGCTTCGCTCGCCTCCGTGAGCGGCGCAGCAGCCAGTATGGATTGCAGACCTTCACCTACGATGCGCAAGAACGCCTGGTTCAGGTAGCGACCGTCCTTCACGGCAGGGAACGCAAGGTCAGCATGCACTACGACCCGCTGGGGCGACGCATTGGCAAGGACGAGCACGATGATCGCGGCAACCTGCTTGGCAGCACCCGGTTTCTCTGGGACGGCCTGCAACTGCTGGGCGAAACCCGCAACGGTCACAGCACCCTGTACCTGTATGGCGATGAGTACGAGCCCATGGCGCGGGTCGACGGGCTGGGTGAACACCAGCAGATCCGCTACTACCAGACCGACCTCAACGGCCAGCCTGTCGAGTTGAACGATACCGACGGCCAAACCTTGTGGGAATGCGAGTATCGAACTTGGGGGGCCACCTTGAACGAGCGCAATACCGCTCCGTTCAGCGAACAGCAGAACCTGCGCTTCCAGGGCCAATACCTGGACCGCGAAACCGGGCTTCACTACAACCTGTTCCGCTATTACGACCCGCAGGTTGGGCGATTCACCCAGCCTGACCCCATCGGCCTGGAAGGCGGCATCAACCTGTACCAGTACTCGCCGAACCCATTCACCTGGATCGACCCTCACGGACTGGACTGGAACTACATCCTGACCGACCGTAACGGCAAGGCTTACTATCACGGCCGGGCTTCCGACAAGGCTTCGCTGGAAGATGTGATGCGTCGCCATGGCAAGACCAAAGGCACCGACGGCTATCGTTTCAGGTATGGCGACCGTATCAACCAGGTCACGCCCCATGGCACGCCCAAGGACGTGGCACGCGGTATCGAGAACGCCGGCATCCGCGAACGCAAGCAGGTGCTCGGACGCAAGAATCCCAGGGTCCGCGGCAACAAGATCCACGGTATTTCCGATGCCAAGGCCAAGACGGTGCGCGGCAGACGCAGGATCAAGGCTGCCAAGACCTATCTGCGCAATTCGGGCGTCAGCAAGGTCAGTTCACTGCCGGTCCTGGCCAGCAAGGCGGCACCGAGAAAGGTCAACACGAGGACATGTGGCAAATGACGACAAGCAAGCAACTGGCGGCGATTCGCGAGGCGCTGGAAGATTACGAAGAAGGCGAAGCGATCGACCCGGTGCTGAAAAAGGCCGGGCTGGCACCTGCAAGCCAGAAGATGTCCCACGACCAGGTGGTGCAGTGGCTGCTGCAGGAGCGTGACAAGGCTGACAAGGCAAATATCGTCGCCCAGTTCCTGCACGGTGTGGAAACGAACCAGGCGCACCTGCGCGCCGGCCTTTCCTCACTCGCCAGCGCAACTCACTTCATGCAGCACCCGTTCAGCGTCGACAAGCAGCTCAACTGCCAGGTGTGCGGTGCCTTCGAGCATCTGGACATCGATTTCGTCCTGCTGAACCAGACACGCTACCTGTGCGGCAGCGTACTAAGCGGCGATATCGCCGAGATGGCGTTCTTCCTGCAACAGGCCAACGCCATCGACAGTCCCCGCCCTGAGGCACTGCCGCTCACGACTCGCATCTTCGAGATGATCCGGGCCTTGCCGGACAGCGCCAGGCCCAAGGATATGCTCAAGCAACTGCGCAAGCTCAAGGGCGTGAAGATGAGCGAAGAGGAAGCGCGCAGCTTTATCGATCTGCTGGGGCATTGCGCGATCCTGCAGACACCCGAACACCCCGGGCTTTTGCAGCGTTTCACCAACCAGGGTCTGGCGCCGAGCAGCTCGCGCTCGTCGGACTGGAGCTATCCGGTGGATTTCTGGACCGGGGCAAACGGTGTGGACGCCGACGCGATGAAATATTGGTTCGGCGACTATCCGCAACTTTTGGCGCAATAGCCTTGAAACGAAACAGCCCCGGCAAATGCCGGGGCTGTTTCGTTACGCCAGATCAGTATCAGAAGATGCTGATCGGGTACTCGACGAACACGCGAACTTCGTTGCCGTCGTCGTTGTAGCCGTTCTGCTGGACGGCGTTGTTGGTGCGAACCCACGAGCCGCGCAGCTTGACCGACAGGTCCTTGGCTGGACCTTCCTGAACCACGTAACGCAGCTGGTTGAAGATCTCGCGCTCCTTGCCTTCGCCGAAGCCCTGCGGATTGCTCAGGTTGCGGGTGTTGATGTTGTCACCCACCACGTAAGCGATCTTGTAGGTCAGGCCCGGGATGCCGAAGGCACCGAAGTCCAGACCGTAGCCCAGTTGCCAGGAACGCTCGTCTTCGGCGTTGAAGTCGGACCAGTACGAGTTGGCCAGGTAGATGGTCGAACCACCGTCACCCACACCCCATGGCTGGTTCTTGTAACCGCCATAGTTGTAGCCGGTGCTGCCGGTGTTGCGCTGGTGCGCCAGGGTGATCGAGTGTGGGCCGAAGGCGTAGGTGGCCGCCAGGCTCCAGATGGTGTTGCTGTCGCCGTTCAGTTCGGCGCGCTGGACGAACTGCTTGTTCAGGCTCGACTTGTAGCCGTTGAAGTCCAGGGTCAGGGACTGGTCGGCCGCAATCGGGAAGACGTAGTTCAGGCCCAGGTAGTGCTTGCGCATCACGTCTTCGTTGTCGGCGGTGTACAGCGACGCGGTGAAGTTGTCGGTGAACTTGTAGCTACCACCGAAGACGTTGATCGACTTCAGTGCGCCGCTGTCACGGCCCTGGGCGCTCTTGCGCGCTTCCTGGGTGAAGCGACCGGCGTTCAGCTCCAGGCCCTTGATCTCCTTGGAGGTCAGCAGGGCACCGGTGAAGCTTTCCGGCAGCAAACGCGAGTCGTCGTACTGCAGAACCGGAAGAGCCGGCATCTGGTCACCGTACTTCAGCACGGTGTTGGAGATGCGGAACTTGATCGCCGCGCCACCACGGGCCAGGTCGTTGGCTGCGGAGCTGCGACCATCGGCATCGACGGTGTTCTCGCGCTTGAAGAAGTCGATACCGGCGCCGCCGTTACGACCCTTGCCACCATCCAGACGCACGGCGTACAGGCCGAAGGCGTCGACACCGACACCCACGGTGCCTTGAGTGAAGCCGGACGAGAAGTTGGCGATCACACCCTGGCCCCACTGGGACTGGTCGTTGGTGTTGTGCTTCTTGTCACGGTTGATGAAGGCGTTGCGCAGGAGGACGTTGGCGTGGCTGTCCTCGATGAAGCCCTTGCTTTCGGCCTGGTCGTTGGCCTGGGCCTGAGTGGCGGCGATGAGTGCCAGCGCTACCAGGCTGATCCTTGTATTCAACATGTTGTTTTCCTTATTACCGAATCAGAACGCTCTGCTACCTAAAACGCCAGGAACCAACGCCCCTTCGTAGGTTCGACGCTTGTATCCAAACTGAAAACCCCGCTCCTTTTGCAGGTAGCGGGCTTCGTCCGGCGCTCGGCCAACTGATGGCCGGCAGGCGTAGAGGCCGAATCCTAGCCGCGTGTGCTTCGCAATGTCAAAAAAACGTGAAATGAAGGTTGATATAACCAAATTAATGGCCAGAGCTGGTGCAAAACTGTGCTGAATCGCAGAGCAGACAGTTATTCCCTCTCTTTTCTGTACTTTCGTACAGGCAACTCACTTCTGGTTGGCTTGACAAAAACACCTCGATAAAAGCGAATAATTACCAGTTACAATTTGATACATTCGTAAATACGCGCCTTTACAAATAGCCAAGCAAGAGCAAATAGCAAGCATTACCATTCGCATCCTTTTCATAACAATCTCTGCTGGATGCCTGCCGATGCTTGTCCCCTGCCGCTTGTCTCCCCTGTCTCTGGGCCTCTCACTGATGTTCAGCGCGGGCCTTGCCAGCGCTGCCACCACTACCCTGCCTGAGCTCTCGGTCACTGCTGAAAGTGAACGCGAGCGCGATAATCCGCGGGTCAAGGACGTCAGCACCGCCACCCGCACCTCGACGCCGGTGCGCTACGTCCCGCAGGCGATCGACACGGTCAAGACCGCCAACGTGCTGGACTACGGCAACAACAGCCTGGGCAAGGCACTGGAAGGCATCCCCAACGTCAGCAGCGGCGCCGACACACGCTTCGACAGCCTGCGTATCCGCGGCTTCGACGCCAGCAACGACTTCTATCTGGACGGCGTGCGTGATGACAGCCAGTACGTACGCGACCTGCACAACATCGAGCGCATCGAGGTGCTCAAGGGCCCGGCAGCCGTGCTCTATGGCCGTGGCAGCCAGGGCGGCATCGTCAATCGGGTGAGCAAGGCGCCCGAGCATGGCCGGCGCTCGACCATCGAAGCCCAGGGCGGCAGCGAGGACCTGCGCAGCCTGTACGCCGATCTCAGTGCCGACCTGAACGACGACATCAGCGTGCGCCTGAACATGGGCAACCAGGACAACAACAGTTTCCGCGATGGGGTCGATGGCAACCGCCAACTGTTCGCCCCGTCGCTGAGCTGGCAACTGAACCCCGACCTGAACTGGCTGGTGCAGTACGAATACAGCCGCTACAACCGCACCCCGGATCGCGGCATTCCTGGCGTCGGCGGTCGTCCGGCGGATGTCGGGCGCAGCACTACGTACGGCGACACGCAGCGCGATTTCATCGACGACAAGTCGCAGTCGCTACGCTCGCGCCTGAACTACCAGCTCAGCGACAACTGGCAAGTGCGCCATACCCTGAGCCTGTTCAAGCTCGACAGCGACTTCGACAACACCTACCTCACCGGCTACACCCCCAGCACCAATCTGGTGACCCGCCAGCGCTGGCAGCAGGACCTGAACACCCGCAACCTGTTCAACAACCTCGAGGCCGAGGGCGATGTCAGCACCTGGGGCCTGGAGCACAAGCTGCTGCTGGGACTGGAGTTCGGCAATCAGCGCCGCGATCCGCGCCTGTACACCGCGCGGGCGGTGAGTGCCGGTGGCCAGGCGGTGCCGTCGCTGAACCTGAACAACCCCAACCGGCGCCTGCAACACAACGGTCCCATGGTGCCGTCGAGCTACAACCACACGGTGGTCGATAGCCGTGGCGTCTACCTGCAGGACCAGATCCGCCTCAACGACCAATGGCAGATCCTGGCGGGCGTGCGCTTCGACCAGTTCGAGGTGGAAACCACCAACAAGCTGCGCGGCATCTCGGAAAAACAGGACGACAACAGCACCAGCCCGCGCCTGGGCGTGGTCTATTCGCCGTGGCAGGAACATTCGTTCTATGCCTCCTGGAGCAAGACCTATTCCCCGGTCGGCGGCGGCCTGATCGGTATCACCCCCGGCGCTGCCGGCAACACCAACGAAACGGCTCCGGAGAACACCCGGCAGAAGGAAATCGGGGTCAAGAGCGACTGGTTCGACGAGCGCCTGAGCACCACCCTCGCCATCTACGAGCTGGAGCTCTACAACCGCCGCACCACCGACCCGGACAACCCTGGCATCACCATCCTCACCGGCCTGCAACGCTCGCGCGGCGTGGAGCTGACCGCCCAGGGCAATGTGGTCGGCAACTGGTACGTACGCGGCGGCATCGGCCTGCAGGATGCCACCATCGCCAAGGACAACAGCGGCCTGGAGGGTAACCGGGTGAACAACGTGGCGCGGCGCAACGCCAGCCTGTTCGTGACCTGGAAGCCGGAGCTGGGCTGGTACGCCGAAACCGGCCTGGTACTGGTCGGCGAACGCTACGCCGACAACCAGAACACCACGGTGCTGCCAGGCTATGGGCACTGGGATGCACTGGCCGGCTACCGCACCCACGACTGGGACGTTCGCGCTGCGCTGAACAACATCACCGACAAGACCTACTACAGCTCGGCGACCAGCGCCGCGCAGATCCAGTTCGGCGATCCGCGCAGCCTGGTGGTGACAGGCACCTACAGCTTCTGACCGATGGGCCCTATCCAGAACCGCGGCAACTAGGCTTCAATACGCGTTTTTTCCGGACACACCCAAGGATTCACCCATGGCTTCCAACACCAAGCAACAGAAACGCGCCAAGCGCGCCGCCTCCAAGGCCAAGCAGAACCGCATGGTCCGCGGCGGCCAGGCGGTCAAGGCCAGCGCTGGCGACAGCGCCAGTGTCGAGCAGGTGTACAACAAGGCCATGGAGTCCGGGAGCTATGACGCCCTGTTCGACAAGATGAAGGAGGCCCAGGAAACCAGCCTGGTGTCGATGATCTCGGTGTTCCTGGTCGATCCATTGCTGGCGCTGGTACTCAAGGGGCACAAGGAAGAGCACGCCACCGACTACATCGTCCTGGTGTTCACCGCTTACCGCGCCTGGCTCGATGGCGCTGATGAAGCGGCGACCATGGCCTGGCTGGAGAGCGACGAGTTCCAGGAAGCCTACGTGGCAGCGTCGGAGGCAGTGGCCAAGCAGCAGCAACAACAGAAGCAGTTCGGCTGAAGTTCGGCTTGCGCCCATAAAAAAACCCTCGGGTCGATCCCGAGGGTTTTTTATGCCGCGCGATAACGATTACTGCAGGGAAGGCGCTTCGCCGGCTTCCTGCATGCGCTGCAGCTCCTGAGCGTACAGGGCATCGAAGTTCACCGGCGACAGCATCAGCGCCGGGAACGAGCCACGGGTCACCAGGCTGTCGAGGGTTTCACGCGCGTACGGGAACAGGATGTTCGGGCAGAACGCACCCAGGGTGTGGCTCATGGAAGCTGCGTCCAGACCCGAGATCAGGAAGATGCCCGCCTGCTGAACTTCAGCGATGAAGGCGACTTCTTCGCCGTTCTTGACGGTAACCGACAGAGTCAGCACGACCTCATGGAAGTCACCTTCCAGGGCCTTCTGGCGGGTGTTCAGGTCCAGCGCGACGCTGGGTTCCCACTGCTGGCGGAAGATCTGCGGGCTTTTCGGGGCTTCGAACGACAGGTCACGCACGTAGATGCGCTGCAGTGAGAATTGTGGGCTGTTCTCTTCGGCGGCGCCGTTGTTCTGTTGGTCAGTCATGGCAGATCCTTTTCTGAAAATGGTTGAAAGAGGCGTGAATCAGGCCTCGAGCAGGGCGTCGAGCTTGCCCGAGCGCTCCAGCGCAAACAAGTCATCGCAACCACCAACGTGGGTGCTGCCGATCCAGATCTGCGGCACCGAGGTACGCCCGGCCTTCTGCGCCATCTCGGCGCGCAGCTGGGGCTTGCCGTCGACACGGATTTCCTCGAACGCCACCTGCTTGCTCGCCAGCAGTTGCTTGGCGCGCATGCAGTAGGGGCAGTAGTCGCTGGAGTAGACGATGACGGGCTTCATATCACTTCACCAGGGGCAGGTTATCGGCTTTCCAGCTGGACACACCACCGCTGAGCTTGGCAGCGGTGAAGCCAGCCTTGAGCAGCTCGCGGCAGATGGTGCCGGACTGCTGGCCCATCGCATCGACGATGATCAGGGTCTTTTCTTTGTGTTTTTCCAGCTCGGCAATGCGGCCGATGACTTTGTCCTGCGGAATGTTCAGCGCCCCCACGATGTGGCCGGCGGAGTATTCCTTGCTTGGACGGATATCGATCACCACGCCCTTCTCGGCGTTGACCAGCGCGGTCAGTTGGCCGTTGCTCAGGCTCTGGCCGCCGCGGCGGATTTCATTGACCAGCAGCAGGATCAGCAGGACGAAGAAGATCGCAACCAGGATGAAGTGATCTGTCGCGAATTGAATCAGGTGAGCAACCATCAGGGGTGTTCCAGGCGATTGAAAATGCCGGCCAGTATACACAGCCACCCATGCCCGCCAAAGCCCGCCGGGCCGGCTCGGAAACAGCCTTCATCTGCAACCCGTCGGGACGCTGGTCGTACGAACCGACGAATATTCGCCGTCGCTGGCCGATTTGCCCTAAAATGCGTGTCTTTATCATCTTTGAACAACCGTGAGTTTGATTGATGACGAGCACGCCCAAGCCCCTGGTCCTGATCATCCTGGATGGTTTCGGTCACAGCGAAAGCCCCGAATACAACGCCATCTACGCCGCCAACACACCGGTCTATGACCGCCTGCGCGCCACCCAGCCGCATGGCCTGATCTCCGGTTCCGGCATGGATGTCGGCCTGCCGGACGGGCAGATGGGCAACTCCGAAGTCGGTCACATGAACCTCGGCGCCGGCCGTGTGGTGTACCAGGACTTCACCCGGGTCACCAAGGCTATCCGCGACGGCGAGTTCTTCGAAAACCCGGTGCTCACCGGCGCCGTGGACAAGGCAGTTGCAGCCGGCAAGGCCGTGCACCTGCTGGGCCTGCTCTCCGACGGCGGCGTGCACAGCCACCAGGACCACATCGTCGCCATGGCCGAACTGGCCGCCCAGCGTGGCGCCGAGAAAATCTACCTGCACGCCTTCCTCGACGGTCGCGACACCCCTCCGCGCAGTGCCCAGTCGTCCATCGAACTGCTCGACGCGACCTTCGCCAAGCTGGGCAAGGGCCGCATCGCCAGCCTGAGCGGCCGTTACTACGCGATGGACCGTGACAACCGCTGGGACCGCGTCAGCGCCGCCTACAACCTGATCGTCGACAGCACCGCCGAGTACAGCGCAGACAGCGCCGTGGCTGGGCTGGAAGCAGCCTATGCACGCGATGAGAGCGACGAATTCGTCAAGGCCACGCGCATCGGCGAGGCGGTCAAGGTCGAAGACGGCGACGCGGTGATCTTCATGAACTTCCGCGCCGACCGCGCACGTGAACTGTCGCGGGTGTTCGTCGAACCTGACTTCAACGAATTCCCCCGTGCGCGCCTGCCCAAGCTGGCCGCCTACATCGGCCTGACCCAGTACTCGGCGAAGATTCCGGCCCCCGCCGCTTTCGCCCCGGCCAGCCTGAACAACGTGCTGGGCGAGTACCTGGCCAAGAACGGCAAGACCCAGCTGCGCATCGCCGAGACCGAAAAGTACGCCCACGTGACCTTCTTCTTCTCGGGCGGGCGTGAAGAGCCGTTCGAAGGCGAAGAGCGCATCCTGATCCCGTCGCCGAAGGTCGCCACCTACGACCTGCAGCCTGAAATGAGCGCGCCGGAAGTGACCGACCGCATCATCGAGGCCATCGAGCAACAGCGTTATGACGTGATCGTGGTCAACTACGCCAACGGCGACATGGTCGGCCACACCGGCGTATTCGACGCGGCGGTCAAGGCCGTCGAGGCACTGGACGGCTGTGTCGGGCGCATTGTCGAGGCGCTGGACAAGGTCGGTGGCGAAGCACTGATCACCGCCGATCACGGCAACGTCGAGCAGATGGAAGACGAGTCCACTGGCCAGGCGCACACCGCGCACACCACCGAGCCGGTACCGTTCATCTATGTCGGCAAGCGCAGCGTGAAGGTCCGTGACGGTGGCGTGCTGGCCGATGTGGCGCCGACCATGCTCAAGCTGCTGGGGCTGGAGAAGCCTGCCGAAATGACCGGAACATCGATCCTGATCGACGCTTGAGACTGCGCGTTGGGGCCGAGACGCAGCGCACCCTGACGTGATTTCCGGACAAACGCCCCGCCGCACCCGCAGCGGGGCGTTTTTTTTGCACGCTCAGGCGGGCATACTAGGCCAGTCTCCATCCCTGGTACGCCCGATTCCATGCGCCGCGCCCTCATACTCCTAGCCCTGTCATGCCTGCTCAGTCCGGCGTTCGCCGACGAGCGCGCGCAGACCCAGCAACAACTGGACGCCACTCGCCAGGACATCGCCGAGCTCAAGAAAATGCTGGGCAAGCTCCAGGAAGAGAAAGCCGGCGTGCAGAAAGACCTCAAGTCCACCGAGACCGATATCGGCAATCTCGAAAAGCAGGTGGAGGGTCTTCAGCAAGAACTAAAAAAGACCGAGGGCGAACTGGAGCGCCTTGACCACGAGAAAAAAAAACTCCAGAGCGCCCGCGTTGAACAGCAACGACTGATCGCGATCCAGGCCCGCTCCGCTTACCAGAACGGTCGCGAGGAATACCTCAAGCTGCTGCTCAACCAGCAGAATCCCGAGAAGTTCGCTCGCACCCTCACGTACTACGACTACCTGAGCAAGGCGCGCCTGGAACAATTGCGCACCTTCAACGAAACCTTGCGCCAGCTGGCCAATGTCGAACTGGAAATTTCCGGCCAGCAGGAACAGCTGATGGCCCAGCGCGCCGACCTCGACAGCCGCCGCCAGGCACTGGAGGCCGAACGCAGCAAGCGCCAGCAGGTACTGGCCAAGCTCAACAGCGACGTCAAGGATCGCGACCAGAAGCTCCAGGCCCGCGAACAGGACCAGGCCGACCTCGCCAAGGTGCTCAAGACCATCGAGGAAACCCTCGCCCGCCAGGCCCGTGAAGCCGAAGAAGCGCGGCAGAAGGCGCTGCTGGCCAAGCAGGAAGAAGAGAAGCGGCGCAAGGAACAGGCGCTGGCCGACGCTCGCCGCGACGAGCCGCAAGAGCCACCGAAAAAGGCCCGCACCGTGCTCGGCCCGCTGGTGTCCAGCGATGGCGCCAACTACGGTGGTGCATTTTCCGCCGCCCGTGGAAAACTTCCATGGCCAGTCAATGGTCGATTGCTGGCACGCTTCGGCGACACGCGAGGCGGTGATGCGCGTGCCAAGTGGGACGGTGTGATGATCAGCGCCAGCGCCGGCACTCAGGTGCGCGCCGTACATGGCGGGCGCGTGGTGTTCGCCGACTGGTTGCGCGGCGCTGGACTTCTGGTCATTCTCGACCATGGTAATGGCTACCTGAGCCTGTACGGCCATAACCAGAGCCTGCTCAAGAGCGCCGGCGACATCGTCAAGGCCGGGGAAGCCATTTCTACCGTCGGCGACAGCGGCGGCCAGGACAGCGCAGGTTTGTACTTCGCGATTCGCCAGCAGGGCCGGCCCACCGACCCTGCGCAATGGTGCCGAGGCTAGGCACCGCAACATTTACGGTCAGGCCCGACGGTGGGCCGCACCGATGCTCCCGCGGGAGCACCTACAGGATCAGGAGTTCGTTCGACATGCTGCACTCGTCTCGCCTCACCCAGCTGGCCCTGACCATAGCTCTGGTCGTCGGCGCGCCCCTGGCCAGCGCCGCAGAGCCGGTCAAGCCCGCCAAGGCGGCTGCCGTGCCGGCCACCGAGGTGACGGCCAAGGCGCCGCTGCCGCTGGACGAACTGCGCACCTTCGCCGAGGTCATGGACCGCATCAAGGCAGCCTATGTCGAGCCGGTGGATGACAAGACCCTGCTGGAAAATGCCATCAAGGGCATGCTCAGCAACCTTGACCCGCACTCGGCCTACCTCGGCCCTGAAGACTTCCAGGAGCTGCAGGAAAGCACCAGCGGCGAGTTCGGCGGCCTGGGCATCGAGGTTGGCATGGAAGACGGCTTCGTCAAGGTGGTCTCGCCCATCGACGACACTCCGGCCTCACGCGCCGGCATCGAAGCGGGCGACCTGATCGTCAAGATCAACGGCGCCCCGACCCGTGGCCAGACCATGACCGAGGCCGTCGACAAGATGCGCGGCAAGATCGGCCAGAAGATCACCCTGACCCTGGTACGCGACGGCGGCACGCCCTTCGATGTGACGCTGGCCCGCGCGGTCATCCAGGTCAAGAGCGTGAAGAGCCAGTTGCTCGAGAACGACTACGGCTATATCCGTATCACCCAGTTCCAGGTCAAGACCGGCGAAGAAGTCGGCAAGGCGCTGGCCAAGCTGCGCAAGGATAACGGCAAGAAGCTGCGCGGCCTGGTGCTGGACCTGCGCAACAACCCCGGCGGCGTCCTGCAGTCGGCGGTGGAAGTGGCCGACCACTTCCTCACCAAAGGCCTGATCGTCTACACCAAGGGCCGTATCGCCAACTCCGAGCTGCGCTTCTCCGCCGACCCGGCCGACGCCAGCGAAGGCGTACCGCTGGTGGTGCTGATCAACGGCGGCAGCGCCTCGGCTTCGGAGATTGTCGCCGGTGCCCTGCAGGACCAGAAACGCGGCGTGCTGATGGGCACCGACAGCTTCGGCAAGGGCTCGGTACAGACCGTGCTGCCACTGGCCAACGACCGCGCACTGAAGCTCACCACCGCGCTGTACTTCACCCCCAACGGCCGCTCGATCCAGGCACAGGGTATCGTGCCGGACATCGAGGTACGCCAGGCCAAGCTCACTGCCGAAGCCGACACGGACAACTTCAAGGAAGCCGATCTGCAGGGTCACCTGGGCAACGGCAATGGCGGCGCTGACCGCCCGACCGGCAGCAGCAAGCGTACCGAGCGCCCGCAGGACAACGACTTCCAGCTGAGCCAGGCGCTCAGCCTGCTCAAGGGCCTGAACATCACCAAGGGTGATTGATAACCACCATGCGTTTTCTGCTGTTCACGCTGTTCTGCCTGCTGGCCGGTACCGCACATGCGGCACCGGCCAAGGCCTACATGAGCATCATCATCGACGACCTGGGCCAGAGCAGCGAGCGCGACAGCCGAACCCTCGCCCTGCCCGGGCCGGTCACCATGGCGATCATGCCCGACACCCCGCACGCCACCGAATTCGCCCGCCAGGCCCACAAGGCAGGGCGTACGGTGATCCTGCACATGCCCATGGACCCCGCCACCGGGCCCTATGCCTGGCATCCGGGGCTACCCCTCGAGGAGCTGGCACGACGCCTCGACGCCGCGCTGCTCAAGGTGCCCTTCGCCGCAGGCATCAACAACCACATGGGCAGCCGCATGACCGCACAGCGCGACGCCATGGCCTGGTTGATGGGTAACTTGCAGGGCCGCGAGCTGTTCTTCGTCGACAGCCGCACCAGCGCCGCCACGGTGGCGGCGGCCGAGGCCCAGGCGATTGGATTGGCGCACGTCTCGCGGGATGTGTTTCTGGATGACGTACGCACAACCGAAGCCATCGCCGGCCAATTGCGCCAAGGCATCGAGCTTGCCCGCAAGCAAGGTTCAGCGGTGCTGATCGGCCACCCCTACCCGCAGACTCTCGAAGTGCTCGAACGAGAGATGCCCGGGCTCAAGCGCCAGGGCATCGAGTTGATCGAACTGCGCCAGATGATCGCCGAGCGCAGCAACCAGGCCATGTCGGCGCACGGTCGCAATGGTCGCTACAGCAACCGTTGATCTCGTGGCCGTTCAGAGTGCCTACAGGCTGTTGAAGGGAATGACGTCCTTGGCCTGGGTGTAGGTCAGGTTGCCCCGGTAGATGCTCAGCACCTGTCCCTCGCTCGCAGCCCTCATCTGCTCCCTGTAGCCCATCTTGCGCTGGCTCCAGAGCTTCAGATGGCCTTTGCCGAATGCTGTGGGCGCCGCCTGTGAGTCGGCGAAGTGGAAGTGCGCGGCCCACAGGGGCCGGCCTTTGCTGTCGCCGGGTGACTTGAGCAGATTGATGCGGTATTCATCCAGATAGCCATCTGAAACCTGCTTGCGCGGCCCCACGTACTCAACCGTGATCAAGCCTTGCTGATGGAGGAAGCTCAGACCCCGGGCAGCGGGATAGCTCGTCTTGGTATAAAGCTCGATCAGGCATTCGCGCTTCTGCTCGCGCAACCGGATCACCGCGTCATCCAGGCGGCCTAACAGGCTGTCGGTGCTATCCGCGTCCGCCAACTG
>Ga0209371_1000209_pt1 | contig 81879 bp, 68 predicted proteins | sample AgamicAtAmrz_FD_187165 | JGI IMG/M metagenome (GOLD analysis project Ga0209371, IMG submission 187165) | Agave microbial communities from Guanajuato, Mexico - At.Am.rz (SPAdes) (version 2) | ecosystem: Host-associated > Plants > Roots > Rhizosphere | place: Guanajato, Mexico | collected 2012-06-07
GTGGCTGAGCGGCCGCCTCACCCCGCCTCAATCGCCTACGTACAGCGATCTCGTGCTGCTCCCAGGCAGGTCGAATGAGGAATGCATGCGCTTCCTCGACGCCAGGACAGGTTGTTCGAGGTGCCCTGAAGTCGCTCCCACAAAAAAGCGTTCGGTGCGCTGGCTGGGTGGACTGTAGGAGGGGCTTCAGCCCCGACAGATTGCCCGACGAAGGTTCGGCTTCTGTCGCGGCTGAAGCCGCTCCTACACAGACGCGTAGCTTGCTGGCGGGTGCTATCGCTTCGGGCGGCTTGAACCATCGGCTGCGGCTGGCGTGATCGGTATGCCCGTCGCGACTGAAGTCGCTCCCACAAAAAAGCGTGCGGCACCTTGGCGGGGTGCACTGTAGGAGGGGCTTCAGCCCCGACGGATTGCCTGACGAAGGTTCGGTTTCTGTCGCGGCTGAAGCCGCTCCTACAAAAAACGGGTGGCTTGCTGGCCGACGCTTCTGTAGGAGCGGCTTCAGCCGCGACGGAGCGCCCGGCAGCGCGAGTGCGGCGCTGGCGGCTCAGTGCGGGCGCGACGCCGGCGTAGCCGGCTCGCCGGCGATGCCGTGGCCGGTGGCGGCCCAGTAGATGCCGCCGTACAGGTGTTCGAGGTAGCGCGGATCGTTGTAGGCCTCGGCCTGGTGGCCCAGCGCGGTGACGAACACGCGCGCGCCCTCGAACCGGTGATACCACGCCACCGGATGCGGCTTGCCCATGCCCTTGGCGACCTGGCCGGGCCAGATCAGGGTGGGGTCGTAGCTGGTTTCGTCCACCGTCAGCAGCGTGACCAGGTCGTCGCTGTACGGCGGATCGTATTCGTACCACTCGTCCGACCACAGCCAGCGCTGCGGCAGGCCGGCGGTGGCGGGGAAGTTGCGGTCGACCACGTCCACCATCGCGGTCTGCAGGTACGGATGGGTGCGGAACGAGCGGCCGATCAGGCGGTCGTACCAGTCCCACTGCCCGCGCGCGATCGCGAACGCCTTGTGCACCGCGACCACGCCACCGCCGCCACGCACGTACTTCTGGAAATTGGCGCGCTGCGCCGGATTCAGGTCGGTGGCCGGCGTATTGAGCAGCACGATGGCCGCGTACTGCGACAGGTCGCCATCGAAGGCCTCGGTATTCCAGGCCCATACCAGCTCGAAGTAGTGCTGCCGCGCCAGCGCCTCGAACTGCGGCTTGGCCACCGGGATGTAGTCGTGGTGGTACTTGTTGGGAATCGCCGCGACCAGCACCTTGAACTGGCCGTCGGCGGCCATCGCCATGCCGGCCGGCAACGACCACGCCAACAGCAGCGAGCACCCCATCAGCCACGCGCGCATCCACTTCATCCCGCACTCCCATCCATCGTGTCGGGCGAGCATAGTCACTGGCTGCGACGCCACCGCAGGGACGCGCACAATTTCATAGGCGGGTGCGGTTCCGGCATACCGGCGCACGCGGAGGGCGCGCTGCCGCGGCACGGATCCGCAGGCAGCGCGCAGTCGGCGCTCCCGCAACCGAAAGCTTCTGCGAAGGCCGCAGCGCGGCGCCTGCCGCCCCCTCGCTGCGCGCCCTGTGGCAGCGCCGACATGGTCTTGCCGCGCCGACACCGTTACACTTGCCACCGTGGGCTTCACCCAGCTTCAGCGGCCACGAAGCCCGTTTCCCGAGTATCCGTCATGCGCCAGCCGCCCGTTCGGGCAGCCGGCCGCATCGACAGCGCCAGCCAGGTGCCGACGTCCCGCCCACAGGCCTCGCCTGCGCACGGCGCATGTCCCGCTCCAAGCCAGCATCCCAATCCGACCGTCCTGCGGCGCTGCGTGCAGCGCCGTCGATGGCCATGCCTGCTTGCCCCGGAGCCTTGCGATGACCCGTTTCCTCCCTCCCCGCCGTTTCCCGCGCCGCTGCGCCCTGGCCACGGCCTGCCTGCTCGCCAGCCTGCCGGCCTTCGCCGCCGACGCGGTCGCCGACACCGCGGCCGATGGCGATGTGACCACCCTCGACAAGGTCAGCGTCAAGGGCGAGCGCGCCGAAGGCTACAGCGTGCGCAAGACCACGGCCGGCACCCGCTTCGAGCTGGCGCCGCGCGAGATCCCGCAGTCGGTGAGCATCATCAGCCACCAGCGTATCGAGGATCAGGGCCTGGACGACATCATCGACGTGCTGGAGAACACCACCGGCGTGTCCAACACCCGCTCGGACAGCGAACGCTTCGAGTTCTACGCGCGCGGCTTCTACATCGACAACTACCAGTTCGACGGCATCCCGACCACGATGGTGCAGAACTGGAGCTACGGCGACTCGGCGCTGGACCTGGCGCTGTACGACCGCGTGGAAGTGGTGCGCGGCGCCACCGGGCTGATGACCGGCGCGGGCAACCCGTCGGCCTCGGTCAACCTGATCCGCAAGCACGCCGACAGCGCCGAGCTGACCGGGAGCGTGCAGGTCACCGCCGGCAGCTGGGGCAGGACCCGCTCGACGGTGGACGTCACCACCCCGCTCAATGCCAGCGGCACGGTGCGTGCACGGGTGATCGGCAGCTACCTGGATACCGATTCGTACGTGGACCGCTACAGCCAGAACAAGACCCTGGGCTATGCGGTGATCGATGCCGACCTGAGCCCGGATACCCAGCTGAGCGTGGGCTACGACTACCAGAAGAAGCAGTCCGACGACGTCACCTGGGGCGGCTTCCCGCTGTGGTATTCCGACGGCAGCCGCACGAATTACTCGCGTTCGTTCAACCCGGCCGCGGACTGGACGTTCTGGGACACCACCACCAAGCGCGCCTTCGCCACCGTGCAGCACGATTTCGCCAACGGCTGGAAGCTCAAGGGCAACGCCACCCACGACCAGACCAACGTCACCGACAAGCTGTTCTACCCGTATTACACGATCTACGGCTTCGACAAGACCACCGGCGCCGGCGTGGTGCCCTACTCCGGCTACTACGTCACCGAGCGCAAGGTCGATGGCCTGGACGGCTATGCCGAAGGCCCGTTGCAGCTGTTCGGGCGCGAGCACGAGCTGATGGCCGGCGTCAGCTACAACCGCCGCCGCTACGTCAACGATGGCGCATTCGATTTCCCGGCGCCAATGCCCAGCTATCTGAACTGGACCGGCAACTATCCGGAGCCGAGCTGGTCGGCGCTGACCGAATTCAGCCGCGGCACCGTCACCCAGAAGGCCGGCTATGCGGCCGCGCGGTTCGCGCTGGCCGATCCGCTGAAGCTGATCGTCGGCGCGCGCTACACCGACTGGAAGGTGGATGGCGCCGAAAGCGGCGTGGCGTACACCAGCCGGCAGAAGGAAACCACGCCGTATGCCGGCCTGGTCTATACGATCGACGCCGTGTGGTCGGCCTACGCCAGCTACACCGACATCTTCCAGCCGCAGACGGCGCGCAACCGCAACGGCGCCTACCTGGACCCGGTGATCGGCAAGAGCTACGAGGCCGGGGTCAAGGCAGCGTGGTTCGACGATCGCCTCAACGCCTCGCTGTCGGTGTTCCGCATCGAGCAGGACAACGTGGCCCAGGCCACCACCGAGTTCGTGCCGGGCACCACCGAGACGGCGTACGTCGCGGCGCAGGGCACGGTCAGCCGCGGCTTCGAGTTCGAGTTGAACGGCGAGCTGGCGCCCGGCTGGAACGGCACCTTCGGCGCGTCGCGCTACGTCGCCAAGGATGCCGGCGGTGCGGACATCAACACGCAGCTGCCGCAGACCACGCTCAAGCTCTACACCAGCTACACCCCGCGCAGCCTCGCCGAGCTGACCTTCGGCGGCGGCGTCAACTGGCAGAACCGCATCTATTACGTTGATGCGACCTACGGCCGCTTCGAACAGAATGCCTACGCGCTGGTCAGCGCGTTCGCGCGCTACCGGCTGTCGGACAACTTCAGCGTGCAGGCCAACCTCAACAACCTGCTGGACAAGAAGTACTACGCGCAGATCTACGGCTATGGCGCCTGGGGCGAACCGCGCAGCGGCGCGCTGAGCTTCACCTGGTCGTTCTGATCCGCCATGCCGTCCAGCGCGCTGCGCTGGGCGGGTCTGGATGCAACCGAATGCCGGTGGCCCACGTCCACCGGCATTCGCGTTTTCGGCAGCCCTACAGCCAGCCCTTCTGCCGCGCCAAGCGCGCCGCCTCGATGCGGTTGCCGACCCCGAGCTTGCCGATCGCTTCGGACAGGTAATTGCGCACGGTGCCGTGCGAGAGCCCGAGTTGCGCGGCGATGTCGCCGGCCGAGGCACCCTCGCCGGCCAGGCGCAGCACCTGGCGTTCGCGGTCGTTGAGCGGATCGGCTTCGGACCAGGCTTCCAGCGCCAGTTCCGGATCGATCGCACGGCCGCCGCGGTGCACCTGGCGGATCGCATCGACCAGGCGCTCGGGCGGGGCGTCCTTCAACAGATAGCCGCCGACGCCGGCATCCAGCGCGCGGCGCAGGAAGCCGGGACGGGCGAAGGTGGTGACGATGACCACGCGGATCGGCAACTGCTGGCGCTGCACCCGCTGCGCCAGTTCCAGGCCGCTGAGGCCGGGCATCTCGATGTCGGTGACCAGCAGGTCCGGCGTGTGCGCCTGCAGCGCGCGCCACGCGGCTTCGCCGTCGGCGGCGCTGGCGACCACGTCGATATCCGCTTCCAGGCCGAGCAGCGCGCCCAGCGCGCCGCGCACCATCGCCTGGTCTTCCGCCAGCACTAGTCGAATCACGCTCGCCCCCGGTCCTTGTCGGCGCATTGTAGAGCGCCGGCCATGGCGACGCTCAGCGCAGCGCGGGATCCTGGCAGTCGTGCGTTTCGGGTGCGATGTCCGGTGCGGGCGGCAGCGCGGTCGGCGGCGTGCGCGGCAACGGTGCCGACGCCAGCAGGCGCGTGCCCTGGCCGCGCTCGGACTCGATCCGCAAGGTCCCGCCCACCGCCTCCAGCCGCTCGCGCATGCTGGCCAGGCCGGTGCCCGGCTGCATCGCGCTGCCGCGGCCGTCGTCGCGGATCTCCAGCCACGCCCGGTCGCGTTCGCACCACAGCCGCAGCTGCGCATTGCTGGCCTGGGCATGGCGCTGGATGTTGGTGGCGGCCTCGCGCAGCACCATCGCGAAGACGGTCTCCAGCTGCGCGCACTGCGGCAGTGCATCGACCTGGTAGTAGAACGTGACCCCGGAGGATTCCAGCAGTAGCTTGGCCGAAGCCATCTCCGCCGCCAGCTGCGCGGCGCGGATGCCGCTGACCGCGCGCCGCACCTGCCCCAGCGCCTCGCGCGCGACCTGGCCGACGTCGTCCATCTCCTGCCGCGCCGCGGCCGGATCGCGCGCCAGCAGGCGCGCGGCCAGATCCGCCTTCAGCGCCACCAGCGACAGCGTGTGGCCGAGCAGATCGTGCAGGTCGCGGCCGATGCGCTCGCGCTCGGCCACCGCGGCCAGGCGCCGCACTTCCTCGTGGCTCAGGCGCAGCTGCGCGTCGGCGCGCGCGCGGCGTTCGAAGCTGATGTTCATCAGCCCCACCGCCAACCCCACCAGCACCGCGCTGGCCATGTACAGGGGCGACCAGCCGCGCGACCACCACGCCCCGGCGAACAGCGCCAGCAACAGCACCATCGCCAGCAGCGCCCGCGGCGTGGTGAAGCAGAACGGCAGGAACGCGCAGGCGAAGATGATGTAGCACTGCGCGCCGGGGTTGTAAGGCAGCAACACGAAGGCCAATGCGGCCATGCCGGCCACGCACCAGCGCAGGTAGCGGCGGTGGCGGTAGTAGGCGCAGTAGTACAGCGCCAGGAACACGGCGTAGCTGGTCATGGTCGGCCAGAACCAGCGGGTGAAGTAGTGCGGCTCGTACAGCGGCGTCACGAACAGCCAGATCGACCAGATCAACGACAGCCACACGAACCAATGCGCGCTGCGCGCGGCCGCGGTCGAGGTCAGGCGCCGGGCGATCAGCGATTCGGGCGAGGCGTGCAGCAAGGCGATCACGGCAGGCTCCAGGGGCGGACGCGCTGCCGCGGGGCATAGCATAGCGAGCGCGAGCGGATGCCGCGCGGCGCGGCGGGCGGCGTGGTGGGAACGGGCAATGCCGGCGTGGCCGCGCCGGCACCATGGACGCCGGCCATCAGCCGCGACGCAGGCGGCGATGCGCCAGCGCGAAGAACGCCATGGTCACCGCCAGCAACGCGGCGACGTGGCCGGCGCTGCTGCCGCCATTGTCCTGGCCGACCACGCGCAGCGCGAGTTGGCCCAGGTGATAGGACGGCCACAGCGGCGCCAGCGTGGTCAGCAGCGACGGCAGCATCTGCAGCGGGATCCACAGGCCGGACAGGAACGCCATCGGCAGGTAGATCAGGTTGACCACCGCTGGCGCGCCGCTGCCGCCGACGCGGGCGCCGATGTACAGGCCGATCGCGCAGAACGGCAGCGTGCCCAGCACATCGACCAGCAACAGCAAGGCGCGTTGCGGCAGCGCCAAGCGGACCCCGCCGAGCGTGCTGCCCAGCAGTTGCAACAATACCCCGATCGCCAGCGCGAACAGCATCGCCAGCACCGTGCGCGCCAGCAGCATCGCCCCCGCCGGCACCGGCAGCGCACGCTTGAGCGTCAGCAGGCCGCGTTCGCGGTCCAGCGCCAGGCCCACGCCGAAACCGAACAGCGCCGGCGCCATCACCCCGAACACGCCGTAGCTGGCCATCAGGTACACCGCGGCGGCCGGGTTGCCGTGGTTGAGCACGATGCCGAACAGCAGGTAGAACATCGGCGGGAACAGCAGGGTCGGCAGCGCGAACGACGGCGTGCGCAACCAGCGCAGCAGTTCGTAGCGGATCTCGCGCAGCAGCAACGCCAGGTACGCGCGCCACGGCAACACGGATGGGTCATATGGCAGTGCGGCGGCGGCGCCATGCGCTGGCGTTGCGATCGGCGCGCTGCGGCGTGGATCGGGCGCGTTCATGCGGCCTCCGCACAGGTGATGGCGAGGAAGGCGTCGGCCAGGCCGGCGCGCCTGACTTCCAACTCGTCCAGTCCAGGATCGGCGGCGAGCAAGTGCGCCACCACCGGCTCGGCGGGTTCGGCGACGATCTCCAGTACGCCGTCGCGGCCGTCCACCCGGCGCACCTGCGGCCAGCTCGCCACCTGCGCCGCAGCCAGCGCGCTGCGGCAGCGGATCGTGCGCTGCTCGAAGCGCGCGCGCAGCTGCGCCACGCTGCCCTCGGCGATCAGCGTGCCGCGTTGCAGTACCGCGACCCGGTCGGCCAGCGCCTCGGCCTCTTCCAGATAATGCGTGGTCAGCAGCACCGCGCAGCCGTCCGCGACCAGTTCCTGGATCGCGCGCCACAGGCCCTGTCGCGCCTCGATGTCCAGACCGGTGCTGGGTTCGTCCAGGAACAGCACCTGCGGCCGCCCGCAGATCGCCATCGCGAACTGCACGCGCCGCTGCTGGCCGCCGGACAGGCCGCCGTAGCGGCGCGCCATCAGCCCATCCAGCCCGGCCAGCGCCACGCAATCGGCGACGCTGCGCGGACGCCGGTAGTAGCCGCGCGCCTGGTCCAGCAGTTCGCCCACGCGCAGCGTGTCCGGCAGCCCGGCGGACTGCAGCATCACCCCGGCCTGGCGCCGCGCGCCGAGCGTGCGCGGGTCCTGCCCGCACAGTAGCGCGCTGCCGGCGTCGGCCGCCTGCAGCCCGAGCAGCAGCGCCACCGCGGTGCTCTTGCCCGCGCCATTGGCGCCGAGCAGGGCCAGTAGCTGGCCGCGCTGCAGTTGCAGATCCACGCCGTCCAGCGCGACCACCGCGCCGTAACGTTTGTGTACGCCGCGCAGCTGCGCCAGCGGGAGAGTGTCGGGAGCGGGCATCGGCATGGACCGGTGGTGGCAGGAGTGGCCATGCTGCGCCGCGCCGCCGGCGCCTCCCAGTGCGGCCCGTCAGCCGCGGCAGGTGACAGCTGTCACTGGCGATGGCCGCGCGATTGCCGCATGCTGCGCTCCACGCCATGGGGAATGGCGCCGCAGCGCAACGCAGAAAGTGACTTCCGGCAACTTGGAAGCTCTTGCCTCGCCGCTCCACACTGCGCCTACCGATTCATCCAGGGACACGATGAGTACCTCCGCCGATCTGCTCAAAGAACTCCGTATCGACCGCAAGGCTCCGCCGAGCGAACCGCCGTCGCGGCGCGGGCTGTGGATCGCCGTGGCCCTGGTGCTGCTGCTGGCACTGGGCATCGGCGGCTGGCTGCTGTTCGGCCGCAGCAAGGCCATCGAGGTGACCACTGCGCCGGTGGTGGCGATCGCCGCCGGCAGCAGCAGCGCCTCGGTGCTGGACGCCAGCGGCTACGTGGTGGCGCGGCGCATGGCCACGGTCTCGGCGAAGATCACCGGCAAGGTCCGCGAGGTGCTGATCGAGGAAGGCATGCGCGTGGAGCAGGGCCAGGTGATGGCCACGCTGGACCCGATCGACGCCAGCGCGCAGCGGCAGCTGTCGGCCTCGCAGCTGGACGCGGCACGCAGCCAGGTGGCCAACATGCAGGCGCAGCTGCGCCAGGCCGAAGCCGATGCGCAGCGGCTGCAGACGCTGTCCACGCAGCAGCTGGTGTCGCGCTCGCAGTACGAGCAGGCGCTGTCGCAGCGCGACGCCTTGCGCGCGCAGCTGCAGAGCGCGCAGCGCAACGTGGTGGTGGCCGGCAACCAGCTGTCGATCTCCGACCTCAACGTGGACAACACCATCGTGCGCGCGCCGTTCGCCGGCGTGGTCACCGCCAAGGCGGCGCAGCCGGGCGAGATCGTCTCGCCGCTGTCGGCCGGCGGCGGGTTCACCCGCACCGGCATCGGCACGGTGGTGGACATGGATTCGCTGGAGATCGAGGTGGAAGTGGGCGAGGCCTTCATCGGCCGGGTCAAGCCGGGCATGCCGGTGGAGGCCACGCTCAACGCCTACCCGGAGTGGAAGATCCCGGCCGAAGTGATCGCGATCATCCCCTCGGCCGACCGCGGCAAGGCCACGGTGAAGGTCCGCGTGGCGCTGAAGCAGAAGGACCCGCGGATCGTGCCGGAAATGGGCGTGCGCGTGAGCTTCCTGGAAGCGCCGCAGGCGCAGGCGCAGGACAAGCCGCAGGGCGTGCGCGCGCCGGGCGCGGCGATCGTCAAGCGCGGCGGGCAGGACGTGGCGTTCGCACTGAAGGAGGACAACACGGTCGAGCAGCGCGCGCTGAAGACCGGCATCGCGCTGGGCGACGACCGCCAGGTGCTGTCGGGCCTGGCGGCGGGCGACACGGTGGTACTGGATCCGCCGGAGACATTGCACGACGGGGTCAAGGTGAAGATGGCGGAGGCGACGACCGAGCAATAGGGACGGCCGCTGTGAGAGACCGCGCATTGGCGCGAATCACCGTATGCCGCCCGTATCGCCACCCTTGCTGCATCGCCATGAGGGCAGCGCAGCTTGGATTGGCTGTCGTCCGGTTGTTGCTGTAGCGGATCCCGTTTCAACCGATCGCTGAATGCGTCGCCTGGCTGCGCTCGTGCTGGATCGAGCCGGCAACCAGCTACAAAAGTTCCAACCGCACCCGCTGTTGCTGTTGATATTGCTCTGGCTGTTGCTCTGCTCTGGCTGTTGCTCTGCTCTGGCCACTGCTTTGCTTCGGCTGTCGTTCTGCTCCGGCTGTTGCTTTGCTGCTGGTGTTGCTTTGCTTTGCTTTTGCTTTTGACTTTCCGGGTTCCCTTCCGCAGCGGCGGATGGACCGGGGAAAAACCCGAAGGGCGGCGCACAAGGATGTGCGCCGTCCGCGGCAGGGGCAGGATGCCCCTTCCGCGGATCCCCGGTGCATCCGCGGACCCGGAGCGCGCAGCGCGGAGGGCGCAAGGCAGGGCGCGCTTGACCAGCCTTCGGCTGTGGTGAAGCGCTTCTTTTGGTTACTTTTCTTTGCGCGAGCAAAGAAAAGTGACCCGCCCTAGGGCGGAAGCCTTTGCTTTGCTGTTGCTTTATTTGCTTGAGCGTTGCCTTTGTAGGAGCGGCTTCAGCCGCGACACCTTCCTGACAGAATCAGTCGCGGCTGAAGCCGCTCCTACAAGGGAGTCCGCCATTGCAAAAGCAAAAAGCTTTCGCCTGCGGCGAGTTACTTTTCTTTGCTTGTGCAAAGAAAAGTAACCAAAAGAAAGCACACCCTACTCCGCGCCCTCCGCGCTGCGCGCTCCGGGTCCGCGAATAGGGCGGGATTCGCGGAAGGGGCATCCTGCCCCTGCCGCGAACGGCGCACATCCATGTGCGCCGCCCCTTCGGGGTTCTTCCCGCCCTATTCGCCGCTACGTAAGGGACCCGGTAAAGCAAAAAGCAAGAGCAAAAGCACAGCAACAGCAACAGCAACAGCAACAGCAACGTCATCGCAAGCATTCGCGAATCGCATCACCGCAATCGGCACCTCTACTTCCGTCCACTGCCAGGAACACCACCATGTCCACCCTCGTCAAACTGCGCAACGTCACCAAGACCTACCAGCGCGGACCCGAGAAAGTACAAGTCCTGCACGGCATCGACCTGGACATCGCACGCGGCGACTTCGTCGCCCTGATGGGTCCCTCCGGCTCCGGCAAGACCACCCTGCTGAACCTGATCGGCGGCCTGGATACCCCCAGCAGCGGCGAGATCGAGATCGAAGGCGAACGCATCGACCGCATGAGCGGCGGCCAGCTGTCCACCTGGCGCAGCCAGCACGTCGGCTTCGTGTTCCAGTTCTACAACCTCATGCCCATGCTCACCGCGCAGAAGAACGTGGAACTGCCGCTGCTGCTGACCAACCTCAGCGCCGCCCAGCGCAAGCGCAACGCCGAGATCGCGCTGACCCTGGTCAACCTCGCCGACCGCCGCAGCCACCGCCCCAACGAACTGTCCGGCGGCCAGCAGCAGCGCGTGGCGATCGCCCGCGCCATCGTCTCCGACCCCACCTTCCTGATCTGCGACGAACCCACCGGCGACCTGGACCGCACCGCCGCCGAAGAGATCCTGCACCTGCTGCAGCAACTCAACCGCGAACACGGCAAGACCATCATCATGGTCACCCACGACCCCAAGGCCGCCGAGTACGCCAGCCATACCGTGCACCTGGACAAGGGCGAGCTGGCGGACGCGCCGCTCGTGGCGCATTGAACCGGCCGCTGCCGCCGCGCGCTTGCCGCGCCCCGGCATCCCGTCCCTTGGAGGATCGAACATGAAATATCTTTCGTTGATCTGGGCACAGCTGTTCCGCAGCAAGACCCGCACCCTGCTGACCCTGCTGTCGGTGGTCGCCGCATTCCTGCTGTTCGGCATGCTCGACTCGGTGCGCGTGGCGTTCAATTCCGGCGGCAGCGTCGAAGGCGCCAACCGGCTGATCGTGTCCTCGCGGCTGTCGATCACCCAGTCGCTGCCGGTCAGCCTGGAGTCGCAGATCGCATCGGTGCCGGGGGTGAAGAAGGTCACCTATGCGATGTGGTTCGGCGGCATCTACCAGGATCCGAAGAACTTCTTCCCCAACTTCTCGGTGGCGCCGAACTTCTTCGACGTGTACAGCGAGTACGAGGTGCCGCCGGCGCAGCTCAAGGCGTTCCGCGAGACCCGCACCGCCGCGGCAGTGGGCGCCGCGTTGGCTAAAAAGCACGGCTGGAAGATCGGCGACACCATCCCGCTGCAGGCCACCATCTTCCCGCGCGGCGGCAGCAACGACTGGCCGCTGACCCTGACCACCATCTTCAAGGTCAAGGACGCCAAGAACGCGCAGGCCGAGAACCAGTTGATGATGAACTGGAAGTACTTCGACGAGTCCAACGACTACATCAAGAACAAGGTCAGCTGGTACACCGTGCAGCTGGGCAGCGCCGACCAAGCCTCGCGGGTGGCGCAGGCGATCGATGCGCTGTCGCTCAACTCCGACCACGAGACCAAGAGCCAGACCGAAGCCGCGTTCTCGCAGGCCTTCGCCAAGCAGTTCGCCGACGTCGGCCTGATCGTCACCGCGATCATGGCCGCGGTGTTCTTCACCCTGCTGCTGCTCACCGGCAACACCATGGCGCAGGCGGTGCGCGAGCGCATCCCGGAGCTGGCGGTGCTGAAGACGCTCGGCTTCCGCGACGGCACCGTGCTGACCCTGGTGATGGCCGAGTCGGTGCTGCTGATCGTGCTCGGCGGCCTGATCGGCATGGGCCTGGCGGCGCTGATCATCCCCGGCGTGGCCGCGGCCAGCGGCGGCATGATGCCGATGCGCGGCGTGCCGGCGCAGACCTGGGGGGTGGCGTTGGGGCTGATGGTCGCCATCGGCATCGTGGTCGGGCTGCTGCCGGCATTGCGCGCGCAGCGCCTGAAGATCGTGGACGCGCTGGCCGGGCGCTGAGCCCGCCGCCGCATCGCTCCCTGTCGCATTCTCGGAAGACGCACTGATGAAACTCAAACTCTGGTTGGGAAACCTGCTTTCGCTGCTGCTGCTCGGCATCGGGCTGGCGCTGTGGATCGCCTTGCCCTGGTACGGCGTGCTGGCGCTGGCGGCCGGCGTGGCGCTGTGGCTGCTGCTGACCCGCAGCGGCCGCCTGGCGCTGGCCGCCACCCGCATCGGCGTGGCCAGCCTGCCGCAACGCTGGGGCGCCTCCTCGGTGATCGTGGTCGGCATCGCCGGCGTGGTCGGCGTGCTGGTGGCGATGCTGGCGATGGGCGAAGGCTTCCAGGCCACGCTCAACAGCACCGGCGACGACACCACCGCGATCGTGCTGCGCGGCGGCTCCGGCGCCGAGACCAACTCGGTGATCACCCGCGACCAGGTGCCGCTGATCGCCAGCCTGGCCGGCGTGGCCAAGGGCGCCGACGGCAAGCCGCTGGTGTCCGCGGAGCTGTCGCAGGTGATCAACCTGCCGAGCAAGGCCGACGGCACCGACACCAACGTGCAGTTCCGCGGCATCGGCGATGCCGGCTGGGCGGTGCACGACAAGCTCAGGATCGTCGAGGGCCGCCGCTTCGGCGCCGGCCTGCGCGAGATCGTGGTCGGCCAGGGCGCCAAGGCGCAGTTCCGCGGGCTGGACGTGGGCAAGACGCTGAATCTGGGCCGCGAGCAGTGGACCGTCGTCGGCGTGTTCGCCTCCGGCGATGCGCACGACTCGGAACTGTGGGCCGACGCGCAGACCCTGGCCTCGACCTACAACCGCAGCGCCTACCAGTCGATCAACGTGCGCACCGCCGGCAAGGACGGCTACGCCCAGTTCAAGGCGGCGATGGCGGCCGACCCGCGGCTCAAGCTCGACGTGGAAACCACCCGCGCCTACTACGCCAAGCAGGGCGGCAACCTCAGCAAGCTGATCAGCATCCTCGGCACGGTGATCGGCGCAATCATGGCGGTCGGCGCGGTGTTCGGCGCGCTCAATACCATGTACGCGGCGGTGGCCACCCGCGCCCGCGAGATCGCCACGATGCGCGCGATCGGCTTCCGCGGCCTGCCGGTGGTGACCGCGGTGATGCTGGAGACGATGCTGCTGGCGCTGCTCGGCGGACTGCTCGGCGGGTTGATCGCCTGGGCCGTGTTCAACGGCTACAGCGTGTCCACGCTGGGCAGCAACTTCAGCCAGGTGGTGTTCCAGTTCAAGGTCTCGCCGGCGCTGCTGTGGAGCGGGCTGAAGTGGGCGCTGGGCATCGGCCTGGTCGGCGGCCTGTTCCCGGCGCTGCGCGCGGCGCGGCTGCCGATCACCACCGCCCTGCGCGCGCTGTAAGCGGCGCAGCGCGACTGCGCGCCCGCCCGGCGATGCCTGCCTGGCGGGCGGATCACAGCGCTTGGCACACGAGCCAGCGCGTGCGCCGCTCCGTGACCACGGACAACGCGCCCAGCGCGATGGCGCCGGCCACCGCCCGCCGCCGACACGATCGCGGCGTGCAGGCGGCACGCACTTGGCCGGCGAGGCGCCGGCACTCGCCACCGCGCCGGCGCGGCCGGTGAAAGCGCGCATACGATCCCGTCTCCCAGCCAAACGCCAGCCCTGCGTCATCGTTTCGTCATCCAATTGCGGTAGAGCCGCGCCGGCGAAGGCGCTAGCCTGCGCGGCCGTCCATCCACCGCCCACCGCCATGCCGTCGCGCCTCCGCCTGCTGCTCGTCCTCTGCATCAGCCTGTGCCTGGCCGCCGGCTGTCTTGCTGCGCGCTCCTCCACCTCGCTCAGCGACCGCCTGGTCGCGCCGGGCGGCGTGTCGCCGCTGATGGACGAGGAACGCATCCAGGGCCTGCTGGCGACGCTGCCCAACCGCAGCGGGCACGTGCTGACCCCGGCAGGCATCCCGATCTTCTGGCGTGCGATCGATCCGGGCGACTACCGCATGCGCTACCGCTACGAGCACGCCGGCCGCGACGCCAACGGCCACGAGCACGCCGATTTCGCGATGGACGTGGCCGCGCCGCAGCCCGGCAGCCACGCCGCCCCGCGCGGCACCGTGGTGCTGCTGCACGGCTGGATGATGGACGGCGATTCGCTGCTGCCGTGGTCGCTGGACCTGGCCCAAGCCGGCTACCGCAGCATCAGCATCGACCTGCGCAACCACGGCCGCTCCGGCGGCGGCCCGGCCGGCTACGGCACCCGCGAGTCCGACGACGTGGTCGCGGTGATCCGCGCGCTGCGCGCCCGCGGCGAGATACAGGGCCCGCTGTACCTGTTCGGCGTGTCCTACGGCGCGGCCACCGCGCTGTTCACCGCGCAGAAGCTGGGGGGCGACGTCGAGGGCGTGGTGGCGATGGAATCCTTCGCCAACGCCGGCCGCGGCATCCGCGACATGATCCCGCACATGCTCGCCAGCCGCCCGCAGGGCTGGATGGCCAGCGCGGCGATGGACCTGGCGCGCTGGCGCTACGGCGGGCAGAACCTGGACGCGGTCATCGCCAACGCCAACCAGCGCCTGGCGCTGAACCTGGACCAGGTCGACGTGACCGCGGCCGCGCGCACCGCGCCGGCCTGCCTGCTGCTGCTGCACGGCAGCGCCGACCAGCACATCCCGGTCGCGCACGGCCGCCTGCTGGCGCTGGACGCGCCGCGCGCGCATTACCTGGAGATGCCCGGCGAAAACCACATCAGCCTGCCGATGCGGCTGGACCTGCTGGCGCCGACCGTGGAGGACTGGTTCGCCGAACTGCCGGCGCAGCGCCACGACGGCCACTGCCCGTCGCCGCTGGCGCCGCGCGTGGATGCCGAACAGCAGCTGACGGCCAACGCCGCCGCGAGCGCCAGCCGCGGTTGAGCGGGGATTGGGGATTCGGGATTGGGGATTCGCAACAGCTGGCGGCGCTGGCGGCCTGCGCTGTTCTGCCGTTGCTAATCTCTAATCACTAATCCCGAATCCCGGCTCGCCGCCACAGGCTCTCGCCCGCGAACAGCAGCAGTCCGACCCAGATCGCGGCGAAGCCGATCGCCTTGCCGCTGTCGAACGGCTCGCGGAAGAACCACACCCCCAGCAGCAACTGCAGGCTCGGCGCGATGTACTGCAGCAGGCCGACCAGCGACAGCGGGATACGCCGCACGCCGTAGGCGAAGCCGATCAGCGGCACCGCGGTGACCACGCCGCCGAACACCAGCAGCAGATCGTTGCGCCAGCCCCAGCCACCGGCGAAACCGCCGCCGTGCCCGCCCTCGCTCCACAGCACGAAGCCCAGTGCCGGCAGGAACAAGTACAGGCTCTCCACGCCCAGCCCGGCCACCGCATCCACCTGCACCAGCTTGCGCAGCAGGCCGTACAGCCCGAACGAGGCGGCCAGGCTCAACGCGATCCACGGCAGCGCCCCGGCATCGACGGTGAGCCACGCCACGCCGAGCGCCGCGCACGCCACCGCCAGCCACTGCAACGCGCGCAGCCGCTCCTTCAGCACCAGCACGCCGAGCAGCACGTTGACCAGCGGATTGATGAAATAGCCCAGGCTGGCCTCGATCACATGGCCGGCATTGATCGCCCAGATGTACAGGCCCCAGTTGAACGCGATCGCCAGGCTGCTCAGCGCCAGGATGCCCAGCGCGCGCGGCCGCGCGGCGATGCTGCGCCACCACTGCAGGCGCGCGCTGTACAGCAGCCAGCCCACCACCAACAGTCCGCTCCAGACGATGCGGTGAGCGATGATCTGCGCCGACGGCACCGCCTTGAGCAGATGCCAGTACACCGGGACCACGCCCCACAGCGCGAAGGTCAGCGCGGTGATCAACAGGCCGCGGCGGGTCTCCTGCTCGGCGACGCTCATCGCCGCGTCCGCGCCACGGTGATGACCACCACGCCGGCCAGGATCACCGCCATCGCGCCCAGGTCGCTGGCGGTGAAGCGCTCGGCGCCGAGCCAGCTGCCCAGCGCCACCGCGATCACCGGATTGACGTAGGCATAGCTGCCGGCCAGCACCGGCCGCACGTTCTGCAGCAGCCACACGTAGGCGGTGAACGCCACGATCGAGCCGAACACGCACAGATAGGCGACCGCCAGCAACGCGTGCGGCGTCGGCCAGGCGTGCGGGCGTTCGCCGCTCAGCAGGCCGGTGGCGACCAGCAGCACGCCGCCGCACAGCATCTGCCCGGCCGCGGCCATGAACGGCATCGGCAGATCGCGACCGCGCGACCACACCGAGCCGAACGCCCAGCCGATCGGCGCGATCAACAGCAGCACCAGGCCCTTGGGGCTGGCGCTGAGGCTGCTGCCGGCGTTGAGCCACAGCACGCCGGCGAAGCCGACCACGATGCCCAGCCATTCGCCGCGGCTGGCGTGCTGCCCGCGCAGCGCGCCGAACAGCGCCATCCACAGCGGCACCGAGGCCACCGCGACCGCGGCCAGGCCCGAGGACACCTGGCGCTCGGCCAGCACCACCATGCCGTTGCCGCACAACAGCAGCAACGCGCCGAGCACGACCAGCGACCGCCATTGCGCACGCGTCGGCGCGGCCACGCCGCGCCAGCGCAACACCGCGTACAGCAGTGAACCGGCGACCACGAAGCGCAGTCCCGAAACCATGCTCAGCGGCGGCGTGCCGCCTTCCAGCGCGAAGCGGATCGCCAGATAGGTCGAGCCCCAGACCACGTAGACCAGCAGCAGCGCGAGGACGACGAAACCGCCACGCGCGGGAACGGCGGCGGCGGGAGAAGGCGGGGACGACATGCGCAGAAGGACCGGGCGGTGTGGAGAGGGATTCTAGGCCAGCGGCGACGGCCAGCGACAGCATCGCCGCGCATCGCGCGTGGCACGCTGTTTTGCATGCGGCGCATGCGGCTTTATTCGCGACGCATCGAGGCTGCATACATGAGATCCGATCGTGGCAGCGCACTCGCGTTCCGTGCAGGAAAGCCGGACCATCGATGCGGCACGTCGACGGCAGGCGCGCCCGCGTCGGGACTGAAGTCCCTCCCACAGTGCACCCAGCCGACATGGCGCAAGCCACTGAAGGAGCGGCTTCAGCCGCGACAACGGAGCCGGAATTGCAGCGGCTGCGGACACTGTCTGTCGGGACTGAAGTCCCTCCTACAGTGCACCCAGCCGGCTCGCCGCAAGCCCCTGTAGGAGCGGCTTCAGCCGCGACAACGGAGCCGGGAATTGCACCGACTGCGGACGCTGTCTGTCGGGACTGAGTCCCTCCTACAGTGCACCCAGCCGACTTGCCGCAAGCCCCTGTAGGAGCGGCTTCAGCCGCGACGAGCGAAGTCGGAAACTGCACCGACTGCGAACACTGTCTGTACCGATCGATCGCCTTCTGCATGACGGCGATTCCTCGCGATTGAGCGGGCGCACCCGACATCGCGAGGAGCACCGCCCGCGCGCTTACTTCGGCGTGAGCCGGTACAAGCCACCGGGCTTGGCGTCTTCCAGCAACCACAGCGAGCCATCCGGCGCTTCCTCGACGTCGCGGATGCGCTTGCCGAGGCTCCAGCGATTGACCGCGGTGGCGCGGCCCTTGCTGTCGACAGTGACGCGGACGATGCCCTGGCTGGACAAGCCGCTGATCAACGCGCTGCCCTTCCACTGCGGGAACAGGTTGCCCTTGTAGAACATCAGGTTGCCCGGCGCGATCACCGGCGTCCAATAGATCGCCGGCCTGACCAGATCGGGCCGCGTCTCGGGTTTGGGAATCGGCACGCCGTTGTAATTGTTGCCATACGACACCAGCGGCCAACCATAGTTCTTGCCGCGCTGGATCAGGTTCAGTTCGTCGCCGCCGAGGGGACCGTGCTCGAGCTCCCACAGCCGGCCGTCGGGAGCGAAGGCAAGACCGTAGGGGGTGCGGTGGCCGATGGACCAGGTTTCGGCCGGCGTGAGGTTGGATTGGGGGAACGTGTAGGTGCTGACCACCGGTGCCGTCTTGGCCGCCTCGGTATCGCTCGCCGGATCGATCAGCGGGATGGTGCGCGCGCCGCCCCTGCCTGCCCACGGGTTGCCCGGCGCGGGCTTGCCGTCCAGCGTCAGCCGCAGGATCTTGCCTACCGGTTGATTGAGATCCTGTGCCGGCGTGAAGCGCTGGCGGTCGCCCACCGTGAGGAACAGAGACTGGCCATCCGGCGAAAAGGCGATCTGCGCGCCGGCCTGGCCGCCCTTGCCCGTCGGCATCTGCCGCCACAGCACCTTGAAGTTGTCCAGCCGGGCCTCGTTGCCCTCCATCACCAGCCTGCCTCGGCCCATGGCCAGGCCGCCGCCGTAGTCGCCGGGTGCGACGTACGTCAGGTACACACTCTTGTCGATGGCGTAATGCGGCGACACGAACACGCCCAGCATGCCGTTCTGGCCTTCCACGTAACTGGCCGGCACGCCCTTGAGCTCGGTCTTGACGCCTTGCGGGGTCACCAGCTGCACGCGCCCGACCTTCTCGGTGATCAACATGCGCCCATCGGGCAGGAACGCGATGCGCCACGGCAGATCGAAGCTGGCGACCTGGGTGACGTTGAAAGGGAGCTCAGGGTCGGGCTTCTGATTGCCTGCGTTGGTCTGCGCGTGCGCGACGCTCGTCAGTAGGGCTCCGAGCAGGACTGCATTTATCAGCGTCTTCATCTGCATGATTCCTCGCGTCCAGGTGGCGCGAGGAATCGTAGTGCGTTCGACACCGCCTGGGTGTGACGGTGGCCGGTACTGGGATGTCGGTCAGAACAGGCACTCGACCAGCAACTCATCACCGGAGATCTCGAGGACCGTTCCGGCGATGTGCGGCATGGCGGCCGCCACCCCGCTCAGCGCCGCGCGGCCTCGCTCGCATCGCGCGCCGGCTTGAATTCGGAACCCTCGTCCCAGCGCGGCCACTCGCGGCTGTCGGCCAGGCGCTGGCCCAGGTCGTACAGCAGCAGCGTGTCGGCGGCATGCCCGGCCGGATCCCAGGACGCGCTCCAGCGATCGCAGGGCTGGTGGTAGCAGTCGGCGAAATAGCGGTCGCGGATCGCCTTGCCGGCGGCCACGCCGCCCTCGAGCTTGTCCAGCCCCGGCCCCACGGTGATCGCCGGCACACCGGCACGGGCGAAGGCGAAATGGTCGGCGCGATAGAAGAAGCCCGCCTCCAGGTTCGGATCCGGCGAATAGGCGCGGCCGCGCGCCTGCGCCGCGGCGGCCAGGTCGCGCTCCAGCGACACCCGCCCGCGGCCCCACGAGGCGATGTCGCGGGTGGCGCCGTCGGGGCTGAACATCTCGCTGTTGATCACCGCCACGGTGGTCGCCAGCGGCGCCAGCGGATGCGCGGCGTAATAGGTCGCGCCGAGCAGGCCCTTCTCCTCGGCGGTGAGCGCGATGAAATACAGCGTGCGCTGCGGCCGCGACCCGGCGGCGAACACCCGTGCCAGCTCCAGCACGCTGGCCACGCCGGTGGCATTGTCGATCGCGCCATGGCGGATGCGATCGCCGCTGGCATCGGCCGCACCGATGCCGAACGCGTCCCAATGCGCCGAGTAGATGATGGTCTCCTCCGGATGCGTGGCGCCTTCCAGCTTGGCCACCACGTTGTGGGTGACCACGCGCTCGCGCTTGAGCGCGAAGCGCACCGACAGCGCCGCATCGCCCAATGCCTGCGGACGGAAGTCGGCGCGCTGCGCACGTTTCTTCTCCGCCTCGAAATCCAGCCCGGCGCGCTGGAACAGCGACACCGCCAGCGCGCGCTGCATCCAGCCGCGCACCGGGACGTGTTGCGCACGCGCCTGCGCGTCGCTGCGCTCGATGTCGAACAGCGGCGACAGCCCGGAACTCTTCACCGTGGCCCAGCCGTACGCCGCCGGCGCGGTCTCGTGCACGATCAGCACGCCGGCCGCGCCCTGCCGCGCGGCTTCCTCGTACTTGTAGGTCCAGCGCCCGTAGTAGGTGACCGCACGGCCGTCGAACGCGCCGGGCTGCGGCGTTTCGAAGTCGGCGTCGTTGATCAGCATCACCGCGATCTTGCCCTTCAGGTCCACACCCTTGTAGTCGTCCCAGCCGCGTTCGGGCGCATGGATGCCGTAGCCGACGAACACCAGCGGCGCGTCCTTCAGTGCCACCTTGCTGCCGGGACGCAGGCTCTGCAGCACCACGTCCTCGCCGTTGACCAGCGCCTGCGAGGCGCCGGCCACGCGCAGCGTCGCCGTCACCGGTCCGTCCACCTGCGCGCGCACCAGCGGCACCGCCTGGGTCCAGCCGCCGTCGTCGCCAGCCGGTTGCACCCCGGCCAGGCGGAACTGCTCGCTCAGATAGGCGATGGTCTTGGCCTCGCCCGGCGTGGCCGGCGCGCGGCCCTCGAAGTCATCGGAGGCCAGCGTGCGTACATGCCGCTCCAGCGCTTCGGCATCGATGCCGCCACCGGGCAGCACCTCGTTGGCCGCCTGCGCGGCGCCTCCCATGAACAGGCAGGCGGACAGCAGCAACATGCGCATCGGATTCACGGCAACGACCTGAAAAAACCTGGCTGCACAGTGTAGGGCCGATGCCTGTTTGAAGCATCAGGGAATGGGGAATAGAGAATGGGGAATGGGAAACGCGGCAGCGCAAGCGCCGCGCCTTTTCCAATCCCGAATCCCGAATCCCCAATCCCGGCCCCTCACCGATCCAGCCAGCAAGCCAGACCCTGCGCATTGAGCTCGATGTCCATCTGCAGCACGCGCTCCACGCCGGCATCGTCGAGCGGGCAGCCATGCAGGCGCGCGCGCTCCAGGTACAGCGCGCTCAGCGCGGCGACCAGGCAGCGATGGCGATCGGAACGCCCGTCGCAACCGCGCGCGATCGCCACCATCGCATCGAGTTGCTCGAACAGGTCCGCCGCCAGCGTGTCCGCCGCGCCGACCGGGCCGTAGTGGGTCAGATACAGCGTCTGCGGCGCGTAGCCGAGCATGCGCTGGATCGAGGCGCGCATCGCCTCCGGATCGAACTGCACCGGCGAGGACGTCGGAATCACGAACGCGCCCTGCGCGCTGTCCAGTTCGCGGTACGACAGGCCGAAGGTGTCGCCGCTGAACCAGCTGCGGCTGCGCGCGTCCCACACGCACAGGTGATGGCGCGCGTGGCCGGGCGTATCGATGCACAGCAGTTCGCGCTCGCCCAGCCACAACCGGTGGCCATCCTCGGCGACCACCACGCGCTCGGCCGGTACCGGCACGATCGTGCCGTAGCTGCGCGCGATCTCGGCCTCGCCATACACCGCGGTGGCGCCGGCGATCAGCCGCGCCGGGTCGATCATGTGCGGCGCGCCGCGCGGATGCACCAGCAGGCGCGCGTTCGGCAGGCGCTGCAGCAGCGCGCCGGCACCGCCGGCGTGGTCCAGATGCACGTGGGTCAGGATCAGCCAGTCCACGTCGCCCGGCGCCAGGCCGGCGCCATCGAGCGCGGCGAGCATGGCCGGCACCGAGTGGCTGGTGCCGCAATCGACGAACGCGCCGCGCCCGTTCTCCACGATCAGGTAGGCCGCATCGAACTGCGCGCGCTGGAAGCCGGTATCGACGAGATGGATGCTGGGATCGCGTGGCATGGCGCAAGGCGGTGGCTGGGCGAAGCTCCATTCTAGGCCGTATGGAGGCCGCCGCCAGCCCTGCGGCAATTCTGCCGCGGCTACAGCCCGGGCTGTTTGTGGGAGGGACTTCAGTCCCGACGCATTACCGCCAAACTCTCGCGGAACTGCAGCCCCTCACACACCAGTCATCGCCCGGACCAGCTGTCCGCGCTCACCCCGCGTCGCGCAACCGCTGCAACGCGGCCAGCACGGCCTCGGCCGGCACCGCCAGGGTCAGGTCCGGCGTCTGCAGCGCATCGGCCTGCACCGCCTGCTTGAGCGTGCCGATCACGCGCCCGGCATCGCGCGGCGACGCGAAGCCGCTGCTCTGCAGCAGCAGCGCGCCTTCGCCGTCGAGCAGCTTGAAGTAGAAAAGGCCGTCGCCTTCGCGGTACTGCTTGAAGCTCGGCAACGCCTGCTTAGCCGACGCCGCATCGGCATGCCCGGCGTCGCGCAGCGACAGGTCGCGCAGGCCCACCGCATGCCGCAGTTCGGCCAGGAACGGCGTGGCGTAGCGCGCGCGCAGGCGCTGCGCGTTGTCGCGCAGGATCGCCTCGATGTCGCCCGGACGCGCCATCAGCGCCTCGTAGCGCTCGCGCATCGGCGCGATCTCCGCATCGATGCGCGCGAACAGCTGCTGCTTGGCCTCGCCCCAGCCGATGCCATCGGCGAAGGCCTGCGCGAACGCGGCGGCGTCCTCGGCGCTGGCGAAGGCCTGGTACAGCTGGAACAGCGCCGAGCCCTCGGTGTCCTTCGGCTCGCCCGGCGCGCGCGAATCGGTGACGATGGAGAACACGCGCTTCTTCAGTTCCTCGCGCGGGGCGAACAACGGAATCGTGTTGTCGTAGCTCTTGCTCATCTTGCGCCCGTCCAGCCCGGGCAAGGTCGCCACGTTCTCGTCGATCAGCGCTTCGGGCAGGGTGAAATAGTCGCGGCCGTAGACGTGGTTGAAACGCTGGCCGAAATCGCGCGCCATCTCGATGTGCTGGATCTGGTCGCGGCCCACCGGCACCTGCTGCGCGTTGAACAGCAGGATGTCGGCGGCCATCAGCACCGGGTACATGAACAGCCCGGCGCTGATCCCGGCATCGTCGTCCTCGCCGTCGGCGCGGTTCTTGTCCACCGCCGCCTTGTAGGCGTGGGCGCGGTTGAGGATGCCCTTGCCGGCCACGCAGGTCAGGAACCAGGTCAACTCGTTGGTTTCCGGCACGTCCGACTGGCGGTAGAACCACACTTTCGACGGATCCAGCCCGGCCGCCAGCCACGACGCGGCGATCTCCAGGGTCGAGCGCTGGGTGCGCACCGGGTCCTGCGCCTTGATCAGGCTGTGCAGGTCGGCCAGGAAATAGAAGCTCTCGATGCCGGGGCGCAGGCTGGCCTGCAGCGCCGGGCGGATCGCGCCGACGTAGTTGCCCAGGTGCGGGGTGCCGGAGGTGGTGATGCCGGTGAGGACACGGATGGTCATGCGGGGGATCGACGGCCAGAAGAAAACCCGGCGAGTTTAACCGCTGCGCGGCAACCCCGTTCCGGCGCATCGCGCGTTCAACAGCAGGTCCCTTCCGTGGAGTCGCCGTGATGCGCAAGCCCGCCCGCCTGTTTCCTTCGACCCGTCCGATCGGCCCGATCGCGATCGCCTTGCTGTGCATCGGCCTGTTGTGCGGTTTCCGCCCCTACCCTGCACCGCCCGCACCCGCGCCGCTGGTGACGCTGGGGGTGATCGACCGCGACGCCGGCGGCGCCGAGCTGCCGCAATACCCGCAGCGCGGCGAGCGCTGGATCGCCGCCGAGCCCGGCCACCGCTATGCGCTGCGCCTGACCAACCGCGGCGATCGCCGCGTGCTGGTGGTGCTGTCGGTGGACGGGGTCAATGCCGTCAGCGGCGAGACCGCGGCCAGCGACCAGCGCGGCTACGTGCTGGCCCCCTGGCAGAGCACCGAGATCGCCGGCTGGCGCAAGTCGCAGCGCGAGATCGCGCAGTTCGTGTTCACCGACCTCGGCGACAGCTACGCCGCGCGCACCGGCCGCCCCGACAACGTCGGCGTGATCGGCATGGCGGTATTCGACGAGGCGCCGACGATCGTGCCGCAGGCGAGCGTGGCGCAAGACCGCGAGCGCGCCGCGGCGCCGGCCGCGCCCCCCGCAGCCGCAGCACGTGCACAGAGCGATGCCGTGCTGGGCGAGATGCAGCGCCTGGGGACCGGCCATGGCGAACGCGAATGGTCGCCCTCCAGCGTCACCGAATTCGAACGCGCCAGCGACGTGCCGCGCCAGCGCCTGCACCTGCGCTACGACAGCCGTGCGCGGCTGGTCGCGCGCGGGGTGATCCCGCGGCCACGCGCCTATCCGCGCGTGGCCGACGTACCGCAGGCCTTTCCCGGCGACTTCGTGCCGGATCCGCCGGGGTACTGAGCCGGCACCAGCGCCAAAAACGAAACGGGCCGCATCGCGGCCCGTTTCCACGTCAGCGCAGCGCAGGCCTCAGTCGCGGTATTCCTTGCCCAACCCATCCTGAAACGTGCGCACCTCTTTCTCGGCACGGTCGCGATCCCAGCCATAGCGTTCCTGCAGCTTGCCCGACAGGTATTGCGCATTGCCGGTGGCCACGTCGAAATCGTCGTCGGTCAGATCGCCCCACTGGGCCTTGATCTTGCCCTTGAGCTGGGTCCACTTGCCGGAAATGATGTCTTTGTTCATAGCAGCGCTCTCGTTGGAGGGTTGCGGCGTCGAACCGCGCGCAAAGCATTGCGCCCACGCCGTTGCCGATCGATCAATGTGCCGTCAACGGCGCATGAGCACGATGAAGCGTTTATCGCGGGCATGCACGACCGATCAAGCCGGAGCCTGCGCGGGAAATGGCAGAATCGAGCCATGCCGGCGAACGACCAACATGGACGCCGTAACCGTAGCAATGCGTTAGCCCTGTTTCAGCACTACCGCACGCAAATCACCATCATCGCGAGCACACGCTCGGCAGCAACGCGAAGGAGTCCGTTTCAATGAAAACCCACTGCGATGCAGCCATCGCCGTCCTCGGCCCGGGAGCCATCGGCACCACCATCGCCGCGGCGCTGCACGAAGTGGGCCGCATGCCCTTGCTGTGCGGCCGTACGCCCCGCGATCGCCTGACGCTGCGCGATGGCGAGCGCACGATCGTGGTTCCCGGCCCGGTTCTGACGGATCCAGCGCGCGTGGAGCGGACGGTCGACCTGGTGTTTCTCGCGGTCAAGTCGACGCAAAACGCCGCGGCCGCGGAATGGCTCGCGGCGTTGAGCGGTCCGGACACCGTCGTGTGCGTCCTGCAGAACGGGGTCGAGCAGATGCAGGACGTCGCCGCGCATTGCCCACGTGGACACATCGTTCCGGCCGTCGTCTGGTTTCCCGCACAGGCGCAATCCGACGGGTCGGTGCACCTGCGCGGCGACGTGCGCATCAGCCTGCCGGAGACGTCGGCGTCGCACGTGGTGGCGAAGGCGCTGCAGGACACGCGATGCTCGGTCGATCTGGCCGCGAACTTCAAATCCCTGGCGTGGCGCAAGCTGCTGCAGAACGCGGCGGCCGGGCTCATGGCGCTCACGCAGCGCCGCTCGGGCATGTACGGCCGGTCCGACATCGCCAGGCTCACCCTGGCCTATCTGCAGGAGTGTCTGGCGGTGGCCCGCGCCGAAGACGCGGAACTGGGCGACGAGGTGCCGCAGGCGATCCTCGACAACTTCCAGGCATCCCCCGCCGACATGGGCACGTCCATCCTGACCGATCGCCAGGCCGGCCGGCCACTGGAATGGGAGATCCGCAACGGCGTCATCGCGCGTCGCGGACGCGCTCACGGCATTGCCACGCCCATCAGCGATGTCGTGGTGCCGCTGCTCGCGGCCGCGAGCGACGGTCCTGGTTGATGCTGCCGACCAGGCTTCGCACAATCCAGCGCGGTACCGGGCTGCAGTGTCGTTGAAACAAAAAAAACGGGCCGGCAAGCCGACCCGTCTTTCGTCACCGAGCGCGAGGCTCAGTTCTTGGCGGCGTCTTCGACCTTCTCGCCGGCGCTCTTCACGTCCTTGCCGGCACCGGCAACCGTGTTGCAGCCCGACAGCAGGCCCACCGAAAACATCGCCAGCAGCATCCACGCAAACGTACGCTTCATAGGTCTCACTCCTTCCTTCTTGGTCATGGGAACGCGGCGTATGGCCGCGCGTTGTTACGCATTGGGTATATCAAGCGGCGCCAACCACCGCGGACGATCGATCAGCACTTGCCGTCGCTGCAGTCGTCGGCCTTCTTTTCCACCTTGTCGCCCGCCTTCTGCATGTCCTTGCCCGCACCGGCGACGGTGTTGCAGCCAGTGAGCATGCCCGCACAGAACAGGGTCAGCATCGTCAGGGTGAGCAGTCGCTTCATCATGGAGTCCTCGCAGTGGATCGGGTCTGGGTGGCAGCGATAGCCAATGCCGAGCTACCGTGTGGCGGTGAATCTGACTTCGCGACTGTGGATTTCACGTGAATGAAGCGTGGCAATATTCAGCTTCGTGTCGAAAACCGCCGTCAATCGCGCATCAGCGTGGACTTGCCGAACAGGCTCTCGACTAGGTCCACCGCCAGCTCGGCGGTCAGATTGCGATGGTCCAGCACCGGATTGAGTTCGACGATGTCCAGCGAGCCCATGCGCCCGCTGTCGGCGATCATCTCCATCACCAGCTGCGCTTCGCGGTAGTTGGGGCCGCCCGGTACCGTGGTGCCGACGCCCGGCGCGATGCTGGGATCGAGGAAATCGACGTCGAAGCTGACGTGCAGATGGGTCTCCGCATCCAGCCCCTCCAGCGCCGCCTCCATGGTCCGCTTCATGCCCATCTCGTCGATGTAGCGCATGTCGTACACGTCGATGCGGTGCTGCTTGATCAGCCGCTTCTCGTCCGGATCCACCGAACGGATGCCGATCTGGCGGACCTGGTCCGGGCGCAGCGCCGGCGCGGTGCCGCCCAGTTCGGTCAGCGCCTGCGGCCCCAGCCCGCACAGGCAGGCCACCGGCATGCCGTGCACGTTGCCCGAGGGCGTCACTTCGCTGGTGTTGAAGTCCGAATGCGCATCCAGCCACAGCACCCGCAGCTTGCGCCCCTGCTCGCGGCAATGCCGCGCCACCGCGGTGATCGAGCCGATGCCCAGGCAATGATCGCCGCCGAGCATGATCGGCATGCGCCCGGCGCGCAGCTCGGCGTAACTGGCCTCCATCAGCGCGCGATTCCAGGCCACCACTTCGTCCAGATGACGGTAGCCGCCGACCGGGGATTGCCACGGATTGCGCGGACCGTCGAGGTTGCCCAGGTCGCGCACCTCGATGCCGCGATTGGCCAGCGCCTCGTGCAGGCCGGCGATGCGCAGCGCCTCCGGCCCCATGCGCGCGCCACGGTGGCCGGCACCGATGTCGGTGGGAACGCCGATCAGGGAAACCGGCAGAAAAGAGGAATTCATGCAGACGCGCTCCAGCGAAAAATGTGCGCCAGTCTAGCGAGCCGCCCGCAGCGCGACCCGCCGCGGCGCAGCAGGCGAGCGTCGGCGCCGTGCGCTGGTTGCCGGAAACTCACGAAAAGGGCCGTAGCGCGCTTGCACGTGCATGCGGGCGATCGGCATGCGCTCGACGCAGCGTGGCGCTGGTCCGTACGACGCGAAAGTGGTGCCGCTTGTCCGAATCGAACGGACGACCTACTGATTACAAATCAGTTGCTCTACCGACTGAGCTAAAGCGGCACGAGGATTGCGCTACCCGCGCTGCGGGCCGTCGCAGTCTACCTGCTGGCGGGCCGCCACGGCACATCGCGGCAGCGACATCGGATCGCGATCCGCGCCGGCCGCACACCGCCGCCGCGCGGCATTCTAGCGCAGCGTGGCGCAGTCCAGCGCGCGTTGCCGCTGCGCGCCGAGTTGCCGGCGCAGCGCGGTGGCCTGCGCCGCGGAGTCGGCACGCAGGTCCAGCCACCAGCGCGACTGGCCGCTGCCGCCGCTGGGAATCAGATCGACGTTGAAGCCGGCGCGGGCCAGCTCGGCCTTGCGGCGTTCGGCGCCTTCGCGGCTGCGGTACTGGCCCAGGGCGATGGCGTTGCCGGTGTCGCCCTGGCGGACCGGGTAGTAGTCGCGGATGCCCGCGGCGACGATGCGATCGACCGCGGCCTTGACCCCGTCCTCGCCGCCGATGGTCGGCAGCAGCACGCGGAAGCTGGTGGCATCGTCGTCGCCGACCTCGCGCAGGCGTGGGCGCGGCGTGGCGGTGCCGAGCGCGGCGACCGCGGTCTCGGCCGCGGCACGGTCCGGATACGGGCCCAGGCTCAGGCACACCGGGGCGGCGGCAGGCTCGGCGGCAGCGGCCGCCGCGGCGCCGGGCACCTTGGGCGGCGGCGCCGGGGTGGCCGCGGCGGGTGTTGCGGTCGCCGGCACTGCGCTGGTCGCAGGTGCGTCAGCGGCTGGCGTGCTGGCGGCCGGAACGACCGCGGCCGGCGTGGGTGCGGCGCTGGCGGCAGCAGTCGATGCCGCTGCGGGAGCTGCCGGCGCCGAAGACGCGGCCTGCGGCGCGGTCGCCGACGCCGGCACCAGTTGCAGCGTCGCCACCCCTGCCGGCAGCGCCGGCATCGGTTCCGGCGCCGGGGTCTGCGGCTGCGTCGCCCACCACAGCGCGACGCCGAGATTGAGGATGGTCAGGACGACGAGCAGGGCGCGGACGAGCATGCGCGGATTCTACCCGGCGGATCCGGCCGCGGCGTGCGCCTGCGCCCACAGCGCCAGCCCGTCCAGCACCAGCGATGGCCGCTGCTCGGCCGCCGGCAACGCGTGCAGCAGCGGCGGGGCGCCGCCGCCGTGCAGCAGCAGCCGCGGACGCCGCGCCAGCAACGCCTCGCCCCGCTGCAGGCTGCGTTCGATCAACGCCAGCGCCGCGCCGTCGCACCCGGACGCCAGCGCATCGGCGGTATCGGCGGCGAACTCGCGATAGTCGCCACCCTCGGCCGGCAGTTGCGCCGCGCGCTGCTGCAGCGCCTGGCGCATCGTGGTCGGCGATGGCGCAATGCGCCCGCCGTGGTGCAGGCCGTCGCGATCGAGCAGGTCCAGGGTCAGCGCGGTGCCGACCCCGACCACCAGCACATCGCCCTCGCCGTGCGCGGCGAGCAGCGCCAGGAAGCGGTCCACGCCGAACTTGTGCGGTTGCGCATAGGCGATGCGCACGCCGGCGCAGACCGCCTCGGTGCGCGCCACCCGCACTTGCGCGAAGCGGCTGCGCAAGGCATCCAGCACGGTCGCGGTCAACGCCGGCGCGGCAACGCTGGCGACATAGGCGGTGTCGCCGCGCGGCAACGCCGCCACCGCGGCCGCGTCCATCGCTTCGGCGCCGTGCGGCCAGGCCTGCACCGCAGCGGCGCGGCCGCGTTCCAGCGCCGCGAACTTGAAACGCGAATTGCCCAGGTCGAACAACCAGTCGCTCATGCCGGCCTCACGCTGACTTCGCCGGCATGCAGCGGACGCTCGCCATCGGCGAAGGCGACCCGCAGCGCACCGTCCTCGGCCAGGCCCAACGCTACGCCCTCGCGGGCGACACCGGCTTCGTCGATACGGATCGCGCGGCCGGCAAGCAGGTCCAGCGCGGCGTAGCGCGGCAGGAACGGCGCCAGGCCCTGCGCGTCGAACAGCGCCAGCGCCGGCAGCAGATGCGACAGCACCGCGGCGGCGATCGCGTTGCGCGACACCTCGGCGTCGCCGCCTGCCAGCGTGGCCAGGTCGGTCCACGGCTGGCCGATGCTCGCGGCGCTGGCCGCCGGCATGCGCACGTTGAGGCCCAGCCCGATCACCGCGCGTGCCGGCCCGGCGAATTCGCCGCCGCCTTCGACCAGCAATCCTCCGAGCTTGTGCCCGTCGGCGAGCAGGTCGTTCGGCCATTTCAGCCCGACCGTGGCGAAGCCGGCCGCGCGCAGCGCCTCGGCCACGGCCACGCCGGCGGCCAGGCTGAGTCCGCCCAACCGGCCCAGCCCGCCATCGAAGCCGCGCGCCACCGACAGGTACAGGTGCGCGGCCAGCGGCGAGGCCCAGACCCGGCCGCGGCGGCCGCGGCCGCCGGTCTGACGCTCGGCCAGCAGCACCTCGCTGCCGCGCGCCGGCGCCGGCCGCGCCAGCAGGGTGCTGTTGCTGGAGGCCAGGCTCCAGGCGATCTCCAGCCCGGCCAGCTCGTCGCGCGCGGCCGGCGCCAGCGCGGCGCGGATGCGCTCGGCCTCGAGCAATTCCAGCGGCCGTGCCAGCCCGTAGCCCTCGCCGGCGCGGCCGTCGATCTCCACCCCGGCCGCGCGCAGGCCCTGGATGCGCTTCCACACCGCGGCCCGGGTCAGCCCGCACGAACGCGCCAGGGCGTCGCCGGAAAGGCGGCCCTGGCTGAGCCGGGCCAGTAATTCGCGCTCGTCCACGCCGATTCCATCGCCTCGAATCAGAAAATTATGCGGGAAGCGCCCTCCCTGCGCCCAGCGCCGGCCCTGCGCCGGGTGAAAACCGCGTTAGAATCGCGATTCACCGCCGTTCGCCCGGGATGCCGACGATGCGCCGTTCCCTGCCGTGCCTGATCCTGCTGTTGCTCCCGCTGGCCGCCGTGCACGCGTCCGAAGCGCTGGTGAGCAAGCAGCGCAACGACTGCGTGTACGCCGACAGCACCGACGCGGACGCCGTCCAGGCACGCCCCGCATCGACGGCGCGCCCGCCCGCCGCTGCGGCCAAGCCGGCGGCGCCGAGCGGCGGCGGCAGCGACAGCGACCTGGTGCCGCGCCTGCGCATGCCCAAGTGGCACAGCTTCCTGCCGGGGATGTTCCGCTGATCCCACGCTGGTTGCGCCGGCTGCTGCCGGCGCCTGTTGCGATCGACGAGGCGACCTGGCAGCTGACGCGCCAGCGCTGCGCCTGGGTCGCGGCACTGGATGCCGAGCGCGAGCACAAGCTGCGCAATCTGGCCACGCACTTCCTGCAACGCAAGACCATCTCGCCGCTGGACGGACTGACCCTGGATGCGGCGCAGCGCACCGTGCTGGCGGCGCTGTGCTGCCTGCCGTTGCTGGAGTTCGGCGTCGAGGGCCTGCGCGGCTGGTCGCAATTGCTGGTGTATCCGGACGCGTTCCGCGTGCAGCGCAGCCATGTCGATGCGTCCGGCGTGCTGCACGAGTGGGAAGACGAGCTGATCGGCGAATCCTGGGACAGCGGCCCGCTGATCCTGTCCTGGGCCGATGTGCAGGCCGACCTGGACGACCCGCATGCCGGCTATTGCGTGGCGGTGCATGAAATGGCGCACAAGCTCGACGTGCTGGACGGCGCACTGGACGGCACGCCGCCGCTGCCGCGCGACTGGCAGCGACGCTGGGCCGCGGATTTCCAGCGCACCTACGACGCGTTCTGCAAACGCGTGGACCGCGGCCGCAGCAGCGAGATCGACGCCTACGCCGCCGAGGCCCCGGAAGAATTCTTCGCGGTGGTCAGCGAATACCACTTCTCCGCACCGAAGCGGCTGCAGCGCGAGATGCCGGAGGTGGCCGCACACTTGACGCGGTTCTATGGCCGCTCCCCGTTCGCTGCCGCGTAAGCGCTCGGCATAGGCGCCACGCAGGCGGCAATCGCGACATGACGCATGCTGCAGGAGCGGTTTCAATCGCGACGATCACAGTGGCCGACCTTCCGGCTTCGGATGCTGTCGGGACTGAAGTCCCTCCCACAGCGCACCCGGCCGGCTGATCGCACCTCCGTTGTAGGAGCGGCTTCAGCCGCGACAAGCGAGATCGGAAACCGCATCGGCTTCGGATGCTGTCTGTCGGGGCTGAAGCCCCTCCTACAGTGCAACCAGCCACCTTGTCGCAAGTCATTGTGGGAGCGACTTCAGTCGCGACGAGCGGAGCGGTAGGTCTGACGACGTTGAACGGTGTCTGCGCCAGAAGCCCTTCCTGCAGTGCACCAACCGGCCCGCCGCCGCTCGCGCAGCAACGCCACAGCGCCCACCTCACACCAATTGCAGATCCCGCGCATGCGCCTGCGGAAACACTTTCTGCAACTGCGTCGGGGACAGGCCCCACATGCGGCTCAGCAGGCCGGCGAACAGGTCGCGGTAGTTGGTCAGCACCGGATAGTCGCGATCCTGGAACAGCTTGTCCTTGCTCACCGCGACCTGCTCGCCGGCGATGCGGCCGCCGTTGACCGCGCCGCCCATCACCCAGTACGTGGTGCCGTGGCCATGGTCGGTGCCCTTGTCGCCGTTCTCGCGGAAGGTGCGGCCGAACTCGGACAGCACCACCACCACGGTGTTGCGCCACTCCGGCCCCAGCGCCTCGGCATACGCGGCCAGGCCTTCGGACAGGTTGCCGAGGTTGGTCGCCAGCGGGCCGTCGGTGCTGCCCTGGTTGACGTGCGTGTCCCAGCCGCCGACATCGACGAAGCCGAGCCGGTAGCGCTCGCGCATCAGCGTGGCGATGCGCCGGGTCTCGTCGGCGAAGGTGCGCGCGCTGGCGGCGCCGCGGTTGGCCTGCTGCATTTCGTCCTGCAAGGCCTGCGATACCTGCTGGCGCAGCGCCAGGCCCTCGTGCGCGGCGCTGGCCAGCGGCGTGCCCTGGTACATCTGCGCCAGGATCCCGGCCTGGCGCTGGTCGAAGGCCGGGGTGGGATTGCGCTTGAGCGACAGGTTGGGAATGTCGCCGCCGCCCTGGAAGCTCAGCGGCAGCGAATCGGTGAAGGCGATCGCCGGGGTGCCGGTGGCCACCTGCGACAGCCGCGCCAGGAAGCCGGAGCGGTAGTCGCTGCGTTGCCCGGCCGGCTGCCCGGCCTCGATGCTGTCCTGGGTTTCGAAATGGCTGCGCGACAGGTCGTCGGTGCCGGCGAACGGCACGAACGCCAGCTGCTTGTCGTTCCACAGCGGCTGCAAGGTATCGCGCAGCCGCGGGTTCAGCCCCCACTGCGCGTCCAGCGCGATGGCGCTGTTGGGGTTGGCCGGATCCGGCCGCGCGATCGCCAGGGTCGGCCGCGACGCGTAATAGAAATCGCTGGCGTAGGGAATCAGCAGGTTGTTGCTGTCGTAGCCGCCACGCAAGAACACCACCAGCAGGCGTGGCGAGGGCGCCGGCGCAGCGAACAGGCGCCCGGCGAACGGCAAGCTGGCCGCCGCGGCGGCGGAGGCGAACAGGAACTGGCGACGGTGCATGGAGGACCTCCGTGATCGCTGGACGCGGCGGCGATCGCCGCGCCCAGCGCTATGGGCCGGATCAGCGATAGTTGAAGTCGGGCGATGCCAGCAGGAACGCGTTCCACTCCTGCTGCGAGCGCGCCTGCGCCAGCGCCTGGCGGGTGGCGTCGCCGAGCTGCGGCTCGATCGCCTGGTAGTACAGCGGCGTGGTCAGTTGCGGGAAACCGCCGCGCTGCTGGCCGTCGCTGGTGAACAACTGGGTGTTGCCGCCACCGATCGCACGCGCGATCTCGAAGCGCTGCGCCATCTGCCCGGAACTGTTCCAGGCGCTGGACTGCAGCGGCCAGCCGTCGGGAGTGATGCGCCCATAGGTCGGCTCGCCCATCTGGCTCAGCCAGCCCAGCAGCGGCTGCGGATTGACGATGGTCTGCCCGTCGTAGGCCAGGCGCAGCGACGACACCAGGAAGCGGTAGGGATCCTTGAACTTGTGCGGCGCGCCGGCGGCCATTTCCGGCGCGGTGAACATCACCTGCAGCACGGCGGCGATATCGCCATCGCTGCGCTGGAAGGTGCGCGCCATCTTCTCCACCAGCGCCGGCGGCGGATCGTCGGCGACGAAATATTCGGCCAGTTGCCGCGATACGAAATGCGCGCAGGCCGGCTGGCGCACGATCAGTTGCACCGCGCGCTCGACCTCGTCGAAACCGCCGCTGGCGATGCGCTGGCCGAGCAGGGTCTTGTCGCCGGGCTGGTGCCGCGCCGGGTTGAATTCGAACGCGCCGCGGCGCAGGTACTGCCCCTGCTGCGGCGGCGGCAGTTTCGGCGGCGCGTCGCGGTTGGGCGGGGCGATGCCGACGCCGGTCAGAATCAGCGCCAGTTGCTGCACGTCGTGCTGGTTGTAACCGCCGTCCACGCCCAGCGTGTGCAGTTCCATCAGTTCGCGCGCGTAGTTCTCGTTGACCTTGCCCTTGGCGTTCTGCGCGTTGTCCAGATATTCGAGCATGGCCGGGCTCTGCAGCGTCGCCATCACCAGGTCGGAGAACTTGCCCAGCGCGTGCGGGCGGATCGCGTTGTCGGTGTAGTCGGCGACGGTCCAGTGCAGACGGCCCTTGTCGGCGAACACACTGAAGTGGTTGAGCCAGAACCACACCATCTGTTCGCGCAGCTGGTCGCGCGAGTACACCGCGCGCAGCAGCTGCGCCTGCCGCGCCTGCGCCAGCAGCGCGTCGGCGCGCTGCTGCAAGGCCTTCTTCGCCGCGACCTTGGCCTCGCCGTCGGGCATCGCCTTGATGTACTGCTGGCGCGCATCCAGTTGCTTGAGCAATTCCTGCACCGGCGTATGCAGCGCCTCGTAGCCGTCCAACTGCGTGCGTACCGCTGCAGGCAGCGCGGCGTCGCCGCTGGAGGCCTGCAACTGGTCGCGCAGGAAGCGCTTGCGCCCGTCGTGCTGCAGCTGCGACACGCTGGCGCTGTCCAGGCCGGTGGTCATCGATTGCAGCCAGCGCGCGTCGTCGCGCTCCAGCACCTTCTGGCTGCCGGCGATGGCGCCCACGGTGAACAGCACCAGCAGCAGCGACAACAGCAGCCGCTGCGCGTTGCGCAATGCGCGCCGACCATGCACACGCAGACGCGTTGCAGGACGATGCCGGGGCTCGGGCATGCGGCGCTCCTTGGACAGAAAAACCGGGTGTGACGACCCGCGCAGTATCCGCGCCTGCCCGGCGCAGGCGTTAAGCCGATGTCGGAAACCGCCGCAGCGTTTGCGCGGGATTCACCTGCAGCGCGCGGATCGGCCGTTACAGCCCCGGCGGCATGGTCACCAGGAAACGCGCGCCGCCCAGCTCTTCGGAACGGCTGACCTGCAGTTCGCCGCGGTAACCCTTGACCAGATCCTGCACGATCGCCAGGCCGATGCCGTGGCCATGCACGCGTTCGTCGCCGCGCACGCCGCGCTGCAGGATATGCGCCACTTCCTCCGGCGCGATGCCGGGGCCGTCGTCCTCTACCGAGATCACCAGGCCGGCGCGCCGGCTGCCGGCGGCCGGCGCCGGACGCACGCTCAGCAGCACCCGCCGCCGCGCCCACTTGAAGGCGTTCTCGAGCAGGTTGCCGAGCAATTCCTGCAGGTCGCCGGGTTCGCCGTGGAAGCGCGCGCTGGGCTCGATGTCGAACTCGCACAGCACGCCCTTGGCCGCGTACACCTTCTCCAGCCCGCGCACGATCTCCTCGGCATTGGGCTCGATCGGCAGCGGCGCGGAGAACAGCTTGTGGCCGCTGGAAGCGGCGCGGCTGAGCTGGTAGGTCACCAGGTTGTTCATGCGCCGCAGCTGCACGTCCAGTTCCTCGCGCAGTTCCGGGCCCTCGGTGCCGCTGTCGAGCTGGGTGCGCAGCACCGCCAGCGGCGTCTTCAGGCTGTGCGCCAGGTCGGCCAGGGTGTTGCGCTGGCGATCCAGGTTCTCGCGCTCGCTCTCGATGAAGGCGTTGATGCTGTCGGTCAGCGGTTCCAGCTCGCGCGGATGGCGATCGCCCATGCGCACCGCTTCGCCGCGCTGCACCTTGGTCAGTTCGTTGATGACCCGCCGCAGCGGGCGCAGGCTCCACTGCAGGATGAAGGCCTGCAGCAGCAGCAGGATCAGGCCGGCGCCACCGAGGTTGAACCACACCCGGCCGCGAAACACGCGCAGCTGCGCGCCCAGCGCGCGGGTGTCTTCCATGATGTAGATGGTGACCGGCGTTTCCTTATCGCGGCGCACGTAGGCCAGGCCTATGCCGTAACGGTAGACCTCACCCTGGCTGCCGTCGATCTGGGTCATCGGCCAGGGGCCGTCGAAGGTTTCCTGGCGCGGCTCGAGCATGCCGCCCCTGGGCGGCAGCGGACCCTCGCTGGACATCGAGATCCAGCGTTCGTTGGGCATCACGATCTGTGCGTACAGGCCGCTGCCCGGCCGGTCGAAATGCGGGTCCGGCGGCGGCTTGTCGTTGTTGATGTACAGCGAGCCGTCGCGCGCCACGTCGACGTTGTTGGCGTAGGCGGTGGCGTAGCTCTTCAGGCGCTCGCGCAGGTTGCTCAGCGCGGTGTCGGCGAAGGCCTGGTCCAGCGCATAGCCGGCCGCGGCCAGGAACGCCACCAGGCTCAGGCTCGCGGCCAGCAACTGACGCGCCTGCAACGAACGCGGGCGCCAGCGCTTGTACCACTTGGGCCGTGCCGCCACGCCGTCGCGTCCTTCGGTTGCTCGTCGCAGGCGCGTGGGATCAGCCTTCGGTACGCGGGATCGCGAAGCGATAGCCGCGACCGCGCACGGTCTCGATCGGCTTCAGCTCGCCGTCCGGATCCAGCTTCTTGCGCAGGCGGCCGATGAACACTTCCAGCACGTTGGAGTCGCGATCGAAGTCCTGCTGGTAGATGTGCTCGGTGAGGTCGGCCTTGGAGACCAGTTCGCCGGCATGCATCATCAGGTACTCGAGCACCTTGTATTCGTAGCTGGTCAGATCGACGTTGCTGCCGCTGACGCTGACCGTCTGCGCCGCCAGATCCAGCGCCACCGGCCCGCATTCCAGGGTCGGCTTGCTCCAGCCCGCGGCGCGGCGCAGCAGCGCGTTGACCCGCGCCAGCAGTTCCTCGACGTGGAACGGCTTGACCAGATAGTCGTCGGCGCCCTGCTTCAGGCCCTCGACCTTGTCCTGCCAGCTGGAACGCGCGGTGAGGATCAGCACCGGGAACTTCTTGCCTTCGTCACGCAGCGCCTTGATCAGCTCCATGCCCGACATCTTCGGCAAGCCGAGATCGATGATGCCCACGTCGAACGGCACTTCGCGGCCCATGTACAGGCCTTCCTCGCCGTCCTGCGCCGCATCCACCGCAAAGCCTTCGCGCTTCAGGCGAGCAGCCAGGGTCTCTCGCAGCGGAGCTTCGTCTTCGACCAGAAGGATACGCATGAACTCTCCCTAGTACTTACAGATGGCCGGCGGCCGGGGCAGTGTGTATGACAAGCTGAACCAGAATATCCAGGCTCAGGGGTTATCGCCGCGTGGTGGTTCCTGCGCATCGCTGGGGCGCGGCACGCGCGGCGGCGTGGCGCGGCCAGGCTGCGGATCGTCCATGTAGCGCACGCGCCCGCGGCCATCCATGTACTTCACGCGATTGATGTCGCGCCCGTCGAACGGCACACGCTCGGCGCCGAGGATCTGTCCACCGGTGGATCGCTGCACCCGGCGCACCGCATCGGACAGCGAGCTGCCGTTGTAGTCGCGCGCCCGGGGCGCCTCGCGAGCCGGCACCATCGGCGGCACGCCCGGCGGACCGGGCTGCTGCGCCCAGCCATGGCCGGTCGCCGTGAGCGCGAGTGCGATCACGGCAACGGTGCGGCAGCGGCGGAGAGTGGGCGAAGTCACGAGATGGCATCCTAACGGACTGATCGGAAACGTTCAAAAGTTGTGAAACCGGAGGCCGGGCAGCGGCGCCACGATTTCGCAAAATCGAGCCAAATTCTTGATTTTTCGGGGTGAATCCGATCTGAACTTTTCCTGCCGCCGCCGCCTTTGTTCAGTGAAATGAACTCCTGCGGCCGCCCCGGCAGGCGCTTGCCGACACCCCCTCAGCCCCGCCTCGGCAAGGGTCTGCCGCTCCCGCTGCGACGGGACCGGCTGCCGAAGGAAGCTGAACAAAGTAACTGAACGGACCTCCGAAAGGGAGGTGCAGCGTCTGTCGGGACAGCTTGCGTTGGGGACCGGAGCGCGGACGACTGCCATCCCGCCCGGGCGGTGTTACGCCGCGACCTGCGGTGCCCCCGCCGTCACAAGCAAGGCCTGTTCCACCAGCGCCCAGTCCGCGCCCGGCCGGTGAGCGCCCTCGCTGAGCACCTGGCGGAACGCGCGGCCGCCCGGCTGGCCGTGGAACAGGCCGAGCAGGTGGCGGGTGATGTGCTTGAGCGCCACGCCATCGGCCAGGCGCGCCTCGACATACGGCTGCAGCGCACGCAACAGGTCGGCGCGCGGCCGCGGCGTGGTGCCGGTCAGCGCCGCATCCAGCCGGTGCAGCACGTAGGGATCGTGATAGGCGGCGCGGCCCAGCATCACCCCATCGACCGCCTGCAGCTGCGCCCGCGCGGTATCCACGTCCGCCAGCCCGCCGTTGAGCACGACCTGCAGCTGCGGGCGCTCGCGCTTGAGCCGATGGGCCCAGTCGTAGCGCAGCGGCGGCACCTCGCGGTTCTCCTTCGGCGACAGGCCCTGCAGCCACGCGTTGCGCGCATGCACCACGAACAGCCCGCAACCGGCGGCGGCGACCTGGTCGACGAACGCGAGGAACACCGTGTAGTCGTCGTCCTGGTCCACGCCCAGCCGGCACTTCACCGTGACCGGGATGTCCACCGCCTGCGCCATCGCCGCCACGCAGTCGGCGACCAGCGCCGGCTCGCGCATCAGGCAGGCACCGAAGCGCCCGGCCTGGACCCGGTCGGACGGGCAGCCGCAATTGAGATTGATCTCGTCGTAACCCCACTCCTGGCCGATTCGCGCCGCCTGCGCCAACAGCGCCGGCTCGCTGCCGCCGAGCTGCAGCGCCAGCGGATGCTCGGACGCATCGAAATCCAGCAGCCGCGCACGATCGCCGAGCACCACCGCATTGGCGTGCACCATCTCGGTGTACAGCCGCGCCGACGGCGCCAGCAGCCGGTGGAACACGCGGCAGTGGCGGTCGGTCCAGTCCATCATCGGCGCGACGGACAGGCGCAGGGAGGCGGCGTAGCGCGCGGGCAGGTCGGAGGGCGGGAGCGGAAGCGTCATCGGGCGCGGCGGTGCTGCGCTCTCGCCGGCTGGCGGAAGCGTCAGATCATTGGCTTTGGGATCAATAGCTTACACGTTCGCCATGAACGTTGCCGGTGCACGTAGGCGAATTCACTTGGCGCTTGACCGCCCGCCGCATCCGGCCTATCGTGCGCTCGCCGAAGGTATCCATCGCTTCATTCGGATGAAGGGATGGATTTAAACGGGAATCCGGTGACGGCCGGCGCCGCAAGCGCCTGCCCATTCCGGAGCTGCCCCGCAGCGGTGAATGGAAACGACCTCCGTCAATGGCACTGGGCCGGCGCATGCCGGCCTGGGAAGCGGCGGACAGTAGGCGCGCAGCCAGCACGGTGCGCTCGTCCATCAGCCCGAATACCGGCCCCGGCCGGAGGACCTGTGCGTCCTCCGATTCGACCTGGCGTCTCCGCGGGGAGGCGGCCGGAAGCCGTGCCGTGGCCATGCGCCGCGCCGCGTTCTTCCGCCTGCCCGCGTGGCGCCGGTTCGCCCGCGGGGGCGAAGGTCGCTGGCGTGGCGGGCGTCCCGTGCGAACGGGCGGACGGCGCGCGGTTCCTTCGTTCCTCAATGCCTATGAACGCAATGAGGAAACGCAAATGACGATCGTGACCAACCTGGGCTTCCCGCGCATCGGTGCGCGGCGCGAGCTCAAGCGCGCGCTGGAAAGCTACTGGCGCCGCGAAACGGATGAGGCCGGCCTGCAGGACACGGCGCGGCAGCTGCGCCAGCGACACTGGCGGCTGCAGGTGGAGGCCGGGGTGGATCTGCCGCCCAGCAACGACTTCAGCCTGTACGACGCGATGCTCGACACCGCGTTCCTGTTCGATGCGATCCCGCAACGCTATCGCGCGCTGGCCGATGCCGATCCGCTGGCCGGCTATTTCGCGATGGCGCGCGGTACGCAGGAGGACGGCCTGGACCTGCACGCGCTGGAAATGACCAAGTGGTTCGACACCAACTACCACTACCTGGTGCCGGAGCTGGCGCGGCGCCAGCATTTCCGTCTGCGCGGCAATAAGCCGCTGGCCGAGTTCCTGGAAGCCAAGGCGCTGGGCATCACCACCCGCCCCGTGTTGATCGGCCCGGTGACCTTCCTGCTGCTGTCCAAGACCGTGGACGGCAGCGACCGCTGGGCATTGCTGGACAGCCTGCTGCCGGTCTACGCCGAACTGCTGCAACAGCTGGACGCGGCCGGCGCCAACTGGGTGCAACTCGACGAGCCGGCATTGGTGCTGGACCTGGACGAGGCCGCGCGCGACGCCTATCGCCGCGCCTATGCGTTCCTGGCGCAGGCGCCGCGGCCGAAGTTGCTGCTGACCACGTATTTCGGCGAACTGGGCGACAACCTGGAACTGGCCGCGGCGCTGCCGGTGGACGGCCTGCATGTGGACCTGGTGCGCGGCGTGGCGCAGTTGGACGCCGTGCTGCAGGCGTTGCCGGCCGGACGCGTGCTGTCGGCGGGGCTGGTCAATGGCCGCAACGTGTGGCGCACACCGCTGGACAATGCGCTAATCCTGGCGCGCTACGCCGCCGGCCATGTCGGCCTGGACCGCCTGTGGCTGGCGCCGTCGTGTTCGCTGCTGCATGTGCCGGTGGATCTGCAACAGGAAAAGGCGCTGGACCGCGACCTGCACGCATGGCTGGCGTTCGCCAGGCAAAAGCTGCAGGAGCTGCGCACGCTGGCCGATGCGCTGCAGGAACGGCCGCAGGCGCAGGCCGAACTGGACGCGGCGCGCGAGGCGCTGGCCACGCGGCGTTCCTCCGCACGCGTGCATCGTCCTGAAGTGGCGCGCCGGGTGGCGGCGCTGAGCGAGGATGCCGGGCGCCGGCAATCGCCGTATCCGCAGCGGCGCGAAGCGCAGCAGGCGGCGCTGCGGCTGCCGGCCTATCCGACCACCACGATCGGCTCGTTCCCGCAGACCGCGCAGGTGCGGCAGGCGCGTGCGCAGCACAAGGCCGGCAAGCTCGGCGATGCCGAGTACGACGCGTTCCTGGCCGCCGAAACCGAACGCTGCGTGCGCGTGCAGGAACAGATCGGGCTGGACGTGCTGGTGCACGGCGAGTTCGAGCGCAACGACATGGTCGAGTACTTCGGCGAGCAACTCGACGGTTTCGCCTTCACCAAGCATGGCTGGGTGCAGAGCTACGGCTCGCGCTGCGTGAAGCCGCCGATCATCTACGGCGACGTGCAGCGGCCGGCGCCGATGACGCTGCGCTGGACCCAGTATGCGCAGTCGCTGACCGACAAGCCGATGAAGGGCATGCTGACCGGGCCGGTGACGGTGCTGCAGTGGTCGTTCGTGCGCGACGACCAGGAACGCGCGCAGACCTGCCGGCAGATCGCGCTGGCGCTGCGCGACGAGGTGCGCGACCTGGAGGCGGCCGGCATCGGCGTGATCCAGATCGACGAGCCGGCGATCCGCGAGGGCCTGCCGCTGCGCCGCGCCGAGTGGAAGGCATACCTGGACTGGGCGGTGCAATGCTTCCGCATCGCCGCGGCCGGCGTGCGCGACGCCACCCAGATCCACACGCACATGTGCTATTCGGAGTTCAACGACATCATCGAGGCGGTGGCGGCGATGGATGCGGACGTGATCTCGATCGAGACGTCGCGCTCGCGGATGGAACTGCTCGATGCGTTCGTGCGCTTCCGCTATCCGAACGGGATCGGCCCGGGCGTGTACGACATCCACTCGCCGCGCGTGCCCAGCACGCAGGAGATGGTGGCGCTGCTGGACAAGGCACGGGCGGTGCTGGATCCGCAGCAGCTGTGGGTCAATCCGGATTGCGGGTTGAAGACGCGCGGCTGGCCGGAAACGCGCACCGCGCTGGAGGCGATGGTGGCCGCGGCGCGGCAGCTGCGCGCGCAGCAGGCGCAAGCGGCGTAAGCCAGCGGCTTGCGCGCACGATGCCCGGCGCGATCACGCCGGGCATCGTCGTTGCGAGGCGGATCTGCGGGCCTGCCAGCAGCACCCGCATCAGGTGCCATGTCTGCCAGCGATCACTGGCGTCGCACACGTTGGCCAGTACGCATCTGCTGTCGGCGATGAACCGCCAGCGCTACCGGCGCAGGTAGCGCAACCGGAGGCGGCGCCTTACTGCGACGCCGGCACAGGCGCCACGGGACTCGCCGGAAACGCCACGCTCAGTTCCTGCTCATGGCGATCGCGCCACAGCTTCACCGGCACAGGAACATCCGCAGCTACTCCCGCGATCAACCGCGGCACGTCATCGAAGCCGACAACCGACTGGCCGGCGATCTCCAGCAGCACGTCCATCGGCTTGATGCCGGCGCGGGCGGCGATGCCGCCATCGAACACTTCCACCACCCACGCCCCGCGCGGCGACGGCAGTCCCGCTGCCAGAACAAGTTCCGCAGTAACCGGCACGATGCGCACGCCCAGCAGCCTGGGTGCCGCAGGCGCTGCGGCGGAAGTCGCGGACACTGCCGGCGTGGCCGCAAGCGCGCCCGGCGCCGCCTCGCCCGGCCGCCACGGCACCTCGGCGAACTTGGTGTTGAAGCCGCCCATCAGCTTGCGATAGTCGCGACTGGCCTTGTCCGCTTCGCCCTGGGTGTCGTACGCCGCGCACGTCGTGCCGTCTTCCGGCTGCCCATGCGCGCGCACGACCTGCTTGAATGCCTCGGCATAGGCCTGGCTCTGGGCGTAGACCGCTACCGGATCGGCGTTCACCGGCATGGCGAAGACCTGACTGGCGACGGTGCGCGCGCGGTCGCTGCGATCGGGAATGTCGACCTGGGTCGCGTAGCAGTAGAAATAGCGCGTGCTCTGCGCCGGTACCTCGGCGACGGCGTCCGCGGCCGACGGGGTCCAGTCCACGTCGCGCCAGCTGCCCGCCTTCATCAGGAACAGGCGTTTGCTCCATATCGCGCGTTGCTGTTCGCGGAACGCCTGTACTTCGTCGCGCCCGGCGGCGAGCAAGCACTCCTTGTTGCCGGCACCGCCCAGAGTGCCCACGTGGCGCAGGAACGCACTGGCCAGTGCGTTGCTGCGCTGCATCTGGCCGCTGACGTCGACAGGATAGGAAAGCGCGAACACCGGCGAGGCCCAGACCTTGGCCGGCACGCTGCCGGTATCGGTCACGCTGCAAAAGGCGAATCCGGGCTGGCTCGGCACGGGCGATTGCGCGCGCACCGTGGCCGGGGTCAGCAAGGCGAAGAAGACAGCGACGTACACCGCATTGCGCAGCATCTGGAACCCCCTAGGCACTCGGTACTGCATCGGCGCCGCGCGCCGCCCCGCTGTGCACACTATCCCATCTTCACGATGGCCGCAGCATGCAGCGGCCCTCGGTGCTGCGGCGCATGGTGGAACTGTCATCGTGGCGGGGTATAACGCAGTCACGTCGCGGCGAGGGGGCGCTGCATCCGCTGCGCAGGCGTGCGATCGCGATCGCCGTACTGCCTGGCTTCGCACTGTTCAAGGAGAGAGCCGCCATGCCGACGTTACCGTCGTTGTCCCTGCTGTCCACGCTGCTGCTGTCGCCATTGCTCGCGCATGCGGCCGACCTGGTTCCCAAGCAACTGGCCGGCCCGCCCGAGGAATTCGCGCAGATGCGCGCGCCGGCACCGGCCGAGGCCGCGATCCTGTCCAAGAGCGCATTGCTGCCGGTGGAATTCTCTTCCGCACGCAGCGGCGAGGCGGCGCAATGGCAGGCGACGCTGCCGGTGGAAAACGGCAAGCTGCGCTTCGTGCTGCTGTCCGGCACGCACGACTGGCAACCGCAGTTGCATGCGCCCGGCGTAGCGAACGCGCGTGCCGGTGCCGCCGCCATCGTGCCGAACGCCGTCGCCACCCGCCTGGGCAGCGGCGATGCTGCGCTGCCGGCGCGCGAGTACCGTGTGGACAGCGCCGCCAACGGCAATTGGACGCTGACCCTGCGCGCCGACGGCAGCGCCGCGCAACGCGGCTACCTGTTGATGGAAGGCGATGCGCGCACCCAGCTGGCGTCCTATCCCAGCGATCGCCGGCAGCTGCACAGCGGCCAGCGCATCGGCCTGACCGCGCTGCTCGGCGGCAGCGACAACCACGGCGCCACGACGCTGGCCGCCAACGCCGGACGCATCCGCGATGCGCAATTGCGCGTCACCGCGCCCGACGGCATGGTGACGCAGTGGCCGATGGCCGACGACGGCCGCCATGGCGATGGCGCCGCCGGCGACGGCGTGTATGCCGGCGATTTTCTGGCCAAAGCGCCAGGCAGTTATCTCGCGCAGGTGGTGGTGCACGGCGAGGACGCGACCGGCCAGGCCTTCGTGCGCACCTCCGAACACGTGCTGCCGGTGCTCGACACCAGCCTGCGCATCGCCGCCGACGCGGTGAGCGCCAGCGCGCAGGACGGCACCCGCCTGGCGTTGCCGATCCCGGTCAGCGCCAGCGGCCAGGCGCCGGCGCACTACCGCGTGCTCGGCGAACTGTGGGGCACCGGCCGCGACGGCAGCGCGGTGCCGGTGGCCTGGCTCGGCGGCATGCTGGCACCGCAGAACGGGCGCCTGCCGCTGAGCGTGGACGAACGCTGGATCGTGCGCGCCGGCGCGCGTGCGCCATTCACGCTGCGCAACCTGCGCATCGAGGACCCGGACCATTTTGTGCCGCTGGCCACGCGCGACACGCTGGCGCTGACCCTGCCGGCCCTGCGCCGCAGCAGCGTGGCGCGCGGCGGCGCAATCGACGCCAGCATGCGCATGGGCGAGCGCCCGGCGACGCTGCAGCGCGCGGCGAGCGACGCGCAAGCGCAGGCCACCGGCAAGCGCCTGGTGCTGGTGCATGGCTATTGCTCCGGCGGGGTCTGGCCCGCGGCGCAGTTCAGCAACGCGTCGACCTTCCTGGACGCCAACCAGAACCGCAGCAACGACCAGTTCGCGCAACTGCTGGGGCAGTTCGGCAGCCAATGGAATTCGTTCGGCACGGTCGCGCACAGCCAGGGCGGCATGGCCGCGCTGCACCTGTATACCTACTACTGGAGCGGGCTCGACAATGCCAGCGGCGGGCGCGTCATGCAGTCGGTGGGCACGCCGTACCAGGGCACCAACCTGTCCGGCATCCTGGCCACGGTGGGCTCGTGGTTCGGCGTGGGCTGCGGCAGCAACAGCGACCTGACCTACGACGGCGCCAAGGCGTGGCTGGCCGGCATCCCGACCTCGGCGCGGGCGCTGGTCAACTACTACACCACCTCCTTCGCCAAGACCAACTGGTACACCAACGACTACTGCAATGCGGCCTCGGACCTGGTGCTGGACGACCCGGAGGACGGCGTGGTCGAGCAGGTCAATGCGCAGCTGCCGGGCGGGGTCAACCGCGGCCACACCACCGGCCAATGCCACACCACCGGCATGCGCGATCCGGCGCAGTACCTGGATGCCAATCGCAACGCGACGATGAACGCCAACGCGGCGCGTTGAGGGGCCGGGATTGGAGATTGGGGATTAGGGATTGGTAAAAGCGCTGCACGAGTTGGTGCAGCGCCGCCGATGCTGTTTTTGTAGGAGCGGCTTCAGCCGCGACAGGCGTTACCGATAGCGTCTGTCGCGGCTGAAGCCGCTCCTACAGGTGTGCAGAAATGCGCTACGGCGTCGCTTCGGCCACCGGTTCGCTGCTCTGCGCGTCCGCGCCGCCGCCGAGCACCTTGTACAGGGTCACGCGGTTGCTGGCTTCGGTCAGGCGCAGGGTGATCAGGTCCTGCTGCGCGGAGTACAGCGAGCGCTGCGAATCCAGCGCGTCCAGGTAGCTGTCCACGCCGTTGCGATAGCGCGCATCGGCCAGGGTGTAGCTGCGCTGGGTGGCCGCAACCAGGGCGCGCTGCGCGTCCATGCGGTCGTCCAGCTGCGCGCGCGTGGCCAGCGCATCGGCCACTTCGCTGAAGGCGGTCTGGATGGCCTGCTCGTACTCGGCGACATTGACGTCGCGGGTGATCCTGGCCTGGTCGAGTTCGGCCTTGAGCGCGCCGGCATGGAAGATCGGCACGCTGATGCTCGGCACGAACGACCAGGTGCGATTGCCGGCATCGAACAGGCTGGACAGCGCGGTGCTGCTGCGCCCGGTGGAAGCAGTCAACGAGATGGTCGGGAAGAACGCCGCGCGCGCCGCGCCGATGTCGGCGTTGGCCGATTTCAGCGTGTGCTCGGCGTACAGCACGTCCGGGCGCTGCAGCAGCACGCGCGACGGCAGCGGCGACGGCAGCGGCGCCAGCGCCACGCCGCTTTCCAGTGCGCTCGCCTGCGGCAATGCGTCCGCCGCGACCGGCGCGCCGACCACCAGGTCCAGCGCGTTGCGCGAGGTGGCCAGCTGCGTGGTGTAGCTGGCGACGTCGGCGCGCGCGCTCTCCACGCTGGTCTGCACCTGCGCCAGGTCCAGCCCGGAGACGGTGCCTTGCTGGTGCTGCGCCTCGGTGAGCTTCAGCGTCTGCTGCTGGCTGGCCAGGGTCTGCTGCGCCAGCGCCAGGCGCTGCTGGTCGGCGGCCACGGTCAGCCAGTCGGCGGCGACCTCGGCGACCAGGCTCATGCGCGTGCTGCGCTGGGTCTGCGCGGTGGCCAGGTAGGTCTCCAACGCTTCGTCCTTGAGGCTGCGGATGCGCCCGAACAGATCCAGTTCCCAGCTGCTGACGCCCACGTCGGCCGCATACGTGCGCGCCACTTCGGAGCGTCCGCTGCTGCTGGTCGAGGCGCTGCTGCGCGAGGCGCTCTGGCTGCCGCTCAGGTCCACCGACGGGAACAGGTCGGCGCGCTGGATGCGGTACTGCGCCCGCGCCTTGTCGATATTGAGCACGGCCACGCGCAGGTCGCGGTTGTTGTCCAGCGCCTGCGCGATCACCTGCTGCAGGCGCGGATCCAGGAACACCTGGCGCCAGTTCAGCGTGGCCACGTCGGCGACATCGCCAGCGGTGCCGCTGCCGCTGTCGGCGAAAGTGGCCGGCACCGGCGCGTCGGGACGGGCGTAGCTCGGCGCCATGCTGGCGCAGCCGGCAAGAACACCGGTGCAGGCCAGGACCAGCGCGGTGCGGGTCAGGGAGATACGGATCACGGCGTTGCCTCCTCGCTGCGCAGCGGTTCCGCTTCGGCACGCTTGCCGGGGAACAGACTGCGCACGATCACGTAGAACAGCGGCACGAAGAAGATGCCGAGCATGGTCGAGACCAGCGTGCCGCCGAGCACGCCGGTGCCCAGCGAATGGCGGCCGCCGGAGCCGGCGCCGCTGCTGACCACCATCGGCAGCACGCCGAGCAGGAACGCCAGCGAGGTCATCAGGATCGGGCGCAGGCGCAGGCGCGCCGCGTGCAGGGTGGCTTCGATCAGCGGCTGGCCCTTCTCTTCCAGTTCCTTGGCGAACTCCACGATCAGGATGCCGTTCTTGGCCGCCAGGCCCATCGTCGCCAGCAGGCCGACCTGGAAGTAGATGTCGTTGGACAGCCCGCGCAGCCACGTCGCCAGCAGCGCGCCGACGATGCCCACCGGCACCGCCAGCATCACCGAGATCGGGATCGACCAGCTCTCGTACAGCGCGGCCAGGCACAGGAATACGAACACCAGCGACACCGCGTACAGCATCCAGGTCTGCGCGCCGGCGGCCTGTTCCTGGTAGGACATGCCCGACCAGGCGTAGCTCACGTCCTTGCCGACCTTGCCCACCAGCGCGGCGATGCCGTTCATCGCCTCGCCGGAACTGACGCCAGTGGCGGCGCTGCCGGTGATCTCCATCGACTCCACGCCGTTGAAGCGGCTCAGCACCTGCGGCGCATACGCCCACGCGCTGCTGGAGAAGGCCGAGAACGGCACCATCTCCGAGCTGCTGTTGCGCACGTACCAGCGGCCGATGTCGGCGGGCAGCATGCGCGCGGACGGCTCGCCCTGCACATAGACGCGCTTGACCCGGTTGTTGTTGAGAAAATCGTTGACGTAGCTACCGCCCATCACCGTGGCCAGCGTGGTATTGATGTCCGACGCATCCAGGCCGAGCGCGCCGGCCTTGGCGTCGTCGATCTGCACCCGGTAGGTCGGCGCGTCTTCCAGACCATTGAAGCGCACCGCGGTCATGTTCTTGTCGGCGTTGGCCAGCTGCAGCAGCTGCTGGCGCGCGGTGACCAGTGCGTCATGGCCCTTGCCGGCCACGTCCTGCAACTCAAGGGTGAAACCGGAGCTGGTGCCCAGGCCGTTGATCGCCGGCGGCGACAGCGCGAACACCTGCGCGTCCGGCAGCGAGCCCATCATCGCGCCGGTGACGCGGTTGGCGATCTCCTGCGCGGAAGCATCGCGCTCGGCCCAGTCCTTGAGCTTGATGAAGCCCATGCCCGAGTTCTGGCTGCTGCCGGCCAGGCTGAAGCCGGAGATGGTCATCATCCCTGCCACTTCCGGCTGCTTGAGGATGAACTGGGAAGCCTGGTCGATCGACTGCTGCGTGCGCTCCTGGGTGGCGCCGGCCGGCGTGGTGAACATCACCATCAGCATGCCCTGGTCCTCGTCCGGCAGGAACGAACTGGGCAGGCGCCAGAACAACAGCGCCATCACCGCCAGCAGCACCACATAGACCAGCCCGCCGAGCTTGCGGTGGCCGATCAGCTTGCCCACGCCGCGGCCGTAGCCATCGGCGCCGCGGTCGAAGCGCGCGTTGAACCAGCCGAAAAAGCGCCCGAGCAGGCCCTTGCGCGAGACGTGGCCGCCCTGTTCGATCGGCCTGAGCAGGCTGGCGCACAGCGCCGGACTCAGGGTCAGCGCCACCAGCAGCGACAGCAGCATCGCCGCGGCGATGGTCACCGAGAACTGGCGGTAGATCTCGCCGGTGGCGCCGCCGAAGAACGCCATCGGCAGGAACACTGCGGTCAGCACCAGGGCGATGCCGACCAGCGCGCCGGAGATCTGCCCCATCGAGGTATAGGTCGCCTGCCGCGGCGACATGCCCTGCTCGCTCATCAGGCGCTCGACGTTCTCCACCACCACGATGGCGTCATCGACCAGCAGGCCGATCGCCAGCACCATCGCGAACATGGTCAGCGTGTTGATCGAATAGCCGAGCAACGCGAGCACGCCGAAGGTGCCCAGCAGCACCACCGGCACCGCGATCACCGGCACCAGCGTGGCGCGCCAGTTCTGCAGGAACAGATACATCACCAGCACCACCAGCACGATCGCCTCGAGCAGGGTCTTGACCACTTCCTCGATGGAAATGCGCACGAACGGCGTGGTGTCGTAGGCGACTTCGTACTTGAGCCCGGTCGGAAAATACGGCTTGAGCTGTTCGAGCTTGGCTTCCACCGCCTTGGCCGCATCCAGCGCGTTGGCGCCGGTCGCCAGCTGCAGACCCATGCCGGACGCGGGCTTGCCGTTGTACTTGGAGCTGGTCGTATACGATTTGGAGCCCAACTCGACCCGGGCCACGTCGCGCAGGTACACGGTGGCGCCGCCGGTCTGCGACTTCAGCACGATCGCCTCGAACTGCGCCGGCGTCTTGAGCTTGCTGCGCGAGGTGACCGTGGCGTTGAGCTGCTGGCCCTGCACCGACGGCAGCGCGCCTAGCGCGCCGGAGGAGACGTCGGCGTTCTGCGCCGAGATCGCGTTGCTCACGTCCGACGGCATCAGCGCATAGGTGCGCAGCTTTTCCGGGTCCAGCCACACCCGCATCGAATATTCGGAGCCGAACACATTGACCCCGCCGATGCCATTGAGCCTGCTGATCGGGTCCTGCAGCGTGGACACCATGTAATCGCCGATGTCGGTGCTGTCCATGCTGCCGTCTTCGGAGGTGAAGGCCAGCACCATGAACATGCTGCTGCCCATGGATTTGGTGACGGTCACGCCATTGCTCTGCACCGCCTCCGGCAGCATCGACTCGCCTTGCGAGACCTTGTTCTGCACCTGCACCTGGGCGGTGTCCGGGTCGGTGCCGGAGTCGAAGGTCAGGGTGATCGAGGCGGTACCGGCGGAGCTGCTGCTGGAGGACATGTACAGCAGGTTGTCCAGGCCGGTCATCTGCTGCTCGAGGATCTGCGTCACCGAGTTCTGCACGGTCTCCGCCGAGGCGCCGGTATAGGTGGCGCTGACGTTGATCGAAGGCGGAGCGATGTCCGGATACTGCTCCAGCGGCAGCGACAGGATCGAGATCGCACCGGCCAGGGTGATGACGATCGCGATAACCCAGGCGAAGATGGGACGGTCGATGAAGAAACGGGCCATGGCGATTCCTCAGTCGGCCTTCGTTGCCGCAGCAGCGCCTTGCGCGGCAGCGGGCGACGTGGCGGTCGAGCTCACTTCCACCGCCTTGACCTGGTCGCCGACCGCGACCTTCTGCGAGCCCTGCACGATGACCTTGTCGCCGATCTTCAGCCCGTCGCGCACCACCCATTTGTCGCCGATCGCATCGCCGGTGCTCAGCACCCGCTGCACGACCTTGTTGTCGCTGCCGACCACCAGCGCCACCGCCTCGCCCTTGCTGTTGCGGCTGATCGCCTGCTGCGCCACCAGGATGGCCTGCTCGTCCACCGCCATCGACAGCTGCGCCTTGACGTACATGCCCGGCAGCAGCAGATGATCGGGATTGGGCATCACCGCGCGCAGCTTGACCGTGCCGGTGGCGGTATCCACCGCGGCATCCACCACTTCCAGCGTGCCGCTGCGCGCGTAGGTGCTGCCGTCCTCCAGCTGCAACTTGACTTCGGCCTTGCCGTCCACCGCCTTGAGCTGGCCGGCGTCGAGCTGGCGGCGCAACTGCAGCAGCTGCGCGCTGGACTGGGTCACGTCCACGTACATCGGATCGAGCTGGTTGATGGTGGCCAGCGCATCGCTCTGGCCGGCACTGACCAACGCGCCGGGCGTGTAGCTGGAGGTGCCGATGCGGCCATCGATCGGCGCGGTGATGCGGGTGTAGTCGAGATTGATCCGTGCGGTCTGCAGCGAGGCCTTGGCCGCGACCACCGCCGCCTCGTCCGAACGCAGGGTGGCCACGGCGTCGTCGCCGTCCTGCTTGCTGACCGCGTCCAGCGCGACCAGGGCCTGATAGCGCTGCGCCTTCGGCCTGGCCGACAGCACCGCCGCCTCGGCCTGGGCCAGGTCGCCCTTGGCGGTCTCGTACGCCGCCTGGTAGCTGGCCGGATCGATCTCGTACAGCACCTGTCCGGCCTTGACGTCCTGGCCCTCGGTGAACAGGCGCTTGCGCAGGATGCCGCCGACCTGCGGGCGCACCTCCGAACTCATGTAGGCCACGGTGCGGCCGGACAGGGTCTGGTCCACGGTCAGGCGCTGCGCCTTGACCGTCTGCACGCCGACCTGCGCCTGCGGCATTTGCTGTTGTTGCTTGGAGGAACACGCGGTCATGACCGTGGCGACAGCGGCGAGCAGCAACCAGCGCGAGGACGAAACGGGGAAGCGACGGGCGACGACGGGCAGCATGCGGCGAACTCACGGTTTATCCGAATGTGGCCACGCTACGGCGCGAATGTGCAGCAAATTTGGAGATTGCCGGCAGCGGCGCGGTTTCGCTTGCTTTCCCCAGCCGCGACGCGGCTAATACGCAGCATCGCCGTTGCCGCGTCCCGCATTGCCTCTCCGATGAAACTGGGTCTCACCGCCAAGCTGTTCCTGGCCATCCTCGCCGCGTGCGTGGCGGTGCTGCTGATCAACGGCCTGGCCGTGCAGGCCTTCGTCAAACGCCAGTTCCTGAACTACCTCAACCAGCAGGGCGTGGAGCGCATGCTGGAGACCTTGCCGCGGGTCAGGGCCGAGTACGCCCGGCACGGCAACTGGGACTTCGTGCGCGACAACCCCGATGTCTGGTTCGTGCTGATGCGCCCGGAGCATGGCCGCGGTGCGCCGCCCATGGCACCGCCGATTTCCGACCAGACCGGCGCGGTGTTTCGCTTCGCGCTGCTCGACCAGGACTACAAGCCGGTGATCGGCAATCCGGATGTCGGTCGCGACGACATCCTGCGCCCGGTGGTGGTCGGCGGCCGCACCGTCGGCTGGATGGCGATGCTGCCGTTCCAGAAGGCGCTGGCGGCGGCGGACGCGCGTTTCTACGCTGCCCAGCAACACGCATGGTGGATGATCGGCAGCGCCTCGCTGGTAGTCGCCGCGCTGCTCGGCTGGCTGCTGTCGCGCGCCTTGCTGCGGCGCATGCGCGGCCTCGCCGGCGCCACCCATCGCCTGGCCGCCGGCGACTACGCCACCCGCATCGACGCCAGCGCGCGCGACGAACTCGGCCAGCTGGCGCGCGACTTCAACCTGCTGGCGCAGGCGCTGGAGCACAACGAGCGCGCGCGGCGCGAATTCATGGCCGATATCTCGCACGAGCTGCGCACGCCGCTGGCGGTGCTGCGTGCGGAACTGGAGGCGCTGCAGGACGGCATCCGGCCGATGACCCCGGACTCGCTGGGCTCGCTGCACCAGCAGGTCGGCCAGCTCGGCAAGCTGATCGAAGACCTGTACGACGTGTCGCTGACCGACGTCGGCGCGCTCGCCTACCGACGTGCGCCGGTCGATCTGGCGCTGATCCTGGCCACGGTGCTGGCCGGCATGCAGGCACGCTTCGCCGCCGCGCAGCTGCAGCTGCAGGTGCAGATCGATCCCGGCCCGCTGCAGGTGGACGGCGACGAGCGCCGCCTGCAGCAACTGCTCGGCAACCTGCTGGAAAACACGCTGCGCTACACCGATGCCGGCGGCACGGTGCAGGTGCGCTGCGTACGCCGCGACGCGGTGCTGGAACTGGTGGTCGAGGACAGCGCGCCGGGCGTGGACGCGGACAAGCGCGAGCGCCTGTTCGAACGCTTCTACCGCACCGAGGCCTCGCGCAACCGCGCCAGCGGCGGCAGCGGCCTGGGCCTGGCGATCTGCCGCAACATCGCCGAGGCGCATGGCGGCTCGATCAACGCCGAGGCCTCGACGCTCGGCGGGCTGCGCGTGGTGCTGCGCTTGCCGGCGCTGGCGGCATGAACGGCCTGGACCCGATCGGCCACGTGCTGATCGTCGAAGACGAACCGCGGCTGGCCGCGGTGCTGCGCGAATACCTGCATGCGGCCGGCTATTCGCACGACTGGATCGCCGATGGCGCGCAGGCGCTGGGTGCCTTCCGCGCACAGAAGCCGGACCTGGTGCTGCTGGACCTGATGCTGCCCAACCGCGACGGCCTGGAAATCTGCCGCGACCTGCGCAAGGAAAGCGCGGTGCCGGTGATCATGGTCACCGCGCGCGTGGAGGAGATCGACCGCCTGCTGGGCCTGGAGATCGGCGCGGACGACTACATCTGCAAGCCGTTCAGTCCGCGCGAGGTGGTGGCGCGGGTGCAGGCGGTGCTGCGCCGCCATCGCCACGATCCCAACGGCGCGGCGGCGCCGGGCCTGCATATCGACGACGCCGCATGCCGCGCCAGCGTGCGTGGCCACGACCTGGACCTGACCCAGGTCGAGTTCCGCCTGCTGCGCACCCTCGCCGCCACGCCAGGCCGGGTGTATTCGCGCGAACAGCTGATGGACCGGCTCTACGCCGACCACCGCATCGTCACCGACCGCACCGTGGACAGCCACGTCAAGAACCTGCGCCGCAAGCTCGCCGACGTCGGCGGCGAGGAATGGGTGCGCTCGGTTTATGGGGCTGGGTATCGGTTTGAGCCGTGATTGGGGATTGGGGATTCGGGATTGGTAAAAGCGGCTTGACTGACTACCGCTTCAACCGTGGTGCTGCCTGCTTTTGCGAATCCCGATTCCCGATTCCCCACTCCCAGCCTCAACGAAACACGACAGTGCGATGCCCGTTGAGCAGGATGCGATGCTCGACGTGGCGGCGCACCGCGCGGGCCAGCACCTGCGATTCGGTGTCGCTGCCCAGGCGCACCAGGTCGCGCGGGGTCATCGCGTGGTCCACGCGGGCCACGTCCTGTTCGATGATCGGGCCTTCGTCGAGATCGCCGGTGACGTAGTGCGCGGTGGCGCCGATGATCTTGACCCCGCGCGCATGCGCCTGGTGGTAGGGCTGCGCGCCCTTGAAGCTGGGCAGGAAGCTGTGATGGATGTTGATCGCGCGCCCGGCCAGCGCGGCGCACAGCGTCGGCGACAGGATCTGCATGTAGCGCGCCAGCACCACCAGGTCGATGCGCTCGCGCTCCACCAGCGCCAGCAACTGCGCTTCCTGTTCGGCGCGGTTGTCGGCGCCGACCGGCAGGTGGTGGAACGGCACGCCGTACGAGCGCGCCAGCGGGGCGAAATCGGCGTGATTGGACGCCACTGCGGCGATGTCCACGCGCAGCTGCCGGCTGTGCGCGCGGAACAGCAGATCGTTGAGGCAATGGCCCTGCTTGCTGACCAGCACCAGCAGCCGCGCGCGGCGCCGCGCATCGTGCAGCTGCCAGTCCATCGCGTAATCGGCGGCGAGCGGCGCCAGCTGCACCTTCACCGCAGCGACGATGCCGTCGGCGGGCACGTCGAAATGCACGCGCAGGAAGAAGCGGCCGCTCTCCTCGTCGCCGAACTGCTGCGCGTCGAGGATATTGCAACCATGCTCGAACAGCAGGCCGCTGACGCGGTAGACGATGCCGGTACGGTCCGGGCAGGACAGGGTCAGGATGTAGTCGGGGCGCATCCGCGCAATGATAGGAGAATTCGGGATTCGGGACTCGGGACTCGGGACTCGGGACTCGGGATTCGGGATTCGGGATTCGGGATTCGGGATTCGGGATGATGGGCTGCGGATGCGCCAGGACATTGCTGTGGGATGCCGCAGCGGTATTGCCGGGCGTCTTGTGGTCTTGTGGTCTTGTGTAGGAGCGGCTTCAGCCGCGACGGGCTTTACCGATAGATCCTGTCGCGGCTGAAGCCGCTCCTACAGGGGACTCGCGGCAAGCCACCTGGGTGCACTGTGGGAGGGACTTCAGTCCCGACGCTTTAACGCGAAGGGAAAACACACCGCTTCGCTTGTCGCGGCTGAAGCCGCTCCTACAGGAGACTTGCGGCAGACCAACCTGGTGCACTGTGGGAGGGACTTCAGTCCCGACGCTTTAATGCGAAGGGAACACACCGCTTCGCTTGTCGCGGCTGAAGCCGCTCCTACAAAGGCGTGGCATCTGCGTGCTGGCGGCAGGCGATGTCGCCCGCGCGCCAAGCCGCGCTCACTCCGGGCGCAGGCGCAGCGCCAGGCGCCGGTTGACCTTCTCCAGCCGCGCCAGCGAGTCTTCCACGGACATGCCCACCGCCTCGTGGGTGGTGATGTGCGCGCGCAGATGCGCCGGGTCGTCCAGGTCGCCGCGCACCAGGAACACGTTCTCGCCCTGCTCCACCTCGCCCAGTTCGCGGCTCAGCACCACGTGATCGACCTGGTCGAAGCCGTACTCCTTGGCCAACGGCAGCAGCCGCGCCACCATGCGCTCGCTGATCGCGTCGGGCGCGCGGCCGCAGGCGGCATCCAGCGCGTGCACGCCTTCGCGGATCTGCGCGTACAGCAGATGGTCGGGGTGCTCCGGATGCTCGGGACCGAGCACGGCCTCGCGCGCGACCGCGCGCGGCGGCTGGATGGGCGTCATGGCGCCGGGGTCGGACGAATTCGGGCTCATGGCATCCTCCTATGATGCGCTTGCAGGCCGCCGCACCTTAGCCGCAAGCGCGCGGCCAGCTCAAGCGCGGCGAGGCAGTCTGCACCACACCGCGACAAGGCCGCCTGAAGAAGGTTGCCGCTGCCCCGCAGCAGCGAGCGCTCAGGCCTGGCCGGCGCGGCGTGCGGCGACCTTGGCCAGCGCCGACCAGTCCAGCTCGCCGTCGCCGTGCGCGATCGCCTCGACGAACTGGTCGCGCAACACCGACGCCAGCGGCATCGGCACGTGCCGGGTCTCGCCGGCGTTCAAGGCCAGGCGCACGTCCTTCAGCCCCAGCGTGGTCTTGAAGCCGGCCGGGCTGTAGCGCTGCTCGGCGATCATGCCGCCGTAGTTCTGGTACGCCGGTGCGGCGAACAAGGTGTTGACCAGCATGCCGAGGAAATCGGCCGCGTCCACGCCGTGCCCGCGCACCAGCGCCGACGCTTCGGCCATGGTGCCGATGGCGCTGGCCAGGCACAGGTTGGCGGCCAGCTTGACCGCGTTGGCCTGCTCCGGCGCCGCGCCGAAATACCAGGTCTTGCGTCCGATCACGTCCAGCAGCGGCTGTACCCGCGCCAGCGCGGCGGCATCGCCGGCGGCGAGCAGGTTGAGCTGGCCGGCCGCGGCCACGTCGTTGCGGCCCAGCACCGGGATGGCCAGGTAGGCCACGCCGCGCTCGGCATGCAAGGCGCCGAGTTCGCGCGCCAGCGCCACCGAGATCGTGGCCATGTTGACGTGCACGCTGCCGGCCGGCAGCGCGTCGAGCGCGCCGCGATCGAGCAGGGTCTCGCGCACCGCGGTGTCGTCGGCCAGCATCGAGAACAGCACCTGGCCGCGCACCGCGTCGGCCGGCTGCGCGGCCAGCTTCGCGCCGGCCTCGAGCAGCGGCTGCGCCGCGGCCGCGCTGCGGTTCCACACGGTCAACGCATGCCCGGCGCGCAACAGGTTCAGCGCGATGGGCTGGCCCATCGTGCCCAGGCCGAGAAATCCAATGCTCATCGCCAACTCCTTGCACAACTCGTGGTGGATGCCGCGACCTGCGCGGCGCAGCGCGCGCGCATCACGCGTCGAACAGGCCGCGCGCCAAACGCGGTTCGCAGCGCAGGTATTGCGGCGACGGCTTCAGCTTGGCGCCCAGCGCGGCGGCGGCGTGCCACGGCCAGCGCGGGTCGTAGAGGATGCCGCGGGCCAGCGCGATCGCGTCGGCCTGGCCCTCGGCCAGGATCGCCTCGGCATGCTGCGGCTCGGTGATCAGGCCGACTGCGATCACCGGCATTTGCACCGCGCGATGGATCGCCTCGGCCTGCGGCACCTGGTAGCCGGCCGACAGCGGAATCTGCTGGCGGCGGTCCAGGCCGCCGCTGGACACGTGCAGGTAATCGCAGCCCTGCGCCTGCAGCGCCTGCGCCAGCGCGACGCTCTGCGCCACGTCCCAACCGCCTTCGACCCAATCGGTGGCGGAAATGCGCACGCCCACCGCGACCGATGCCGACACCGCCGCGCGCACCGCCGCATGCACGCGCAGCAGCAGGCGCATGCGGTTCTCCAGGCTGCCGCCGTAGGCGTCTTCGCGCTGGTTGCTCAACGACGACAGGAACTGGTGCAGCAGATAGCCGTGCGCGGCATGCAGTTCGATCAGCTCGAAACCCAGTCGTTCGGCGCGCTGCGCCGAGGCGACGAAGGCATCGACGATGGCGTCGATCCCAGCCAGGTCCAAGGCCTGCGGCGGCGTGCCGTTTTCGGCGAAGGGCAGCGCCGACGGCGCCACGGTCTGCCAGCCGTTCGGCTGCCCCGGCGCGATCGCGCCGCCGCCGTCCCACGGTTTTTGCGTGGAGGCCTTGCGCCCGGCATGCGCGAGCTGGATCCCCAGCGGCATCGGCGACCAGCGCCGCACCGAGGCCAGCACGTTGCGCAGCGCCGCTTCGGTGGCGTCGTCCCACAGGCCCAGGTCGGCGTAGCTGATGCGCCCGCGCGGTTCCACTGCGGTGGCCTCCAGGATCAGCAGGCCGGCGCCGGACTGCGCCAGCTGGCCGAGGTGGATGGTGTGCCAGTCGCTGGCCTGGCCCTGCTCGGCCGAGTACTGGCACATCGGCGCGATGACGATGCGATTGGACAACGACAGCGGCCCCAGCGCGAGGGGCGAGAACAGATGGCTCAAGATGGCGTTCCGTGGGGGCGCCCGCTGCACCGCGGGCAAGCTGGCATTGCACTCCTGCCGGCGCCGCCGATCAACCACTGCCGATGGATCAGTTCGTGCGCGGATTCGGAACGCGCCGCCGGATTCGCCAGGCGACCGCGCTAGGCGGCCGCGCGCGGCAGCAGGAATGCCAGCGCCTGCGCGCAGGGCAGCGCCAGCTTCAGGCTCAGCAGGTCGTCGCCGCGGGTGCGGCCCAGGTTGACCGCGGCAATCGGCACTCCGGCCTTGGCCGCGGCCTGTACGAAGCGGAAACCGGAATACACCATCAGCGACGATCCCAGCACCAGCATCGCATCGGCCTGCTGCAGGTGCGCGAAGGCGGCGGCCACGCGCTCGCGCGGCACGTTCTCGCCGAAGAACACCACGTCCGGCTTCAGCACGCCGCCGCAGTGCGTGCAGGCCGGCACCGCGAAGGTCGCGAAGTCCACGTCCTCCAGGTTGGCGTCGCCATCGGGCGCCTGCCCGGCCTGCAGCGTCGCCCAGTGCGGGTTGTGCTGCAGCAACTGGTGCTGGAAGTCCTCGCGCGGCAGGCGCCGCTCGCAGCCCATGCAGCGCACCACGTCCAGGCGTCCGTGCAGGTCGATCACCGCCTGGCTGCCGGCGCTCTGGTGCAGGCGGTCCACGTTCTGGGTCAGCAGCAGTTCGACCTGGCCGCGCGCTTCCAGCTGCGCCAGCGCCGCATGCGTGGCGTTGGGCCGGGCGTGGCCGAAGCGCGGCCAGCCGACCAGGCTGCGCGCCCAGTAGCGCTGCCGCGTGGCCAGCTCGCCCATGAACGCCTGGTAGGTGACCGGCTGCGCGCGCTTCCAGTCGCCGGCGGCATCGCGGTAATCGGGAATGCCCGAATCGGTGCTGCAGCCGGCCCCGTCAGCACGAACAGGCGCCGGTGGCGCGCGACGAACGCTTCCAGCGACGCAACGCAGGCGCTATCGGGGGACGGATCGGCTGCCTGCAACGGGTCATTCATCGCAGCGTTTCCGCCGCGTCGGCAGCGACGCGGGGGGTGGCGGAGCATCGGTCGGCAGGCGCATGCATGGGGAGTCCCGGAAAACGCGGCGATGCCGCCTATGTTGGGTGCTGTGCGCGGCAACGCAAGGACGCCGCATTGCGCGCCGCGTTCAGTGCCGGATCGGCGCTGCGACGCAGCGCGATCGGTGCGCCGCGCTGCGCATTGAAAGCGCTGCGGAAACTGGCTACTGTCGAGACCGCGGAATGCGCCGGTGACGGGCCGCACGACGCCGGACATTCCTCGCCGCCACGCGCCGTGGCCGTGCGCAATGCCGCCTCTTCCCCGGTTCCGCGTCGTGAGCAGACTTTCCGATCCCAGTGGCCTGCCGACCGACTCCACCGCCAACGCCGCGCTGCGGGTGGCGTTGCTGGAGGACGACGATCTGCTGCGCGACCGGATCCTGGTGCCCGGGCTGCGGCGGCACGGCCTGGAGGTCACGCCGATGCGCACCATCCAGGCGCTGTGGACGGCACTGGACGACGAGCGCTTCGACCTGATCGTGCTCGACATCGGCCTGCCGGACGGCGATGGCTTCACCCTGACCCAGCAGTTGCAGTCGCTGCGGCCGGCGCTGGGCATCGTCATCCTGAGCGGGCGCGGCGACCACCCCGATCTGTTGCGCGGCCTCAACGAAGGCGCCGATGCCTATCTGGTCAAGCCGGTGCAGATCGAGATCCTGGCCGCCACCTTGTTCAGCGTGGCCCGGCGCATGCGCCGCCTGCAGGATCCGCAACCGGTGGCGAACGAGGAATGGCAACTGCAGGACGATGGCTGGTGCCTGTTCGCACCCGACGGCAACGCCGTGCCGTTGACCGGCTCCGAGCGCAAGGTGATGCAGAGCCTGTGGAGCGCGCGCGGCCGACTGGTCACCCGCGACGCGCTGGTCGGCACGCTCGGCGGCAACCTCGGCATGGAGATCGACCCGCACCGGCTGGACGCGCTGCTGCACCGGCTGCGGCAGAAGGTGCAGGAGCGCACCGGCATGCCGCTGCCGCTGACCTCGGTGCGCGGCGAGGGCTACCTGTTCAGGCCGCAGGAGCGCTGAGCGCGGCGACCAGCGGCAGGCGCAGCACGAAGCGGGTGCCCGCGCCCGGCGCGCTGTGCACCTCCAGGCTGCCGCGCGCCTGTTGCGCCATCTCGAAGGCCACCGCCAGCCCCAGCCCGGTGCCCTGCCCGGCCGGCTTGGTGGTGAAGAACGGCTCGAACACCTGCCGCTGCACCTCCGCGCTCATGCCGATGCCGGTATCGGCGATCTCGATGCGCGCGAACCCGTCTTCGCGCTGCAGGCGCATCGAGAAACCGCCGCCGCCCGGCATCGCATCGCGCGCGTTGGCGGCGAAGTTGAGCATCGCCAGGTCGAGCTGGCTGCGGTCCAGGAACACCGGCATCGGTTCCGGCGCCAGTTCCAGTTGCAGCCGCACCGTCGGCCCGAGCAGCTGCCGCAACATCGGCTGGATGCCGCGCAACGCCTCGTTGGCGTCGAAACGCTCGGGCACGCTCAGTTCGCGCCGGCTGAAGCTGAGCAGCTTGCGGCTGATCGCCACGCCGCGCTGCGCGGCCAGTTCGATGCCTTCCAGCGCCTCGGCCATCGCCAGCGCGTCGGCGTGCGGCTCGAAATCCAGCTCGTGCACGCGGTGGCGCTGCTCGGTGTAGCCGACGATCGCGGCGAGGATGTTGTTGAAGTCGTGCGATACCCCGCTGGCCAGGTGCCCGACCGACTCGATCTTCTGCAGGTGCAACAGCCGCTGCTGCGCCTGCGCGCGCTCGCGCATTTCCACGCGCAGCAGCGCGGCGTTGCGGCGCGCGCGCCGCAGGCTCTCGCGCAGCGCGGCCACGGTGCGGTCAAGCACCAGGGTGATCATCAGGTAGCTCAGCGCCAGCGACGGCAGGTTCTGGAACGGACTGCGGTTGCCATGCGGATCCTGGCCCCACGGGCTTTCCATGCCCAGCCAGAAGATCAGCGGAATGCACAGGTACACCAGCCACAGCGCGCGACGCCCGATCACCAGCGCGGCCAGGGTCAGCATCATCATCGGATACGGATCGAAGGCCTGCAGCTGGTAGCCGAACGCCAGGTTCGCGGCGACCGCCGAGCACAGCACCACCGCGATGAACGCGGCGGCGGCCTGTTTCAGCAGGCCGCGGCGGATCATCCAGATCCCGCCCCAGGCCGCGGCGGCGATCGCCGCATCGGTGCCTATATCCACCGCCAGCTGCACCGTGCTCATCTCGATGCGCGGCGCGGTCAGCAGGTGGTAGAGCTTGTTGAGCGGGATCTCGCTGCCCAGGAACAGGAACAGCACCTGCAGCGCGGGCGCGTTGCGCCGGTCCACCGGGTCGGCGATCGGCACGCGGCGCAACCAGGCCGAGGCACGGCGCCAGACCTGCGCGCCCAGGGCGACCGCGGGATTTTGAGATGCGTGTCGCGGCCTGGCGCCCATGCCGGTGAGTCTACCGTGAGGAAGCCGTGAATTTACGTGCATTGAAGCACAGGGCTGCCTGTCGCCTTAATCGGGTCTAAACCCATCGCCGGCTCGCCCCGCGCACCGGCATCAGCCCTGGATCCGACCATGCCTCTCCTGCCCGCCCCGACGCGTCCGCGCCAGACGCTCGCCCACCCTCGCATGTTGCCGACGCTGTCTTACGGCCTGTTGACCGCTGCGGTGCTGCTCGCCCTGGCCCCGCTGGGCGCCGCCGCCGCCGAGGCGCCGGTCGCCCGCGCCGCCGCGGTGCAGGCGGTGCCGACCGCGCAGCCTGGCAACACGGCCGCGGCCGACGACGGCAGCGCCGACGATCCGACGCAGCCGGTCCAGCCGGGCAGCCAGAACACGCTGAACTACTTCCTCGCCGAAGGGCTGAACGACGGCACCGACAGCGCCAGCGCCGCCGGCCTGCGCGCGGTGGCGATGGGCGCGCGCTCCAATGCGTCGGGGGACTTCGCCATCGCCATCGGCCACCACACCCTCGCCTCCGACAGCGCGGCCATCGCGATGGGCGATGGCGCCGTCGCCAGCGGCACCTCGGCGATCGCGATCGGCGGCAGCTTCTTCGGCAGCGCCACCGGCGATGCCGCCGGCGCGCAGAGCACCGGCTTCGGCTCGCTGGCGATCGGCACCGCCGCCGCCGCCACCGCCGGCAACGCCAGCGCGCTGGGCTGGAATGCCAGCGCCGATGGCGACAGCGCCACCGCGGTCGGCTCCACCTCCTTCGCCAGCGGCCCGTACGCGAGCGCCGTCGGCGGCTCGTCCCGTGCGGAAGGCGAACAGGCCAGCGCCTTCGGCTACGCCGCCTGGTCGGCCAACGTCGGCGCCACCGCGATCGGCGGCTACAGCACCGCGTCCGGCTACTTCGGCACCGCGCTGGGCTACACCGCCACGGCCGCCGGCGATGGCAGTGTGGCGGTCGGCGAAGGCGCCACGGCCGCCGGCCAGCAGAGCGTGAGCATCGGCGCCAGCAACAGCGGCATTCCGGCCCAATCCAACGGGTTGGGCGCGGTGAACGTGGGCGCCGGCAGCTGGGCGCTGTCGGACTACGGCGTGGCGCTGGGCTTCGACAGCCACGCCGACGCGGTCCACAGCATGGCCCTGGGCGCGCAGTCGCTGGCGACCAGCGAGAACGCCGTGGCGGTGGGCGGGCAAGCCTATGCCGACGGCGTCGACGCCAGCGCCTTCGGCAGCATCGCCAGCGCCAACGGCGACGGCGCCACCGCGCTGGGCAGCGGCGCCACCGCGCTGGCAGCCGGGACCGTGGCATTGGGCTACAACAGTGCCGCCACCGGCGCCAACAGCGTGGCGATCGGCGCCGGTTCGATGGCCGACCGCGACAACACGGTCGCCTTCGGCAACGACGGCGCGCTGCGCCAACTCACCTACATCGGCGCCGGCACCGCCGACACCGACGCGGTCAACGTGCTGCAGCTGCGCAGCCTCGCCAGTGCGCTCGGCGCCGGCAGCATCGGCAGCGACGGCAGCTTCAGCGGCGGCAGCTACCTGATCCAGGGGCACAGCTACGGCAACGTCGGCTCGGCGCTGTCGGCGCTGGATGGCGCGCTGTCGTCGCTGGACACGCGTGTCGGCACCCTGGCGCAGAGCGGCGGCGGCGGCGTGGCGATCGGCAGCGGCGCCGAGGGCGGGCCCAGCGCCGGCGCCGGCACCAATGCGCTGGCGGTCGGCGCGCAGGCCACCGCCAACGGCCAGAACGGCACGGCGGTCGGCTCCAATGCGCTGGCCTACGGGCCCAACGACACCGCGCTCGGCGGCAATGCGCGCGTCAACGCCGACGGCAGCACCGCGGTCGGCGCCAACACCAGCATCGGCGCCAGCGCCACCAATGCGGTGGCGGTGGGCGAAAGCGCCACGGTCAGCGCCGCCTCCGGCACCGCGCTGGGCCAGGGCGCCTCGGTTTCGGCGGACAACGCGGTGGCCGTCGGCCGCGGTTCTTCTGCCACCCGCGCCAACACCGTCTCGGTGGGCAGCGCCGGCAACGAACGGCAGATCAGCAACGTCGCCGCCGGCAGCGCCGGCACCGATGCGGTCAACGTCGCGCAGATGCAGGCCGGCGACAGCGCCACCCTGGGCAGCGCCAAGGCCTACACCGACAGCCGCATGGCCGGCTGGGACGACAACCTGACCCGGTTGCGCAACGACACCGATCAGCGCTTCCAGCATCTGGACCGGCGCATCGACCGGATGGGCGCGGTCAGCGCCGCCTATGCCGGCATGGCGACGAACACCTCCGGCCTGGCCGGGGCCAACCGCGTCGGCGTCGGCGTCGGCTCGCAGGGCGGCGAAAGCGCGCTGGCGATCGGCTACCAGCGCGCGATCGGCAACCGCGCCAGCGTCTCGCTCGGCGGCGCCTTCTCCGGCGACGAGAAGAGCGTCTCCGCCGGTGCCGGCTTCAGCTGGTGAGCCGCGCCTGCCCACCTTGCGCCTGCGCAGCTTCCGACCTTTCGTAGAGAACCCGACATGTCCGACATTTCCTCGTTTCCCCGCAACCTGCTGGCGCTGTCGCTGGGTATCGCGCTGGCCTCCAGCGCGCACGCGCAGTCCGTTCCGCGTTTCTCCGTGCTCGACACCGGCGCGCCCGGCCAATCCAAGGTCTACGACGGCCTGATCGTGACCTACCGCGACGGCAGCAGCGAGCGCCGCGATGCGGGCGCCGCCGCCGCCAAGCTGAAGCAGATCATGGCCGCGCGCAGCGCCGCCAACGTGTGGGCGGCCACCTACCGGCAGAGCGCGCCGGCGCTGAACCGGGTGCGCCGGCTCGGAATCGGTGCCGATCTGGTGCGGCCCGACCGCCGCCTGAGCCAATCGCAGCTGGAGACGCTGATAGCCAACCTCAAGGCCGATCCGGCGGTGGCGCACGTGGAACCGAACCTGCTGCTCAAGCCGGTGCGCAGCACCGCCCAGGCCACCGCCAGCGCGGTCGCCGCGCCCAACGATCCGGGCTACTCCGTGCAATGGCACCTGCGCACGCCCGACGGCCACCTGGAAACGCTGGCACCGGAGACCACCGGCTATCCCAACCGCGGCGGCATCGACCTGCTGCCGGCCTGGCAGTACGGCACCGGCCAGGGCGTGGTGGTCGCGGTGATCGACACCGGCATCACCGCGCACCCGGATCTGGACACCTCGCTGGCCGGCGCCGGCTACGACTTCATCAGCGATGCGCTGCTCTCCGGCCGCGCCAGCAACGGGCGCGTGGCCGGCGGCTGGGATACCGGCGACTGGACCACCGACGACAAGTACCTGGTCGCCAACGGCGGCTGCGTGCAGCCGGAGGAACAGACAACCAGTTCCTGGCACGGCACCCACGTCGCCGGCACCATCGCCGCGCGCACCAACAACGGCGTCGGCATGGCCGGCGTGGCGCCGGACGCGAAGATCCTGCCGATCCGTGCGCTCGGCCATTGCGGCGGCACCACCGCCGACATCGCCGATGCGATCGTGTGGGCGTCCGGCGGCCACGTCGACGGCGTGCCGGACAACGCGAACCCGGCCGAGGTGATCAACATGAGCCTGGGCGGCGGCGGTTCCTGCGCGCAGGATTCGGTGACCTCCACTGCCATTTCCAGCGCGATCGCGCGCGGCACCGTGGTGGTGGTGGCCGCCGGCAACGACAACGCCGACGCGGCCGCGTACTCGCCGGCCAGTTGCCCGGGCGTGATCAACGTGGCGGCCAACGGCATCACCGGCGGCCGCGCCTATTACTCCAACTACGGCAACACCATCACCCTGTCGGCCCCCGGCGGCGGCGTCTATGCCAACGACGCCGCCAGCGGCTCGGGCTCGGTGCGCACCGGCCTGATCTGGTCCACCCTCAACACCGGCACAAAGGGCCCCGATCAGCCAGCCTATGCCGGCTATGCGGGCACCTCGATGGCCACGCCGCATGTGGCCGGCGTGGTCGCGCTGGCGATCAGCGCCGCGCTCAACGCCAACCGCCCGCTGCCCACGCAGGCACAGTTGCGCGACATCCTGACCCAGACCTCCAATCCCTTCCCGAGCAAGCAGACGCCGTACATCGGCGCCGGCATCCTGAACGCCGGCAAGGCCGTCGCCCGCGCTGCGGGCGCCAGCGGCGGCGGCGACGAGGCCACCGCCGTCAGCGTGGGCCGCGGCACCATCGCCAAGCTGTCGGCCGCGGCCGGCCAGGGACCGCTGTACCGCCTGGACGTGCCGGTCAATGCCCGCAACCTGCAGATCCGCACCCTCGGCGGCAGCGGCCAGCTCAAGCTGTACGTGCGCGCGGTGCGCGCGCCCGGCGCCGACGGCAGCAACGCCGACTACAGTTCGCTGCGCAGCGGCACCACGCAGAACGTGCAGATGGCGCTGCCGGCCACTGGCAGCTACTTCTTCCGCCTGGTCGGCGGCAGCGGCGGCTATGCCAACGTGACCCTGTCGGTGAGCTACTCGGAGTGAGCGCACGACGCGGGCGCCGCCGCGCCGGCGCCCGCATTCACAACGGGTTGGCGACCTCGATCAGGTTGCCGTCCGGGTCGCGGAAGTACAGCGACAGGATCGGTCCGGTGGCGCCGGTGCGCTGCACCGGGCCTTCCTCGATGGCGACCGCCGCTGCCTCCAGTTCGCGGCGCACCTGCGCCAGCGGCGTGGCGGTGAGAAAGCACAGGTCGCCGGAACCGGGCGTGGGTGTGCGCGCCTTCGGCTCGAATTCGCGGCCGGCGGCATGCAGGTTGATCTTCTGCCGGCCGAACGCCAGCGCGGTGCGGCCTTCGCCGAAGCGCTGCACCTGCATGCCGAGCACGCGCGTGTAGAACGCGCAGCTGGCCTCGATGTCGGCGACGGTGAGGACCAGATGGTCGAGGTGGTCGATCTGCATCGCGGAACCCTCGTTGGATGACGGCGGCGCGGCTCACTCGCCGCGCGGCGGATGCGGCCCGAAGCGGCCATAGGGGCGGCTGTCGTCGGCACCACGGCGCAACACCTGCGCGGCCACCAGGGCGATGCCCAGCAACAGCAGGCAGCAAGCGACCAGCGCCTTCCAGCCGCCGTGCTGCCAGGCCGCGCCGCTGAGCGAACCGATCAGGCTGGCGCCGCTGTAGTAGGCCAGCAGGTACAGCGACGCGGCATGGCCCTTGTTCTGTCCGCCGAGGCGGCCGACCCAGGCGCTGGCCGCCGAGTGCGCAATGAAGAAACCGATGGTCAACAGCACGATGCCGGCGATGACCAGCGCCAGCACGTGCGCGACGGTCAGCGCCACGCCGAGCGCGGCCACCGCGATGCCGGCCAGCACCACTGGGCCGCGGCCGAAGCGGTCCGACGCGGCGCCGGCCACCGACGAGGACACGATGCCGAACACGTAGGCGCTGAAGATCATGCCGAGCTGGCTCTGGCTGAGCCCGAATTCCGGCCCGCCCAGGCGGAAGCCGGCGTAGTTGTAGACGCTGACGAACACGCCCATCGCCAGGAACGGGATCGCGAACAGCCACGGCAGGTAGCGATCGCGCAGATGCCCGCCCCAGGCCTGCAGATGGAAGCGCAGGTTGATGCCGCGGCGGCGCACGAAATGCCGCGAGGGCGGCAACAGCAGCACGAAGCCGACTGCGGCCAGCAGGTCGATGGCCGAGACCGCGGCCAGCGCGGTACGCCAGTCGAAATGATCGGTGAGCACGCTCATGCCGATGCGCCCGACCATGCCGCCGAAGGCGTTGCCGGCCACGTACAGGCCGGTGGCCGCGCCGAGCCTGGACGCCGGCACTTCCTCGGCCAGATACACCATCGCCACCGCCGGCACACCGCCCAGGGCGACGCCGGACAGCGCGCGCACCACGACCAGCGCGCCCCAATGCGGCAGGCACGCGGCGATCAGGTTGAGCACCGCCGCCAACGCGATCGACACGAACATCAGCCCGCGCCGGCCGAGATTCTCCGACACCGCGCCGGCGCAGAAGATCGCGATCGCCAGGCCGCCGGTGGCCAGCGACAGCGGCAGCGAACTGGTCGCCGCGTCGACCCCGAATTCGCGCGCGAACGAGGGCAACAACGGCTGCACGCTGTACAGCAGCGAGAAGGTGGCGAAACCGGCCAGGAACAGCGCCAGGCGGATGCGCAACAGCGGCGCGTCCGTCACGGCCTGCAGCGGCGGGCATTGGCTGGAAGTGGTCACGACGACGCGGCAACGGACAAGGGCGGCCAGTATTTGCCTGCGCCGATCCGGTGTCCAATATATGATCCAGGCATTCTCCATATCTTCTGGATATGACATGGAACTGCGCCACCTGCGCTATTTCCTGGCCGTCGCCGAGGCCGGCCACTTCACCCGCGCCGCGGCGCAGCTGGGCATCCAGCAGCCGCCGTTGAGCCAGCAGATCCGCGCGCTGGAACAGGAACTGGGGACGCCGCTGTTCGTGCGCACCCCGCGCGGCGCGGACCTCACCGAGGCCGGCCGCGCGTTCCGGGTCGAGGCCAGGCGCGTGCTCGCCGACCTGGAGCGCGCCGGCGATGCCGCCCGCCGCGCCGCGCGCGGCGAGAGCGGCGTGCTGCGGCTGGGCTTCACCGCCTCGGCCGCGTTCAATCCGGTCGTGCCGGCGCTGGTGCGCAACTTCCGCCGCGGCTGGCCGGCGGTGGCGCTGGCGCTGGAGGAAACCAACACCGCCGGCCTGCTCGCCGCGCTGGTGCAGGGGCGCCTGGATGCGGCCTTCATCCGCTACAGCGTGGTCACGCCGCCCGAGCTGCAGCTGCTGAAATTTCCCGACGAGCCGATGAAGATCGCGGTACCGGCCGCGCACCGCCTGGCCAAGCGCCGGCGCGCGCCGCTGTCGGCGCTGGCCGGCGAACCGTTCATCCTGTTCCCGCGCAGCTTCGGCACCAGCCTGTACGACGAGATCCTCGAGGCCTGCCGCCAGTCCGGGTTCGAATTGCAGATCAAGCAGGAAGCGCCGCAGATGTCGTCGATCGTGAACCTGGTCGCCGCCGAACTCGGCGTCTCGGTGGTGCCGGCCTCGACCACCCAGGTGCAATTGCCCGGCGTGCGCTACCTGGACATCGAAGGCCGCGTGCCGATGGCGCGGCTGGCGCTGGCGACGCTGCCGGCCACCGCACAGGCGCTGCCGGTGGTGCGCCATCTGTGGCAGCTGGCGCAGGGGCATGCGAAGGGGAAGCGCGGGTAGGGCCGAGCAATGCATCGCTACGCTCCGCTATGCACGCATGTGGGAGTCAACTGTTATGCAGCCGCGACGAACGACGCCTACTGGGGACCCAACCTTGCAAGGCGTCGGGACTGAAGTCCCTCCCACAGTGCACCCAGCCAACGTATCGCAAGTCCCAGCAGGAGCCGTTCCGCACAGCCTTGGGCCATCAGCCGCGACAGATTTCTTCTGTAACGCCTGTCACGGCTGAAGCCGCTCCCACAATAGGTCCACCTGTACGGAATGGATCACAAGGGCGCCACTTCCTCGCCCCTCATGCACAGCACCTAGCTGGAGCGCAGGCCGTTCAGCACACTATGCGTGTATGCAACTGCCGCTGCTGCGGAAACAGCGAGGATGCGTGCCCGCCACAACCACAGGCCGGCGTAGTCGCCGCACGCAGAGAATTCGCTGGCTGGCGTCGGCCGTTGCTATTGATGTTGCCTAGGCAGTGCTGTTGCTTCTGCTTTTGACGTGCCGGGTTCCCTTCCGCAGCGGCGGCCATCGCGGGGAAAAACCCGAAGGGCGGCGCACATGGATGTGCGCCGTTCGCGGCAGGGGCAGGATGCCCCTTCCGCGAATCCCCGGGATGGACGCGGACCCGGAGCGCGCAGCGCGGAGGGCGCAAGGCAGGGCGCGCTTGACCAGCCTTCGGCTGTGGTGAAGCGCTTCTTTTGGTTACTTTTCTTTGCGCGAGCAAAGAAGCGCTCTTCAGCAGCCGAAGGCTGATCAAAGTGACTCGCCGCAAGGCGAAAGCCTTTGCTGTCGCGTGAGATTTACGAGTCGAACAAGAAGAACCGTAGGAGCGGCCTCAACCGCGACAGAACCTACGAATAGAACCTGTCGCGGCTGAAGCCGCTCCTACAGAAGCGCAACGTGCAATCGCGGGCGGCAGCGAGCGCGCTCAGCCCAGGTGCGTGCGCACCGCTTCGTCGATCTTCGCCGGCGGTACGAAGCCGGGCACCCGCGCCACTTCCTCGCCCTGGCGGAACAGCATCAGCGTCGGCGTCTGGCGCAGGCCCTGGGCGCGGAAAAACTCCTCGCCCACGTCTTCCATCTTCACCTTCAGCAAGGTCACGCCCTGCGCGCTGTCGCTTTCGGCGAAGCGCTCCAGCGACTTGTCGAGCATGCGGCAGCCGGGGCAGTTGTCCTTGTTGAAATCGGCCAGCACGCGCGGATGCGCGGCGATGGCGTCGGCGAACTGTTCGGCGGTGGCGACGGTGATGGTGGTGAACATGGCGCGGAACCTTGTCTGATGTCGGAGGAAGCCTGGCGCGGGATGGCGCGACCCCGGCGTTGCCAGGAAAACGAATGGACCAATGCAGCGTCAACCGCTGCCGTGCAGCGGCAACGCCATCGCGGCGAACCCGGCCGCGCTGCCGGACGCGGGTTCGGCGGCGGCTGCCACGGGCGCGGCGCCGTCCGGCCGCGCACGCGCGGCGCGCAGCGCCAGCACCTGCGCGCACCAGGCGTCGATCGCGGCATTGTCGCGGTCGCCGTGCGGCATCTGCTCGATCTCCAGCAACGGATAGCCGCTGTCGAAGAAACGCGCGATGCGCTTGACCGCGCCGCAGTAGTACTCCAGCCCCCACTGCGTCTCGCCGGTACCGAACGCGGCGACCTCGATCGTCTTGCCGGTCGCCTCGACCAGTTCGGCGATATAGCGCTTCATCTCCGCCGGCGTGCGCCCGGCGTTGTCGCTCCAGCTGCCGAGCAGGTGCAGGTCGAAGTCCGCCGCGCGCGCGGCGTCGCCGAGCGCGCCGTGCAGGGTCTGCACATCGGTATGGATCCAGGTCACCTGGTGCCCGGCGGCCTCGCACTGCGCATGCACGCGGCGGGCGACGTCGCGGGTGTTGCCGCTGAGCGAGGCGTAGGCGAGCAGGATGCGCATGGGGCGGGGATTCGGGAGTGGGGATTGGGGATTCGTCAGAGCGGGGTTCGCTTTCGCCAATCCCCAATCCCGACTCCCCAATCCCGGCCTCTCACAGATCGTCGAAGCCGTTGTCCGAGTTGGTCTTCTTGTAGCTGGCGTTGCGCATCTCGAAGAAGTCGGTCTTGGTCTCGGTGAAGTTGTCCGCGTAGGCCTTGATCCACGGCATCACGTTGTCGCTGGCATCGGTGTACAGCTTCTCGATGCCGAGCATGCCGGACATCTTGTTGGCGCGGTACTTCACGTACTGGATCATCTCGTCCACGTCGATGCCCTCGATGCCGTCCAGCACTTCGGCGGACCACTCGGTCTCCAGCCGGATCGCGTGCTCGAAGGCCTGGTGCACGTAGTCGGTCAGCTCGTTGGTCTGCAGCTCGGCGTTCTCGCCGATGATCGCGCGGATCAGCTCGCTGATGAACTTGGTGTGCGCCAGCTCGTCGCGGTTGATGAAGCTGATGATCTTGCCGGTGCCGGTCATGCGGTTCTGCCGCACCAAATTGTAGAAGTACGCGAACCCGGAATAGAAGTTGATGCCTTCCAGGATCGAGGACTGGATCAGCGAGCGCAGCAGGGTCTCGGCGGTCTTCTCGCGCATGAAGTCGTCGTAGGCCTGCATGATCGGCTGGTTGCGCGCGACGATGGTCGGGTGCGTGCGCGCGATCTCGAACACGCGGTTCTGGTCGGCCAGCCCGGCGATGGAGGCCAGCACGTAGGAATAGCTCTCGTTGTGGATCACTTCCTGCTGGCCGATGATCGCCGCGTTGGCGTGCGCGGCCGGGTCGGTGATGTATTCGGCGACGTTGTAGATGAAGCGCGTCTGCGGCGAATCCAGCGTGGCCAGCAGGCCGATGATCGAGTCGTAGGCGTTCTTCTCGCGCGCCGACAGTTCGCCGTACTGCTTGGCGTCGCCCTTCATGTCCACCTCGTCGGGGATCCAGAAGTTGGTCGACAGCTCCTTGTACGCGCGATAGAACGACGGGTACGGGATATCGTTCCAGTTGAGGATGCCGCTGGTGGTGCCGTTGATGATCCCGGTGGAGCGGTTGGGATGCATCGGTTCGAGGATCTTGATGCGGTCGAGCGCGATGGCCATGGGTCGGATTCGTTCGTTGGGTGAAGCGCGCCGGCAAGCGGCGCGGCGATGCGGGGAGTGACGCATCACGCGCATGGCGTTCCCAGGGGGAAGCCATGCGCGCGCAGGCGCCGCTACGCGGTGGCGGTCAGCTCGAGCACCACTCGCATTCGCTGATGTCGATGTCGTTGGAGCGCACGTAGTAGGTGGTCTTCAGGCCTTCCTTCCACGCGGTCATGTGCAGGTCGAGCAGGGTGCTGGCGCGGATGGTGCTGGGCACGTAGAAGTTGAAGCTGATCGACTGGTCGACATGGCGCTGGCGGCGCGCGTTCTGGCGCACGCTGGCGAACTGGTCGACCCGGTAGGCGCCCTTCTCGTAGTACGGGTAGGTGTCCACGGTCAGCCCCGGCGCCACCACCGGGCGGCGGAAGTCCTTCTTCTCTTCGTAGTAGAACGCGCTGTAGATCGGGTCGATCGAAGCGGTGGAGCCGGCGATCTGCGCGGTGCTCATGTTCGGCGCCACCGCCACCATCCAGGCGTTGCGCACGCCATTGATGCTGACCTGCGCCGCCAGTTCCTGCCACTCGGGGCTGGTGTAGCCGCGCTTGCTGAAGTACTCGCCGTTCTGCCAGTCGCTGCCCTTGAACACCTTGTACGCGCCCTTCTCCTTGGCCAGCGCCAGGCTCGCCTGGATGGTCAGGTAGTTGATGCGCTCGTACAGCGCGTCGCTGTACTCCTCGGCCTGCTTGGAGTTCCAGTCGATGCCCTTCTGCGCCAGCAGGTGGTGCCAGCCGAAGGTGCCCAGGCCGATCGCGCGGTACTTCTGGTTGGTGATCGTGGCCTGCGGCACCGGCAGGTCGTTGAGGTCGATGACGTTGTCGAGCATGCGCACCTGCACCCGGATCAGCCGCTCCAGCACGTCCGGCGACAGCAGGTCCGGCTGCGCGGTGACCGCGCGGCCCAGGTTCACCGAGGACAGGTTGCACACGACGAAGTCGCCGGCCTGCTTGGTGGTCACGATCTGGTCGCCGCTGATCATCTCCTGGATGACCCGGGTCGGGCTCATGTTCTGCAGGATCTCGGTGCACAGGTTGCTGGAATAGACCATGCCCTGGTGCTTGTTCGGGTTCATGCGATTGACTTCGTCGCGATAGAACATGAACGGGTTGCCGGTCTCCAGCTGGCTGACCATGATCCGCTTGAACATGTCGATGGCCTTGACCACCTTGCGGCCGATGCGCTCGTCGGCGACCACTTCCTCGTACTTGGCGCGGAAGGTGCCTTCGCCGCGCTTCTCGTCGAAGAAGTCCTGCAGGTACCAGCCCTTGACCTCCTTCACCTCGTGCGGGTCGAACAGGTACCACTCGCCGCGGCGCTCCACCGCTTCCATGAAGATGTCCGGCACGCACACCGCGGTGAACACGTCGTGCGCGCGCAGGCGCTGGTCGCCGTTGTTCAGGCGCAGGTCCAGGAACGCCTCGATGTCGCGGTGCCAGATGTCCAGGTACACGGCGATGGCGCCCTTGCGCTGGCCGAGCTGGTCCACCGACACGGCGGTGTTGTTGAGCTGCTTGATCCACGGCACCACACCGCCGCTGGAGTTCTTGACCCCGCGGATCGCCGAGCCGGACGAGCGCACGTAGCCCAGGTAGGCGCCGACGCCGCCGCCGTGCTTGGACACGCGCGCCACGTCGGTGTTGGAGTCGTAGATGCCCTGCAGGCTGTCGTCGACGGTGTCGATGAAGCAGCTCGACAGCTGCCCGCCGATCTTGCCGGCGTTGGCCAGCGTGGGCGTGGCCACGGTCATGTACAGGTTGGACAGCGCCCAGTAGGCCTCGCCGACCAGCTGCATGCGGCGCTCGCGCGGCTTCTCGTCCTGCATCAGGTACAGCGCGATGGTCAGCCAGCGCTCCTGCGGCAGTTCGTAGACCTTGCGCGAGTTGTCGGTGGCCAGGTAGCGCGTGGCCAGCAGGTACAGGCCGTTGTAGGCGAACAGCTTGTCGCGCTCCGGATCGATCATCTTGCCGGCTTCGGCCAGCTCGTCCTTGGAGTAGTTCTTGAGGATGTCGATCGAGTACACGCCGCGGTCGGCCAGGCTTTCCTGCAGGCCGACGTAGGAGCCGTATTTCTCGCCGGCATCGTAGAAGCGGTTCTTGCTGGCGCGCTTGTACAGCCGGTGCAGGTACAGGCGCGCGGCGAAGTACTCCCACTCCGGCGTGGCGATGTCCACGCGCGACTCGGCCTCGCGGATCAGGTAGTCGACCATGTCGTCGGCCGACAGGCTTTCCTTCTTCTCGACGAAGGCGAAGGCCTTGCGCTCGTAGTCGGCCACGTCCAGCTGCGGGAACTCGGCATGGATCCGGTCCAGGGTGCGCTGCAGGCGCGAGCGGTCGAAGGCCATGCGGCGGTTGCCGCCGTCCTTGACGATCCAGGTCACGGCGCGCTGGTCGTTGCTCGGCTCGCCGGCGGCCGCATCGGGTTGCGCGGCAGCGGCGGCGGCAGGCGTGGATTCGACATCGGCAGTGTCGAGGGGGGCTGCGGCCGGCAGGCTGTGGGTCTGGCTCATGAAGGTCTCCAAGCGTGGTGCACCTGGCTGCCTGACCCTCGCAGGCAACGCTCCGGCCGGATCAGCAGGGTGGCGACGCGGTGTCGCAGGGACCGCGACGGCGCAGGCGCGAGGCCTACGGGCGGTCACCGCTTCACCGACCCTCTCCCCCCGGAGATGCAACGGTCGGCGCCGCGCTGTGTGCATCGCGCGGCTGTCGGCAGGTCTTCGGGCTTATGGGCGACGGCCGCTGGCCGGTTTCCTAGCCCATCGCTTCCCAAGGCAGGGCGCCTCAGTGCGGGTGACGGGTTCGTTCCCAATTACCGCTGCGGGGCAGCGCCGGCCTGAGCGCTCGCGCGCCGCACCGGCTTCCCTTTTGATCCCGCAGCCTGGTGGCTGCTGGAACCGACCACCACAAGATAGTGGGGTACCTGGGCGTCGTCAACGCTAAATGTAGTCGTAAACGCGAAAAGCCAAGCGGGGCAACCGTTTGCCGCAGGGACACCGCAAATCCCCGCTGCGGGGCGCCGAATCGGGCCTGGAAACGGCCGCAGCGCCCGTGCCGCAAGGGCCTGGGCGCGCCGGTCGGCGGCTGCCCGCGCATGGCGGTGCGCGCCGATCTGCGCCAACTGCGCAGGGGATCGGGCCACCGCCACGCCGGTAGCGGGCGACCGGTAGCCGCCCCTGCAACGCGGCGGTACTGGCCGCTGCACGGACCTGGGTTGCAAGGCGCGATGCCGCTGTCGCGCCGGGCTGGCTCAGCGCGCGCCCTGTCCGGCCTGCTGCCTGGCCTGCTGCAGCGCCGCGCGCAGTTCGTCCGGCGACAGCTGGCCGTCGTGGTTGCGGTCCAGCGCGTCGAACCGCTTGGCCAGGCGCGGCAGCGACGCCTCGGCTTCGCTGCGGCTGATCAGGCCATCGCCGTTGGCGTCGGCCGCCTTGAGCTTTTGCTGCAGCTGCTCCTTCTGTGCGGCGCTCGGCGCGGTCTGTGCCGTAGCGGTGCCGGCCAGCAACAGGCCGCACAGCAGGCCACGGGCAATGAGTGTCTTCATGGCAGTCTCGGATAAGGGATGGACAGAAAAGTGGCGACCCGGGCGGAGACCCAACGCGGCGGACTGGCCGCCGCTGGCGCGATCGCCACGCTCGCGGCGGCCGGCTACGGACGGCAGGCCACGACCTCGCCAGCGGCGTTGGTGCAGGTCCCGGTGTGGCTGACGCTGCCGTCGGCGACCGTGGTCGAGCCCTGGTAACTGCCGCCGTTGGCGCCGCTGGCGCTGGTCTGGCGGCTGCCGCTGACGCTGCCATCGGCGCTCCTGGCGATGCTGCCGCTGCTGCTGGCGCTGCCGCCGTTGGCGGTGGCGACGCTGGCGCTGCCCTGGCGGCCGGCGCTGCCGTCGGCGTTGCGGTAGAAGCTGCCCTGACGCGTGGCCGAGCCGCCGTTGGCGCCACTGGCGGTCGCGCCGCTGCTGCCCGTCGCGTTGCCATGGCCATCGGTCTGCCATTGCCGCGCACGCGCGCGGCTGCCGTGGGCGCCACTGGCGCTGACGTTCGTCGCCGCGCTGCGGGCGCCTTCCAGGTTGCTGGCGGTACGGGTACGGGTGCGTTCGCGCGCCTGCGCCTCGGGCGCCGCCAGGACGGTCAGGCCGCCCATGGCCAGGGCGAGCATCAGGAACGAATTGCGTGGCGAGAGGGTCATCGTGGTTCTCCGTGGAGCAGCGCGGGGGCGCTGCGGTGGAATCACGGTAGGCCGCGCGCAGGCGCAAGGTGTCGGGTTCTGGCCAGCGGATGTTTCCGCTGGCGGCTGCGGAAACATCCGCTTACATACTCCGGGCGCCGGGCGTTGCCGGGCGACCGCGGCGCAGCCGATAGTGGCGACCATGAACGACGCCCCTGCCCGCCTGCTCCTGGTCGACGACGACGCGCGCCTGCGCGAGCTGCTGCGCCGCTATCTGGAAAGCCAGGACTTTTCGGTGAAGGCGGTGGCCGACGGTGCCCAGCTGCAGCAGGCGCTGGCGCGCGGCCATTACGACCTGGTGGTGCTGGACCTGATGCTGCCCGGCGAGAACGGCCTGGAGATCTGCCGGCGCCTGCGCGGCCAGGGCGACACCACGCCGATCGTGATGCTCACCGCCAAGGGCGACGAGATCGACCGCATCGTCGGCCTGGAGATCGGCGCCGACGATTACCTGCCCAAGCCGGTCAACCCGCGCGAGCTGCTGGCGCGGATCCGCGCGGTGCTGCGCCGCACCGGACCGGCCGGCGCCGGCGCGCCGCAGCCGGACGGCGGCGAGATCGGTTTCGGCCGCTTCCGCCTGCACCTGGGCCGGCGCGAGCTCAGTCGCGACGGACAGCCGCTGAAGCTGACCACCGCCGAATTCGCGGTGCTGTCGGTGCTGCTGCGGCATCCGCAGCAGCCGCTCAGCCGCGACCGCCTGATGAGCCTGGCGCACGGCCGCGAACACGACGCCTTCGCGCGCAGCATCGATGTCACCGTGGCGCGATTGCGCAAGCTGCTCGAAGACGACGCGCGCACGCCGCGGCTGATCCAGACCGTGTGGGGCATCGGCTACGTCTACGTGCCGCCGCAGGCCACGCCATGAGCCGCGTCCGCCGTCGCAGCGACGGCTGGCCGCGCAGCCTGTTCGGGCAGCTGGTGCTGGTGATCGCGCTGGTGCTGGCCGGCGCCGGCCTGCTGGCGCTGCTGCTCGGCCGCGAACTGGCGCTGCGTCCCGCCGCGCAACAGCTGCTGCGCACGCTGGACGGTTTCGCCAATGTCGCCGAAGCGCTGCAGCGCTCGCCGTCGGCCGCGGCGCTGGAGCCGGCACTGCACGAGGCCGGACTGCAGGTGCGGCACGATCCGCCGCCGCCGGCCGCCACCCGCGCCGGCCCGCTGGCCGACGAAGTGCAAGGCCGCGCCGCCGGCCAGCTCGGCCCGGGGCGCGAACTGCGCCGCGGCGAGGACGGTGCGCTGTGGCTCAAGCTGGCCACGCCCGATCCGCTGTGGGTGGCGTTTTCCGGCGAACGCCGCGGCCATGGCGTGCGCCGTTTCTCGGTGGCCTTGCTGGCCGCCTGCGCGCTTCTGGTCTGGCTGGCCGCGGCCTATTTCGCACGGCGCCTGGTGCTGCCGCTGCGGCGACTGGCCGTGGCGGCGCCGCATATCGTGCGCGGCGACGGTGCCGTGCCGATCGCCGACGGCGGCCCGCGCGAGGTGAACGACCTGGCGCGCGCCCTGGCCGATGCCAGCGCCGACGTGCGCAGCGCCGCGGCCGAGCGCACCTTGATGCTGGCCGGCATCTCCCACGACGTACGCACGCCGCTGACCCGCCTGCAATACGCGCTCGCGCTGCTGCCGCAGGTGGAACCGGAGCTGCGCGACGGCATGGAGCGCGACATCGGCGAGATCGACGCGATCCTGGCGCAGTTCATCGCCTATGCCCGCGACGGCCGCGACGAAGCCAGCGCGCCGCTGGACCTGGTCGACCTGTGCCGGCATGCATTGGGCGCGTCGCGCGCGGCCTGGGAGGCCGACTTGCCGGAGCAGGCGCCGCTGTACGCCAAGCCGATGGCGCTGCAGCGCGCGCTCGGCAACCTGATCGGCAATGCCGAGCGCCACGGCGCCGCACCGTTCCAGTTGCGCCTGGCGCGCGACGGCGACGGCTGGCGCATCGAGGTGCGCGACCACGGCCCCGGACTGGATCCGGCGCTGGCCGCAAGCGCGCAGCAGCCATTCGTGCATGGCGGCCACGGCGGCAGCGGCCTGGGCCTGGCGATCGTCGAGCGCGTCGCCCGCCAGCACCACGGCGAACTGCGCCTGGACAATGCCGCGCCGCACGGGCTGCGCGCGACGCTGCGAGTGCGCGAGGCATGAACGCCGGCGCAGTGGCGACGCCGGCTGCCATGCGCGCCGCAATCGGATCGGCAATGCACAGCCCCCTTCCCTCTCACGCCTGCACCCTCCAAGGACTCCGCCCATGACCTCGCTCGCCCGCATGTCGCTCGGTATGACGCTGCTGCTGACCGCGCTGCACGCCGCAGCGCTGCATGCGCAGGATGGCCGCCTGCGCGAACGGCTGCGCGAGCGGCTGGCGCAGTCGGCCGCCGCGCCGCGCGCGCCGCTGCCCGAGGGAGCGCGCGTGCTGCGCGATGTCGCCTACGGCGCCGATCCGGCGCAGCGTTTCGATGTCTACCTGCCCGCCAATGCGCGCAACGCGCCGCTGATCGTGATGGTGCATGGCGGCGGCTGGGCGAACGGCGACAAGGACAATCCCGGCGTCGCCGCCAACAAGGCCGCGCACTGGTTGCCGCAGGGCTACGCGCTGGTGTCGGTGAACTACCGCATGCTGCCGCAGGCCACGCCGCTGCAACAGGCCGGCGATGTCGCCCTGGCGGTGGCCAAGGTGCAGGCGCTGGCCGCCGGCTGGGGCGCCGATGGCGCAAGGACGGTGTTGATGGGGCACTCGGCCGGCGCGCACCTGGTGGCGCTGCTGGATCTGTCGCCGACGCTGCTGGCGCAGGCCGGCGCGCACGCGCCGCTGGCCACCGTGGCGCTGGACAGCGCCGCGATGGACGTGGAGCAGGTGATGCAGGCGCGGCATCTGCCGCTGTACGACCGCGCCTTCGGCAGCCAGCGCAGCGACTGGATCGCCGCCTCGCCGTATCACCAGATGGGCAACGCGGCGCCGCCATTGCTGGCGGTGTGCTCCAGCCGCCGCGCCGACGCCTGCGCGCAGGCCCGGCACCTGGCCGACAAGGCGAGCGCGCGGCGGATCCGCGTCGAGGTGTTGCCGCAGGACCGCAGCCACGCCGAGATCAACCACGAGCTGGGCCTGCCATCGGCCTATACCGACGCGGTGGACGCGTTCCTGCGTTCGTTGCGCTGACCGCTTGCCGGCGCGGATCGCCCGCGCCCGACCTCAGTTCGCCGGCCAGCGCTGCAACAACAGCGGCAAGGCCACCGCCGCGCTGTCGCGCCAGTGCAGGTCGGCGCGCGCGGACAGGCCGCTGGGTTCGGGATTGATTTCGACCACGTAGGCGCCGCGTTCCTTGGCCCGCAGCGGCAGCCCGGCCGCCGGATAGACCAGGCCGGAGCTGCCGATCACCAGCACCAGGTCGGCCGCGTCGGCGGCACTCTCGGCGCGCGCCCAGTCGGCGGCCGGCAGCGCCTCGCCGAACCACACCACGCCCGGGCGCACCGCGCCGCCGCAGGCTGCGCACGCCGGCGGGGTCAGGCGCTGGGTCGGCGCCTGCACGTCGATCGGCGGCAGCAGGCCATGCCAGGCCTGGCCGCAGTCGCTGCAGCGCAGCGCCGACAGGCGCCCGTGCACATGCGCGGCGACCTCGCTGCCGGCGCGCTGGTGCAGGTCGTCCACGTTCTGGGTCGCCAGGGTGGTGCTCTTCAGTCCGGCCAGGCGCACCAGCGCGTGGTGTCCGGCATGCGGCTGCGCCTGGGCGACGATCGCCATGCGCCAGCGATACCAGCCCCAGACCAACGCCGGGTCCGCGCGCCACGCCTCTTCGGTCGCCAGCTGCTGCGGATCGAAGCGCGCCCACAGGCTGTCGTCCTGGCCACGAAAGGTCGGCACGCCACTCTCGGCGGACATGCCCGCACCGGTGAGGACCAGCAGACGGCGCGCGCCCTGGATGAAGGCGGCGACGGTATCGGCGTTGTAAGCGGAACTGAGCATGGCGGACACAAAGGTGATGACGTTCGCACTATCACATTGACTCAGGTCCGCCTCAATCTGCACCACAGCAATGTCGCTGCGGGAGGGGTGGCAACAGTAGTCCGGTGCGAAGGCGATGCGATCGCTGTCGCCCTTACATGCGTCCTCATCGCCGTCGTCGCCTTCGTCACCGTGATGCAAGAGTCGGCGCTGTTGCTGTTGCTGTTGCTGTTGCTCTTGATCTTGATCTTGCTGTTGCTGTTGCTCTTGCTTTGGCTTTTGACTTACCGGGTTCCCTTCCGAAGCGGCGGCCATCCCGGGGAAAAACCCGAAGGGCGGCGCACATGGATGTGCGCCGTTCGCGGCAGGGGCAGGATGCCCCTTCCGCGAATCCCCGGGATGGACGCGGACCCGGAGCGCGCAGCGCGGAGGGCGCTCGGCAGGGCGCGCTTTCTTTTGGTTACTTTTCTTTGCGCGAGCAAAGAAAAGTGACTCGCCGCAAGGCGAAAGCCTTTGCTGTTGCTCAAGATATGCGTGCCGGATAAGCAGAACTGTAGGAGCGGCTTCAGCCGCGACCGACGTGATCGATGATGCCTGTTGCGGCTGAAGCCGCTCCTATAAAGAGCTTTGAAGCAAGAGCCACAGCCACAGCCACAGCCACAGCCACAGCCACAGCAAGAGCCACAGCTTCCGCTGGCGCGGGTCACTTTTCTTTGCTTGTGCAAAGAAAAGTAACCAAAAGAAAGCACACCCCGCAGCGCGCCCTCCGCGCTGCGCGCTCCGGGTCCGCAGCCCCAACGGGCATTTTTCGATGGCACATCCATGTGCCAACGAAAAACGTCGCGCATCCTGCGCGCCGCCCTTCGGGTATTCGCCCGTTGGGGCTGCCGCGCTGAGGGGACCCGGTAGATCAAAAGCAAAGGCCACAACAACAGCAACAGCAACAGCAACAGCAGAGCATGCGCCATGCTGGCTTGGGCCACTGCCATAGTGCGAACAGCAAAAAACCCCGCCGCGCAGATCGCGCGGCGGGGTTTTTGGAGAAATCGCATCGATCAGTCGAGGACGACCAGATTCACGTCGATGTTGCCGCGGGTCGCGTTGGAGTACGGGCAGACCTGGTGCGCCTTGTCGACCAGCGCCTGCAGCTCCTCGCGCGGCATGCCCGGCACCGCGATGCGCAGTTCCACCGCGATGCCGAAACCGCCGGGGATCTGGCCGATACCGACGCTGCCCTCGATGCTGACCTCCCCCGGCAACTTCTGCTTGTCCTGCGCCGCTACCGCCTTCATCGCACCGATGAAACAGGCCGAATAGCCGGCCGCGAACAGCTGCTCCGGATTGGTGCCGTCGCCGCCGGCGCCGCCCAGTTCGCGCGGGGTCGACAGCTTCACGTCCAGCGCCTTGTCGGAGGACACGGCGCGGCCTTCGCGGCCGCCGGTCGCGGTGGCGTGGGCGGTGTAGAGGATCTTTTCGGGTGAGGCCATGGTGGTTGCTCCTGGTGAGGCGCGTCGCGCCGGTTGATTGACAACTATTTAATAGCACACTACTTAATTAACGAAACGTCATGGACCGATGTCGGTTGCGTGGCGATGGCATCAGCCGCCGCCCAGATTGCCGCGCAAGGTTTCCAGTTGCTGCTTGAGCTGGCGCAGGTCCTGCAGCGAGCACGCCGCCGCGCAGAACACCTGCTCGGGCACCGCGCTGGCCTTGTTGCGCAACGCGCGCCCGGCCGCGGTCAGGCGCACCACGACCTGGCGTTCGTCGTCGGCCGAGCGCTCGCGCGTGACCAGGCCGCTGGCCTGCAGCCGCTTCAGCAGTGGCGTCAGCGTGGCCGAATCCAGGAACAGCCGCTCGCCGATCGCCCCGACCGTGCGTGCATCCTCTTCCCACAGCACCAGCATCACCAGGTACTGCGGATAGGTCAGGTCCAGCGTCTTCAGCAGGCCGCGGTAGAGCTTGTGCATCGCCAGGTTGGCCGAGTACAGCGCGAAGCACAGCTGCTGATCCAACTGCAGCGCCGCGTCGCGGCTGGGGATCTCGGCAGGGGCGCGCTTCTTCGGCATGGGCGCAATTTACATAGCGCGCTATTTAATTGCAAGCACTTTTTTACGGCTTGCGCCGGTCGGCATGTGCGCCGCTCGCTCGTGGCCGGCGGCCCGGACCGGAATGCGCTGTCTGCCGGCCGCTTTGCTTCGTTTGTCGCGGCTAAAGCCGATCCTACAGAAACCGCTGCAGGCTGGCTGGGTGCACTGTAGATACCGTCTTCCCCTCTACCAGGCAAGGGCCTTTTGAGGATCGAAGGGCGTGCGCGATTTGAGCACGCCGTAGGCGATGTGCAGCAGCTTGCGCATGGCGGCGCAAATGATCTGCTTGTTG